>Ga0256914_1002652_pt1 | contig 14758 bp, 10 predicted proteins | sample HulkmetaG_FD_191571 | JGI IMG/M metagenome (GOLD analysis project Ga0256914, IMG submission 191571) | Hydrothermal chimney microbial communities from Main Endeavour vent field at the Juan de Fuca Ridge, Pacific Ocean - Hulk | ecosystem: Environmental > Aquatic > Marine > Hydrothermal vents ... | reverse complement strand
GCGCCCCCGCGCGCTTTCAGTACTCTCTGCGAGTCGAAGGGGGGTGAGTACTGCCCACACCGCGCGCCTCCGCGACGCCCCCGCGCGCTTTCAGTACTCTCTGCGAGTCGAAGGGGGGTGAGTAATCGCCCCGCAAGGGATTATCGCCCAAGGGCGTGCCTTTCAGTACTCTCTGCGAGTCGAAGGGGGGTGAGTACGCATCTGCGCGAAGTGCGGTCTCCCCTTTTTCGCACTTTCAGTACTCTCTGCGAGTCGAAGGGGGGTGAGTATAACAAACAGTAGGCCAGGGCGACGGCATACTTTCGTCCTTTCAGTACTCTCTGCGAGTCGAAGGGGGGTGAGTAGTTCGCTTTTATGAGCTCTGGGATATCCAGAAACACTTTCAGTACTCTCTGCGAGTCGAAGGGGGGTGAGTAGGAGCCCCAGCGAGTGGAAAATCAACATTCATAAAGCTTTCAGTACTCTCTGCGAGTCGAAGGGGGGTGAGTACCTCAATGGCATTTTCGACGCCCATGCCCTTCTCAACTTTCAGTACTCTCTGCGAGTCGAAGGGGGGTGAGTACAAAAGTCACGGCCTCGGCCCCGTCCACTTCCAGGTTGACTTTCAGTACTCTCTGCGAGTCGAAGGGGGGTGAGTACCTCACCCCCCACCGTCATCGTCGCCGTGAAGTCCACTTTCAGTACTCTCTGCGAGTCGAAGGGGGGTGAGTACGGCAGGTGACCGTCAGCGACACGGATTCGCCTGCCGTCTTTCAGTACTCTCTGCGAGTCGAAGGGGGGTGAGTACTTACCCCCGCCGTAGCGGCCTCCGAGCCAGAGAAAGCTTTCAGTACTCTCTGCGAGTCGAAGGGGGGTGAGTACGCAGCGCTTGCGCGTGGCCCTCAGGCCCCTGGATGTCCTCGCGGTGCATTTGGGCCTCTCTCGAGCCCGCTCAGCGCTCGCGCCGCTGTGCTCACGCCCTTAGTATACCACATTTATGCCGCGAGCAACGCAAATGATCCCGGGGACGCACAACGGCCGCGTTTTGCCGCCCCAGATTGCGTATAATGTCGCGGGACAGCCCCGGTCGTGGCCGCGCGCTGGCCTTGCGCGTTTTATGTCGCATCCTTTTGCGACGCCTCGCCCTGACGCCGCGCTTTGGGCGGGTTGGTCGACCTGTCGCACCACGCGCGCAGCGCGCACCATTGGCAGGCCATCCCCTGGGGGGTGGCACAGACGCGACCGTCGTCCCAGCGTTGGAGATGGCCGTGTCGCACCAGCCAGTCCAGCGCGGCTGCGGCCAGTTCCGCGTCCAGGCCGGCCGCGCGCGCCACCTGGGCCGCGGTCACTGCACCGCGCGCGGCGCGCACGATGCCCCAGACCCGCAGCAAAGCCCCACGCGGAGAACTTCCCCCAGCATTCACAACCCTAACCCTCGCGCCAGGTGGTAGGTCCCCCACGCCAGCACCCAGGCCACGCTCAATTGGTAGCCCAAGGCAAAGGCCGCCCAGCGTGGACCGAATTCTTGGTATTGGGCGGCCAGGGTGGCCATGCACGGCACATACAACAGGGTGAACACCATGAACGCCAGCGCGGCCGCCGGGGTGAAGTGACGGCGCAGGGCCGCGGTCAGCGAGCCGGCATCTTCGGGCGCGGCGCTCCAGGCCGCGGGTTGGGCGCGCCCCACCAACTGGGCAAAGGCTTCGCGCCCGGCCGCAAGCAGCCCCGGCCCCAAGAGGGTCAGGTCGGCTTGCCAATCGTCTGAGGTGGGCGGGTTCAGGTCGGCCGTCGCGGGGTTGAGTTCGCCCAGATAGATTTGTCCCATTGTGCTGACCACCACCTCTTTGGCGACCATGCCCGTGAGCAGCGCGCCCGCGGCCTCCCAGCGGCCGAAGCCCAACGGTGCCAGCGCGGGGGCCAGGGCTTGGCTGAGGCGGCCGAAGTAACTGGCGCGCGGGTGTTGCACGCCCCAGGGCAGGTTCATCAGCAGCCACAGCACCACCGAGATGCCCACGATAACCGTGCCGGCCTGTACCACAAAAGCCCGCACTTGGCGCGCGACTTGACGGCCGATGACTCGCACATTGGGCCAATGATATGGGGGCAACTCCAAGACAAAAGGCGCGGGCGGCTCTGGGGGCAGAAGCACTTTTTGCAAAATCCACGCGGAGGCCAGTGCGACCCCCAGGCCCAAAAGGTACAGTCCCCACACCACCCAAACCGTGGCTGTGCGGAAGAACGCGAGGCCAAAGATGAGGTACACGGGCAGCCGGGCCGAACACGACATGAAGGGGATGATCAGCGCCGTGACCAGCCGATCGCGGTAGCGCTCCAGCGTGCGGGTGGCGTATACCGCGGGAACGTTGCAGCCCAGGCCCAGCAGCAAGGGCAAAAAGGCCTTGCCGTGCAGCCCAAACGCGCGCATGGCCCGGTCCATGACGAACGCGACCCGAGCCATGTAGCCGCTGTCTTCAAGCCACGCGAGGAAGATGTACAGCAGCGTCAGGCCGGGCAAGAAGGTCATCATGCTGCCCACGCCGGCCAACACCCCTTCGACCACCAAGGCGCGCAACCAATGCGGCGCGTGGAGTTGGGCCAGTATCCACAGCAAGGCGTGCCGCACCGGGCCTTGGAACACGCCTTCGGTCCAGGCAATGAAGGGGTCGGCCACGTTGACCACCAAGTGGAACACCAGCAGCATGACCAAGAAGAACAGGGGCAGGCCCAGCCAGCGGTGGGTCACCAGGCGATCCAGGGCTTGCGAAAAGGCGAAGCGGGCGCCCTGCCGCGTCGTCACGGTGGCCCGCAACACGCCCTGCACCCAGCCGTAGCGGGCATCGGCCACCAACAGCGCGGGGTCTTCGCCCCAGGCCCGACGATAGGCCGCCACCCGCTGCCGGATGCGTGCGGTCAAGGCTTGGGCCTGGTCAGAAGGCAGCAGGGTTTCCAGCACATCGGCCTGGTCTTCGAGCATCTTCAGGGCCAAGCCGCGCAACCGTGGTTGCGGGAGGTGGGGGAGCGCCTCGGCCAGCAGTTGTTGAATATCCGCGACGGCCTGCTCGATGCGCGCGGGGTAACGGGGGGCCCGACCCGGTCGTGGGCCTTGGCTCAGCCACTCGGCCAAACGCTTTTGCAGCAGTGCGGTCCCGTGGGGGTTGCGGGCCACGGCCGGCACCACGGGTACGCCCAACAAGGCTTCCAACTGGGGAATGTCGATGCGCACCCCTTCGCGGCGGGCGACATCCCACATGTTGAGCACCACCAAAGTCGGGAAGCCCAACTCCAGCACCTCGGCCGTCAAATACAAATGCCGTCCTAAATGCGACGCGTCCACCACATTGAGCACCGCGTCGAAGGGCTCGTGCAGCAGCGCGTCACGGGCCAGGCGCTCTTCGGGCGAGAGCGCGGCCAAACTGTAGGTGCCGGGCAAATCCACAATGCGCACTGGCCGCGTGTGGCCATACCACATCCCTTCTTGATAGGCCACGGTCTTGCCCGGCCAGTTGCCCACGTGTTGATGCTGCCCGGTGAGCGCGTTGAACACGCTGGTCTTGCCCGCGTTCGGGTTGCCCACTAAGGCCAAAGTCAGCGTCGTGGGCGGGGCATCGACCGCGGCGGACGAATCCGTGCAATGGGGGCATGTGGTGAGGGCGTGGGGGCTCATGGGGAACCGTGCTCCGCTTGGGCCGGCGCCGCGGGTAAGGGGCGCACCCAAATGTGCTGTGCGGTCTGCGCCCGCAGGGCCAACCATGTGTCGCGCACCCGATATTGGATGGGGTCCCCCAAAGGCGCGCGCTGCTCGACATAGACCGTTGCGCCCGGCACAAAGCCCAGCGCGTACAAACGCCGTCGCCAGTGCGGCGGCCCCTGGACGCGTACCACCTCGGCCCAGCGGCCGGGCGGGATGTCGCTTAAGGCCACTTCCGACCTCGAAGGAGGAGATGTCGTTGCCGGTGCCATGGTCGGTCTTGAGGCCTCCCGAATTTTGTAGATTCTTCTCTACTTTATCATCCCTAAGGGCGCGCGTCAAGCCACGGTCGGCAAGGGTGACAAAGTTCAGGGGTTTCTGGAATCGTTATTGGTCGTTCGTGCCAGGGTTGGGCGGGCGCGGCCCCATGGCCCACCTCGGGGTTGCCCGCGGCCGCACGCTTTTCGTTTTGCGAAAAGGCCATTTGTGGCTATAATGGTAGGGCACCAATTCTGGCTCGTGGACGAGCCTTGAAGGATAAGCGCGCGATGATGCACGAGGTTGATGTGCGGCCGCCCGCTTGGTTCCGCCAAGTTGAGCGTTGGCTGCCGCGGGTGAGCAAGCCCGGCCGTTACACCGGCGGCGAACTCAATCAGGTGGTGAAGCCGTGGGACCAGGTCGCGGTGCGGGTGGCCTTGGTCTTCCCCGATATTTACGACATTGGCATGTCGAACCTGGCCTTGGCCGTGCTATACGACCAAATCAACCGTCGGCCCGACGCCTTGGCCGAGCGGGTCTTCGCGCCCTGGACCGACATGGAGGACATGTTGCGCCGGGCCGGCTTGCCGCTGTTCTCCTTAGAGACCAAACACCCCTTGGCCGAATTCGACATCATTGGCATAACTTTGCCTTACGAGACCCTCTTCACCAACGCGCTGAACGTGCTGGACTTGGGCGGCGTGCCTGTGTGGAGCCATGAACGCACGTCCGAACATCCGCTGGTGATCGCGGGCGGGCACGCGGTGTTCAACCCCGAGCCCATGGCCCCGTTCATCGATGCTTTTGTCATCGGCGAGGGTGAGGAGGTCATCCACGAGATTTTGGAGGTGTACAAGCGTTGGAAGGCCGAGGGCGCGGCGCGGGAAACTTTGCTTTATCGCCTCGCGCGGCTGTGGGGGGTGTATGTGCCCGCGTTTTACGAGCCCACCTATGACGACCAAGGCCTGTTCGCGGGCATGCGCCGCCGCGTTGAGGAGGCACCCTTGCCCATCGTCAAGCGCATTGTGCCCAAGTTGCCGCCACCGCCCACCCACTTTGTGGTGCCCTACATCGAGACCGTGCACCAGCGTTTGCCCATCGAGATCACCCGCGGGTGCACGCGCGGGTGTCGCTTTTGCCACGCGGGCATGGTGACGCGGCCCGTTCGGGAGCGCTCGGTGGACGAGATTCTCGCCGCGATCGACGAGGGACTGCGGGCCACCGGCTTTGACGAAGTGGGCTTGCTCTCGTTGTCATCGTCGGACTATACCCACATTTTGCCGCTGATTCGGGCCGTGGTTGAGCGCTTTGGCCACAAACGCATCGCCATCTCGCTGCCCTCGTTGCGCATCGAAACCTTCTCGGTCGAACTTATGGAGGCCTTGGGGCCTACCCGCCGCCGCGGCTTCACCTTGGCACCCGAAGCCGCCACCGAACGCATGCGCGAGATCATCAACAAACCCGTCAGCACCGCGCAACTCATGGACACCGTGCGCGCCATCTACCGCCGCGGGTGGACCACCATCAAGTTGTACTTCATGATTGGCCATCCGTCCGAGACGTTGGACGATGTGCGCGCCATTGCCGAATTGGGCAAAGCCGTGCTGCGGGAAGGGCGCCGCATCTTGGGCGGGCGGGCCAAAGTGCATTTGGGCGTGAGCACGTTTGTGCCCAAACCCCATACGCCCTTCCAGTGGGTGCCCGCGGACGCGGTGGAGACCATCCGGGCCAAGCAGGATCTGCTGCGCCGCGAAGCCCGCGGGCGAGGGCTCAAACTCAACCTCAACGACCCGCGCGAGACCATGTTAGAAGCCTGGCTCAGCCGGGGCGATCGGCGGCTGGCGCACGTGCTGTATCGGGCTTGGCAAAAGGGCGCCAAATTCGACGCCTGGAACGACCACTTGGCCTACGAAGCATGGCTCGAGGCCTTTGCCGAAGAGGGGCTGGACCCGTCCTTCTATGTGCATCGTGAGCGCATGATCGACGAGCCCTTCCCGTGGGATCACATCAGCATCGCGGTGACCAAGCAATATTTGGCGCAAGACTACCTCTGGAGTCAGCAGCGCAAGACCCGCATCGATTGCCGGCAGCGGTGCTTTGCGTGCGGCATTTTGCCCACCTTCGCGGGTTTGCGACACCAGCACCCCGGCGATGTGTGGAAGTGCCCTGAGGTCAAGCGTCCACCGCGGCGCTTCAAAGGGGTGTATTTGCCCTTGCAGCAGATCGCGGCCAGCACCGACTGACCCGGCTCTTTGGGTCATTCATCGGCGCGGCAGGGCTCATGGGGATCCGGCTCCGCGGGGGGCATTCCGGGCGTGCCGGGGCCATATTCGCACACAGCCCGCCACGGCCGGTAATGGGTGGTGAACTCGTCGCGATAGAGCAACGTGCCCGCGCGATAGACCTCGCGCAACACCGTGACGCGCGCGCCTTCCACGGCCCAATCCACTTGTTTGATTTCGCCTTTGGCCAAGGCGGGGTTCTCGATGTAAAGCGGCTCAGGGGGCTCTTCTTTGTCTTGGAGGCCGGTGGTGTCCCAGACCACTTTGCGGCCGTCAGGCGTCGAATACAGCCGCCAGGTGATAAAGCGCGCGGCCGGGTTGACTTCCACTTCCATCAAAATCCAATAGGGCGTGTCGTTCTTGAACTTGAAGTCCACCAGCGGCACATAGACCGTGGCGTCCAGCCCGGCCAGGCGGGGGTCCAAGCGTCCGCTGGCCGTTTGTTCGTAATAGAGCACCCGATACGCGTGGGGGTGGCGTTCGACAATGGGGTAACCTGCGAAGAACACCGTGCGGAACAGGGTTGTGCTGACCTGGCACACGCCCCCGCCCACGCCGCGGATGGTGCGATCGCCGTAAATGATGAGCGATTCGGCATAGCCGTTGTCGAGGCTGACATCGCCCAACACCGTGGCCATGGAGAACACTTCCCCGGGCGCGACCAAATAGCCGTGGAAGCGCGCGGCCGCGACCTGAATGTTGTGAATGCGCTCAGGGCTGGAGCCGTAGAAGTAGGTGGTATGCTCGGCCACCAACGCGGTGATGCCTAAATCGGCCGCGCGCGCGTCGTCGGTCACAGGCGGCGGGGTGTAGGTCACCGCCAGTTGGACTTGGCTGCGGCCCTGGGCCAGGGCGGTCTGCAGCGCGGCCAGGCTGGCGTCCACATCCACGCGGCGGCCCCACACCGCGGGCTGCAACAGCACGATCTCGCCGGTGGCCTCGTCGAAGGTGAAGCGGGCATTGACCGGATCTTGCGCCAGTTGCTGGGCCAGGTCTTCCAACACGGGCCGCCACGCGTCCGCATCCACCTGGATGGTCAGCGCGGGGCGGCCTTGCGCGTCGTTGCCGGGCACAATGCGCAAACTGGCCGCGACCTGCTCAGGCGGGATGGACCAAGGCCCCGCGGGTTGGCGGTCGTTAGGGGGGAGGGTGAGCGTGACGGGCTGGGCCAAGAGCGCGCGCACGCGCGCGGCCGTGGGTTCAGGGTCGACCACCTGAGGCGGCACTTCGCGCACCACCACGGGCACCGGCCCTGATGAGAAGCGGGCCAAATGCTCGGCCAGCGCGGCCAACGTGGCTTCCACATCCAAGCGGCGGCCGGCCTGCCCTCGACGGCTGTGCACTTGCGTGCCTTCCAGCCAAATCTGGGCCTCTTGCACGGGCCGTTCCACCGCGGGCGCGACCTGGGCCTGCAAGAACGCCGCGGCCCACGGCTCGCTGAACACCGTGCGCAGGGGCACATCCACGCCAGCCCACCAAGCGCGCAGTCGGTCGGCTCGCCGCTGCCACCACGACCCCGCGCGGCCGACCTCCCACGCGGCTTGCGCGGTGCCCCCCGCGTCCAGCACGAAGCCGATGGCCGCGGGGGCGACGGTCCAGGTTTGCCCCTCATAGGTCAAGGTGATCCCGGCCTGCTCAGGGTAGGCGTACGCCGCGCGCAGACGCGCCGCGGCCTGCTCCACGGTCAAGCCGCTCAGCACTACACCCCCGACGTGCACACCGGGGTAAATGCGGCGCCAATAGGCCAGGCTCCAGCCCGCATCCAGCACGATGCCCGTCACCAGCGCGGTGAGCCAGGCAAACCCAATCCAACTTGCCGCACGCCATGCTTTGCGCTTCATCGCGAACGCTCTCTCCCTGGCCGTAGGTCGCCGATTCCGCAGACCGGCGCGGGGAAAAAATCGGGAAATTCGTAGGTCATTATACTGAAAAGCGCGTCTCCGTGGCCATTTTCGGATTATAATCAAGACCCCATACTTTGCCAGCCAAAGCCTGCTTTTTCGGCGCGAGCCGCGACACAGAAAGGAGGGACAACCGATGGATTGGCGCGAGTTTGGCCTTTTGATAAGACATTTGCGCTTCGAATTGTCCGAAACCGAGATGCGGAAGATCACCCAAGAGGAACTGGACCGTCGGTGTGGTTTTCCCTTGGGCACCATCGGCCGCATCGAGCGCGGCGATATGCGGCGTTTGGACCAAGAGCATCTGGTCGCGCTGGCCAATGCTTTTCGCCTCACCCAGTTGGAACGCCGCGAGTTCTTCCTCGCGGCCAACGGCGTGCCCACCGAGCAGATCTATAGTTATCCGGGTGCGCCTCGACCTGAACAGGAACTCCAAATCCTCCTGGAAGGCATTCGCGACTTGCCTTATCCCGCGTTTGTCACTGACGTGTACATGGACTTAATCTACGCGCATCACAGTTCCTTGCAGCTGTTTGGTATCACTGACCAGGTGCTGGAGGCCGCTCGCGCGTACAAGGTCGTGCCCAATGTTATCTATTATGTCTTTCATCCTGAGTTCCAGTTCGAGGCCATGTTCCAAGACCCTGGGGAATGGTTCCATTTGGCCGTGGCCAATGTCCAGTTCTTCCGACGCACCACTTTGCGTTATCGCACGCACCTGTATTGGGATTATCTGATGCATCGCATGCAGGTCGACGACCCGCGGTTGTGGTCCAACTTCCGCATCTTTTGGCTGCAGGCGGAAATGCGCCGCGAGTGGGATGGCAACGCCAGCCGGCGCTATCGCATTCGGCACCCCAAGTATGGGCCGTTGCACTATTTGGCCGTGGTGAGCGAAGAGAGCACGGCCCATGGACCGTTGTACATCACCATGTACATCCCCTTCGACGAGGTTACGCACCAGACCTTCTTGGCCTTGCAGCCGAGCGACGATGAGCCGACGTGGGTGTCGTTGGCGCCTTGGCCCGAGGAGGCTAAGGACAAGTTCATACCCGAAGACTTCGAACGCCCCCGACGGCGGAGGATCTGAGGAGCATCCGTGCCGCCCATGTGGTCTCCCCGGCCCTGTGCCTTGGAACCGCATGGGCGGCTCGCTTTTAGGGGCCCCTCGCCGGCCCGGCTGGCCGCGTATCTCGTAAAATGCCAATGTTTGGATGACGGATTATCAAGGTCCAGATGCCCATTTTGAGAACTATGCGGCCGGTTTTTGAACTTTGTCAAAGACGAAATCGTACTTTAAGGGTAAAATAAGAGAGAATCCCGGCCAGATTCATCGGCCTACAACAGGAAAGTTGAGGAGTTCCGAGCGTGGCCTGGAAAACGGACAGCAGCGTTCCGCCGGTGTGGGTCGCGTCTGGGCGTTCGGCCGTGCCGCGGCCCAACGCGGCCGTAGGCACGCCCGCGTTCGTCCGCCCGGTCTCGGCTCCACATTCTCACCATCGGGGAGGTTTGGCACCATGAACTGGCGCGAATTCGGCATTCTGATTCGCGAACTGCGCAAGGCCCTGCAGACACGCATGGGGCGCTCGATCACGCAAGCCGACTTGGAGCGCATATGCGGCTTCACCGGCAAAGGTCGGCGCGGCATCATCGGCCGTCTGGAGCGCGGCGAATTGCATTGTATGGACGAAGATGTGCTGGTCGCGCTGGCCGACGCGTTTCAACTCACCCGCCTGGAGCGCCGCGAGTTCTTCCTCGCGGCCAACGGCGTGAGCACCGAGCGCATCTTTCAATATCCGGGCGCGCCTTCACCCGACCGGGAGATCGAGCAAATCATCCACAACATCCGGCGCATGCCTTTGCCGGTCATGATCACCGACGCGTTCACAGACGTGGTGGCCATCAATCGCGCCCTGGCGCGGCTCTATGGCCTGGGCGATGGCATTGTGGAATTGGCCCGCTCGGGCGAGATCCTGCCCAATGTGCTTTACTTCCTCTTTCACCCTCGGTTTCGTTTTCGCGAGATGTTTCGCCGCGAGGAGGATTGGCGCAATCTCCTGGTCGCGGATGTGCAGTTTTTCCGGCGCTCGACGCTGCAATATCGCTCGCACCCTTACTGGCAATATTTGATGTGGCGCTTTATGGATGGTGATGACGACGCGGAAATGCGCCGCTTGTTTATCCACTTCTGGTCGTTGGCCGAGGTGGAACGTACCCATGACGGCAACACCACCCGCTTCTATGACTTGCGCCATCCCCGCCTGGGCAGTTTGCGCTACATGGCTATTGTCTCCGAAGAGGTGACCAGTCGCGGCAGTTTGTACGTTATCTCGCACATCCCGGTGGATGATGTGACCCGCCGCGCGTTCGATGCGTTGCTGCGCCGTGAGCGAGGCGGCGAATGGCTGCGGGTGGCTCCGTGGCCCGTGGCCAACAAGCCGGTCCCCAAGAACGGCTGGCGGCCCCGGCGCGCCTGAGCATTGGTATAATGGCGCGGTCGCATCCTACGCGGAGGTGTTATCATGGGCAAAGGCGATCGACGCACCCGACGCGGGAAAATCTGGCGCGGCTCTTACGGCAAGACCCGGCCGAAAAAAAAGAAGAAGCGCCAGGCGTCCACCGTCTGAGCCGGGCCACCTTCGCCCGCGACCACGCACCGGCCCGCGCGCCGGTGCGTGTCTTTTTGCGCCCCCATCGCCGCCGCACGCGTCGGGCCCCATCCCGCCCTGTGGCAACCCGCGTGCTGGGCCGCCCCCACGGCCGAGGCCCTGGCCCACAACGGCGCCGCCCCCGGCCGCCTGGCGCGCGGGCTGGCTTCACCCCCGCGCGAAAACGCGGCGAAGACGCGAATTCGCGCGGCCGGCCTAAGTGCCCTTTCCTTTTTTGAGGAAAAGGACTATACTGCAGGCATCCCCAATTGCCACCGGCAGGAGCATAACTATGGATGCAAACGACTTCCCTTCCACCGTCGAGTTGCGCGTTGGTTGGAGCCGCGCGCAACTCATCGAAGCCGCGCTGGCCTCAGGCCGGGCGCAACTCAGTCATACGGGCGCGTTGGTCATCAATACCGTCCCCTACACCGGACGCTCGCCCAACGACAAATTCTTGGTTCGGGAGCCCAGCACCGCGGACAAAATTTGGTGGGGCGAGGTCAATCGTCCTTTCGACGAGGCGGGCTTCGAGCGCCTGAAGGCCAAGGTGCTGGCCTACTTGCAGGGCAAGGGCGTGGTTTACGCCCATACGCTGCGGGCCGGCGCGCACCCGCGCCACAGCATTCGGGTGCGCATGTTCACCGAGTCGCCCGCGCACGCGCTGTTTGCCACCATCATGTTCCGCCCCGATGACCAAGAAGGCGAGCCCTTCCGCACCTACACCATCTACCACGCACCGTATTTCAAAGCCGACCCCGCCACTGACGGCACCCGTTCCGAAGCCTTCGTCATCCTTCATCTGGGCCGGGGGGAGATCCTCATCGGCGGCACGCCCTACGCGGGCGAGGTCAAAAAATCCATCTTCACCGTGCTCAACTACGAATTGCCCGAGCGCGGGGTCCTGTCCATGCACTGCTCGGCCAACTATGGCCGCGAGAGGGGCGATGTCAGCCTCTTCTTCGGCCTTTCGGGCACCGGCAAGACCACCCTCTCCATGGACACTGAACGGATCATTGTTGGGGATGACGAGCACGGTTGGGGCGAGGATGGCGTGTTCAACTTCGAAGGCGGCAGTTACGCCAAAGTCATCCGAATTTCAGCCCAGTATGAGCCCCTGATCTTCGAAGCCAGCCAGCGCTTTGGCGCTATCTTGGAGAATGTGGTGCTCGATCCGGCTACGCGCACGGTGGATTTCGACGACGCGACATTCACCGAGAACACGCGCGCGTCCTTCCCATTGGCGTTCTTGCCCAATGTGGACCTCTCTGGGCGGGCCGGCCACCCGCGCACGGTGTTCTTTTTGACCGCGGATGCCTTCGGCGTGTTGCCGCCCTTGGCCCGGCTGACCGATGAGCAGATTCGCGATTACTTCCTGTTGGGTTACACGGCCAAATTGGCCGGCACCGAACGCGGCGTCAAAGACCCCCAGGCGACCTTTAGCCCGTGTTTTGGCGCGCCGTTTTTGGTGCACGAACCCAAGCGTTATGCAGACATGCTGGTGGAATTCGTGAACCGTTACGCCGCATCCGTGTGGTTGCTCAACACCGGTTGGACGGGCGGGCCGTACGGCGTGGGCCATCGCATGGCGTTGCCGCACACGCGGGCCATGGTCCACGCGGTGCAGCAAGGCTTGCTGGACGATGCGCCCCTGGAGCAAGAGCCCTACTTTGGCCTGTGGCTGCCTCGGGAAGTTCCGGGCGTGCCGGCCGAAGTGCTGCGTCCTTGGCAGACGTGGGCGGATCAGGCGGCGTATGAGCAGCAGGCGCGGGCCCTCAAGGCGCGCTTTGACGAGGTATTGGCCCAAGTGCGTTGAGGGCGCCAGCCGCGGTGCTGGGGCCATGGCGTGCGTGCAGCGCCCGTGGGTCGTGGGAGCAACGGCCTGCGGGCGCGTTTTGGTTTGGGAGGCAGACGATGCTGGCGTATCGTGCGGGGCAGTTGCAGGTGGACGGGGTGGGTCTGGCGGTGCTGGCTGCGGGGGTAGCCACGCCCTTCTATGCGTATAGCCAGTGCGAGGTGCAAAAGCGGGTGCGCGCGTTTCAACAGGCCTTCCCCGAAGCGTTGCTCGCGTTCGCTCTCAAGGCCAATCGTCAGCCCGCGTTGTTGCGGGCCTTGGCCGCGTGGGGCCTGGGCGCGGACGTGGTCAGCCTGGGCGAATGGCGCGCGGCCTTGGCCGCGGGCTTCCCCGCGGCGCGGGTGGTGGTCAATGGCAATGCCAAAAGCGACGCGCTGCTGCGCGCGACCATCGCCGCGGGCGTGCACAGCCTGAACCTGGACGCGGCCGAGGAGTTGCCCCGCGTGCGGGCTGCCGCGCGCGCCGTCGGCCGGGTCGCGCGCGTCGCGGTGCGGGTCAACCCCGGCTTGGATGTGCACACGCACCCCCATTTGCGCGTCGCGGCGCGAGGCAGCCACTTTGGCGTTCCCTTGGACGACTTGGTTCCCGTGGCGCGCGCCATCTACGAGGCCCCCGAATTGGCGTGGGTGGGCATTCATGTGCATCCTGGCTCGCAATTGCTGCGCCCGGAAGATTGGCATGCGTGGGGTCGGGCGGCTCGCGCAGCCGTGCAGCGCTTGCTGGCCGCGGGCTTGCCTGTGCCCCAAATCAATTGGGGCGGCGGCTTGGGCATTTCCTATGCCGACGCGGCCGATCCTACCCCGCGCGCGTTGGCTGAGGTGCTGTTGCCCTATGTGGCCGACATAGGGGGGCTGCAGCATGTCTTTGAGCCCGGCCGTTGGTTGGTGGCCCGGGCCGGCGTGTTGGTGGTGCGGGTGGTGCAAGTCAAACGGGCGTGGGGGCAGCGCTTCGTCGCGGTGGACGGCGGCATGAACGCCTTGTTGCGCCCCGCGCTATATGGCGCGCGCCATCGAATCTGGCCCTTGCGTCAGGCCGAGGAAAACGAACCCGCGACCGTGGTCGGCCCCAACTGCGAAAGCGCGGATGTGCTGGCGCGCGCGATTCCTTTGCCCGCGGACTTGGCCCCCGGCGATTTGCTGGCTGTGTTGGATGCGGGTGCGTACGCCGCGACCATGGCCAACGCCTACAATGCGCGGCCCTTGCCCGCGGAGATCCTCGTGCCGTGCCCCGCCACAAGCGGCCGCTGACGCGCGGGCTATTTCTCCACCACGATGTGCACCTCGACCCGCTGCACTCGGCCGTCGCCGCGGTGCACTTCTGCCCACACCTGATGCCGGCCCGGCGCCAGGGTCCACCACGCGCGGTAGGGCCGGGTCGCCAACTCGGCCAGCACCTGCTGGTCAACGCCCAGCCGCACTTGGGTCGCGGGCCCGCTCACCGCGGCTTCCACTTGGATGCGTTGCGCGGCCGCAGGCAGGCGCGGGTCAAGGCGATAGCGCGCGCCGTCGAGTGGGCGCAGCAACCGCACCGGCTGCTCAGGCTCTGCCGCGCGGGCCAGGTCGGCCCACACGAGCCACCCGTGGTCGCGCGCCCAGTCTTGGGCTCGCGGGTCGTCCAACCGCAAGGCAACGCTCGCTCGGCGGCGCTCGGGCGGCGTATCAGGCCCGGCCAGCAGCCCAGTGGCCACATCGAGCACCACGGGCTGGAAGAGGGTGTCAGGCTGGGTGGGCTCGGTGCCGCGCAAGAACCAGGCCAGATGGGTCTGCGGGCACGCGGGCGTGGGGCGTTGGCCCGAGAGGGTGCACACTTCTTGCTGCACCAAGCCTGGGGGTTGGGGGAAAGGTTTTGGGGCCGGGGTGAGGGCCCGGATGATTTCGTTCCAAATTGGGCTCGCGCCGGTCAGTCCGTCGACCTGGCGCATGGGGCGATAATCCGCGTGGCCGGCCCAGACGCCCACCACCACTTCTGGCGTGTAGCCAATGGTCCAATTGTCGTGGAACCCCGACGAAGTGCCCGTTTTCACCGCGGCCGGAAAGCCCACCGCCAACGACGAATAACGGCCAAAGCCCAACGTGCGGGCCGTGTCGTCGCTCAAAATGTCGCTGATCAGCCACGCGACGCGCGGGTCCCACACTTGCCGCGTTGGG
>Ga0256914_1002651_pt1 | contig 14762 bp, 11 predicted proteins | sample HulkmetaG_FD_191571 | JGI IMG/M metagenome (GOLD analysis project Ga0256914, IMG submission 191571) | Hydrothermal chimney microbial communities from Main Endeavour vent field at the Juan de Fuca Ridge, Pacific Ocean - Hulk | ecosystem: Environmental > Aquatic > Marine > Hydrothermal vents ... | reverse complement strand
GGTGGAGGCAGCCCTTAAGAAGCTCTCGGAAGAGGATCCCACCTTTCGGGTGCGTGTGGATGAGGAGACGGGCCAGACCATCATCTCCGGTATGGGAGAGCTCCATCTCGAGGTCCTGACCCACAGGCTCGAGCGGGAGTTCAATGTGCCGGTCCGGGTAGGAAAGCCCCAGGTGGTCTATCGTGAGGGCATCACCGAGACCGCAGTGGTGGAGGAGCGCTTCGACAGAGAGATCGGGGGCAGCCGCCAGGCGGCATCTGTCACCATAGAGGTCTCCCCAAGGCCGCGCGGTGAAGGCAACCTGGTCAGGAGCGAGCTGCCGGAAGGTGCCCTGCCAGAGGGATTCGAAGAGCTCATCCTCGAGACACTGGAGCAGGGCCTTGAGAGCGGTGTGGTACAGGGCTATCCCATGATCGATGTGGAAGTGGTGCTCAAGGGTGTGGAGTTCACCGAGGGGCTCTCCACGGATATCGCCCTCAGGGCTGCCGCCTCCATGGGGCTCAGGAAGGCATGCGAACAGGCCGGTCCTGTGCTGCTCGAGCCCATGATGAGTGTCGAGGTGATAGTGCCTGAAGACTTCCTTGGCGAGGTCATAGGAGACCTGAACAGCCGCGGCGGCAAGGTGGAGGAGATAGAGGCAAGAGGCGGCATCCAGGTGGTGAAGGCCATAGTGCCGCTGTCAAGGATGTTCGGCTACTCGACTGCCCTGCGTTCAGCCACCCAGGGACGCGCCACCTTCACCATGGTCTTTTCACACTACGATCCGGTGGAAGAGTAAAGGCCTGCCGATCAACTTGATGACCTTATCAACCGGCAGCGCTCTAGTCTCTGCAGAACTGTGAAGGGGTTGGAACTCCTGTTGGGAAGCCGAGATAGAGGGCACCAAAGGCGGCATGGAGCTTGTGAAATGCATCCTTCATGTGCAGTTTTAGCTTTATGGCGCCGCCTTCCGGGTCGACATATCTGCACGCATGCCTGGTCTGTGAGATAAACTCGTCCAGGGCCATCTCGAAGGACTGGTATCTGGATGAATAGAGCTGCTTGTCCGCATATGGAGGGGGAGAGACAAATCTTGAGGCCGCCTCTTTCATGTCCGGAATCATGAGAGCGAGCTCCAGGTATCTTGCCTCCTCCACCATGGGCTCGATCCTATGGAGTATGCCGTTGTGGAAATAGATCATGTGATCTTCTGGCCCCAATAGGCCAAGCCTTTCATGGAGGAGATAGAGCTCGGTCCTCACCCTAACCGTGGTCTCAAGGGCCTCGGCCATCTCGCCCTGTCTGGCCCTGGCCAGGGCCAGATCAAGAAGGGCTGAAATCGCATCGGCATCAGCAGCACTCCTGCTGTCGAGCTCGAGGGCGCCGGCTTTGACCGCCTCCCAGAGCCTTCCTGCCCGGCTGCCATAGGCGGCTGCCGCCTGCTGATCCGGACACTTCTTCACAGAAGATATGAAGCATTTGAACTGCCTGTTGAACTCCACCATCTGCCTGGAGTCGAATGAGAAGAGATCGGCATCCGACTCCGCACCAATGGCAGGATCACTGCCCAGAGCCCCTGATGAAAGGGCCCATAGCAACAAGAGGATGACGGGACACAGAGAAAAGCGACAGGGCGGAACGACAAAAAGGGGCGGATGGATCATATGACCGTACCGCCTCAGTGTACCTTTGTCTTCAGCCTGGTCAGGAGTACATCGAAGTCCTTGTCGCCGCGCCTGAACCTCTTTTTCTGCATTCCTATCTGGAACTCCTCCGAACAGAGCTTGAAGAATGGAAACAGGGTCTCACGGTCTGCGGCATGCGCCATGAAGATCACACCTCCAGGGGCCAGGTAGTTCTTGAGGACATCTATAAGCGGCTTGAAGAAGCGCTCATGAAAGGCCACTTCCGAGGCGAGTATGATCTCGAAGCGGCCCATCTCCTCCGGCTCGAACCAGTCCAGCCGTCTGCATTCGAGGTTGTCTGCACACTGGTTCATGGCAGCCGAGACCTTGACGAAATCGAGGATCTCCTCCTCATAATCCGTGACAGTAACACTGTGGCCCTGGCTTGCTGCCACCATGCCAGGAAGAGACATGCCTGCCCCGACCTCCAGGATGCGCCTGTCGTCATCCGGAGGCAGCTTGGAGATATGGTCTGCCAGGATCACAGATGCCTCCCAGATCTTCACCCAGAAGGGAAACTCCGGCGCGTTTCCGAACACGTCACCTGTAAGCAGTGGGGTGAGATCCGCCACATGCAGGAAGTAATAGGGCCTTCCTGCCACGTCCACCTTCTCGATCTCAAGGTCGTACTTGGAATCGAGCCGTTTGAAGATGGGCAGCACCGCCTCCGGGATGGCAAGTTTGCGGGGCTCGCCCTCCTTCAAGGGCAGGCCCCACGGACTGGTCACTCTCAGTTTGGGAATCATGCCGCCTCTTTCTTCTTGCGCCTCTCCTCCTGCCTGTCATAGAAGACACGGCCGGTACCGGCTGGTATGAGGCGTCCCATGATGACGTTCTCCTTGAGGCCGCGCAGGTGATCCACCTTGCCGGCAATGGATGCATCTGTAAGCACCTTGGTGGTCTCCTGGAAGGATGCAGCGGAGATGAAGCTGTCCGTGGTCAGGGAGGCCCTGGTGATGCCGAGCAGCATGGGCTCTGCAACTGCCGGCTCCCCTCCTTCTGCCAGGATGCGCTCGTTCTCCTTCTCGAAGCGCCACCGCTCCACCTGCTCGCCCAGCAGGAAGCTGGAGTCGCCCACAGAGGTGATCTTGACCCTCTTGAGCATCTGGCGGACGATGATCTCGATGTGCTTGTCATTGATCTTGACGCCCTGGAGACGGTAGACCTCCTGGATCTCGTCCACCAGATATCTGGCCAGGGCCTTCTCACCCTTGACCTTCAGAAGGTCATGGGGGTTGATCATGCCGTCCATCAGGGGCTCGCCTGCCCGGACGTAGTCGCCCTCATGGACGTTTATGTGCTTGCCCCTCGGGATCAGATACTCCCTTGGCTCGCCATACTCAGGGGTGATGATCACCCGGCGCTTGTTCTTTATATCCTTGCCGAAGGAGACCACACCATCGATCTCGGTGATTATTGCACACTCCTTGGGCTTTCTGGCCTCGAACAGCTCGGCCACCCTGGGAAGACCACCTGTGATGTCCTTGGTCTTTGTGGTCTCGCGCGGTATCTTGGCCAGGAGCTCGCCTGCCTTGACCTCATCGCCCTCGTTCACCAGGATGATGGAGCCAACAGGGAGCTGGTAACGCGCCTCTCCCCTGGTCTGCACCAGCTTCTTGGTGCGGCCCCGCTCATCCTTGATGGAGATCCTGGGCTGATAGTCTGAGGTCTTGTACTGGATCACCACCTTGGATGCCTTTCCAGTCACCTGATCCACCTTCTCCTGGATGGTGACTCCCTCTATGATGTCCCCGAACTTCACTCGGCCATCGACCTCGGTGAGGATCGGGATGGTGAAGGGGTCCCACTCTGCCAGCTTGGTCCCAGGCTCCACCTCGTCGCCCTCCTTCACCAGGAGCTCTGCGCCGTAGATGATGGGATAGCGTTCACGCTCGCGTCCATCCGGGGCGACGATGATCACCTCTCCATTTCTGTTGAGAACGACCTCACGCCCGGCAGGGTTGGTAACGGTGACCACCCGCTCGAACTTCACGACACCCTTGCCGCGGCAGCGGATCTCGGCCTGTTCCACCTTACCAGATGCGGTTCCTCCAATGTGGAAGGTCCTCATGGTGAGCTGGGTCCCAGGCTCACCGATGGACTCCGCCGCTATGATGCCAACGGCCTCGCCCCTGGCAACCATGCGCCCCCTGGCAAGATCGCGGCCATAACACTTGGCACACACACCGAATGGGGCACGGCATGCCAACACCGAGCGGATCTCAACCTTGGAGATTCCTGCATCCTCGATCTTTTTGACCCCCTCCTCGGTGATCTCCTGATTGGCCTCTACCAGCACCTCGCCGGTGACAGGATCCACGATATCCATGAGGGCCACACGGCCAAGGATACGATCGCCAACCCGCTGGATTATCTCGCCACCCTCCATGAGGTGATCCATCTCGATTCCGTCGATGGTGCCGCAGTCCTCCATGGTGATGGTGGAGTCCTGGGCCACGTCCACAAGACGCCTGGTGAGATAGCCGCTATTGGCGGTCTTGAGGGCTGTGTCTGCCAGACCCTTGCGGGCGCCGTGGGTGGAGATGAAGTACTCCAGCACGCTGAGACCCTCGCGGAAGTTGGCCTTGATGGGGGTCTCGATGATCTCGCCAGAGGGCTTGGCCATGAGGCCGCGCATACCGGCCAGCTGCCTGATCTGGTCCTTGGAGCCCCTGGCGCCGGAGTCGGCCATGACGAAGATGGGGTTGAAGCTTGGGACCTCGACCTTCTCGCCATCCTTGGTCTCCACCACGTCTGTCGAGATCTCCCGCATCATCTCATTGGTGATCTCGTCAGTGGCCCTGGTCCATATGTCGATCACCTTGTTGTAACGCTCTCCATCGGTGATGAGACCCTCGGCATACTGATTCTGCACGTCTGCCACCTGCTCCTGGGCCTTTGCCAGGATCTCGATCTTCTTTTCAGGCACGTGCATGTCGTTTATGGAGATGGATATGCCTGCAAGGGTGGCAAAGGTATAGCCAAGATCCTTCAGGCGGTCTGCCATGATACATGTGGCCTTGGCCCCGGCAAGGCGGTAGGCCTTGTCTATGAGACGGGCAAGGTCCTTCTTCCTCATGACCTTGTTCACCATCTCGAAGGGCACTTCCTTGGGGGTGATGTCGTATAGCAGCACCCGGCCGGCCGTGGTCTCCTGGACCTTTCCGTCTATCATCACCTTGATCTTCGCCTGGAGATCCAGGGCCTTCTTGTCAAGGGCGAGGAGCACCTCCTCCATGGACTGGAACACCTTGCCCTCTCCCTGGGCCCCCAAGCGCTCTCTGGTCATGTAGTAGCAGCCGAGGACGATATCTTGGGTTGCAGTGATGATGGGCTCTCCATGTGCAGGGGAGAGCACGTTGTTCGTGGACATCATGAGGACACGGGCCTCTGTCTGGGACTCTACCGACAGGGGCACGTGGACTGCCATCTGGTCACCGTCGAAGTCGGCGTTGTAGGCGGTACAGACCAGAGGGTGGAGCATGATGGCCTTTCCTTCCACCAGCACCGGCTCGAAGGCCTGGATGCCGAGCCTGTGAAGGGTCGGGGCACGGTTCAGGAGGATGGGATGCTCTCGCACCACCTCGTCCAGTGCGTCCCAGACCTCGGGCAGCTCCTTCTCCACCATGCGCTTTGCGCTCTTGATGGTGGAGACGAGCCCCTTCTGCTCCAGCTTGTTGTATATGAAGGGCTTGAAGAGCTCGATGGCCATCTTCTTTGGAAGGCCGCACTCGTGGAGCTTGAGCTCGGGGCCGACCACGATGACGGAACGGCCGGAGTAGTCCACACGCTTTCCGAGCAGATTCTGACGGAACCTGCCCTGCTTGCCCTTCAGCATGTCTGACAGGGACTTGAGCGGACGCTTGTTCGGGCCGGTGACCACCCTGCCCCGGCGGCCATTGTCGAACAGGACGTCCACTGCCTCCTGGAGCATCCTCTTTTCGTTTCTGATTATGATGTCCGGGGCATCCAGGTCCTTCAGGCGCTTCAGCCTGTTGTTCCTGTTGATGACCCGCCTGTAGAGGTCGTTCAGATCGGATGTGGCGAAACGGCCTCCATCCAGGGGCACCAGTGGCCTCAGGTCCGGAGGAAGCACGGGAATCACATCCAGGATCATCCACTCGGGCCTGTTTCCAGAGCCGCGGAATGCCTCCACCACCCGCAGGCGCTTTCCAAGCTTCTTGCGCTTGGCCTCGGAGCGGGTCTTCTGCATCTCTTCCCTGAGCTCACGGCTTATGGCGTCCAGGTCGAGCTGGGCCAGGAGCTGCTGTACGGCCTCGGCCCCGATACCCACCGTGAACTTCTCGCCGAACAGCTCCAGGTTCTTGTGGTAGGTCTCGTCACTCATCAGGGTGCCCACCGGGATCTCTGGGATCTCTGATGAGATCACGATGTGGGACTCGAAGTAGAGCACCCTCTCCAGCTCCTTGAGGCTCAAATCCAGAAGTGAGCCGATCTTGCTGGGAAGGCTCTTGAGAAACCATATATGTGCCACAGGGGCAGCCAAGGAGATGTGCGCCATCCTCTGACGGCGGACCTTGGACTGTATCACCTCAACGCCGCACTTTTCGCACACGACCCCCCTGTGTTTCATGCGTTTGTACTTGCCGCAGAGACACTCGTAGTCCTTCACCGGGCCGAAGATCTTGGCGCAGAACAGCCCGTCCCGTTCCGGCTTGAAGGTGCGGTAGTTGATAGTCTCTGGCTGTTTCACCTCTCCGTGGGAACGCTTGAGGATGTTCTCGGGAGATGAGATGGAGATGCGGACCGCCTTGAAGTTTAGCGGATCCTTTGGCTTGGTAAACAGCGAAAGCAAATCGTCCATAAAAGAGACCTCTTATCCGTTATGAGCTATGTTTATGACCTACTGTTGGCAATGACCTGTTTTGTGCAACTCTTCCAAGGCAGCTGGCCTCAGGCCTGTTCCTCCACGTCTTCCAGGAGATCGATGTCCATACAGAGCCCCTGGAGCTCCTTGACCAGGACGTTGAAGCTCTCTGGCAGACCAGCCTCCAGGAAGTTGTTGCCCTTTACGATCTTCTCGTACATGCGGGAACGGCCGGTGACGTCGTCCGACTTGACCGTGAGGAACTCCTGGAGCGAATATGCGGCCCCGTATGCCTCCATGGCCCAGACCTCCATCTCTCCGAGGCGCTGGCCGCCGAACTGGGCCTTTCCGCCCAGGGGCTGCTGGGTGACCAGGGAGTAGGGGCCTGTTGAACGGGCATGTATCTTGTCCGAGACCAGATGGTGCAGCTTTAGCATGTACATGACACCCACCGTGACCTTCTCCTTGAAGGGCTCACCGGTGAGGCCGTTGTAGAGGGTCACCTGGCCGGACTCCGGCTGTCCCGAGGCCTTGAAGAGCCGCTTGATCACCCCTTCATCCGCCCCGTCGAATACTGGGGTGGCCACAGGCACGCCCTTTTCCAGGAACTTGGCCAGCTCCCTCACCTGCTCCTCGTCGAGATCCTTGAGCATCTCTTCGATCTCGTCGGGATCGTATATGTCCTTCAGCTTCTTCTTGATCTGGTCGATCTCATACTCCTTGGCCATGGCGGCTATCTGCTCACCAAGCTTCTTCGCACCCCAGCCAAGATGGACCTCCAGGATCTGACCCACATTCATACGGGAGGGCACGCCGAGGGGATTCAAGATGATGTCCACAGGGGTGCCATCCTCGAAATAGGGCATGTCCTCCACAGGCACGATCTTTGAGACAACACCCTTGTTTCCGTGGCGGCCGGCCATCTTGTCGCCGACCTCCAACTTGCGTTTCATGGCCACATAGACGCGGACCATCTTGATAACTCCAGGCGGCAGCTCGTCACCCTTCTTGAGCCGCTCTATCTTGCCCTCGAAGTGCTCTCTTATGCGCTCGATCTCTGCCTCATACCAGTTGAGGATCTCCTGGACATAGGGGTCCACGTCCTTCTTGCCCTTGAGGATCAGGTCTCTCAGCCTGTGAAAGGGCACCTTTTTGAGATTCTTTGCAGTGATGGGCTTTCCGGCCTCGAGGAGCTGTCTGTGGCGGGCATCCTTTATCACCACCGCGGGTTTCTTGCCCACGAGATACTGCTCCAGCTTCTTGTAGGCAGTGCGCTTGATGACGTTTATCTCATCCTCCTGGTCCCGCATGATGGCCGCGATCTCCATATCCTCTATCGCCTTGGCGCGGTCATCCTTTGGAATACCCTTGCGGCAGAAGACCTTTGTATCCACCACGACACCCTGGATTCCGGGAGGCACCCGGAGGGAGGTGTCGCGCACGTCTCCGGCCTTCTCGCCGAAGATGGCCCTGAGGAGCTTCTCTTCCGGGGACAGCTGGGTCTCACCCTTCGGGGTCACCTTACCGACCAGGATATCCCCGCTCTTCACCTCGGCTCCTATGCGGACTATCCCCGATTCATCCAGGTTCTTGAGGGCATCTTCACCCACGTTTGGGATATCTCTCGTGATCTCTTCACGGCCGAGTTTGGTATCCCTGGCCTCTATCTCGAACTCCTCGATATGTACCGACGTATAGACATCGTTCTGTACCAGATGCTCGCCCACTATGATGGCATCCTCGAAGTTGTAGCCTCGCCACGGCATGAAGGCCACGACCACGTTCTTCCCCAGTGCGAGCTCGCCATAGGAGGTGGCTGGACCATCCACCAGGACCTGGCCCTTCTTGACCCGCTGGCCAGGCCTGACTATGGGCACCTGGTTCAGGGTGGTGGTCTGGTTGGACTTCTGGTAGCGGATCAGCCGGTGGATCTCAACCTCTACTGGCCTTCCGGCCTCTGGGTCCTCATCGTAGGCCACCACAAGGCGGTTGGCATCCACGTCTTCAACCCAGCCGTCTCGCTTTGCCAGCACGGTTACGCCGGAGTCACGGGCCACGACCTTCTCTATCCCTGTACCGACAAGCGGTGCATCGCACTTGAGAAGCGGTACGGCCTGACGCTGCATGTTGGAGCCCATGAGTGCACGGTTTGCATCGTCGTTTTCCAGAAATGGGATCAGGCCTGCAGAGATACTGGTCATCTGGTTCGGGGCAACGTCCATGGCCGTCACCTCGTCTGCCGGCACCAGGACAAACTCGCCCTTTTTCCGGACGCTGACCATGTCTTCAACTATGCGTCCCTTCTTGTCCAGCTTGGTGGTGGCCTGGGCCACTACCTCGGTATCCTCCTGGGATGCGGTCATGTAGACCACCTCTCCGGTCAGCTTCCTGTTCTTGACCCTGAGATATGGTGTCTCGATGAAGCCATACTCGTTTATCCTGGCATATGAGCTAAGGGATACGATGAGGCCGATGTTGGGCCCTTCAGGGGTCTCGATGGGACAGATACGCCCGTAATGGGTGGGGTGCACGTCACGCACCTCAAAGCCTGCCCTCTCCCTCGAAAGCCCCCCTGGGCCAAGTGCTGAAAGGCGCCGCTTATGGGTAACCTCTGACAGAGGGTTGGTCTGATCCATGAACTGGGAGAGCTGGGAGGAGCCAAAAAACTCCTTGATCACAGAGGTAACAGGCTTTGGATTTACGAGATCGTTTGGCATCATGGCCTCGATCTCCTGCAGGGTCATACGCTCCTTTATGGCCCTTTCCATGCGCACAAGCCCGATGCGGTACTGATTTTCAACCAGCTCGCCAACCGAACGGACCCGGCGGTTTCCAAGGTGGTCGATGTCGTCGACAGGGCCCTGGGAATCCTTGAGGCGTACCAGCTCCTTCACCACATTCACTATGTCCTCAGGCAGAAGGACCCTCTGGGACAGGGGGATATCCGTGCCGAGGCGCTGGTTGATCTTGTACCGGCCCACCTCGGACAGGTCATATGTCTCAGGGTTGAAGAACAGGGAGTTGAAAAACTTCTCTGCCACATCCAGAATGAGAGGGCTCGAAGGGCGAAGACGCCTGTATATCTCGAAGATGGCCTCCTCCCTGGTCTCGACCTTGTCGAGGGCCAGGGTGTCCCTGATGGATGTGCTGACGTTGGTGCCCTGGACATAGAGGGTATGGACCTCGGTAATCCCGTTTTCCCTGAAGAGCTCCAGATCCTCCTCGGTTATGGTGCTGTTTTTGGGAAGAAGCACCTCGCCGGAGGCCATATCCACCACATCCTGTGCGGTGATCTTTCCTATCAGATCCTCATCGGTCACTGGCACGCGGGTTATCCCCAGGTCGGCCAGTTTTTTGAGCATGGTGCGGGAAAACTTGCGGTTCTTCTTCACCAGGACGTCGCCTGTCTCCGGATGAAGCACGTCCACGGTGGCCCGCTGCCCCTTTAAGAGCTCCGGATCGAGCTTCCTGTAGAGGAGTTTTCCCTCGATGTAGTATGTATCCCACTTGTAGAACTCCCGAAGGATTTCGTCCGTGGTCATCCCAAGTGCCTTGAGCAAGATGGTGGCCGGGAACTTGCGCCTCCTGTCGATACGGACATGGAGGATGTCTTTGGCATCGAATTCGAAGTCCAGCCAGGAACCACGCACGGGAATCACCCTGCAGGAATAGAGCAGCTTGCCGCTTGAGTGGGTCTTTCCACGGTCGTGGTCGAAGAAGACACCGGGGGACCTCTGGAGCTGGCTCACCACCACCCTCTCCGTTCCGTTTATGATGAAGGTGCCCCTCCTGGTCATCAGGGGGATGGCGCCAAAATAGATCTCCTGCTCCTTGATGTCCCTGATGCTCTGAACACCCGTCTCCTTGTCCACATCATAGGACAGGAGGCGGATAACGATCTTCACCACTGCCTCATAGGTGGCCCCCCTGGCAAGGCACTCCTCCTCGGAGTACTTGGGCTCACCGATGGAGTACTGGACGAACTCCAGGGAAGCGGCCCCTGTGAAGTCGCTGATGGGGAATACGCTCTTGAAGGCGGCCTGAAGCCCCACATCCTTTCTGGCCTCAGGAGCCACGTCCATCTGCAGGAACTTGGCATAGGATTTCTGCTGCACCTCTATAAGGTGCGGCATCTTTACGAGTGTCTTGACCTTCCCGAAATTTTTCCTCAGGGAGATATTCTGAATGTTCAACATAGGCGATGCCTCAAAGTCGGCTTAGAAGGATATTTGTCTATTGACCGTCAATGTGTCGTGTTGATACAGCCTACAAAAGGGGAAGATTCACCCCCTTGCCGCTGACGATGATGCCGGTACGGATGGTTGCTTCCGTTCCCTATGGCCTGCAGGAGTCCGGAACAGCCCGTCCTGCGGGCCGGCCCCGCGGATCAGGGCCTGGTAAAATCTCCTGGTAAACCTATAAAAAGTCCAAAAGGGCGTCCCGCCTCACATTGAGGCAGGTACGCCCGTCGATATCACTGTGTATAGCGGGATTACTTGATTTCGACCTTTGCGCCAACGGCCTCGATCTGCTCCTTGATCTTCTCGGCCTCTTCCTTGGAGACGCCCTCTTTGACCGCCTTGGGGGCACTCTCCACCAGCTCCTTGGCCTCCTTGAGTCCAAGGCCGGTCACTGCACGGACCTCCTTGATCACCTTGATCTTCTGGCTGCCCACCTCGGAGAGGATCACGTCGAACTCGGTCTTCTCCTCGGCAGGAGCGGCCTCGGCACCAGGGGCGGCAGCACCGGCTGCGGCCACGGCCACAGGCGCAGCAGCAGATACACCGAACTTGTCCTCAAGCTCCTTGATGAGCTCGGACAGCTCCAACACCGTCATATTTGAAATAAACTCGATTACGTCTTCCTTTGTTATAGCCATCTTCTTTCCTCCTGAAAATATGTAAAACTCTTGCTCGCTTAATCCTTGTTCCTACTGTTTCTGCTCCTCTATGGCCTTGAGCGCATAGAGCAGTTTGCGCGGAATGCCTGCCAATGCCTGCACAAGCCCTGTAGGAGTTGCCACCAGCACAGACAGCAACTGCCCAAGCAGCACCTCGCGGCTCGGCAGTTTGGACAGTGCCTCAAGCCCCGCGGCATCCATCACCTTGCCATTCAGGACCCCGCTCTTGAGCTTCAGCACCTCGTTCTCCTTGGCGAACTCCACCAGCACCTTGGCCACAGCCACCGGATCCTCATAGGCCAGCACCACGGCATTGGGGCCAGAGAGCATCTCCTTGAGCTCCTCGCAGTCAGTGCCCTTGATGGCCAGGGTCATCAAGGTGTTCTTGGCCACCTTGAACTCCCCGTTCACATCACGGAGCTTTGCCCTCAGCTCGTTTGCCTGGCCCACTGTCAGCCCAGGAAACTCCACCAGGGTAGCGAGGACGGCCTTGGAGAACTTCTCATTGAGCTCCTTTACCAATTCCTCTTTTCTTGCTCTGGTTAATGCCAAATTTCATCCCCCCTTTCTACCATAGGCAGTTATTCTTACTGCCAAAGGCAGAGGTCACTCCGGTCTCGGTAGGTGAGCCAGCCCCCTCTTTCTGCCTACAGGGCCGTCTCATTAAACACCAGGTACCTACTGTCTTTGACTGTCAAGGCATCCTTATAAGCTAGATTCTATGTGGCCGCTGCGTTCTTCAGCTCGGCCGGATCGAGCTTTACGCCAGGCCCCATGGTGGTGGACAGGGCCACACCCTTCACATAGGTGCCCTTTGCGCTTGCCGGCTTCATCCTGAGGATGGTCTCTGCAACAGCGGCGAAATTCTCCTTGAGCTTGTCAGGGCCGAAGGAGACCTTTCCAATGGGCATGTGGACAACACCTGCCCTATCAACCCTGAAGTCCACCTTTCCGGCCTTGATATCCTTCACGGCCTTTCCTATATCGAAGGTGACCGTGCCGGTCTTGGCATTGGGCATGAGGCCGCGAGGGCCAAGGATACGCCCGATCTTGCCGACAACACCCATCATATCCGGAGTGGCAACCACCTTGTCGAAGTCGAGCCACCCCTCTTTCTGGATCTTTTCCACCAGCTCTTCTGCGCCCACGTAATCTGCGCCTGCCTCCTCGGCCTCTTTTGCCTTCTCACCCTTGGCAAAGGCTAGCACGCGCACGGTCTTTCCTGTTCCGTGGGGCAGCGCCACAGAACCCCTTATGTTCTGATCCGCCTTCCTGGGATCGACACCAAGGTTGATGGCCACATCCACGCTCTCGTCGAACTTGGCAAAATGGGTCTCAAGGACCTTCTGGATTGCCTCATCGAGCTGATACTTCTTCCTGGGATCAATCTTCTCCCTTGCCTGCAGATATTTCTTGCCTCTCTTTGCCATGATTCCTTCACCCCGCCTCAATCTACGATCTCGATGCCCATGGAGCGGGCAGTACCCTCAATGGTGCGAATGGCCGCATCCAGGTCTGCCGCCGTAAGGTCCGGCATCTTTGTCTTGGCGATCTCCTCCACCTGTTTCCTGGTGACACTGCCCACCTTCTCGCGGTTGGGCTCGCCTGAGCCCTTCTCGATCCCTGCTGCCTTCTTGAGCAGTACCGATGCGGGTGGAGTCTTGAGGATGAAGCTGAAGGACCGGTCGGCATATACGGTTATGACAACCGGGATGATCATTCCAGCCTGGTCGGCCGTCTTGGCGTTGAAGGCCTTGACGAACTCCATGATATTGACACCCTGCTGTCCCAGTGCAGGACCAACAGGGGGCGAAGGACTGGCCTGACCAGCGGGTATCTGCAGCTTGATGTAGCCTGCTATCTTCTTAGCCATAATTCACTCCTTGCACGCTGAGTTCCGAAACAATTCAGCGAAAAAATAGATTAACCGGCCTTTTGTATATGGCCTACTTCCAATTCTACGGGGGTAGCCCTTCCGAAAATGGAGACCAGGACCCTCACCTTGCCCTTGTCCGGCCGGACCTCGTCCACGACACCGTTGAAGTTGGCAAAGGGGCCCTCTGTGACGATGACCTTGTCGCCCTTTTCGAAATCGTGCTTGGGCCTTGGGTGCAAGGAGCGCTCCTCCATTTGGCGCAGAATCCTCTCCGCCTCTGAATCGGGCAGCGGAGTAGGGTTGTTTTGGTCCCCGACGAATCCGGTAACCTTCGGGGTATCCTGTACCAGATGCCAGGTTTCCTTATCCAGTTCCATACGAACCAGGATGTAACCGGGATAGACCTTGCGCGAGGAGGTTCTTCTCTGCCCCTTGACCACCTCTACTACCTTCTCGGTGGGCACAACTATCTCGGAGAACTTGTCTTCCAAGCCATGTTGCTTGATACGCTCCTCAAGCGTGGCCTTAACCTTGTTCTCATACCCAGAATAGGTATGTACGATATACCACTTGTGTGCCATGATCCGGAGGTAGTTCCTTTTTATTCGATTGGTTTACTGCATCAGAAGGCCGACAAGCTTGGAGAGCACCATATCCACCAACCCGAGATAGAAGGAGAAGAACAGGGTGATGGAGAGCACCGCGATGGTCAATGCCTGGGTATCCTTGCGGGACGGCCAGGTGATCTTGTCGAACTCGGCCCGAACTTCCTTGATGAACTGCTTGAGCTGTGCAAGCTTTCCTGGCGCACTCTCTGCGGACACGGAAGCAGCTACGGATTTGGAGCCAGTGGCGCCCCCGGAGGCCTTTGCCGCCATCTCGCCAGATGCCTGTCCTGCAGCCGACTTTATCTTTCTGACCTTTTTCTTAGTCACTTTGCCCTCAGCTTGTCTCGGCAGCCTGCCATATCCCTGCCATCTAATCGAAGAACTTGATGGCCCAAGTAAGTACTGCCGCTTTCAGCCCGGCTGGCAGCCATGTTCAGCAGGCCCTTCCTGATACAGAAGAACTGGCAGGCCAGGAGGGACTCGAACCCCCAACACCCGGATTTGGAGTCCGGTGCTCTACCATTAGAGCTACTGGCCTGCATCAACTATTTCATCTTGATCTCTTTGTGCAGGGTATGCTTCCTGTCGTGAGGACAATACTTCTTGAGCTGAAGCTTGTCCGGCGTGTTGCGCTTGTTCTTCTTGGTGGTGTAGTTGCGCCTCTTGCACACCGTGCACTGGAGGATAAGTTTCTCTCTCATCTCTATATCCTGTACCTGGCCAGCGGCCGGCCAAAGGCCTGTGCCGTGGCCCTCAGCACTACTCTATTATCTTGGAGACCACGCCGGCGCCCACTGTGCGGCCGCCTTCACGGATCGCAAAACGAAGCCCCTCTTCCATGGCAATGGGCTGGATCAGGTGGGCCTCGATCTTCACATTGTCACCA
>Ga0256914_1002650_pt1 | contig 14765 bp, 9 predicted proteins | sample HulkmetaG_FD_191571 | JGI IMG/M metagenome (GOLD analysis project Ga0256914, IMG submission 191571) | Hydrothermal chimney microbial communities from Main Endeavour vent field at the Juan de Fuca Ridge, Pacific Ocean - Hulk | ecosystem: Environmental > Aquatic > Marine > Hydrothermal vents ... | reverse complement strand
CTTTTCTTTTTTGTTCAAAAAGGGCGCAAGCGTATCGTACACCTTTTGGTGGTAGGCGTTTAAATAGGCCACTTCTTCCTGCGTCAATAGCGTTTTATCGACCAGCGTTAAGTCGATCGGACACAACGTAATATCTTCAAATTTCAGGAACTGCCACTCGTCGCTCGAATGTTCTTCGTCTTTTTTTACCACAATCAAATTTTCCACGCGCATGCCGTACTCGCCGGTTTTGTAGTAGCCGGGTTCGTTGGAACAAACCATGCCCGGCTGCAAAGCCACGCCCAATCCGCGATAATAAGAAATCCCCTGCGGGCCCTCGTGCACATTCAAAAACGTACCTACGCCGTGCCCGGTGCCGTGGCCGTAATTCAGGGCAATATCCCACAAAGGTTTACGGGCAATGGTGTCCAATTGAATGCCCTGCGTGCCCACGGGGAAAATGGTCATGGCCAAATCGATGTGCCCTTTGAGTACACGCGTAAAGCGATCTTTTTGCTCGGCCGTGGGTTCGCCCAGCGCAATGGTACGCGTGATGTCGGTGGTGCCGTCGAGGTAATGGCCGCCGGAATCGATGAGGTAAATGCCCGGCGCTTTCAGTTCCACATCGGTTTCAGGCGAAGAAGTGTAATGTACAATGGCGCCATGCTCGTTGTACGCCGAAATGGTTTCGAAACTCAGTCCCTGAAACAGCTTTTGCTCTTCGCGTAATTCTTTCAGCTTTCTCTCGGCGCTCATCTCGGTCACCCCGCCCTGCGGAACCGATTCTTCCAGCCACTTTAAAAATTTAACCATGGCCACTCCGTCGCGAATGTGGCTGGCCCGGAATCCGGCCAACTCCGTATCGTTTTTAACAGCCTTAAAATCGGTAACCGGGCTACGTTTAAAGAACAGCTCACAGCGTTTTTGCAACAGCATAACCACCCAGTAGTTGACGCTCCCGTCTTCCAGCCAGACGCGGGTTTTCTTTTTAGCCAGTTTGGGCAGCCGCTTGCGAAAGTCGCCGTAATCGCGAATTTTGGCCAGACCCTTCAAATGCTTTTTGACTTTGCGATTGACTTTTTTCTTATTGACGAACAGCTCGGCTTCGTCTTGCGTGATAATGGCGTAAGCAATGGCCACGGGATTGTAGTCCACATCTCTGGAGCGGATGTTAAACGTCCAGGCAATGGCGTCCAGCATGGTCAGCACATGGGTTTGCACGCCTTCTTCGGCCATTTTTTGCCGGATGCGGCCGAGCTTGCTTTCCACCGATTCACCGGCGTATTTCTCATCCCAAACCATGATCGGTTCCAGCGGCATTTCGGGTTGGTCGTCCCAAATTTCATCCACCAGATTTTCTTCGATGAATTTGATCTTAATGCCGTGCGCCTGCAATTCTTTAAGCCACTGAGCGGCCTGCCGATAGCTGATTACTTTGGGATCGATACCCACGACTTCGCCGCTTTTTAATTCCTGTTTTAAAAACGAAAGCATATCAGGCACGCCGGGCACACCGATTTTGTACAGATCTATTCCGGTATCTTTAAGTTGCTCCTCGGCCTGTAAAAAATAGCGGGAATCGGTCCACAAGCCGGCCTTGTCCAAAGTTACGATCACGTCACCGGCCGATCCGTCAAAGCCGCTAAGCCAGGCTCTTCGCTGCCAGATGGCCGGAACGTATTCGCTGGCATGAGCATCGGTGCTGGGCACAACGTAAGCCTGAATTTTGTGTTTGCGCATTAAGGCGCGCAGTTTTTCGATGCGTTCTTTTATCATACAAACCTCCTAACGGGTTGAATGGTCGTTACATTTTGAACGACTTATCTAACCAAAATATCTATCGTAGCTTAACCAATTTTTTGCCCGGTTGTGCATCAAGCACTCGTAAATATACCGAAAAAATAATCCTTTGGAAATTTTGATTTTTGCGATTGCATTGATCATCATGATTTCCCGAATTTTTGTTTTTGGGACGCCTGATGCAGATTCATGTTTCTCTCAGAATTCTCTTTGGAGGTAACGAAGCTGCACAAAAAAAATCGCCAAAGCGGGCTGGTTAATTTCTGCGGGATTGCAAAATTTGGCCTTAAACAAATACCCTGACGATCGTCATTAGGTGCACTGCTTTTGGGGTCTGCAGGGAAGGAACCATTTGTGTTCATTGTTTTACCGGTAGGAGGAAACGTTTTAAGGCATTTTTCCGCGGGGAAAGAGTTGTTTTCTAATTCCACAGCACCCAGCTTACGCCAAAGCGCACACGGCGGTACAACTCGGGATAGCCGTTGATGATGGTGTACTGTGTGGCCAACGGGTTGTCCATTTCCATAAAAAGATGCGCGTCCTTTACCGTAGCCACAACTTTGTAGCTCAAAACAACAAAACCGTCGTTTTGGCCGGGCAGACGATAAAAGCGTTCGGCAAACGGCTGATAGGCCACATTTTTCCGCGCACCGTACCAACGCACCGTTCCCACGGCATCGACCCGCATGTGGCCATGAATCCAGCGATCCCGGTAATGCAGTTGGGCAAAACCGGAATTTTGCGGGCCAATTGTAGTACCGGCAATTTTCAGTTGCCCGCCAAGTCGCACATCGAACTTAAACCAGCGAAAGGCCGCCTGCCCCACGGCATAAGTGAAATCGCGGCTTCCCCTATCGAAAAAATTTTGCCCGTTAAAGCCGATTTCATTTGACACGGCATGGAAATGCAATGCACCTTTTAGCCGGCTCCATGTCGTCGGCATCCAGGCTGCATCGGCTTGCAAAACGCGGTGCGTTTCCGGCGCCAAATTGCGATTTGCAGTAATGCCGCGGTAACTAAAAAAACGTTCGTGCAACGAAGGGAAACGGGCATAACGCGAGGCACTGGCGTGCAAAAGAAAACGTCCCATATTCCAGAGCACCTGCAGCGCCGGTTCCACCTGCACGGGTTGGCCCCATTGAAAGCGCAGAGCCGTCTGTGCCGTTACACGTAACGAATCGTCGGCCAACACAGTGGCCGTTGTTTGCCAGTTCACGCGGCTATCGGTGTATTGGCGATCGTAGACGCTTCCCCAGGCCCTGACCTGCGAAGTTCGCAGCAAAGAACGCCAGGTAATTTGTCGCCAGGCTCCCCGCTTTTCGCCTTGCAAAACCAAACGATCGAAGCGCAGACGCGTGCGGGAATTATCGGAGAGATATCGATATTGGCGGCGCGTATCGTTAAACCAGGCCCGCACAGCCCAATCGGTCTTCAGGCTGTCATTAACGTGCTGCACCTCCGCCTTGAAGTACTCCCAGATTTCATTATAACGAAATGCACCGAACTGCGTACCGTAAACATCCCTGAAATACACATTTTCGCTGCTTTTTCGATAGGAAAAAGAACCTAAGACATGCGGCGTTAATTGTCGCAGTAAACTTCCGCGGTAATGCGTTCCCCGATAGTTGTTGGGGTCGTAATCGCGGTTGATGCCTCCGAGGCGTAACAGGGTATTTTGTCCCAGGCGCTCGGCAAAGGTAATGTCCAGATCTGTGTAGCCGAAGTCGCCTTCGCGGTACATGATGCGTGTGTACGGTTTTTCGGGATTTAATTCTCGTGATTCGAGACGAACCGTTCCCGCGGCTTGCGGCAGCCGAGGCGAGCGGGCGCTCAAAGTGCGCCCGGCAATCACAACCCGTTGCAATGCATCGGGATAGAGTAAACGGGTATTAAACATGCCGGTAAGAGGATCGTTTAACACAAGGTCATCCAGAACAAAACGCGTTTGTTGCGGCCACAAATGCAAGGCGGAGACAAAGCGCGGCAAGCCCATTTCCAGAAAATCGAATCCCTGCATGCCGGGATCGGTACGGAACACATCGGCCAGACCGTTGTAATTGAGACGCAGTAAATCGGAGAATTGAAAAACCGGGGAAGCCAGCGAATCATCCTGCACCATCATGGTGTCAATTAAAGAAATAGCCCGGGGAAGAGACGCACGGCCGAGAGAATCGGGTGAGGCCGCGACGACCGGTTTTTTCGTTAAAGAATCGAGGGGCACGGTTTGCTGAGCCCGTAGCAAAGTTCCTCCAAACAGCCCAAACAGAATTAGTGAAAAGAAAAACGTTTTCATAGCTTCCATTTTCATTTAGTTTTGCGACCTAAAATCGCCGAATTTAAAGTAATTTGAAAATAATTTTAAATGGAAGCAATTATTTCATCGCCGGGATAGTTGTCATTGCGGTAAACGTCTCTTTTTTGAATGACGCATCTGCAACCAAACGAAGGAAAAATTCTTGTTTTGTGGTTTTCGGCCATGAAAATTTTGAGAGGCCAAAGCTCTTTGCCGGTGCAATCAGGCCTAAAGCTCTTCGACGGTGACGCCCGTGCCCACACGAATAATGTAAGACTTACCCCCGACCAGTTCAATGGCGCGGGCAATTTTTTGCGGGTCTTCCGGCGCATAGACAAACATGCACCCCCCTCCGCCCGATCCGTTAATTTTTCCGCCTAAAGCTCCGGCTTCTCTGGCCGCCTGCAGCATCCGATCGATCTTTTCCGTACTAATCCGCAGCTTTTGGGCCAGCACTTCATGATGGGCATCTAACAGGGCTCCTAATTCCCTTTCATCCAGCGTTTCTTGTTCCATTAATTTTTTAGCCCGAATGGTAATATCCCTGTTCAAAATTGCACCTTCCAGCACTTCCATTTGTGCCGGCGTGAGCAAAGACCGGTACGAAGAAACTTCCTGCAAGGGTGCCGTCTTCAAATCAAAAAGGGGATTTTCTTTTTTAATCCGTTTTAACGCATCCAGCACCCCAAATTTAACGCGTGCCAAAATGCCTTTGGTATCTTTGGGCTGTAGCGAATCGCCAAGCACAAAGGTGCCCATGCGGTGCTCAAAAGATTGCAAATCCACCTTTTCACCGAACTCCTGATACAACAATCCCCCCATCGCCGTGGCGTAATGATCCATCATGCCGCCCGGCTCTCCGAATTCGACAACCTCGGCCAAATGCGCCAATTTGGCAACAAAATAGGGATCGGAAAACTCCGGTTTTTGCACTTCACTAACGTGTGTCAAAAAACGTATCCAGGCCACACATAAGGCTGAAGACGAGGACGTTCCCGAATTAATGGGAATATTCCCGTGTACGGTGCAATTCCAGCCTTTGCTTATTTGCACCCCATGCCGGCGTGCAACATTGAATCCGCTCCGAAAATAGTCCCGTTCCTTTTCGTAAGGAACCCGGTGATCGGGCGAAGGCACTGCAAAACGTTCTTTTCCATTAATGTCGGGTAAGTCGATGCGAAATTCCTGCCCGGCACCGGGTACACCGCTAATCCCGATGCGCAAATCTATGGCTGCCGTAATAACCGGGAGATGCAAATAATCCTGGTGTTCTCCGAAGAGACAAATACGGCCCGGCGCGGAAGTTTTAATCATCAATCATCTCCTTTAACTTCGCCCTGATGTTTTGCAATTCTTGCTCCGATCGGGCTTTGACCAAGGGCAAAAAATTTTTGAGAGGGAGGGAATTTACCCGAAAGCCGTTGTCCGTTACTTTTTCGACAACGGCCTGCAAAGGGCGCCGACCATCGGGAGTTTCCACCTGATACAAGGCACGTTGCAGGCAATCCCATTCAAAGCAATAAGGCAAGCCGGTAATTTCATTACCGGAGATATGCTGAGGCACTTCTTTAGCGGGAAGCACGCTTACAATTTGCCCTTCGGAGTTGCGAATGATCCGGTCGTATTGCCCTTCTCCCCGCAATTTAGCCACCGGCAAGCACCCCACCATTGCTTCACCTTTCAATCCTTCCCACAAACGTAAAAAAAGCCAGCGGTCCACAAACGGAGAAGTGCCATCCACCAACAGGATATCTCCTTCAAAGCCTTTTAACCAATCTTCGGTTTGAATGATGGCCTGCCCGAAATCCAGCGATTGTTCATCCGGCAGCCAGGTAACTTTGGCATCGATCCGTCCGGACAGTTCCGCCTTGACCGGAGCAGTAGCAATGATTCCAATACGTTGCACACCGGCAGCGCGTAGTTCTGCTACGATTCCGGCCAATAAGGCCTGACCGAAGACAGAGGCGCGGTACACGGCAGCGTCTGCTTCATGGTCGGCTGCCCAGATTATGGCGGCTACTTTTTCCGCATTTATTACAGTCACATCCTTCCCCTGACCTAATTACATCCGATCATCAGTTTTCCGAAACGGATTCCCGATCCAGAGAGCGGAACATCTCTTTTAATTCCGGCCAACCCTTTATTAAAATTTTCAACGAAAGATAGGTAAAAGACACCGTAGAAAACAGAATAGTCAATTCCCAGAAAATTTCCCAACCTTTCATGCTACCACCTCCGTTTCTTTTTGTGGCTGCAGCCAATTGTGAATAAGCGAACCAATCACCATACCGACTAAGGCCAAAAGGAAGCCTCCCCAGCCCATCGCCGAAGCCCAACCTTCAATTAGTTTTTGCGGCAGGACCAGGTACAGAATCGGCGGAATCATTCCCAGAGTAATGGCCAGATAGGCACCGCCGGATCGGGCTTTTTTCCAGTAAATCCCGAACGCCACACCCATAATCACTCCCGGGATAAAGAGCATGCCGGTCATGTTCAGATAAAAATAAAGGTAACCTTCTATTTTGTGAAAGAGTGACCACCAAATGATGAAAATCATTACGGCAGCCATAGTAATGCGGCTGATGATCAATTGGGTTTTATTGCTCAGCTCGCGTTTTAAAATGAATTTCAGCACGGAACCGATAATGTCCTGCGAAACGACCGAGCTCCACGAAAGCAGATAACTGGAATAGGTGGACATGGAGGCGGCCAACAAACCGGCAAAGATCAATCCTAACAAGCCTTTGGGGATAATTTCAACCACCAGGCGCGGTAATGCTTCCAACGAATCGATTCCTTTGCCAAACACAGCCAGAGCAATGATGCCCCAAAAAATGGGTAAAATAGCCCGAGACAAAAACATTAATCCCGACCAGGTGTAAATTTTCTGTCCGGTTTTACTATCTTTCGACGAAAAGAGGCGCATGGAAATAGCCTGCCACCCCACAAGCAGAGATATCCACAACAGGATTTGCCAGATCAAAAAGCCAACACCAAAATCACTGCCCATTGCAGAAGGCAGAAAGGGGTTAAATCCTTTGTCTCCAATGTTTTCGGCAACGGATTTCACAATATTGCCCCAGCCTGCGTGAAACACTCCGGCCACGGTAATGTAAATCATGCCTAAACTCAGCAAAGCATACTGGATGTAATTGGTAATAATTACGGAAACCATGCCCCCTACCAGGGTGTAAAGAAGAACGACCGTCAGCATTATTGCCATAGTGACCAGCAGGTAATTTTGCGGGATTCCGGTAACGATGTTGATGAATTTGGCTTCCACGCCCGGGAAGACACCAAAGTTCAAAATTCCGCCAATGGCCATGATGATGCCGATGTAAAAACGCACTCCTTTGCTGAAGCGTCTGGAGAAAAATTCGGGAATGGTCATGATCTTCATTTCCAGGAGCGGCTTGATGATGAATCCTGTTTTACCGAGAAACCAGTAGGCGATAAGCGGAGGAAATGCGGCCATTAATCCGACAAATCCGGCTTTGTAGCCCAATTCGGCATAGTAGATGTAGGTGATCATGCCGATTTCGGTACACATGAGTGAAATAAGGCCGAGATTGAAGCCCATGGAACGTCCGGCCACCAAATAATCGCCGATGCCTTTGACGTATTTTTGTACCAGCGATCCTGAGAAAAAGACGATCAAAAGATAAATTAGAATGATGGCGATGTCGAAATAGCTCAGATTCATCTTTACCTTCCTTGTTGGTTAGTATTTCGTTTTAACACACGCAATCCAGTTTTCAGGCGCGCATTTGTTTTTTAAAAGGTCGCTTCAAGAATGCGTTCGGTTCTGTTTTTGAATTTGGCGTTTACCGGTATTTCCGGCTTTTGCTCAAAGAACTCTCCTCTGCTTTCGATGCCCAACAGGCCCAATTCAAGCAGGGGCTTTCGGGAAAAATTCCAGAAGCTTACCGTACCGTGAGACAACGGTTTTTCCTTGCCCTGGAAAGAAAATCGAAACGAATATTTTCGATCGTTTGGGGTAACCAGAACCCAGTACCACAATCCGTTGGCGCCTTTTTTGACGATCCGCGGTATTTTGTGTCCGTTGCGGGTAAAACGAACGGTTAACGAATCGACCGGCTTTTCGAAGCACAGCAAAACGCCAATTCTGGCGGTTGAATCGGTTTCTGTTCTCTGCCCTGTCAGGGTGCCCGCTATTCCGTTTTGCGTGACGGAATCAAAGGCGAGCCTGATTTTCTGTTCCGTCCGCTCCTTTTGTTTTGCGCTTTGCAAGGCATTGCGCACTATGGTTTTTAAATCGGACAAATTAATCGCTTTGCCGTAAAAGGTCAATTGTTTTAAATGTCCGGTATTGAGCATGGTGGGTGCGGAATTTTCTTCGGGATCGATGTAGGCTTTGAAAAGCGCTTTGTTTTTGCTTTTGGAAACCGGTTGCAAATAAAGTCCCGCGGGCAACGGCGGAAATGCGTCAAGCGGCTTGAGACGCAAAACGCGAACTTCGTAACCCTGCAATGTGCAGGTTAACGGCCTGCCCTGACGCACCACGGTTTGGTTGACGTAATTGAGGGGGTAGATGGTTTCCACACCATACGGTAATTGTGCCTGAGACGCGGTGAGCTCTTTTAATGTGAGTACTATTTTTTGCGGACGCACAAAGGGATTGCGCAACACAAGCAGTATTTCGTTCTTGTAGCGATGCACATAGCCGTAAATCTGACGCTGATAGGGATTGCCTCCGACAAAGCGGGTATGTTGTAAAATTTTCGTATTGGCCTTTGCCCATTTCATCACTCCGGCCAAAAATTCCCATTCACTGCTGCTCAATACTTCGGGCGACAAATAAAGCTCCCACATCATTACCCCGCGGGAAAAGTACATTACGGCATTATCCTGCCAATTGCGCAGGGTTTCGTTTTTGCCGCCCAACAGGTTTAGCTTTCCTTTGATAATGCCGTGGGTCATAACGTTGGTTAAGGGAAATTGCAAGCGGTCGCGTACGAAGTCTTTGTACAAGGTGTAGTCGCGAAAGGTGATGGCTTTGTCGCGTTCGCTGAAGGCGGGCACGTCTTCGGCATGTCCGTAATCGGCACCGGTCATCCACACGGCATCGGCGTATTGCAGCCACCAGGGGCTAAGCCAGGTACCTACGGTGATATCGATGAATATTTGCGGATTTTGCCGACGCAATGCCTGCAAAATTTCGATAAAGCGGCGGGTGAGTAGTTCACGCGAATAAATGCCGGGCAAATGGTTGTGATCGGTTTCATTGCAAACGGAAAGGAATCCGTCGATTTTGTAAAAGGAAAGCCGGGCTTCTTTTTGATATTGCAAAACTTTTTCTTTGAAAATTTTGTAATAAGCGGTGTCGCCCAAACACAAATGCCTGCCTGCGGATGTTTTGAATCCGTGTTCCCGTGCCCAATGAACGCGCTCCGTTCGCGCTTTGTCGTAACCGTTCCAGGGTGAAATCCATAGTCCCAGGGCGCTGTGTATTTTTTTGAGCTCGCGAACGAGCGGGGTGAATCCTTGCGGGAATTTTTGACGGTTTATTTGCCAAACGGAATGTACGTCGTCCCAGCCGTCATCAATTACAAAGGCGTCTAATTTCAAACCGTATTTGTCGATTAACGTGGATTTGAAGTTGTGAATGGTGGTTAACAATTTGTCGTAACTGAAATCGCGTATGTCGTACCAGGTGTTGTAAAGGGTGAAGGGCGTGTCTTTTCGGGGACGTAAGGTACGAATGTAGGCGAAAAAGTCGGTTCGCACGTTTCCTTGCGCGGAAAGGCCGATGACAACCGGATGAGCGGTGTAGAAGGTATCCTGCGGTACTTTTTGCGCTACATAGTGCCAACAGTTGATCCGATCGTTTTGATAGTCGTTGTACGCCGCAGGGAATTCGACGCCCATGAAAAGGTCGGCAGTGTAAATTGGTTGGCCAAAGGTGCCGTGTCGCGGTTGAATGCCTTTAATTTGCACACGCCACGGACTGATTTTCTGCAGAAAGGGGAAAAGTCGGGCTTCATCTTTGATCGAAAGAATTGTCCTAAAATAAGGCTTTGTGTCGGGGATTATTATGACATACCGTAATTTTAATCCCTGACCGCTAAGGGTCACCGTAGCTTGCAATGCCCCGGACAATTGCTTTTGTTTGATGTGATCGATGAGGAAGTCGGCGGTTGAGAAAATCCGAGGCACGTTTCGAGGCGGAGTTATGCCATCACCGGGGAACGTGATGCTAAGAGAGAAGAGATCGCCCATCAGAGGATGGACGGTTCGGGCAATTTTGTTGTACAAGAATGCAGGTTGCAACCTGCATTCGGATGTAGCAAAAGTCAATTCGAAAGCGTTATTGCCCATTTTCAATGAGTCGGCAGAGGATTTGAAATAAGATTGCGCCCAAAGAGAGATGGGCAAGAGAATGATCAGTAACAATTTCGGAAACGTCATAAAATACCTCGAATGAATTGGAATATGGCCTGACTGATGGCTATCAGTCAGGCGGGGCCCGGTGCGGACTGATAGCCATCAGTCCGCACTTTCAGACAAACACTTGATTTTAGCCACACAATCATCTTATCTTCTATTAGCTTTCAAAAATTCGGATTTCACCATGTCTCATTTTAAAGACAAATCCGTACTCCGGCTACAGGGCTATGATTACAGCCAGGACGGCTTGTATTTTATTACCATCTGTACAGAAAGATTTTCTCCGTACTTCGGCAAAATTAAAAACGGCAAAATGCATTTGAATCCGATTGGTAAAATCATTCAGGCCGAATGGTCCCATACGACCATTTTAAGGCCCTATGTTAGACTCCATTCGTTTCAGGTAATGCCCAATCATTTTCATGCGATTATCGAAATCCACGAGCTTCCTTTGCCTGCCACGGAAAAATTTTCTCCCTTAAAAATTTCCCCGACATTTAAAAATAAATTTGGCGGACGGATCAGCGATAACTTATCGGCCATCATCAGGGGATTTAAAGGCACTACCCGATCAATAATCAATTCCATCCAGGACAAATTTGTCTTTGAATGGCAGATTAGTTTTATGGATCATATTATCCGTGACGAAGACGAATACCGGCGCATCGTCAGACACATCCGTAATAATCCCAAAAACTGGCCCAGAGATCCCAATAATCCCGACTCACCGACTTTTAAAGGAACGCCATCCATTTACTAACTCGGACTGATAGCCATCAGTCCGAGCCACACGGCAAGGATTGATAGCGATCAATCCTTGCACACCCACACTAACAAATGCCGCACAAAATCCACCCGCAACACCGGTTCCTCCCCGAATATCTTCCCTACCTTCTTTTTATGCTCATAATCATAAACCCAAAATTCCCCTTTTTCCGGCAGACCCTTAAATTTCACCTTCCCGTGGAATTCATTGGCATAAAAGGCATAAAAAAGGGTATCCCCTTTGCGAATGACATGCGTTTCCGGTCGGTCAAAACCAATATCGTACAAGCCGCCCAAATACCTGCCGGCAGGCAGGTCATGTTCCCCGTAAATCCGCAGCCATTTTTTCCACTTTCTCTCCTTCTCCCCCGTCAAACTCACATCCCCACTCTCCGTATTCACATGTGCTCCCACCGGCCAGGTAAACTTCGTTCCCGGCACCCCGCCGACACCAATCGTCGAAGCAAAATCATCCTTCCCGTCGCTCAGTTCCACGTGATCCCCGTAATACGGCACATTTTCGCCCATCAAAGCTTTGTACGTTTTGCCCTTCAAGCGAATCTGCCACGAACTGGTCGGATCTGAAGCCACCGGTTGATTCTCGCAGGCCATATTGAAAAACGACGCCGCATCGCCACAGGGACAAATCTCCACCACCGCCTGCGGTTTAATCGACACCGCCGTCTCGTAGATCATCTTAAAAAATTCCGGGACGGCCTCCACCGAAGCCTCCGGTCGTCGGTGATGATGCAACGGATTGTAGCACGGCGGAGCCGCATTTTGATGTTGACCGTCCAGTTTCAGACCGTCAAAATTCCAGTCACGTAATATCTTACGAATCAACTTTTTAAAATACACCCGCGTCGGACCATACGCCGGACACAAATACCAGCTATCCCACCAGGTAATCAACTGTTTGTGTCCTTCCTTATTAATCAGCAACATATCCGCGTGTTTTTTCAAAAGTTCCGTACCCGGATCCGCGGCCAGCGGCGCAAGCCACAGTTTTGCCTTCAATCCTGCAGCGTGAATCCTATCCGTCAGCGCCCGCATATCCCTGTCACCGTGGGGAAATTTCTTTGGATTCAAAAACCAATCGCCTTCCGCCGTTTGCCATCCGTCATCCAACACAACCCATTTCAAACCCAATTCTTTCACCTTAGGTAACGTGCGTAAAATCTCATCCACCGTAAAATTGCGCTCATAGCCCCAGGCACACCAAATCGGCTCGTAAGCCGTTTTGGGATAAGCGGGAAAACGTATGCCCTGTCGTTGCATAAAACGAGAATAGTTACGCAAAGTCGAAAAGAAATCCCCCGTGTGCACCGCCACAAACGTAGGCAGCGTTTGCAACGAATCCCCGGGACGAAGCACCCGGGAAACATCCATCGTCACCGCCAGCGCAGCGCCGGCAGCCGACGAATCAAAGCGCACTGGCAAAGAAACCAACTTTGGCACCAAAGCCAAATGTCCCACCGCCAGTCCGGCATCCCTGCGCCACACATCCGCTACGGGCGTACCGCCTCCGTAATCCGAGGCGTTCATTCCCTGATAATTCTTTCGGAAATAACCCCGTTTAACCGGAAGCACCCAATCCGGACGTTCTTCGTAAGAAGCCGACTGAAACGACCAAAACGGCAAAGAATCATCCGTAGCCTGTACGCAGTAGTTTCCGTTTGTCCAGCCGCGTACTTTTAATGCTACCCGACCCGCATTCTTGTAAGTAACACGCACAACCGCCATCGCCGGAAAAGCGCGGTACATCTTTGCCAGTACCACCTTCTCCACCACCGTATCACCATGCGCATAGCGGCCGCGCAATAAAACGGCCTTGCCGGAACCGACGGAATCACGAAATGTCCGCCTGCGTGCAGAGACAAGGGTAAAATCCCTCAGGTCGCCATCATCCAAGCGCAAAAACTCCGAAGCTTGAAAATCTTTCATCAACGGACGAGCACTTTTTGCCACAAGCGTAACTTTCGAATGCAAATTTTCGTCGAATTCGAGCCTCATTCTTGCGCTTTGCAACTCTGTATTTTCTGCCGGACGCTGGCATTGCACAAACAAAGCCACACTCAAGCCCAACAACAAAATTCTAAACATGAGCCAATCCCACCTTTTCAAACGCATACAGTTTGAACACCCGTTGCGCATTTTCAAAATAGATCTTTCGTAAAATCGCCTCATTCAATCCCAAACCGTAAAAGCCCCCGTCAAAATCATCCGTTTCCATGCGTTCGCTTTGACTCAAAAAGAGCCAATCGCGCAGCCAAATGGCTTCCAGTTCTTGCGCGGCTTGTTTGGCATTTTCAGGCGTAATAAAAAAATCGCTGGCATAAAGAATCCGGTCTTGGTAATTGACAAAAAACGCCACAACCTTCTCCCAATCCTTTCCGGCCTGATACATCAAATGATTCATGCGCGCCGCCGTATCCACCACGGCATTTGGGAACCGTTCCAGAAAATCCGCCAGCGCATCCACGCTCCATTCCAGACTGGCCAAATGCGCCTGCACTGTCCGCAACGCCGGATTTTTGCTTAAACGCCGATCTCTGGCAGCCAATAATTTTTCGTAAGAAGGCATCTCGGTATGCCGGTACATGTGGTAATGAGGATGCCGGGCAAAATACTCCCGATCGTATTTCATCGTCATCTCGTTCAAGGGCAGCCAACAATTACGGGGCTCCGCCTGATGCATGACTACCGGAAATCCACGATTCTCCAAATAGGTGAACAAGGGATCCAGACGATCATCATCGATCAAAAGCATTCTTCCTTCTTTGTCTCTGATTTCCATCCCCAGATTTTTCCAGATTTTAACAGCCAGAGCTCCTTGCTGCATGTCCCGCTCAATTGCCGAAAGTGTGTCCGCCAGCCATTCCGGCGACTCCCAGCGATCCAGCGAAAAAGTGGTAACAAAGCGCACCGATCCGGCGGTTTTAAACATCAGTTCCCGGGCAAACTCACGCTGCGCGGCAATGGATCCAAATTCGGGAAACTCCACATTTATCGTGATTAACGTAAATCCGTATTGTTCGGCAAGTTTGACAACGGCATTGTTTTTCGCGTTAAAATGCAAATGCGCATCGATTTTCTCGAAAGATGCAAACGATCGTTTTATGGTGTCATTCATCTTTTTTACCCGAAAAATTTTCCTTTTTACGCGGCGCTGCCCATTTTAAGAAAGAGAAAGCGCCGCCACAAACAAGGCGTAGCGCAAAGCCCGTCAACCACCGAAAAAGGACATTTCATGTTGTACCAATCCCCTCCGGTCGCCGAGTAGGCCCGTCGCCTTGGGCACCACTGCGCACCAAAACCCACCTGCAACGGGACGTATCGAGGCGCAGTCCCCAGTTCCCAATCCCCAGTTCCCAGTTCCCAGTTCCCAGTTCCTAGTTCCCCCAAAGGGACTCCTTTCCCAAAGGGTTCACTTTCGTGACGGAGCAAGTTCCCCAAAAGAACTCCCTGGAAGTAAATCCCCGATTATCAATAAATTATCACCAACTTCCCCGTCTTCGTA
>Ga0256914_1002649_pt1 | contig 14767 bp, 12 predicted proteins | sample HulkmetaG_FD_191571 | JGI IMG/M metagenome (GOLD analysis project Ga0256914, IMG submission 191571) | Hydrothermal chimney microbial communities from Main Endeavour vent field at the Juan de Fuca Ridge, Pacific Ocean - Hulk | ecosystem: Environmental > Aquatic > Marine > Hydrothermal vents ... | reverse complement strand
TCCTCACCACCCACTACCTGGAAGAGGCGGAGAACCTCTGCCGCACCATCGCCATCATCGACGAGGGCCGCATCGTGGAGAACAGCACCATGCAGGAACTGCTGCACCGACTCCACCGCCAGTCCTTCCTGCTCACTCTGCGCCGGCCCCTGGAGCGGCTGCCGGAGGGTGCACCTGTGAGGCTGTCGCTGCACGATCCCTACACCCTGGAGGCGGTGCTGGAGCAGGAGCAGACTCTGAACGGGCTCTTCCAGTGGCTGGACGGGCAGGGCATCGAGGTGCTCTCCATGCGCAACAAGCAGAACCGGCTGGAGCAGTTCTTCATGGACCGGGTGACACGCAGGCGGGAGCAGGCGGCATGAGCGCGCACCACCGCTACTGGGTGGCCTTCTCCACCCTGGTGATCAAGGAGGTGCTGCGCTTCGTCCGCATCTGGGTGCAGACCATCCTGCCGCCGGCCATCACCACCACCCTCTACTTCATCATCTTCGGCAACCTCATCGGCGAGCGCATCGGCGAGATGGACGGCTACGGCTACCGGGAGTTCATCGTGCCGGGCCTCATCCTCATGGCGGTGATCGCCAACAGCTACGCCAACACCGTCTCCAGCTTCTTCCAGGCCAAGTACCAGCGCCACATCGAGGAGCTGCTCATCTCGCCGGTGCCCGACTGGATCATCCTCGCCGGCTACGTGGCCGGCGGCGTGGCGCGGGGGCTGGCGGTGGGGGCCGTGGTCACCGGCGTCTCCCTCTTCTTCGCCGACGTGGGGGTAGTGCATCCCTGGCTCACCCTGCTGGTGGTGGTGCTCACCTCCATCCTCTTCTCGCTGGGCGGCTTCATCAACGCCGTCTTCGCCCGCAACTTCGACGACATCTCGGTGATCCCCACCTTCGTGCTCACGCCGCTCACCTACCTGGGCGGGGTCTTCTACTCCATCGAGCTGCTGCCGCAGTTCTGGCAGCAGGTGTCGCTGGCCAACCCGGTGCTGTACATGATCAACGCCTTCCGCTACGGCATTCTCGGTGTCTCCGACATCGAGCCGGGCGTGGCCCTGGCGCTGATCCTGGGCTTCATCGGGGTGCTGGGGACGGTGGCCCTGTGGCTGCTGCACAAGGGTGTGGGGATCAAAAGTTGACGGCGAGACGGGAGAAACTCTCCTGGGCGCTCTACGACTGGGGCAACTCCGCCTTCGCCACCACGGTGATGGCGGGTTTCTTTCCCGTCTTCTTCAAGGAGTACTGGGCGAAGGGGCTCTCCGCCACCGACAGCACCTTCTGGCTGGGGCTGGGCAACTCGGCGGCCAGCACCCTGATGATCCTGCTGGCGCCGCTGGTCGGCGCCCTGGCCGACCAGGGGGGCAACAAGAAGCGCATGCTGGTGCTTTTCGCCTTCCTCGGCGCCCTCATGACCTCCAGTCTCTTCCTGGTGGCCGCTGGGCTGTGGCCGGTGGCACTGGCCTTCTACGCCTTGGGCATCGTGGGCTTCTCGGGCAGCATCGTGCCCTACGACGCCCTGCTGGTGGACGTGGCCACCCCGCGGGAGCTGGACCGGACCTCGGCCCTGGGCTACGCCCTGGGCTATCTCGGCGGGGGACTACTCTTCGCCCTCAACGTGGCGATGGTGATGAAGCCGGGCCTCTTCGGGCTGGCGGATGCCGGCGAGGCGGTGCGCATCTCCTTCCTCATGGTGGGCCTGTGGTGGGCCGCCTTCACCGTGCCGCTGCTGCTCTTCGTTCACGAGCGCAACCCGGCGCCGCCGCGTGACGGCGTGCTGCGCGGCGCCCTGCGCGAGATCCGCGACAACCTGCGCGAGGTGCGACGGCACCGCATGGCCTTTCTCTTTCTCCTCGCCTACTGGCTCTACATCGACGGCGTGGACACCATCGTGCGCATGGCGGTGGACTATGGGCTGGCCATCGGTTTTGAGCCACAGGATCTGCTCGCCGCCCTGCTGGTGACCCAGTTCGTGGGCTTCCCGGCGGCCCTGGCCTTCGGCTGGATCGGCGATCGGATGGGACCGAAGTCGGGCATCATGATCGCGTTGGGGGTCTATTCCCTGGTGGTGGTCTGGGCCTGGGGGATGCAGAACCGCTGGGAGTTCTACGGGCTGGCGGTGATGATCGGGCTGGTGCAGGGGGGCATCCAGTCGCTGAGTCGCTCCCTCTACGCCCGGCTCATCCCCGCGGAGCGCTCGGGGGTCTTCTTCGGCGTCTACAACATGCTGGGCAAGTTCGCTGCGGTGATCGGTCCCCTTCTCGTAGGGGTGGTGGGGGTGGTCACTGGCAGCTCTCGTGCCGGCATTCTGGCGATTCTGGTATTGTTCGTGGCGGGTGCGGTGGTACTGCGCAAAGTGCGCGTGGGGCCGACCGCCGGTTGAAGCGCGTCAAGGAAGCGGAGGATCGGAGAACACTCATGAAGAAGGTCGTGAAATGGATACTGGGCATCCTCGTCGGACTGGTGTTGCTGGCCGTGGTCGGCGTGGGAGTGCTCACTTTGATGGTGGATCCGGAAGAGATCAAACAGCAAGTGACCCGCCAGTTCGAAGAGAAGACCGGCCACAGCCTGGCCATAGAGGCGCCGGTGGAGTGGTCGGTGTTTCCATGGGTGGGCCTGCGCCTGGAGAAGGTCGAGGTGGGCAACGCGCCGGGCTTCGGTGAACGGCCGCTGGCGACGGTGGACTATCTGGACGTGAAAGTGGGGCTCATGCCGCTGCTGGAGAAGCGCGTTGCCGTGGATACCGTGGTGCTCAAGGGCGTGACGTTGAACCTGGAGCGAGACGGTTCCGGTCGCGCCAATTGGGAAGGTCTGGCCGGCGGTGGGGGTGAGCAGGCGCCCGTATCAAAAGGGGGGGCTGAACAGACGCCTCGGGAGGCGGCGCCCGGGAGGGAGTTCCAACTGGATCTCAAGGGGATCGAGCTGGAGGATCTCGACCTCAATTACGTGGACCGGCAGAAGGGCCAGGCGATCCATCTTCAGGATCTCTACGTCCAGGTGGGTGAAATCCAGCCCGACACTCCGGTCATGGTTCGCGTCGGGGCCAAGGTGCGCAACGAAGCGCCGGCGCTGGACCTGAAGCTGGATCTCTCTTCGGAGGTCACTTTCGACGCCGAATATCGGCGCATCGACCTGTCCGCCCTCGCGGCCCGGTTGAAGGCCGCCGGCGAGGGCCTGCCGGCCGATGGCGTGGAGCTGAAGCTGGCGGCCAACGTGGCCTTGGATCTGGCGGCGGACAAGGCGGCGGTGACCGACCTCTCCCTCTCGGGTCCGGAAGTGGATCTGACCGGCGCTCTGAGTGTGACCGGCTTGAAGACGCAGCCCAAGGTAGAGGGACGCTTGACGTTGCAGCAGACCCATCTCAAGGCGCTGCTGAGGCTGTTCGGGGTGGCGTTGGAGACGGCCGATCCCGCGGCGCTGAGCCGGGTTTCGGCCCGTCTCGAGCTGAAACAGTCGGGGCAGGGGTTGGAGATCCGGCCGCTCGAAGTGCAACTGGACGACACCCGTATCCAAGGGTTCGTCGCGGTGCCCTCGTTCGAGGGGCCGGTGGTGCGCGCCGAGCTGGAGGTGGATGCCATCGACCTGGATCGCTATCTGCCGCCGCCTTCGGAGGCGCAGGCCGAGGCGCGACCTGCCGGCGACGGAAAAGGGGCCGCGCCGACGCCGGCGGCCCGCATCGATTTCGAGCCGCTGCGCAAGCTGGATGCCGACGCCACCTTGAAGGTGGGCCGGCTCACGGTGAAAAAAGTCGAGATGGAACAGGTGGTGGTGACTTTGAAGGCGAAAAAGGGAGTGCTCCGTCTCGATCCCGTGGGGGCCGTCCTCTATCAGGGCAAGCTGGCCGCCGACGCCGCCTTGGACGTGCGCAAGGACGAGCCGGGATTCCAGGCCGGGAGCCGTCTGTCGGGCATCCGCATCGGCCCCTTGCTGGCCGACCTGGCGGGGGAGGAGCGGCTCACAGGTCGCGGCGACGTCCGATTCCGGGTGCGCACCCGGGGCCTGGAGTCGCTCGAGATGCGTCGCAATCTCAACGGTGATTTCGCTTTCGAGCTGAAGGACGGCCACTACAAGGGATTCAACCTGATACACGCCATCCGCAAGGCCAAGGCCGCCTTGCGTGGCGAGGCGTTGCCGCAAGACGAGGTGCCGCAGACCGATTTCGCCGAGTTACGCGGCACCGGCGTCATCCGTAACGGTGTGGTGAGCAACCGGGATCTCTATCTGGCCTCGCCCATCCTGAGGGTGAAAGGAGAGGGACAGGTGGATCTGGTCAAAGAAACCGTCGACTACCGTCTCACCGCCAAGATCGTCGGATCTCTCGAAGGACAGGGTGGAAAGGGCATGGAGGAGCTCAAGGGTATTCCCATTCCCGTTCGGCTGACCGGCCCGCTGGCGCAGCCCAAGCCCACCGTGGATGCCGAGGCGCTGGTCAAGGCGCTGGCCGAAGAGAAGATCGAAGAGAAGAAGCAAGAGGTGATGGAAAAGGCCTCGAAAAAGATCGAGGAGAAGCTGGGCACGGACGTGCTCAAAGGCTTGTTCGGCCGTTGACGGCCGATTGGATCCGGGCCGGTGGGCGGCCCGGATTCGACCCAGAGCGGGCCCTTCCGTGGGCCCGTTTTGGTGTCAGGCGGCCAGCGCCCGGAAAGAGACCCGGCCGTCTCCATAATTGGGGAAACTGACCGAGAAATCCACCCCTTCCGGTGCCTGCTGGATCATGGAGCGCACGTTGTCCGGCAAATCGTCCGGTGATTTGTACAGCCCTTGCAGACGCAAGTGGGGACTGCTCGAGTCCATGAGCAGACGCGAGCAGATGTTCATGATCTCGTGCACGTTGCCCAGCATGATCTCGCTGAACTCGCCGGTGTCGATGGCCTCTTCCGCGGTGCCCTGGGGAATGCGGGTGAGAGAAGCGCCGGCGTATGCGGTGAACGGATAGTCCACGGCGCAGGCGGCGATGGGGTGGTCGTCGTCGTCCACGTAAATGGCGACCAGGGACTTGGCGCCGGGGTCGGCCGGCACCGGTTCGCCCGGCTCGGCTTTGAGGCCGTTGCCGTACATCATGGACAGGATCTGCTGCACATCGATGGGCTTGGGCAGAGGTATCTTTGCCATCTCGGTCCTCCTTGCCGTCAATGGATGAAGGGAGAGAGCTTCTCGCGGAAGGTCTCCGGGGTGAAGGGCTTGGCGATGAGGAAGCGGGCCCCCAGCTCGGTGGCTTTGTTACGCATCTCCTCGGTGGCTTCCGTGGTGACGAAGCCGAACTTGACATTGATGCCCTCGTCCTTGAGCGAGGCGAGCAGTTCCGGGCCGGTCATGTTGGGCATGTTCCAGTCGCACAGCACCAGATCCGGCTCGTCTTGCTTGATGGATTCCAAAGCCTTGGCTCCGTCTTCGGCCTGGGTGATGTCCAGGCCGTCGAAACCGGCCTCGCGCAGGGTTTTCATGACGATCAGACGCATGGCCAGGCTGTCGTCGACTACCATCACTTTCATGGGATTCTCCTCGTGGTTGGCGATTGAATGGAATGGGAAAGTCCGGCCACGGCGGCGGCGCGGCCGCCCATGGTCGGGCGCATGCGTGCCAGCTGCTTCAGCAGCTCGGCGGGAATCTTGTCCAGAGGCAACACCGTCTGCGCCGCGCCCAGTTTGACCGCCGAGCCCGGCATGCCCCAGACCACGCTGCTCGCTTCGTCCTGGGCGATGGTGTAAGCGCCGGCTTGACGCATCTCCAGCAGGCATCGAGCGCCGTCGTCACCCATGCCGGTGAGGATGACGCCGATGGCGCGGTCGCCGCAGCACTGGGCGACGGAGCGGAAAAGGACGTCCACCGAGGGTTTGTGGCGGTTCACCCGTGGTCCGTCGTGCAGGCGGCAGCGCAAGCCTTCGTTGCTGCAACTGACCAGCAGATGGCGCGCGCCGGGCGCGATATAGACGTGGCCGGGCAAGATCTGTTGGTTGTCCTGGGCTTCGCACACGGATAGGGCGGAGAGGCGGTTCATGCGGTTGGCGAAGGCGGTGCTGAAGCCGGACGGAATGTGTTGGGTGATGACCACCGGGGGAAAATCGGCCGGCAAGGCGCAGAGCACCTCTTTGATCGCCTCGGTGCCTCCGGTGGAGGCGCCGATGGCCACCAGGGGCATGGCCGGCGGCGCTGGACGCCGGGCCGGCCGGGCCGGGAGGATCACGTCTGCGGTGTGTTTTTCTCGCACATCGATGGCTTCGTGTGCGGCACCGGGCCGGCCGCGCTGGCCTCCGGAGGCGCTGAGGTTGGCACCGGCAGCCACCTTCACTTTGTGAACGATCTCCTGCGAGAGTCTTTCGAGGGCGCTGGCCGGCTCGCCGCGTGGCTTGGTGACGAAGTCCACCGCGCCCAGCTCCAGCGCCTGCAAGGTCACCTCGGCGCCTTTCTCCGTGAGCGAGGAGACCATCACCACCGGCATGGGCCGCAGCCGCATGAGATTGCGTAGGAAAGTGATGCCATCCATCTTGGGCATCTCGACGTCCAGGGTGAGGACGTCGGGATTGAGCTTTTTGATCTTTTCCCGCGCCATGTAGGGGTCGGTGGCGGTGCCCACTACTTCGATCTCCGGATCCTGATTGAGGATCCGGGTGAGTAGGGTTCTCACCAGGGCGGAATCGTCGATGATCAATACTTTGATGGTCATGGTCGTTTCCGTATGTATCTTTGCCGCTATTTCACCCGTCGATAGACGGATTTGCCGATGAGTTCGAAGCGGTCGGTCAGGTCGAGCGGGCTTTCCGAATGGCCGATGAACAAGGGCCCGCCCATGGGTAGCATGGCGGCGAAGCGCTCGAACAGTCGTTTCTGCGTCGGCTTATCGAAGTAGATCAGTACATTGCGGCAGAAAATGACATCGAAGGGGCCCTTCATGGGCCACGACTTCATCAGATTCACCTGGCGGAAGGTGACCATCTCCCGCAGTTCGGGCTTGATCCGCGCCTTGCCTTCGAACGGGCCGCTGCCGCGCAGGAACCAGCGTTTGAGTCGAGGGCCCAGCGCCTGCTTGATGTTCTGGATGTCGTAGATGCCCTGTTCCGCCTTGCCCAGAACTTGTGAGTCCAGGTCGGTGGCGAGGATCCGCACGTCCCATTGGCCGATGTCGGGCATGGATTCGCGCAACACCATGGCCAGGGTGTAAGGCTCCTCCCCGGTGGAGCATCCGGCGGACCAGAAGCGCAAGCGGCGTTCCGCGGATTTGGCCTGGCGCAGTTCGGGCAGCAGCTCCTTGGCCAGGTAGTCGAAATGGTGGGACTCCCTGAAAAAAGCGGTGAGGTTGGTGGTCACTGCGTTGCGGAAATGCTCGAGCTCTTCTTCGTGGCCGTCCTCTATGAGCCGGCAATAATCCGAGAAGCGATCGAGCCCAAGAGTCCTCAAACGGCGCGAGAGGCGCCCGTAAATGAGGTCTCGGCGGTTTTCCGCCATATGGATGCCGGTGTGTTCATAGATCAGTTCGCGCAGCCGCTTGAGGTCCTGTTCGGTGAATCGATAGGCCTGAGCGCGCTGGCTTCCATGCCTGTTCATTTTGCTTCATCCTCCAGTTTCAAAGTTTTCGAAATTCCCAGGAGGCGGGCCGCTTCGAGCAGAGGGGACGCCGGTGCCACCCATTCCATCCGCCCTTCGATGCCGTCGAGCGTGCGTGACAAGGAAAGGAGAAGCTGCAGGAAACAGCCGTCCACGCTCTTTACCCTTTGTGCTTCGAGGCGTATGACCGAATCGGAGCCGGTCAGAACGGAACGCAGGGTTTCCGCCAGATCGGGGACCACATGCCGGTCCAGGCGGCCTTCCAGCATGAGGGTGGTACCGGCCATGGTGGATCAGAACTCCTCCCAATGATCTTCGGCACCGACCGCCTGCAGCCTGGGCGCACCTCCGCTCGGTGCGGTGTGGCCGCTCGTGCTGACGATGCCCTCGAGTTTGTCCAATAATTCAACGATGCGGTCAGAGAAGCGCTCCACTCGGGCGTACGCTGCTTCCGCCTTCTTGTCATCGCCCGATTGGTGCCCTTGAATCACCTGTTTGATGACGCTGTGCATCTCGGCGTGGATTTTTTCCAGTTCCTTCATTTCCGGCAGGTGCCCGAACTGCTCCAAGCCCGTGCTATAGAGCCATTTGCCCAGGTCGCAGTCGCGGTGGGAGACGGCTTCGTTTTCGTTCATGGACTCCTCGCCGTCGAGAAAGGCGCGCAGGCGGGTCTTCCAGAGTTTGTGTTTGGCGCGCGCCGATGCGAAGTCGATGGTGTTGGCGGGCTTCTTCGTGTTGGACCAGGGACGGTTGGGCGAGCGGCGCTCGACACCGTCCCATCCGCCGCCTCCGGATCCTCCGGAGCCGCTTTTCGTTTTGAAGAAGCTGATGAGCTCGGCCAGCTCCTTGGCCTGCTCGTCCATCATCTGGCTGGTCTGGGCCGCTTGTTCGACCAAGGCGGCGTTCTGTTGGGTCACCTCGTCCATCTGGGTCACCGCCTGGTTCACCTGGTCGATTCCGGCGTATTGCTCGGAGCTGGCGGCGGCGATCTCGGCGATGAAATCGTTCACCTTCTTCACCGATTCGACGATCTCCTCCAGGGTCTTGCCGGACTGGTTCACCAGCTTTGAGCCCTCTTCCACATTGGCCACGCTGTCCTCGATGAGCGCCTTGATCTCCTTGGCGGCCGTGGCGCTGCGTTGAGCCAAGTTGCGGACTTCGGTGGCCACCACGGCGAACCCGCGTCCCTGCTCGCCGGCGCGCGCCGCTTCCACGGCGGCATTGAGGGCCAGCAGGTTGGTCTGGAAGGCGATGTCGTCGATGACGCCGATGATGGCTGCGATCTTCTTGCTCGACTCGGTGATCTTCTCCATGGCCTCAATGGTCTCGGTGACCACGGCGCCGCCGGCCTGTGCCTGCTCCAAGGTCTCGCGGGACAGGTCGGAAGCTTTATGTGAGTTGTCGGCATTCTGGCGCACGGTGGAGGTGATCTCCTCCATGCTGGAGGCGGTCTCCTCGAGGTTGGAAGCCTGCATCTCCGTGCGGCGCGCCAGGTCCGCGTTGCCTTCGGCGATTTCGCGCGATGCTTGCTCGACCGCGTCGGCGGCGTTGCGGATGTTTTCGATGACATTGGTGAGGTTGTGGATGGTGGCGTTGACGTCTTCTTTGAGACGGGCGAAGGAGCCTTCGTAATCCGTCTCTATGGTGCGGCTCAAATCACCGCGGGCCAGGGCGCCCACCACGGTGACGGTGTCGTCCACCACCTGCTCCAGGACTTCCATCAAACGGTTGACACTCTCGCCCAGGGTGGCGAAGAAACCTTTCTTGTCGGAGAGATCGATGCGCTCTTCCAGATCGCCCATGAGCGCGGCATCCACGATGGACTGGATCTCCTTCTCCACCGCCACTTCCTGGGTGCGGTCGGACCATTCGACCACTGTCCCAAGGCGGCGTCCGTCGGCGTCGGTGACCGGATTGGCGGTGACCTTGAAGTGGCGGCCGTTGATGATGAACTCCTCTTCGTGGGTGGCGCTGAGGCCGTCGAGCATCTTCTGGTTCATGGTGGACTGCGCCTGGAACTGATCCAGGTTGGTTCCCATGAGATCGGCCGCCACGAAGTGTTCCAGTTCGCCCTGGATGTCGGTTTCCGCTTCAGCCATGAGCCGCTTGAGGGCGGCGTTCTGGTAGATGATGTTGTGGTGTTCGTCGGCGATCATGACCGCGGCGTTTACGCTATCCAACGCCTCCTTGACCCGCGCCAATTGCGCCGCCCGGGTGCGGATTTCATTCACTTCGTAACCCAGACGGATCTGGGTGGATTGCAGGTTTTGCAACATGCGTCCCAGGCAATCGGTCCGGTCGGTATCGACCCACTGGAAGTAGTCGCCCGAGGCGATCTGATGCAGCGCATCCATGGCTTTGTATATGGGGCGGCGAATGTATTTGACGAGGCCCCATACGCCCAGTGCGGTGATCAGGGCATAGATGCCGAACACAGTGTAGAGAGTGCCGGTGGAAGCCCCGCTGCTCGCCAGCCAAGCCATCAAGGCCATGCCGGTCAAGGCGGCGACGCCGGCAATGGTGAAGTACGTGGAGATGCCCAGGCTGCCCAGCTTCTGCTGGATACGCTTGGGGAGGCCGGGTTTCAAGCTTGCCTTGCCGGCACGAACCTTCTGATAAAGCGCTTCTGCTTCTTCGATCTCCTTGCGCGTGGGTTTGGTGCGCACCGACATGTATCCCGTCACCCGGCCGTGTTCCCGGAGGGGGGTGACGTTGGCCTTCACCCAGTAGAAGTCACCGTTCTTGCACCGGTTCTTGACGATGCCCACCCAAGGGCGGTCGGCCTTGAGGTGGTTCCACATGTCCTCGAAGGCTTCGGGGGGCATGTCGGGGTGCCGGATGATGTTGTGCGGCTGGCCGATGAGTTCTTCCTCGGTGTAACCGCTGATTTCGATGAAATCGTGGTTTATCGAGGTGATGCGGCCCTTCATGTCGGTGGTGGAGACGATGAACTGGCCGTCTTGCATGACCACTTCGTTGTTGGTTACCGGTTCGTTGATTCTCATGGTCTTCTCCGTTGAAACTGGATGCTGTTCGGTCAGGCGTTGGCGCCCGTCTCCATCTGGCGCAACACGCCGTTGATCAGAAGGTCGTCGATGTCGAGGAGGATGATCATCCGCTCTTCGTGGGCGGCCAGGCCGGCCACGGCGCGGTGGCCCTGGGTCTCCTCGATGGGCGGGGGCGGCTGAATGAGGTTTTCATCGATGTTGCGCACCTCGGAGACCGCATCCACCACGATGCCCATGGTGCGTTGATTGCCATCCCCATCTTCCGCCCGCACCACGATGACCACGGTGGTGGGGCCGGGCTCCAGATAAGGCAGCCCGAAATGGAGCCGTAGATCCACGATGGGCACCACGGTGCCCCTCAGGTTGATGACGCCGAGGATGAACTCGGGCGTGTTGGGCATGGGGGTGACCTCGGTCCATCCTTTGATCTCCTGCACCTTGAGGATGTTGATGCCGTACTCCTCGCCGGCCAGACAGAAAGTGAGGTATTGCGCCATGGCGGCTTCGTGCGGCGCTTCGGGTTCCATCTTGCGGGCGGTGTTCTGATTCATGGTCGAAAGGCTCCTCAGTCAGGAGACGGCGGCCAGCGCCACCGTCGGGTTCTGTCGTTCGTTGTGCAGTTGGATCAGTCCGGGAATGTCCAGGATCAACGCCACCTGTCCGTCGCCCAGAATGGTGGCGCCGGAGATGCCGGGCAGCTGTTGGAAGTTGGTTTCCAGGCTTTTGATGACCACCTGCTGTTGACCTTGCAGCCGGTCCACGAACAGGCCGGCCAAGCGACCGTCGGCCTCCACCACCACCAGCAGTCCGTCCTCGAGGTCTTCGGTGGCCTCTTTCACTCCGAATAGATGGTTGAGACGAATGACCGGGATGTATTCGTTTCGGAAACGGTATACCTCCGTGGTCCCGGCGATGCGGTTGAGCTGGTCCGGACGCATGCGCAGGGACTCGACGATGGAGATGAGGGGCACGATGTAGGTTTCCCGGCCCACCTGCGCCAACTGGCCGTCGAGAATGGCCAGGGTCAGAGGCAGGCGGATGGTGACCACCGCGCCTTTTCCAGGCTCTGACTGGATGGAGACGGTGCCGCCCAGATCGTTGATGTTGCGTTTGACCACGTCCATGCCGACGCCGCGGCCCGACAGGTCGCTCACCTGGTCGGCGGTGGAGAAGCCGGGCATGAAGATGAGGTTATCGATGCGTTCGTCGGACAGCTCGTCCTTTTCACTTACCAGGCCGCGTTCGATGGCCTTGCGCAGAATCTTTTCCCGGTTGAGGCCGGCGCCGTCGTCGGTGATGCGGATGACGATGTTGCCGCTTTCGTGCTGGGCGCTTAGTTCCAACCGTCCTTGCTCGGGCTTGCCCGCGGCGCGGCGGGCCTCTGGTGTCTCCAGCCCGTGATCCAGGGCGTTACGCACCAAGTGAACCAGGGGGTCGCCGATCTTCTCCAGTACCGTTTTGTCCACTTCGGTCTGTTCACCTGTGAGGACCAGTTCTACTTTTTTGCCGAGCTTGTTGCTCAGGTCGCGTACCAGGCGGGGAAAACGGTTGAAAGCGAAGCTGATGGGCAGCATCCGGATCTGCAGCACGTTTTCCTGAAGCTCCCGCGTGTTGCGTTCAAGCTGGGCCAGGCCGTTGAACAACGCCTCCACTTCCGGCCCGCCGTGTTGCGCCAACAGCGATCCCACCTGGTTGAGCATGGACTGGGTGATGACCAGTTCGCCCACCAGGTTGATGAGCAGATCCACTTTTTCGGTAGAGACCCGAATGGAGTTGCTCTCGCCACGACCGCCGGCGCGGGGGGTGGGAGCCTTGGTCGGCTTGGTCGGCTTCTGTTCGGATGGAGGTGACGGCTTGGCATCGGCGGCGGCTTCCGGTTTTGCTTCGGCCGGTGGATCGGCGGTCGGTGGTGGTTCGTCGCCGACCGGCTTCGACGCCGCGTCGGTCTGCACGCGGTCCTCCGGCCGAATTTCCAGCCGGCAGCCGTCGCCCAGCCAGGCGAAGATGTCACGAATGGCGGACTCGTCCGCCGAGGTGGTCAAACGGGCTTCCCATGCCAGGTGGCAGCTGGTGGGATCGAGCTTTTCGAGATCCGGCAACTCGCCGGCATCGGTATGCACTTCGAGATCGCCCAGGGCGGCCAGCTCCTGAAACAGGCGGATCGGATCGGTGCCTTCACGGAAGAGCTCAGGGCCGGGTTCCAAGCGGATGTGCCAGGTGCGGCGTTCGTCGTCTTTGGCCGGCGGGGGTTCGGCCTCCGATGAGGCGCCCTTCACCACGTCTTCTTCGGCGTCAGACTCGGTCTCGTTCCCGGATGCATCGGAACCTTGGGCGACGGCCGCTTCCAGACGTGATTTGAGGTCGGCCACCACCGCCTCGTCCGGCGCTCGGTCCTCCTTGAGCCCTTCCACCATTTCGCGCAGCACGTCCACCGAGGCCAGCAACAGGTCGACGGTGTCGCGGTCCACCTGCCGTTTGCCCGACCGTAACAGGTCGAGCATGGTCTCCATCACATGGGTGAATTCCGATACATGGTTGAACCCGAATGCCGCGGATCCGCCTTTGATGGAGTGGGCGGCGCGAAAGATGGTGTTGATCTCCTCGAGGTCCGTTCCCTCGTCGAGATGGAGCAGCCCCGTCTCCATCACTTCGAGACCCTCGAAGCATTCTTCCAGGAAGACGTCGAGGAATTCCGATAGGTCCATCGACATGGAGTGCGTGTCCCGTTGTGTGTGTTTCTGGAAAGTCCAACGCACAGATCGGCGGGGCGATGGTTTCCTTAAGATGTCGGAAAGTTGGCGCAACCCATTGCAGGCACGACAAAAAACGGCCCGCAAGGGGAGCGGGCCGATTGTGGGTCGAGTCAAACTGTGAACAGATTCAAGTTTTCTTCAACGCAGCGATGTAGCAGATCCAGCCGGCATCGGCATCGGCTTCGGTGGCGGGCTTGAAGTCGCCGTCGGGCTCCCCGTCCTCGTCCCAGCCTTGCCAATAGAAGATCACGTCGAAACCGCACTCCTCCAGCAGATCCTTCAGCTCGGGCAATGTCCACAACCGCCAGTGGTAACTGAAAGCACGCTCCAGGCGGGAGCCGTCTTCGAAGTCGAAATGGATGTGGCAGACCAACTCATGGTCGATGGGGTTGAACCGCGCCTGTTCCCAGGTGTAGGTCATCCGCCCCTGTGGGGTGTCCACCTCGCGGGTCTCCTCCAGCTCCTTGAACGCCTCGTAGCCGCCATAAGCGTCCATGAAGAGGATTCCATCCGTTACCAACGCCCGGTGGACCGCGCGGAAATAACGTTTGAGTTCGCGCCGTTCCCGGAACAGCCAGTAGCTGAAGTTCATGGCCAGGATGACATCCGGCGCTTCGGTACGCGCACGGCGGACGTCGCCGCGAACCAGTTCCACGCGGCGGGCCTGGGTGGAGGTGAGAGTTGCCAGGTTGTGTTCTCGTCCCCAGGCCAGCACATCGGGATCCAAGTCCACCCCGATGGCCCGATGGCGCCTGTGGCGCCGAACCCATTCGCAGCAGACCCCGAAGGTGCCGCAAAAATCCTCCCTCAACAGCAGGGCCGCCCGGCCGCGAAGAGCCTTGAACGTAGACTGCACGAAGTCCACTTCCGCTTCCGCGCACTGCACCGACAGTTCATAGAGCTGGTGCCTGTCGGCCTGGTCGGCCAACGTGGGAATGGAAACTCGACGTCGGGGCATTGCGAAACGAACGAAATGCGTGAGGACCCGCACTATAGCCCATTGCCCAACCGATTGGAATTACGGGCAAAAATCCCCATTTCGTCGGCCTTGGGATTGCATCCGAAACGGAAGTGGTTTAAGCTTCGCGTCTTCGCGCGGCGTCTCGACCGCCCGAAATCCTGCTTCAGGAGAGGTGTCCGAGTGGCTGAAGGAGCACGCCTGGAAAGTGTGTATACGGTAATCCCGTATCGAGGGTTCGAATCCCTCCCTCTCCGCCAATACACGAAAGAGCCGGTTCTCTGAAGCCGGCTTTTTTGTGCCCGGAGCCCCGTCTTTCCGGGCCTTCCGGCCCATGCAAACGCACCTCGGGCTCGCCGCACCATCCCGCCATTCTCCCGCTCTGGCTCTCTCCCGGGTCGATATTCTCTGCGACCACCCCTCGGAAGCGTACTCCTCAAGTGCTGTTGTTACACTTGCTGAAGGGCCGAAAATCAATGAGTTATAGATGTTGAGCGGATTTTGTTCGATTTT
>Ga0256914_1002648_pt1 | contig 14774 bp, 11 predicted proteins | sample HulkmetaG_FD_191571 | JGI IMG/M metagenome (GOLD analysis project Ga0256914, IMG submission 191571) | Hydrothermal chimney microbial communities from Main Endeavour vent field at the Juan de Fuca Ridge, Pacific Ocean - Hulk | ecosystem: Environmental > Aquatic > Marine > Hydrothermal vents ... | reverse complement strand
CGCTGACATCAAATTTCCCCGGAATTCCCGCCATGTTGCATAAAAGATCTAGTTTGAGACCTCGTACCGCACCAAACTCGCTGATATGATCCATAAGGTCAACATGAAATCTGTCGCTGAAACGATAGCGGTAATTATCCCATTTACTTTTATTTAGGGTTTTATTCTCTTTATCGTAAAAGGCGGGACAGGATAGATTGTACTTTAAAGCTCTTATCATGATCATCGGTATGTCAAAATTTCTACCGTTAAAACTTACGAGTTTCGGGTTATGTCTGTCGATAAACGCTAAAAAATTGCCAAGCATCTCCTTCTCACTTTTTCCATCGATGGAGCTTACTTTTTCGTACGAGCCGAAGTCGTCCGCTATGACGGCGGAGATAGCTACGACTTGATGAAAAGGAACAGGTAAAAAAGAGCTCCCTACTTTATCCTCTTGCAGATTAAATGCCTGATTTGTAACGCTTATGTCATCACCTTCAAGATGAAACTGTGAACGAATCAGATCGGTATCCGGGATAGTTTCACAGTCGAATATACATATCATATAAAGCCTTCTATTTTTGTGAGGTATTATAGCAAAAGAGTATAAATCGATTATGTCGAAGAAGATTTAACCTCTTCGACTTTTTGTGGAGATAATTTGAAAAGTGCTCTATTGATAGTCAGTATCGCCTCGTTTTACCTTTCTGCTAAATTCCGTTGATCCGCCGGCGGCTAAAAGTTTTGCTTGTCCTATCCAGTCTTCTCTAAGAACCCTTCCTTTAAATACCAAATAATTATCTATCCATTTTGCATTTTCAGATGTCCAGGCGGCTATTTGATCGAAGTGAAAAATACCGAGTTCGTTAAGAGCCTCTTCAATTTTAAGACCGATACCGCTGATCTCTTTTAGATCGTCCGGAAAACCATCTCTTGGTGCGGAGAGAACTTGAGGTCTCTCACCCTCGATTCCTTCGATATTCGTTTTTTGAAACGCTTGCATAAGTTCAGAGTTTTTATTTTCGTTTTCAGTCTCTTGTAAGCTGGCACTTAGACCCGAAGCCGCCGCACTTGTAGCATTAGCGGCGACATAATTTTTAGACTCTTGAGATTCTTCGTCCACGCTTTCACTCTCATAATCATGAAGTTTTTGAGTTTGACCTCTAAGTTGAGCGTTTAACTCTTCCTTATCGTCGCATTTACCTATCTTTCCAAGCAAATATCCGATGATGGCACCGATAAGAGCGGCGATCAAAAGACATAGTATCATTTCCATTGCAAGTGTTAATAACTTATCCATCTTTTTACTCCTTTTATTTTATTACTCTAAATTCAACTCTTCGGTTGATCTGTTTGTGTGCAGCCGTGTCGTTTTTGACAAGAGGTCTGCTTTCACCGTATCCGATAGCCGTGAGCCTATCCTCTTTTATGCCTTTTTTTACGAGGTATCGTTTAATGGCGTCGGCTCTTTTTTGGCTTAGTTTGAGATTGTTCTCTTTCGTTCCGTCGGAATCGGTATGTCCGGCTATTTTCACTTTGATATCGGGATATTTTTTCAATACCGCGTAAACTTGGTTGATAAGACGCTTACTCTTTTTTGTGAGCTCATCTTTCGCATATATGAACTCAACGGGCTTAGAGCGTAAAATTCTATCTAACTGCGCTTGAGCTTTGGATCTGTTTCTTCGCTCTTTAACTTTTTTTCGTTGAAGCGCTTTTTTATCCTCTTTCTCTTTTATTTGAGTTTTCTCCTGTTCGTTCGAAGAGGGCGGTTTGACCTCTATAATTTGAGGCTGTTGTATCTTTGTCGGTTCTTCTTCCACTATAACCATATTCGCCACTTCATAGTCGCCGTTTTTCGATGCGGTTATTTTGATGCGCTCTTTGATCTCCTCTTGATCGACTATACCGTCGATAGTCATTTTTTTGTCATGATATTCGATATATCCGTTTTTAAATTTCGAAAAATCATCCGATAACTCTTTGATATTTTGAAGAAGATTAGGATTGTTCGCCTCTTTATCGATTATGATAGTCCCTTTTTGTACTTTGGAGCCTACGGTTTCTAAGGTTTGTATGAGATCGTCAACCACTTTTTGCGAAGGAAACACTCCCGAAAGTTTAACGGTATCTCTATCTTTTACGATTTTGAAAGTAAGATCTTTCTTATCGGTTTTATCTTCTTGCAGAGCTTGCTCTTTTTGAGCCGTATTCGTCTCGTTTTCGATGACTACGGGTTTTGCCGTTGCCAAAATAGCGTCATCTTGCATAGATTGTAATTTATTCCAAATACAAAATATTATGAAAAAAAGTAGCAGCCATATCCATAGCCACATCCATTGACGACGAGTCATTGTAACTCCTTTTTTATTAAGATTTGTCGATTATAGCCTATTGTAATTTAAAAGCACAAAAGATATTAACTTTTAAAAAATTTTTTACAAATATCTTCAATTCATCGGCTGATTTATGTAAAAGGTAAAAAAGTTAGAAGAAAATGGACTCTTGTTTATCTTTTTGTATTGTATGGATGCTCCTCTAAAATTTTTTACTTCCTGATATAAAAGTCCGAGTGCATAACGACTTTCCAAATTTGAGCTATCCGTTAGTTTCGCCAACTCCAAAAGAGCGATGGCATTAGCATGATGACCGCTTGCAATGGCGGATACGGCGGCAAGAAAGAGGGTGTGCGTATCGTTTTGATTGCAGGTATCTATGAGTGTATTGTAGAGCTTGTAGGAGAGATCCGGTTTTTTACTATAAAGTGCGGCAAGTGCCAAAGTATGCTTGAAAGCGATCTGTTTTGAGTATTTTGCTTCTTCGCTTTGAAGTCTTTTTAAAAGAATATGCGCAACTCCCGCTATATTTAACATATTCAGATATAGTTCTCTTGGAAGAGTGCCTCCGAAGTATAGTGATTTTAGATCGAGTTTACCGTCTAATAGTTTTATTTGGACCTCTTTTGCATACTCTTTTATATCTCTTTTGTCCAAATGCGCGTCGAGATAAAGAATATTTGCGATTATCTCATCGGGAAGGAGACTTTTTAAAGCTTGAGAAGCTTCTTTGTAAGCGTCCGCTTCGGCTCTGTCATAGGCAAAAATCATATCTATGACCGTATCGAACGGATCTTTATCCGCTTGAAGATAGCCGTCGGGCATAGAGAGAGTCTCTTTTGAAATATTTATAAGTGCGGCGATTCTTTTTTTGTAATTTTCATCCTCTTGAAGCGAAAGCATAGCGTAAATTTGTTCCAGATTTTCAATAGTGGGATCCTTATTGATCAGATGAGCGCATAGAGATTTAAAAACGGCGGCCTCAAAAAGCGTATTGTCGAGTGCTTGACTTCTGCTGAAAGATTTATAGGCCTCTTTAAAGTTGAACATTCTAGCGTACGTGAGACCGAGATTGTAATGCAAAACGCTATCCCACGGGTATCTTTTAAGAGCGTCTTTGAAGATCGCTTGAGCATCGTAAAGCTTGCTGCTTAACGTAAGTTCTATAGCTTTGGCTATTTCAATATCGGCTTGAGCAATTCTTTTGCCGTGCTTAAGATATTCAAGAGCGGATGTCGTTTTATCGATATCTATCTTTTTGGCTCCTTTTTTTATATTTGAAAAGCCCTCTTCGTAAAGCGAGAGTTTATAAGGCGCATAATAAAAAAGAAGAGAAAATTTATAGAATTTATCTAAAAAGAGTCTTTTTTTAAAGATTTCTTGAGCTGCGACCGGATCGAAGAGAGAGTTTTTAAGTACCACTTTTATCGGGTAAATCTCCGTGGCGTTCGTATCTTTTTGTTCCAGTTCCTCTAAAATTGCGGCGCTTTTTTGTAAATCTCCCAGACGATTTTGAACCAGCGCCATAGCCATTTTCGCTTCGTCGAGGTGATCTTTGATGTCGATAGCTTTTTGAAGATAATCCGAAGCGATTTTAAATTCTCCCATATTCGCGTATAGAAGTCCTAATGTAAAAAAATCTTTCGAGTCGTCCGCATTTTCCAGCATATTTATCGCATTTTGCAAACTCTCGTACGAGGCGTAGATCTTCGAACCTATGAAAAACTCCTTTTTTCTATAATAATCGGAAGTGGGATGGTTGATGCTTACTATGGCCTCTATGTAAGCGTTTTGATAAAAATTCAGCAAAGTTACATAGTATGAGTAAAGTGGCGAATCTTCTTTAAAAGGGAGATAATTTCTAGCTAAATAAAGATATTTTTCAAAAAGCTCTTTATCTTTTAGATTGAAAGCGCAAGCCGCTGAGTTCAATGCGCTCTCACATCTTAGAGATTCATCCAAAGAAGCTTTGTCAAAAGCTTTTAACGCTTGAGTAAAATTTCCCTCTTTGAGTCTAGCCACCCCTATATTGAAAAAAGAGAGAGCTCTGTTGTATCTGGCTATTTTCTCGTAAATTTTTAAAGCATCCTCTTTTTTACCCTCATTGTAAAGTTTTTCCGCTTCGTCAAGCCACCGCCTAACTTTTATGTTTTCGCTTTTTGGAATCTCTTTTTGAGTGATTTTTTCTACTATTTGCGTGGCGTTGATCTCTTGTTCGGGTTCCTCTTTTTTCTTGGTATATAGATAAAACAGTACTGTGCTTAGTATGATGATTGCGACGATTAAAAATATAATCAGTAGATATATAAGTTTATTGTTTTGTTCGTCGTCGAGTTTCTTTTCAATCTCTTGAGCGACATCTTGCAGACCCTCTTCGTCAAAATCTTCGTCATCGAGACTTAAAAACTCTTCTTCCGCCATAGACTATACCTGTTTCAACTCATATATTTTTTAAGCACATCGGGAATATCTACGCTACCGTCGCTTCTTTGGTAGTTTTCCATAATGGCGATAAGCGTTCGTCCCACAGCCAATGAAGAGCCGTTTAAAGTATGGGTTAAAATATTCTTTTTATCTTTTTTGTATCTGATTCTTGCTCTTCTTGATTGGAACTCTTTCGTGTTGGAGACGGAGCTTATCTCGCGATAGCGATTTTGCCCAGGAAGCCAAACTTCAAGATCGACGGTTTTTGCCGCCGAAAATCCAAGATCGCCGCCGCAAAGCATTACCGTTTTGTGCGGTAGTCCGAGTGAGCTCAAAAGATCGCTCGCACATTGAACCATCTGCCAAAAAATCTCTTCGCTTTGTTCTTGTGTAGCGATTGAGACAAGTTCGACCTTGTCGAATTGATGTTGTCGAATCATACCTCTTGTATCTCTGCCCGCGCTTCCGGCCTCTTTTCTAAAGCATGCAGTATATGAGGTCAATTTTATGGGAAGCTCGGTCTCCTGAATTATCTCGTCTCTAAAGAGATTTGTTACCGGTACCTCGGCTGTAGGAATCAGGTAGAGCGGTTCGTCTTCTATTTTGAAAAGATCGTCTTCAAATTTAGGAAGTTGGCCGGTTCCCAAAAGAGACTCTTTGTTTACGAGATAAGGAACGCCGATTTCTTTAAAACCTCTTTTTTCATTGAACTCAAGCATATAGTTTATGAGCGCTCTTTCAAGCTTCGCGCCTTCGTTTTTCAAAACGCTAAATCTGCTTTTTGCGACTTTTACGCCCCTTTCGAAATCGATCCAGCCGTTTTCAAGCTCCCAGTGTTCTTTGGGTTTGAAATCGAATTTTTTGGGTTCAAGAATTTTTTTTATCTCCACATTATCTTTTTCGTCTTCTCCCGACGGAACATCGTCATCCGGAATATTCGGAATATTTAGCGCGATTTCGTACATTTTTTCTTCGAGAGTGCGAACGGTATCGTTTTGTAGTGCGATTTTTTGTTTATTTCGTGCCAAATCCTCTTTCAATTCGGAAATATCTTTTTTCTCTTTTTGATATTGCGGAAAAAGTTTACTTTTGGCATTTTGTTCCGCTTGAAGTTCCTCGAGAACCTTTTTTTCACGTTTGAGTTTTAACGATATCTCTTTTAAATTCAAAAGCAGTGTTTCATCCACCTTTTTCTTTCTCAGTTTTTTCGCGATAATGTCGAAATCGTTTTGTAACTCTTTTAAATCAAGCATCTTTTTCCTTATCTGTAAATGCCTACGGCATCTCTGATTTGTTTTATTTTTTCCGCGGCTATTTTTCTAGCTTTATTCGCTCCCTCATCCAGTATCTCCATCACTTCATCTTGGTGATTTATATAATATTCTCTTTTTTCTCTCGCCTCTTTGAAGTGTTCGCGAATGATTTCTCCAAGATAGAGTTTAAAATGACCATGTCCTTCTCCACCTCTTTTATAACGCTCTTGCAACTTTTTTTGCTCATCCTCGTTTAAAAAGAGTTTACAGATATTGTAAACATTACAGCTTTCATACTCTTTGGGTTCTTCAAGAGAAACCGATTCGGTTACAATTTTCCCTATCTGTTTTTTGAGCTCTTTTTCGGTAGTGAAGATATCGATGGTATTTCCATAGCTCTTACTCATCTTAGCACCATCCGTTCCCGGTACGCTTTGGATATTTTCCTCGGTTTTGAATTCTGGGAGGATGAAAAGTTCGCCATGTTGCAAGTTGAATTTCATAGCTATATCTCTCGTGATCTCGACATGTTGTATTTGGTCTTTTCCAACAGGGACGATTTGCGAATCGTAAAGCAGAATATCCGCGGCCATAAGCACGGGATAGGAGAAGAGCGCATGATTAGCGCTTATGCCTTTTGCGAGTTTGTCTTTGTAGCTATGAGCCCTCTCTAGTAATCCCATCGGAGTGTAAGCCGAGAGTATCCAGTAAAGTTCGAGTACCTCTTTTACATCCGACTGAACCCACATTGTGGATTTTTGAGGATCGATTCCAAGCGATAAGTAGGTGATGGCGGCATCGATTGTGTTTTGTTTTAAAAGCGCGGGATCTTTTAAAGATGTTAGCGCATGATAGTCAGCGATAAATATAAAAAGATCGCTGTTGTCTTGATATTCTATCATCTGTTTGATAGCTCCGAAATAGTTGCCGATATGCAGCGTGCCCGATGATTGTATGCCCGTGAGTACTCTCATTTTATGCCGTTCCTATGAAATAAAAGAGATTATATCAAAATAGTTTGAATGTATTTTATATACAAAAACCGCCTTCTTTGTCAAAAAATGTTTCATTCGGTAAAAAAAAAGTTATTTTTTATCGAAAAAACCGAAAAAGTAAAATAAAATTGTAGATTGTTCCGAAATTTGACCGAATTAGAGTTAGTAACAAAAAATATGGAGCAGTATATGTACAAAAAAATTTCTAAGTTCGCCGCCAAAGCTTTATTGATATCGACGGTTTTCGACCACTCTCTAACAGCCTCAACGGTAAATGCCGATAGTTCGCTGAAGTTAAAGGCGCTTGGGAGTCAGATAAGTTCGAAAACCTTTTTGGTAAAATTTAAGGAGCCTCTTACATCGTCTCAAAAAGAGAAGTTTTACCAGACGGGTGTTGATACGATCGTATATGCGAGCGATATGAGTTACTATTTTTATATGCCTGTGAAGCTTATCTCGCAAATAATGCAAAGCGAGGGTGTAGTATCTGTCGATGAGCCGAGCGTCGAGTCGAAAGTCGAAAAGATATCCCAAAACGATATGGATCTGGCCGCATACTCCAACGATAGTCAAATGAACGTGAACGTACTCTTTTTAAAGGAGTTCGCCGAAGCCGAATTAAGAGGATATCTGCTTTCAAACGCAATAGAGGCGTATGTTGAGAAGGTCATACCCGAACTTAGAAAGGCGGTTTTGGTTATAGACAGAGCCAATTTAAAAAAATTGTCGAGACTTGCATTGGTGCAGTATATAGACAAAGTGCAAAAACTTCTTCGGACGGATTCGGTAGAATTGTCAAGAGAGCTTAGAAATTATAAAATCGCCGAGTATTCAAACGTAAAAGAGCTTTGGAGTGCGCCATATTCGTTGAACGGTAAAAATATGAAAATCGGAGTGGTTGACGGAGGAAGCGCTCTTGTTTCACATGATGAGTTCAAAGGTCGAGTGCATGATCGTACGAGAGATGCCGAGGTCAATTTTCATGCAACTCATGTGACCGGTACTCTTGCCGCCGAAGGCGTGAATTCTCGAGCGAAAGGTATGGCGAGTAAAGCGGAGGTGTATAGTTACTCGTTTATTGACGACGCATTTTCCGAGGCGGTTTTAAATATGTATAAAGCGGAGGGAATACTCTTTTCGAATCACTCTTACGGATACAGTCAAAAAGAGAAACTTGCGGAGTATGATTCGGTAGCGGCCACTCAGGATATGGTCGTAAAAAACAACCCTTTCGTAAATATATTCGAAGCGGCCGGAAATGACGGAGAAGATGACGGATACAGAGATTACGGTATCATAAAAGGTCCGGGAAACTCTAAAAATATTTTTACGATCGGAGCTCTTAACAGTTCATCTACCGAAGTGGCGAAACTAAGCAGTAGCGGACCTGTTCGCGACGGTAGAATCAAACCCGATCTTTGCGTAAGAGGGGAGTATGTGACATCCGCTACCAGTCAAAGCAACAGTAGTTACGCGATGATGAGCGGAACGTCTATGGCGACTCCTGCGGCTACCGGTATGGGGGTGCTTGTAGCCGAAGAGTATAAAAGGATTACGGGAGGCGAAGATATCAGGCATGATACGTTGAAAGCGATTTTCGTAAATACCGCAAAAGATATAGGAAATCCCGGACCCGACTATAAAGCGGGATTCGGAATGATCGACGCTAAAGCCGCGGTTGATGTAGTGGATACGCTAAGAGGAAACGATCCTCTTATAACCCTTTCGAAGGTTTCTCATAAAAGAGCCAACAATTACTCTTTTACGACTATAAAACCCAGTGACTTCAAGTTAACTATCGCTTGGATAGATCCTGAGGCGACTCCGTCTGCGACTACGACTTTGGTAAACGATATAGATATTGTTTTGGAAAATACGGATACTTCGAAAAAGTATTATCCATATACGCTCGATCCGAACGATCCTTCGAAAAACGCTCAGCGTACAAAACCAAATCATGTAGATAATATAGAGCAGATAGAGATAAAAAATCTACCCGCGGGAAATTATAGGTTGATCGTAAGCGGTACGAAAATCGTTACCGATTCGCAAGAATATACGATCGCATCCTCCTTACCGATATTTGAAAACTCTTTTGTAAACGCTTTAAAACCCAGCAATCTTCAAAACTTCGCCAGAACTATATTGATGGCTACGCTTTAGAAGTGGATATCTACCGCTTTTTTCGATTTTGTACGGTTATCGTCATAATCATAGATCGAAAATAGCGGATGATATTAATATATTTGATTAAAATAGAATATATAATACTCTTTGTGCTAAAAATATACTTTACCGTTACATCTTCCTTTCTAAAGAAAAATTATAAAAATAATTATCTTTATAATTTAATAATTCAGTTATAATCACCTCGTATAATAATATTCGCACTTTAAAAAGAAAGAGATTGATTTAACTATATGCTCTTATATTTATTATAATATTAAATAATTTTATACCTTTTTTTGTCGTTATTTGTACTTTCTTTTAGATTTTGGTATATTATTTTTATTTAAGTTATGCTATGATTACATTTCGTTAGGAAACTAATTTTATCTAACCGGCAAATTCAGGCGAAAAGACACCGGTTATATTTTATTATCACAAAAGGAGGACTGTGAGAATGGAGAAGAAGGACATTAAAGGTAAGATTGAAGAGGACAAAGCGAAACTTCAAGCTGCCAAAACAAATGTTGAAGAGGAGGCAAAGGCTAAACTCAAATCTACAAGAGCCAAAGCCGAGGAAACCGCGAAGGCGAAACCTTTTGAAAGTAAAATAAGAGGTGCCGAGACCTCAAAACCTCGTGCAAGTGAAGAAAAGACCGTTCAAGTTGATGAACCGAAAAAGAAGGGTAAAGGTTTCGGTTTTTACGCACTTCTTGCGGCAGCTTTTATCGGTCTTGGTATGCTTATTTCATTTGTATCGGCAATTGCGATCAAACAGACTTCGGGAGTACAATTTTGTAGTTCATGTCACTCTATGAAACCGATGGCCGATGCATATAGAAATAGTGTGCATGGCGGTTTTGGTGAGAGTGGTGTTGTCGCAAAATGTGCCGATTGTCACTTACCGCATGATTCGCTTCTTGGCTATTTGGTGCAAAAAGGTAAATCCGGTATGTGGGATTTGTGGGTCGAGACTACACATGACACATCGAAAATCGATTGGTTTGAGAGAAGAGAAGAGAAAAGACACTTCGTTTACGATTCAGGCTGCTTACACTGTCACGAAAATCTGCTAAAAGCTACTAAGCTTAAAAGTAAACCGTTTGTTGCGCATAAAGCATATTTTTCTAACAAGTTAAGAGTAAAAGACGGTAACAAATGGAAAAAGGCACAATGTGTCGATTGCCATAAGTATGTCGGACACTATCAGCTAGAGAAGCATCTTCCTAAAATAGAAGAGACTTCTGATGATTTCACTGAAGAATAGTAGAAGGAGTGTAAAATGAGTAACGCAAAAAAAATAGCATTAATTCTAGCGGTATCGGCGGTAATACTTCTGGTGGTATTTGGAGGAAGTAAGATAGGAAAGTTTCTCGAGATAAATAAAAATATCGCGACGAATCTAGCGAAAGATCCGCATGCCGCTTATCGTCATGACGATTTAAGTATAGAGTACATCAAAAATAACACCGGAACAAGCAGATCTATAAATGAAAAAGAGCTCCCCCAAGCGTTTCAGCCTTTCAAAGAGGTCGTGCATCCACCGTTTAGACAAGGTGCTTGTCAGATATGTCATGCTCCTAAAAAAGATAAAGTCGTAGCGCTTGTCACTAAGAACGTAGAGACTCTTTGTTACAAATGTCATCCGCCTGTAAAAAAGGTTGATTTTGAGCTAAATTGTAATAAATGTCACAGTCCTCACCATGCGGATAGAAAGAAACTAGTTAGAAACAAGGTTATCGAAGAAGAGTGTCCGGCAGGTGAATTCCAGACTCCGACAGGCGTAGTCGTAAAAAGACCGTATGAGACGCACTAAAGGGTTTTTACCCTTTAGACGGGAAGAAAATAGATGTCAAGATATATAAAGATAATTCTCTTAACACTGCTTTTAGCTGCGGGCGCGATGTTTTTTTTCAAGTACGATGTAGCTACGAAACTCGGCAAATTCGTTACGATTATGGGAAATATCATCACGAATTTACAAAAAGATCCCCATGAGTACTACTTCAGCGGTATAGATATGAATATCAGTGATGAAGAGATCAAAGAGATCAATATCACGAAAATCGCTCAAGAGTTCGAAACGGGACAAAGAACGAAAATCGAGAAGCTGATAAAACGCGTAAAAGAGCTTGAACAAAAATTATCGGAAAAGAAGAAGCTCGATCAAGAGAGGGCTCGTATAATAGCCGAAGAAGAAGCTAGAGCTATGGAAGCTCAAGCCGCCGAGGAGAAAAAACTTTCACACTCCAAAATCGAGGCGAAAATTACAAATAGAGTCAGGCTTGAAGATTTGCCGCAGAAGTTCAGACCTTTGAAAAAATATCTTCATGAACCTTTTAGAATGGGCGCTTGTCTGATTTGCCACGACGGCGATACGGCGATGCCGGGGAAACTCGTGACGAAGAAAAATATTGTGGCGCTTTGTTATAAGTGTCATCCGAGAAAAGATACAAGAAGGTATCATCATAAGCCGGTGGAAGACGGTAAATGTTTCAAATGTCATGATCCGCATCAGTCGAATACGAAAAAATTGCTCAAAGGTAAGTCCACGAACGACCTATGCTTGAAATGTCATAATGTCACAAGAAAAGACGAAAGTATCAAAAAAGTGATAAACATGAACAAAAAGTACAAGCATAAACCTGTTGAGAAAAATTGTCTTGAGTGTCATGAACATCACAGTTCCAACTATAAAAAACTCCTCAAATCCGAGGACGGTAATTTGCAGTTGTGTATGAAATGCCATAATAGACAAAAGATGGACAAGAAATGGATAAATTACAAAAATGTAAAATATCAACACGGAGCGATCGTCGGTAAAGGCAAGAAATGTTTAGAGTGTCATGATCCTCACTCGTCAAATCATAAAAAGATTTTGAAAAAAGATCAAGTAGGCTTGTGCTTGAGTTGTCATAATAAGTCGCTCAAATCGGATGAAGACGGTAAGCCTATGATGAATATGGAAAAACATCTAAAAACACATAAACATTGGCATAAACCGATAAAGGATGTCGAAAAAGAGGGTGGATGTGCCGGATGTCACAACCCGCACGGTTCTAACCACTTTAGTATCCTGAAAGAGTCATATACTAAGGAATTTTACGGCAATTTCAGCAAAAAAGGGTTTATCTGTTTTAAATGTCATAAAGTTGAGAAGATAAAAAAACAGTTTACGACAAAAACGACGAATTTCAGAGACGGTAATGTTAATCTTCACTTCCTGCATATCAACGAAAGGAAGGGGAGAACCTGTAGAGCTTGCCATGACGAACATGCGTCCAAGTATCCGAAACTTATCAGAGATTATACGGTTTTTGGCGGCGTTAAGTTTCCGCTTAGATATATCGAAACCAAGAGCGGCGGTTCGTGTCAGCCGGCATGTCATAAAAAGTTCAGTTACGACAGGGTCAACCCGGTCAGTGTCGGTAGAAAGAAGTGAGGATACGGATTATGATCGGTGGATTTTACTTATTTGAGCGTCTGGCTTTGATGTTGGTTTTATCTACCGTCTGGCTTTTCGGCGCTCAAAGCGTCGAAGTGCTCAGACCGCTTGATAAGAGTATTATAGACAAAGATACCGTTACGGTGATAGTGAAGATCAACGATAAAAGTATCGATAAATTAAAATACTTATCCGAAGGCGGCGATATCTATGAAAAGAAGATAGATGCGAGTAAGAACGTCTATTGTAAAACGATCTCGTTACAGTATGGTACGAATACGGTCATACTCAGAGCCTATGCGGGCGGGAAAAAGGTATTTCAGAAAATGATGGAAGTTTTTTATAAATTTCCGGCATACAGAAGTTTCAAATACCCGCCTGCCGGATTTAGAAAAAACTACTTTCATACCGCAAAAAACGAGCGAATGTGCAAAAAATGCCACAAAATGAATTCGAACGAAGAGCCTGGACTAGCGTTTGAAAATCCGAAAGATTCGAATTGTTACGATTGCCATAAATCGCTTTTTCTAGGTAAAAAGTATGCGCATGCACCATCGGTGAACTGGGTGTGCGGCGCTTGTCACAATAAGAATAAATCGATCTATACGAAATATCCGGCACCTCGCGAATTGAATAGAAGCTGTTTTAAATGTCATAAGAAGTTTCGTAAAAAATTTGTTTCGAAAAAGTACAAACACGAACCTGTCGCGGTCGGAAGATGTAGCAGATGCCATGATTCGCATGCGACGCCGAACAAATATTTTACGAGGCTTGAAGTAAGAAAGCTTTGCACGACTTGTCATGGGGATAAGACCGCCATAACGAAAAAGAAAGGTTCAAAATGCGCGGTATCCGAAGGAGGCAGTTGTACGGATTGTCACAATCCGCATGCCTCTGACAAGCCGTTTATGTATGAGCCCGGACGACATGAGGTAAAAGAAGAGGAAAAGAAAAAAGGTATGTGGCCGGATGAATAGGCAAGCTTTATTTTTCATTATTACGATAGCGCTCATTATAGGCGGGTGCAGCGGTACGCAAAAAAGTCTAAAAAGTAAAAAGAGCGATATTAACGATACGACCGTAACGGTTCAAGAGCCTGAGAATCTAAACGGTAATACGACTTTTTTGCGTGAAGAGGAGAGATCTCACAATAAAAAACTCTCCCTTTTAACTTCCGATAATTTTATTGAGATATTAAGACCTGTAAACAAGTCGGTTTTTCAAGAGCAGTTTGGCACGTTATCGGTGAGAATAAAAGATATGACGTTGGATAAATTGAAAATTTATGTTGACGATTTTTTGACTAGCAGTGTCAACATAAAAGAGAACGAGACCATTTATTGCGAATCGGTTTTTTTCATCGACGGTATAAATACGATAAAAGTGAAAGCTTTAAAAGGCGGAAAAGTCGTTAGCGAAGTGGGAGTTTCGTTATACGTCGTTTCGAAGTTGTACAAGAAATATAGATATCCTCCGAAAGGTTATGTGAAAAGTTATTTTCACAATACGAAAAACGAATCAAAATGTGTCGAATGTCATAAAATGTATCCTAACGACACTCCCGGTGTAGCCTTCAGTAAACCTCAGATGTCCAACTGTTATATGTGTCATAAGGATTTAGTAGGCAGAAAATATGTCCATAACGAAAAAAATCCTTGGGCTTGCAGTTCATGTCATGGATACCAAACAGGTAAATCCAACAGATCCGAAAGTGGAAAATCAAAATTTCTTTTTCCTGATCCCATTGCTAGAAAATGTTTTTCTTGTCATAAGAAAGAGAAAAAGATATGGAAATCGAAAAAGGTTCAGCACGAGCCGTTTATGCTCGGAAAATGTAATAAATGCCATAATCCTCACTCATCCGATACGCAAGGGATAATCAGAGAGAGTATAAACGAGCTTTGTTTGAGTTGTCATGCGAAAAAAGCAAAAGAGGGACACATCGTAAACGCTTTTTCGAGAAAGAGACATCCCACAAGTGGTGTCAAAGATCCGACCGATCCCAAAAGAGAGTTAAGATGCACCAGTTGCCATAATCCTCATGCTTCAAATAGCAGTTTTCTCACTCAAAACGATTATAAAGGTTATAAGAGTTTGTGTATTATGTGTCATAAAAAATAGCTGATAAATTTTACTTTGTATTTGAGTCGTCAATATTTTAGTATTAATATAA
>Ga0256914_1002647_pt1 | contig 14775 bp, 9 predicted proteins | sample HulkmetaG_FD_191571 | JGI IMG/M metagenome (GOLD analysis project Ga0256914, IMG submission 191571) | Hydrothermal chimney microbial communities from Main Endeavour vent field at the Juan de Fuca Ridge, Pacific Ocean - Hulk | ecosystem: Environmental > Aquatic > Marine > Hydrothermal vents ... | reverse complement strand
CGCGCCCAACGCGCTTCTGACCGACACCCTGCCCGCGGGCGTCACCTTTCTCTCTGCACAACCGGAGCAGGGTGTCTGCAACGAGGCCGCGGGCGTGGTGCGATGTGAGTTGGGCGATATTCTGGCCCATGATGCCGTTGTCGTCACCCTTCGCGTCCTCCCCACTGCACCGGGCGTTCTTCTCAACCTGGTGGACGCGACCTCCGACGCCTACGACCCCACCCCGGCCACCCTGCTGGCCGATTACACCAGGGTGGAAACACGTCAGTATCTGCCAATTTGGATGCAGCGCTAAAAAAAAGGCCCGGAAATCACGGCGTCGCACCCGCGATGAGTGCGAAATCAAAGACCCCCACCCGATTGGAGGAGGTGACACTCTGGTTGTAGTGGGCGCACCGGGCCACGTAGAAATAATTCACTTCAGGATCGCCGCGCACGCCGTCATCAGCCCACTGCCAGGGCGCCTCGATGGCGGTGTGCGTGGCGTCGCCCAGCGGGTCAAAATAGGGCGCTCCATCTCGCCAGATGTCGTAACGGGCGCAGTGGTCATTGTGCTCCCACGAAATGCGCACATCCTGCTGGTCGAGGGGGCTGATCTGCAACACGGGAACGTAGACAGGTTCGAACTGGTATTCGTAAGCACCGATATCGGAAGCAGAGCCCTGCGGGCGGGACACAGTGATGAAGTCATCGTCCGGCACAGAGGCCGGGTTTGCCATGTCGATGGCCGGGGAGCTGGACCGAAGCTGGAAGTCTTTGCTGGCGCCATTGACGAACAGGGGATCGTCACTGAAATCGTCGGCCCAGGATTCAGCATTCCACTGCGCCAGATTGATGTTTCCGTCCCAGCCCCGACCGATGAGATTGCCCCCGCTTTCATTGTACCAGAGGTTATGAGTGAAGGTATTTCCCCGGCTTCTGGCGTCCTCCTCGATGAACACCGCATAGGCGTTGGCGTCCTGGGAATAAGCGATATTGTTGGCGATGAGATTGTTGGCCGCGGGCACTTCATCGGAGGAGGCGATCATCAACTGCGTCTGGGCGAGGCGCCAGCCCAGATGTTGGGCGTTGTCGAAAAGGGTGTTGTTGTAGATCTGGTTGTTGCTGCCGCCGTAAGAGATGATGCCGGGACCATCGTTGCCGTAGGCGATATTGTCGTAAACCAGGTTGTTGTCGCACCACATATCCATCTGGATGCCGTTGCCGTCGGTGGCGGAAGGCTCGTTGTCCCTGTTGTCGTAGACGATGTTGTAGCGCACGATGTTGTGATCGCCACCTTTGTCCTCTTCGTTCGCATGGTAGCGGGAGAAGAAATGGATGCCCGAATGCCCCACTATGTCATCAGAGCCATCGGGGTTTTCGCCGTTGTCGTAAACCACATTCTGCTCGATGATGTGGTAATTGGCGCTCAGCTCCATGCCATGCCAGACATTGGAATACACACGATTGCCCGAGATGATCGTCTCATTGCCCGGTGTGCAGAAGACCGTATCCACAGCAATGCCGTTACCTGCATTCAGATACACTTCGTTGTCCGAAACGACATTGTTCATCCCTACGCCGTTTCCCAACCAGATGCCGCTGGCATTGTGATGGACGACATTCCTGGTGACGGTGATATGGTGCGAACCCTGCTGAATGCCGATGCCAGCGTAACCACTCCCTGATACATCAAAATCCCGAACCACCGCGTAGGCCGCCCCGCTGATGGAGATGCTCGCGTTCTCGATCCTGGGATTGGCGCCCTCGCCATAGGCTTGAAAAACGATGGGCGCATCCGCCGCACCGTTCACGCTGATATGCAAATACTCGCCATCCCAGACCTCGCCCCGCTTGAAGTGGATGCGATCTCCTGGCGCAAAGCTCATTCCCACCACCTTCGAGATGGTCTGCCAGGGCTGGTCGATGGCGCCGGAATTGACGTCATCTCCCAGCGTAGCGTCCACATAATAATTGGTTCCGTCCGCTAGTGCTGCGAGAGAGGCCGCACCCGGAAACATAAGCGTCACGAAAAAAATAAAAACAATGGGGAGTGCCACTAATACTGCTTTGCCATTCATGATCTTCCCTCTATCTCGCTCACTTCAGGAAATGAATTCGTTGGTAAAGTTCAAGTATCCCTGCCGCCCACCTTCCTTTGTCCACAGCCTCACCGATTTGAGGAAGCGGTTGTGGACAGCGAAGCTCTCCCCCAAAGAAAGCAGCTCAGGGATGGGACTAGCCGTTTCACCACCCTCCGTCACCAGCTCCTCACGCCCCAGACACCATTCGCATATCCCCACCACCCCCTCATACGCCCGGCGCATTCGCTCGTTGGAAAACGAAGGCGGACGGAGTGTATGGGCCTTCCATTCCGTTTGATACCGCCGGAGCAGTTGCTGGTCTGTGCTTCCGACCTCCCAGTCCAACAATTCCGGGTCTTTCCGGTAGATACTGATGACAATTGTCTCGATGTTCTGGAGGACATCCTTATATTGCTCTTCGACGGATTGTTTGACAAGCATGGATTGGTGCCCCTTACAGTGGAAGATGAGGCATGATTCAACTGTGGTTTGATTGATCTTGCCGAAAAGATGAGTCTACGGCCCCAAGTAGATCGCCTTCGAGGCCACGATAACAAGAAAAACGACGGCAGCAATGACGGTTCCGGGAATCAGATAGGTCACCAGACCTCGCCAGGCGGAAAATCCATGCACCTCCCCCAGCATCTTGCTCAGCAGGATTATCTTCCAGACGCCCATGGACAGGGTGACGACAATGAGCAATATGCCTAATGAGAACAACAAAAAAGCGGAACCAACACTCTGCTCTGCAATCGCCTCCAGCCGCGCGGACTGAGTGGTGAATGCATCATTTCGCAAGATGAAAATGAAGAAAAGGGTGTAGGCAAGGCCCACGATCGACGGCAGGGATGACCAGGCGATGGCAGCCCTCACATCCTCTGAGGTGGCGACGCCGCCCAGTTTGCTTCCCATCCACCTAAGAATAGCCCCCATGATGTAGATGTTGATCACTCCCCCGATACTTCCCAAAGCAAGCGCTATCACGATTACGATGTACCAGGGGATACTATCGCCATACCCCCGTTCAATAGCCCGATCCAGCGCCTGCGCAAACCCCGACATCATTGCCAGGAGGGTGACGAAATAGGTGGGATTTACATCGACAATCTGGCGAATGGTCTGTCTCGGTCGTATCCAGATATTGACCCAGGGATTGAGAGGGGCGGTCGGTGATTGCATCGGACGCTCCTTGCGTGATCAAAGTCGAGGGCGGGGCACAACAAATGAGGGCCGCGCTCATTGTAGCACCATCGCCAAGAATTGGCCAAAAAAACAAGCTCACACTGGTCGAAGCTTGGAAGTTGTTCTACAGTGGAGATAACGACGATGAAAACAGACAATCCCCTGTTTTTGCGGCACTCTGCTATTTTGGGGAGTTGTGGTATACTTAAACCGTTGATGATATGAAATTTGAAATGAATCTTGGAGAGGATGACAACGCATCAGACGAGGGTAGACGAAGCGAACATCGTCAGTCTTCGTCCATGTTCGTCAAAACATAGATCTGCTTAAGTAGGTGGTTACTACTAAGGTAGCCCGGCTAGAAACCACGAAGACACGAAGACACGAAGCCACAAAGGCACGAATGAAAGAGGAAAGAAGCGCTCAAGAAAATCTATGCAATCTGTGCCATCTGTGGTTGCTATGACGAATTTTAGCGCCAAATCTACTTTCGCCATTCGTCAAAATGCACGGGCGCTTTTCTCGGATCAGCTTAACCATGATTGGCGTAGGCCATCCTAAAAAATTGAGCCTCCGCCCAGAAGCAACCAACCATGGACTAGCTTTCCCCTTCATCTTGCTTTATCCAATGGTGCCCCATGCTCTGTAGAAACTACATCCGAATAGCCGATTCGCCATCTATACACAAGGAGATGATTATGAAACAGATTCGCATCAGTTGGGTGAGAGCTGCAATGTTGCTTGCACTGTTGATTATTGGCTTATTCTCACAAAACAGTTCACTGGCTCAAAGCAACACCTATTGGACCTTTGACACCAACAACGAAAATTTTGAAACTTACACACTGAATGAAGAAAATACGCCGTGGCCATTTATGACCATTGTGGGCAGTGCTTGGTCAGCCACGGGCGGGCATCAGGACGGGCATATTTATAGCGGCACAACAACAGACTATAACGATCGTTTTTACGCTATCTGGCAAAATGGCGATGCTGCCGCGCCCACGCTGGGAAATTTACTCAACAAAACGGTGCAAACAGGTGTGATGCGAGATGTTGGCAGTTTTCAGAGCCCCTCTGGCGAGAAAGTTCTGGCCTATTGGGCTATTGGCGATAGCCTTAAGTACATGGATTGCAATCTCTGGTTATCCAAACAAGCATATGCCATTGATGTAAATGCCTTAACACAAGGGCAATGGACGGTTAAGAGTATTGATTTTATCGAAGCCAATTTCTTTCCTTGGGCCAATTGCGATAATCCCAAGACATTTGCAGAACTGGCTAACAGCTACAAATACATCGGGTTCTCATTCCTCAGCGACCAGGTCACTACCAACGCCGCCGACCCCTGGAATCAATACGTTAATGTGGGAGGTGTGAACCGCTTACCTCATTATGGCACTATTTCTGCCGATGGCGCTATTTTCAGAATCGATAATTCGGGCCCGACTACAGCCATGGTTTACGATTTTGGTGATTTGCCTGACACTTACCACACGACACACGCTTCCAATGGCCCACGGCACCAGATTGGTGGCACCTTGATGCTGGGCAACAATGTCCAAAGCGAACCTGACGCTTCGCCCAATAACACAGCCAACGGTGAAACGGGCGAAGAAGATGGTGTAACACGGCAAGATGGACTTGCTGGCAATGGCTGGACAGAGGGCACAGTTGCCAGTAGCCAGGGTGGCAGCTTAAGCATCGATATTCAGGGGGGGAGCGGTGTGCCACAGGTTTTCATGGCTCTAGGCGGCAGCAGCGCCCTGGCTGAAGTTACATTACGAGATGCCAGCGGTACGGCTCTGAGCATGCCTCTAAGCGCTGGACTTCATCGCGTGTATTTTGATATTCCGGCCAACACCTTCACCGCAAACAGTAACAACATCCCCGTGCGCGTGCGCCTGAGCAGCGGGGGCGGGCTTACAAGCACGGGCGTAGCCGCAGATGGTGAGGTCGAGGATTATCTTTGGAATTTCGGGCCCAATGCGTTGCACCTGGCATCGATGCGGGCCAATGCGCTCCCCGCTGCAAGCTGGTTATTACTGATGGGCATTCTGCTACTGGCAGGACTGGCAGGCCTGGCCCGGACAAGAATAAAGCAATAGATAACGCCCATCCAGTTTGCTTCACGACCAGCCTGCAACTTATCCTCTGGTGACAGCAAAAGCCTATTCGTTAAGCAGGTGATGCTATGAAAGCTGAAATGTAACGCTTCATCGCTATCCAGCGCACACCACCAAGAGCACAAAGGCACAAAGAAAAAATTCGAAATTCTTGGTGTTCTTAATGTCTTTGTGCCTTTGTGGTGATTGAAGTCGGGTACGTTAGTAGTTACCGAAAAAGGAAAGAAAGGCTCAAGAAAAATCTGCGAAGTCTGTGTAATCTGTTTGAAATGTTCTCCACCCACGATACAGAAAAATCATGCGCCACAACAAACGCTGTTTACGTCTCATTATTATTGCGCTGCTGTTGGGAACAGCTCTAAGCGGCGCAGTGTTTGCCGAAGCCCCTCCCCATGAGCCGCCGCCCGGGTCCGCATGGCACACTCCCTCATCTCTGATCATCGGCGTTCCCTACGAGGATGCAGGCGCTATTCAAAACGCGGGTGTCATCAACCTGCTCGCGGCCCGTCCTGGCGCGGGGCTGATGGGGTACATGAACACCTACTTTGCCCAGGATAACCAATCGGGGACACCGGAACAAAACGATTTCTATGGCAAAGCTGTTGCCGCAGGTGACTTCGATGGCAACGGAAGCTATGATATTGCCATTGGTGTACCGGGCGAAGCTGGTCTCAATGTCATTTACCGTTTTAGTGATGGCTCCAGAGCACAGGTGTATTATGAAGGCGCCGACACCAACTGCATTTTTGGCGATTCACTGATAGCGGGCGATTTTGATGGTGATGGCATCGATGACTTGGCAGTGGGCGCACCAGGCTGCCATAGCGAGGCAGGTTCTGTTTTCGTATTCTGGGGAGATCCCGAGGGCGGATTGTGGCAAGATCGATACACCCAGTTCCGGGGCAGCAACCGTGAACACTTTGGTGCGGCTCTGGCCCGAGAAGATTTCGATGCCAACGGCATCTACGATCTGGTCATTGGCAGTCCCAATGCCGATACCGGTGCAGGATTCCTCACCAATCGCAGCGGCAAGGTTACTATTTTGTATGGGCCCCTGACAGGCTCTTTACTACACAAGCAGGAATGGACACAGAGTGCCACAGGTCAAGGTGTTTCAGAAGTGGGCGATGAGTTTGGTGCAGCGCTCAGCACCGGAGATTTCGATGGCAATGGGCGTCCTGACCTGGCGATTGGTGTACCGGGCGAAGACCAGGGAAACATCCAGGACACCGGAGCTTTCAACATCCTTTACAATGCAGGAACAAGCCTGACGACAGCCAATGCTGAAGTACACTTTATCTACGAAGCGCGTGCCAATGACCGCGCGGGCGCTGCACTGGCTGCCGGTTATTTTAACGGTGACGCCAATGAAGATTTAGCTGTAGGCGTTCCTTACCGCGATTACTCTGAATCCAATCCCGCCCATGAAAATACCGGACAAGTAACCGTGCTATTTGGCACACGCTCCAGTGGGCTTGGGGGTTCAGCAATCGGTGTTGTCTCCAATCCTCAATACAAACTACTGGGCTTTTCGCTGACTGCCGGCGATTTTAATGGCGACGATTTCGATGATTTGGTCATGGGAATTCCTGAATTTTCCAGCTCGGGACATGTAAAAGATGGCGCCATCAAGATTTCTTATGGTGCAGCCTACGGTTTCGAGAAGTCGGTGGTGCTAACACAACAAGATCTGGCCCAGGTAGCAGCCGAGGATGATGATTATTTTGGCTTTGCACTGGCAGAGCTTCCTGCAAGCCACCCCGAGTACTATAGTCAATTTACGCCGTTGATCTTTCGCTAGACCAAAAAACAAGTCTCCTGCCGCCATCCACCAAAACAGCATGGCCTCCCATGCTCAGCATCCTCTATTTCTAATCTGGCGCAGGCGTCGAGATAGGCGTGGGGGCTAGTGTCGCTGTGGGCACGGGCCCAATGCCCCCCGAGGGAACAGGTGGCGGCCCTGCATCCGGGGGAATCGGTTCGCCGTCAGGCAGGGCGCGCAAATCATAACAATTAACAAATCGCACATCGCTCCACTTAAAACCCTGGGCCTCGAAGGTTGCAATATCCTTAACCCACCGCTTTTTACCATGCTCCAGCAAATAAATGTGAGGACTCTCGTAACATTTTAGCAAGATGGGATCATCGCCACCATAGATTCTTCGCTGCACAGATACGGGGAGCGCTGCAAAATCAGCATCTTGGTGCATAAAGATCCAAGGGGTCAGTAATACAACTATCAACGCCCAAAGGGCATAGAGCTTAGCCGCGGCAGCAAAAAACGCTTTCATCACCGGAATCCATCGGGCAAACGAGGCTTGGGCCTGTTTGATGACCAACCAGGCCATCAAGCCCATGTTGAGCGCGCTCCAGCCCAAAAAAGCAAATCGGTTAGGGGTAAGAATGCCCCGCCAGGTGCGGTAGCCGATGGCAATCAAAGCATAAAGCCCCACCAACGCCGCCAAAACAGACACAGCCATGATGCCGCGTCGTAGCCATTGTTGCTGTTTTGGCGACAACGGATCAGCGGTCACGGGCGTAACACCCAGCAATAAAAGCATCACTGCAAAGAGCGTAGCGTTGTAGGTTATCAAAATTTCGCGAACCTGAAAGGCCGCCCGAAAATTGAAGGGGATGAATCCCAGATAGATGGTCAACACAATCAAACTTAGGAACAATAGCAGCCGTGTCAACAAGGGGATGACCTTGCCCATGCCTTCATCGAAAACCTGTTGGGCGGGCGCCCGGGTGGGATGATAGGTGATGGCAGTGGCCAAAACCGGAATCAGGCCCGCACCGCCAACAAAAAGCAATCGCATCACCAAATCGGACAAATGAATATCAATGGCCGCAAAAAGCGCCGCGGTGAGAGCGGAAAAAAGGCCCACAACCAGGGCGAACAACCCCGCCAGCATCACTGTCTCAAAAAGCTTGAACAAAAATGAAAAAATGTCGTCGGCACTGCCACGCCCGCGCAACAGATAAAAGCCTACCGCTGCCACAGCCAAAACTGGCAGATGCAGGGTAGCCAGAGAAATATATTGCTGCGGAGGAATCACGCCGGCAAGATGTGGATAGCGCCAAAAAACATACACACCCACCATTGCCAACGTGGCCAGCAGGCCCGCTGCCCGCTGCCGAGCCCTGCCGCCCGCTGCCGACAGGTAACTAATCACAAAGAACAGGGTGATGAGTGACCAATACAGGATGAAAATCGGATAATCACCATAATTCTGCTCCGGCATTTTGAGTTTGTACTTGTCGAAATCGGATAGCCACCAAAAAACGAGACCATTGAGCAATGCCAGAGGCAACGCCCAAATCCAGGCGATGACCCGCTTTTTGACCACAGCAGCCCCATGCTGCAGGCGATAATGCCAAGCTGCCAACAAAAGATTTTCAGGATGCTGGCGATACGCTTCCTCCAACACTTGGGCAAAAGTGCCCGCGTCATCCTTCTGCGCAGCAGCTCGATACGCCAATTCCAGCGCTTCGGGGTCATCTTGTTGCAACAAATCGTGATAAGCCATTATCTCTCTCCAAATGCGTTTCGGGGAGCGAGCATTGTTGCTCTGCAATGACTATTGTGATGGTTTGTTGAACAAAAGTCAAGCACTCAGGTGCGCTCGCCAGGGATCCTTGCAATAAAAGGCTGCAAATGCCTGCGGAAGTGGATTTCCAGAGCGTTGTAGTAGGGCTCATCATATTTTCATAGACATCGCCAATCAGATCAGCGAGAACCTACCCCCATACAACCAGTTTCTTGTTTAGATTCTTCCGGGCCAAAGCAAAAAGTGCATCATGCGCCCGGGCCCGCGAGTTGGCGCAGGGCGGCCAAATCACGCTTGATGGTGCGCTCACTGACGTTCAAAATTGCGGCCAATGCAGTTACAGGCGCCAAGGCTCCTTGCCCGGAAATCTCATTCAGCATGTGAGTAAGTTGCTGTCGTCGCTGCTGCACTTTACCCGATGCAGCACCCGCAGCCACGCTGATAACGACAGCCACGCGCTGTGCGGGTGCGTCGCGCCGGGGCAGCCACACGCACACACGGGCATCCGCGGGCAAGCCCTGAAGATATGTCTCACGCTGTATCAGATGGCTCCACCAGCGCCGACGCGGGCCCGGCTTGGACCATGAATCGTCAATTTTGTTGCGCAGCTTATGCACCACAGCCTGACTCGTTGCCGCCTCTTGGCTATGTCCCAACGCAAGCTGCACGCGGGCAATGAGTATCTGCAACTGTAGCTGCGCCAGCACATCATCCCCACGCTTTTGCAATTGCAGCCCCTGTTGCAAACAGATGGCCGCTTCGGGCCAGCGTTGCAGCGCAGCCAGAGCCCGTGCCAGCAAACCCACTCCTCTGAGCTGCATTGCCTGCACGCCCACAGCCTGCGCTGCATCCAAAGCTTGTTGCGCCGGCTTCAATGCCTGCTGCGGTTCCGATGTCTCTAAAAGGCCTGCTGCCACATTCAAGAGCATCTCTGCCCGCTGCCAGCGGGGCAATGATGCAGCCTGCCCGGCCAAAACGTGCCAGCTTGCACCATCGGCGTCACCAGGCTTCATTAGCGCCTCATCCAAAGCTATCTCGCTGGCCAAAACGCTACGCACAACATTGCCGCCCTGACGCTGAGCCAGCTCGCGGGCCTGAACATGCACCTGCAACGCGGTTTCCATCATACCCAACGCCCGATAACAACGTCCCTGCGCAGTCATCACCCCCATAATCAGGCTAGGTGTATCGCTGGAACGAGAGAACGCCAAAGCTTCCTGTAATCCCTGCATAGCCTGCTCCAGTGTTCCCATGTGCCACTGCAACATGGCCCCATGCAACGCAATCAGCGCCCGCAGATAGTCGGTATCAACGGGCGCTGCCAATCGATGCAGCTCATCCAATAGCTGCAACCCAAGCTGGTAACGCCCCTGATGACGGGCCACAGCGGCGCGACCAATCTGCACCCACGTTTGCATAGTTGTAGCCTCGATTTGCTGCAACAATACCGCCGCCTGCTCAAAAGCATCCTCGGCTTGCACCAGTTGTCCATCACTAATTAAAAGATAACCCAAATTGGCCAACACCTTGAGTTCGGCCAAACGATCTCCGACCTGCCGCCACAGCACCAACGCCTGCCCATAGGCCTGATTTGCCTGCTGATACCGCCCCAAAAAATGATGTACCACAGCCAGATAATGCAATGTTCCAGCCTTACCTCGTTCATCGCTCAGTACAGTAAATCGATTAAGCGCAGTTTGCAAATGCTCTTGCGCCAGCGCATAATCGCCGCGCATCGTGTAGCAAGCGCCCACATCACGCAAAGCCGCCGCCTCTTCACGAGTATCATTCGCAACTCGGGCCAAAATCAGCGCCCGCTGCGCTTCTTGCAAACCCTGCTCCCATTTTCCTTGCAGTTGCATCAATGCCCACCCGGCTAAACGCACCGCACGCACGCGAGCACTGGCATCATGGGCATTTTTGGCTATGCTTTCCATGTGCCGATACGCCTGCACAGCCTCGGGCCAAGCGGCAAGCTGCCGATAAATACGTCCCCGCTGCTCAAACGCAGTAATTAACGCCCGCTGCGCCCCCACATCACGACGGCCCTGTCCAGCCTGGATGACCCACTCGTAGTAGGTGAGTGCAGCCTGATTTGCATACAGTTGTCGGGCCCGATTGCCCGCGGCCAAAGCATAGTTCAGCGTGCGCTCAGGCTCGCCAGCCTGATGAAAATGATGCGCCAGCGCCTCGACCTGTGCAGGAAAAATTGCCGCCAGAATCTCGCCCGCGCGCAGGTGCAGATGACGCCGACGCAGCACGCTAAGATTCTCGTACACAGCTTGTCGCAGTTTGTCGTGACTAAAACGCAACCCAGTTTCTGTTTCCTGCACAATCTGTCTGTGCAGCAACTCGTCGGTGGCGGCCAGCAAGGTTTCTTCATCGCCACGATAAAACTGAAAAAGGAGATCATAATCCGCTTCACGGCCCAACACAGCCAGTTGCGCCACAACTTGCCGGGCCAAAGGTGATAGCCGGGTCAGACGATGTTCTATCAAACGCCGAATGCCGCGGGGCAGGGGCAACGAAAGCGTCCTCATCCCGGAACTGGCGGCAGTATCCCAGGGTGTGCGCCAATGATGATTTTCATCGAGAATCAACCGTTTCTCTTCAACAAGTGCGCGGAGTATCTCGCCAATGAAAAAGGGATTGCCCTCAGTTTCGTTGTAGATGAGAAGCCCCAGCGCAGGATGGGGTGCGGGTAATCCCAATGCCCGTTGCAACAAAAAATCAGTCTCGCTGGCAGAAAGAGGCGCTAAATCCAGGCGTTCGCAGAGCCCGGTGGCTTCCAGGCTTAGCAATGTCCGGGCAACATCAGCACTAGAAGGTAGCTCTTCGGGTCGGTAGGTAAGAATGAATAGGATAGGCGCGGTTCGTAACTTAGGCAGCAAGTAGCGCAATGCTTCCAGAGTGGCAGCATCGGCCCAATGGATGTCATCCAGCACCAGCAGACTGGGGGCAGATGCGGCAATAGCTTGCAACAGTTGCCAAATCGCAGGCAAGAGACGACTGCGATGATAGGTATCGGCAGCGCTATCCAAAGCAGCGTGCCCAGGATGCAACCGCAAATCAGGCAGCAAAGCCGATAGCTCGCCCAGCCAGGCATCCAGCCCTGAATCTGTGTCGTATGTAATACTATCCAATCCCTTTTGCAAAAGCTCAGTCAGCCCCTGATAGGGTGGCGGTTCCACTAAATCGGGACAAACGCCCCACAAGGTGCTGAACCCCGCGGCGCGCGCCAGAATAGCAGCACGCTCCGCTAATCTTGTTTTTCCCACACCCGCTTCACCTCCCACCAGCAACATTCCTCCCGCCCCCGTGCGAGCCCGCGTAAGGCACGCGCCCAGCAAGGCCAACTCCTGCTCACGTCCTACCCAGAGCGTTTGACTAAAATCGGTCAGCGATTTATGAGGCGGGGCATTCATAAGTCTTTGGGCAACCTGACTTCTGCTAACAGACTGTGCAGCCTGTGGCATAGCCAGCAATTGCCGATAAAGCGCATACGTTTCGGGCAGTGGCTCGACGCCCAATTCATCATGCAAAACCTGGCAACATTGTTGATATTGCGCCAATGCAGCCCCCCGTCGTCCCAGTTTCTGATAAATAGTCATCAGCCCCAAATGCACATCCTCACGCAACGGATCCAACGCCAGCAATTGCTTTCCAATCGTCAAAGCCTGCTCGGCATCGTGCTGCCTGAAATAAGTAAACAGACGCTGTAAGGCTTGCTGATACAGCAATCGCAGGCGCTCAGTCTCGACTAGTTGCCAGTCATCATAGTATCCCTGCAAAAAATCACCCACATAAAGCTGAATGGCAGTGCGCAAATGCTCTACAGCCATTGCGGCATCTGAATCTGCCCGGGCCAATGCCTGCTCAAATGCCTCCGTATCCAGCCAATAAGGCGCCTGCGTATCGAATGCAAGATACTTTTCATCAACACGCAAATAGCCCGGGGGCAAAATGCGTCGCAATCGCCACAAAGTCGTATTCAGATTACGCTGCGCCCGCGCATCGGTCATACCACCCCAAAATATCCCGGCCAGCAAACGCCGGGCATGACGCCTGCGCCTGTAAGTAAGCAAATAGGCGAATAGCGAGCGGGTCTTTCGTGTGGGAAAAGAGGGCAAAATCTCCTGTTCCTGCATCAAGCGCAACCCACCAAACATAAAAATACGCAAAAGACTCATACAAAATTAGCAATGACGTGCAGGCGTGGAATTATGAAAAAGTGAAGACGAGATCTGAACGCTACAGACCAAGACCTATGCAGCTATTCAAATTATACACCAGACGTGTCCGCAGCTCAAACAAAAAATGGCCCCTCAATATTTTTTATGTTTGTGACAATTCTGTGATTCAGCGGGCGTTTAATAACAGCAAGGAGCTGATCGATGACCGCACTTTATAAACGCAACGCATCTTTTGTTGTCCGCATTTGGTGGGAGCAAAAGAGCCGCAAACTTGCCGTATGGCGCGGCCAGATTATCCATGTTCAAACAGGTCAAACATTCTTCATCCAGGATGAAAACGCTCTGCTCAACTTCATCAGACGCTGGACAGGCACATCTGGGCCCCAAACAGACGAGTCGATTTCTTCACGCCCCCCCCACAAGGAGAACTTACCATGAAAAAACAATTACAACTAATTCTCTTCGCTTTGGCAGTCTCTTTGCTACTGGCATTAACGCTGGGACAAGCACTGGTTTTCGCCCGGGGAGAGAGAGCCCCATCATCGCCCAATGCTGACCTCAACACCCAACTCTGGTACAGCGGATGGGTAAACATTGCTCCGGGCCAAACACTAACCCTGAACCATAATCTGGGATTAGCACCCGAAGCCATGTGGGTAGAGGTGTGGTTCAAGGATGCAGATGGACGCGCGGGCATCAACCGCATTGGCTACGGCGGCATCGAAGCCTCTGGATCTTGGTTTGGCGCCTATTGGCATCATTTTACCGCTAACAACATACAAATCACCCGGCTGCCCAACGATAAAGCAGTCGATCAGGTTTTTGTCAAGGTCTGGAAGATAGAAACGCCCGATTACGATAGCGGCTGGATGGATTTTTCCATTGGCAACACTGCAATTCATCATAACCTGGGCATAACCAACACCGATTTGCTGGCGGCAATATGGTTCAGCGGCACAACCAAAGGAATTCATAACTATGGTTACGGAACGCTGACTGTGGGCACTGAAGAGCACGGGGGTTTTTGGATGAAGCTGACAGACAATAATCTTGAGGTGTATCGCCGACTCTACGACGAAGATGCCGAACAAGTACGCGTCGTGGTTACCAGACCCGAAACGCCCGATTATGACAGCCTTGTGGCGCTGGGTGATTGGCAGGATATGGCAAAGGGTAGCGTTTTTACCTTCACCCATAATCTAAATTGGGACCCCAGCTTGTTGATGGTGCGGGCCGAGTGCCTGCACCCTGACGGGCAGGGCATTAACCATAATTATGCAGGAGGCGATGTGTACAACACCCTCGCCGCTGGCTATCATATCCAAAACCTGACTGCCAACAGCCTACACTTTGTACGTCGCATCTACGATACCTCGTGTACCCGTGCCCGGATACGCATCTGGAAGCGGGCCCGCCCCATACGTCCCATTTATCTGCCCATGCTTATGTTACACCCGGAATAATAACCACAAGTCTACCTAAAGCCCGAAAAAGGTCGTTGGGCAGTTGGATACAGAGACGAAGGTTGACGATGATTTACTTCATCAACCTTCGTCTTTTTATCGATCCTCACCCTTGATACAAAGCTAACAGACGAGACCTCACTATTTTCAAGAAAAGTTTTGCTGCATCGTAACCCTTATGATAAGATGCTCCCCGG
>Ga0256914_1002646_pt1 | contig 14781 bp, 14 predicted proteins | sample HulkmetaG_FD_191571 | JGI IMG/M metagenome (GOLD analysis project Ga0256914, IMG submission 191571) | Hydrothermal chimney microbial communities from Main Endeavour vent field at the Juan de Fuca Ridge, Pacific Ocean - Hulk | ecosystem: Environmental > Aquatic > Marine > Hydrothermal vents ... | reverse complement strand
TCATCACTACTTAAAGTATCACTTAGATGGGAAGCATAAAGTTCTATAAAAGAGTCTAGCTTATCTTGTGGTAGATTGCGACGCATAAGTTGTTTCCTAACTACACCACTTTCTACTTTTAATGCATCAATTCCTGCCTGTACAACTACCAAATGTGAACAAGTTGTGATTTGGGGCTGATTCCAACAAAATGGTTTTAATTTTTCTTTTAGTTCATTATTTGTAATTACCAAAAATTTCCATGCTTCCATTCCAAATGAACTTGGTGATTTTCGCCCAACTTCTAAAATATAATGCATATCTTCATCGCTAATTTTTTTAGTTTCATCAAACAGTTTACAAGCATGTCTAAAATCCATTATCTTTAAAAATTCATCTTTTTTACTCATCTTTTTCCCTTTTTTTTAGTTAATTTTTTATATAAGTTGTAAGCCATAAATAGCTGTAATTCCTAAAGTATAAGCCCCAAGCAGATAGACATTTCTAGGATTTCCTGAAAGTTTTGGTGTTTTGATTTCAGATACATTTAAAATAGCCAGTCCAACCCCGCTAATATATAAAATTATAGAAAAAGTACCATGAGTTACAATACCCTCCAATAAAAATATAGCAACCAAAATCAAACTATTATTATCAAGAGCAAGTCCTGTATATTTTGTGCCACCTGCTAATCCATAAGTGCTAAAATAACTAAGTCTTATAGCCGCCGCTGCTAACATTATAAACGCACCTATCAGATATATAGGCTCAAAATTTCCATAACTTAAAAGTAAAATGGCAGGAGTTACACCATAACTTACTATATCTATCACAACATCAAGTTGTCCACCAAATTTAGCATCGGTTGGCGTTCTGCCTTTTAGTTTTCTAGCGACTAAGCCATCAGCCCAATCAAATGCAACAGCCCAAACCATACCAATCATAGCAGCCTCGTAAAGACCTATAAGACTAAAGTAGATAGCTAGGACGGTACAAGCCAATCCTGAAAGTGATAAAAGATTTGGTAAATCTTTCACATAAGATAAAATTGTTGGTTGTTGCATCTCTAAAGTTGTAGAGTTTTCTTTTGACATAAAATAGAATCCTTTGGGATAAATAAGTAAATTTTGAATTATAGAAGCTTCTAAAAATATTGCTAGTTATTCAGAGGGTTCTATACAAGATATTTAGCATAAAGATGCTACTATATCGTAAATCATATTACTAACTGACCTCATATACTATAACCTCATAGTAGATGCTCTCTCATTTTATCCAAAAAGATAAACTTAATAATATTTTACTGATTCTGTTGTGCTTTGAATGCCATAATAAAAAAAGTTTTTAAACAATTAAATAATGTGTAAAGTCAGTTATGTACAAAAGGAGATTTTATGATTGTATATACTGTTGGTACTTTTGATTTGTTACATGTTGGTCATTTGGCTTTGTTGGAATATTGTAAAACATTGGGTGATACTTTTGTTGTGGGTGTTGCTTCTGATGAAGTTGTAAACTCTTATAAACCAAATATTCCTGTTATTTCACTAAAGCAAAGAATGGAAATGCTTAAAGCTCTAAAGTGTGTAGATGATGTACGAGCATATCATGAGCTTGAATATGTATCAGCTTGTAAAGAGTTAGATGTAGATATTTTTGTTATTGGAGAGGATTGGGGAGATAAACCACATAATATTGCAGTGGAAGAGTACCTTAAATCAAAAGGAAAAAAAATAGTTCAAGTTACTTATGATCCACAAACTTCATCTACAAAAATTAAACAGAGTGTTATCGCACAATCCCATAAGGGTAAAAATGTGCTACATACTGCTATCTGAAAGATAAGGATTTGTCTTCCTTTGTTCTCAAGTTCTAAACTTGGGGACAAGAGTTAACTTAACTCTCTTTTTATTAATCTCCCAATCCAAAAATATTTGAAAGTGTATTGATATAGTTAAAATAGGCGGCTATTTTGATGGCTTCTAATATTTCTAGTTCACTCCAGCCTAGATTTTTTAGATTGTCGATATCTTTTTGGGTTGTTTTATAATTATCTTTGCTTGCTGCTTTTAGGGTGAGTCTTAAGAGGGATTTCTCTTTTTCATCTGTGTTTATAGCTTCTATGCCTTGGAGGGTCTCTTCTACCTGTTTTTCGCTCATTCCTAACATTTTGGCGATGTTTTTGTGTACATCTACACACATTTTGCATCTATTTTCTAGTGAAACTAAAAGTGCAATACGCTCTTTGGTATTGTATGGTAGAAGTGTCTCTTTTAGCAAAAAGTTTTGAACCATCATATCAGTAGCAAAATAGAGGTCTTTATCAAGTGCTAGGAGTTCAAATATCTCTCCTAGTTTTCCTGTTTTTTCTAAGATGGGTGTTGCTTTTTCCTTGATTTGTGGAATCATCTTCTCATATTTGCATAGTGAAATATATGCCATGTATTATCCTTGCTTAGTATTTGTTTTTATTATATCAAAAAAAGTTATATTAATCTTGATCTTGGATAGGTTTTGTGAAAATATATTCAACTAATCATATTATAGTACTTAAGAAATGGTTAAATATCTTAGCTTAATACAATAGATAAGAGCAAATTTGTTATACTCTTTTTAATATAATTTATTGTTTTAAGGAATCCCCATATGCCAAAAAGAGAAGATATTAAAAACATCTTATTGATAGGTTCTGGACCTATCGTTATTGGTCAAGCTTGTGAGTTTGACTATTCTGGAACACAAGCTGCAAAGACCCTTAAAGAGTTGGGTTATAGAGTCATTTTGATCAATTCTAATCCTGCTACAATCATGACTGATCCTGAGTTTGCTGATCGAACTTATATTGAACCTATTGATGAAGATGTAATTTCAAAAATTATCAAAATAGAGAATATAGATGCTGTTTTACCTACAATGGGTGGACAGACTGCTCTAAATGTTGCTATGAGTATGTATGAAAAGGGTATGCTTGATGGTATAAAATTTTTGGGTGCTCATCCTGATGCTATACAAAAAGGTGAAGATAGACAAGCTTTTAAAGAGGCTATGATTAAACTTGGTATGGACTTACCAAAGAGTAGATATGCTTACAATATGGATGAGGCACTTCTTGCTGCTGGTGAGATTGGCTTTCCTCTAATTATTCGTGCTTCATTTACTTTGGCTGGTGGAGGAAGTGGTGTTGCTTATAATATTGATGAGTATAAAGCTCTCGCCCAAAATGGATTAGATGAGAGTCCTATTAATGAAATTTTGGTGGAAGAGTCTTTGCTTGGTTGGAAAGAGTATGAGATGGAGGTTATTCGTGATAGTGCGGATAACTGTATTATTGTATGTTCTATTGAAAATTTTGATCCGATGGGTGTTCATACTGGAGATAGTATTACTATGGCTCCTGCTCTTACTCTTACCGATAAAGAGTATCAGCATATGAGAAACGCCTCTTTTGCAATTTTGCGTGAGATTGGTGTGGATACTGGAGGTAGTAATGTTCAGTTTGCAATTGATCCAAAAACGGGGAGAATGACTGTAATTGAGATGAATCCTCGTGTGAGTCGTTCATCTGCTTTGGCTTCAAAAGCTACTGGTTATCCTATTGCAAAGGTGGCTACTCTTTTGGCTGTTGGTTATACTCTTGATGAAATTACAAATGATATTACGGGTACGGCTGCATCGTTTGAGCCTGTGATTGATTATATTGTGACAAAAATTCCTCGTTTTACTTTTGAAAAATTTCCATGTGCAAATTCTACTCTTACTACCTCTATGAAGAGTGTTGGTGAAGTTATGTCTATGGGGCGAACTTTTAAAGAGTCTTTGCAAAAAGCTTTGTGTTCTCTTGAAACTGATCTTAGTGGATTTGAGAAGATGGAGGGTGATTTAGACTTTATTAAAAAAGAGATGAGAAGACCAAATAGTGATAGAATTTTATATATTGGTGAGGCATTTAGACGAGGTTTGAGTGTTGAAGATATATTTGATTGTTGTGCTGTTGATCCTTGGTATCTATATCAGATTGAAGAGTTGATAATATCTGAAAAAGAGATGACTAAAGATATCCTAAGTGACAAAGAGAAATTAAGAGAGATCAAAGCGGATGGTTTCTCTGATAAGATGATTAGTCAGTTAATCGGTGTAAAAGAGGATGATGTATATAGTGCAAGAAAAAAACTTGGTGTAGAGTTAGAGTATAATGAAGTAGATACTTGTGCAGCTGAATTTAAAGCTCTTACCCCTTATTTATACTCAACAACACCAATTTCTGATTTGGAAAAACCAAAGTATGAAAATAGTGATACAAAAGTGATGATTATTGGAGGAGGTCCAAATAGAATAGGGCAGGGTATTGAGTTTGATTACTGTTGTGTTCATGCTTCGTTTGCTCTAAATGATTTGGGTGTAAAGACAATCATGTACAACTGTAATCCTGAAACGGTATCTACAGATTATGATACTAGTGATATTCTATATTTTGAGCCTATTGATTTTGAACATGTTAGAAGTGTTGTTGAGCGTGAAAATCCAGATGGTATTATTGTCCATTTTGGTGGGCAAACTCCACTTAAATTATCTCAAGATTTGAGTAAAATTGGAGCTAAAATAATTGGTACAACTGCTGAAATTATAGATTTGGCAGAAGATAGAGAGAAGTTTTCAAACTTTATATCAGGGATAGAGGGACTCAAACAGCCCAAAAATGGGATGGCTACAACCAAAGAGGAGTCACTTAAAATTGCAAATGAGTTGACATATCCTGTACTTGTACGACCTAGTTATGTACTTGGTGGACGAGCTATGCGTATTGTTTATAATGATGATGAACTTAATCGTTATATGGATGAAGCTGTAAGTGTGAGCAATGACTCTCCTGTACTTATAGATAAATTTCTTGATCGTGCGATTGAGGTTGATGTAGATGCTGTAAGTGATCAAAAAGATGTCTATATTGGTGCAATTATGCAACATATCGAAGAGGCTGGTATTCATAGTGGAGATAGTGCATGTTCTTTGCCTCCTGTGTCACTTTCAAAAGAGATTCAACACAAAATTGAACAAAAGACAAAAGAGATTGCATTAGGTCTTGGTATAAAAGGGCTTTTAAATATTCAGTATGCTGTTTATCAAAATGATATTTATATGATAGAGGTAAATCCACGAGCTAGTCGTACAGTTCCGTTTGTGAGTAAAGCTACAGGTATTCCACTAGCAAAAGTGGCAACTCGTGTCATGTATCAAGGAAATTTAAAAGAGGCTTTGGATTATTATAATAAATTTGATGTTGTTATGTATGAAAATGGACTCTATAAAGCGAAACTAAAAGATCATGTATCTGTAAAAGAGGCAGTTTTCCCATTCAAAAAATTGAGTGGTGCTGATCTTATTCTTGGTCCTGAGATGAAATCTACTGGTGAGGTTATGGGAATTAGTGAAAGTTTTGCAAAATCATTTGCAAAAAGCCAATCTGCTAGTGGAAATAGCCTACCAATAGAGGGGACAGTATTTATCTCTCTTACAGATATTGATAAACAATTTGCAAAAGATATTGCACAAAATTTTGCTGATATTGGATTTCAGATTATTGCAACTGGTGGAACTCACAAGGTATTGGTTGATAATGGTATTGATGCTCAAAAGGTACTTAAAATTAGTGAGGGAAGACCAAATATTGATGATATGATTAGAAATCAAGAGGTAGATTTAGTGATTAATACAAGTGACTCAAAAGCTAGTAAAGATGATGCTAAAACTATTAGACAAAGTGTCATTAAACAAAATATTGCCTACTTTACAACTATATCAGCTGCTTCAGCTGCAAGTGAAGCGATCAAAGATATTCAACACTCTGGCAATTTGTTGCCTAAAGCTATTCAAGATTATCTCTCTTAAGTATAATGCTCTATTTGACGCAAACAGATACAACAGTGGGGTTTCTATCAGTAGATAGAGCCTCCATTGCTAAAGCTAAAAATAGAGATATCAATCAACCTTTTTTGATTACACTCTCCTCTTTAGATAAACAAAAAAGGTTAGTTAGAACCCCTAGTAGATTTAAAAACATGGTTAGAAGATCAAAAAAAACTACATTTCTATATCCGAATAAAAAAGCTATTCGTGTAGTAAGAGATACTCCTCATTCTAATTTTTTGGATAAATTTGATTTTTTATACTCCTCCTCCGCTAATAAACATGGTTGTCTATTTGATTACTCTTTTGCATATGAGAGAGCAGATATTATTGTTGAAGATAGAGAGGGCTTTTTACAAAAGAGTGCATCATCTTTTTATAAACTTGGCAAAAAAAAGATACTCAAACTTAGATAACTTTAGTAAAAAGAGCCATTTTATACTAAGAAAAGAGTCTTTTGTGTATAAAAGTAACATAAAATTTACAAAATAGAGTTTTTTGTCAAAAAATACTTTACTTTTATTCTCTAACTTCCTACAATAAAGCAGACCAACAAAAAGGTGACTTCGATGAAAAAAGTAATTTTTTTTATACTATTACTGACCCCATTAATAACTCTTTTTGCGCAAATAACTCCGATTGAAATAAATCAACTCAAGTGGACTCAGGACTATGAAGCACTTGTTGGTCTAGACACTAAAGCAAAAAATACTTTACTTGGAATTGATAATAATCAAAATGGCGTTAGAGATGATATTGAGTATTATATCTATACCAAATATGAAAATGATCCTTTTGAACAGAGTATGTTTTTTGAAGCTGCGAAGAAGATGCAGACAATTTTAACATTTTCAAAAGATACAGATAGAGTTAAACGACAAAAAATAGATCAAGAGTTACTTGAGATATATACATGTAGAGATTATATTTTGTATAAAGAAGATAGTAAAAATTTGAACAAAAAACTGAGAGAAAAATCTTATTTTAAATCTAAGGTATTAAATACTAAAGAGAGATTATATGCATATATAGACCATAAAAAAGCACTGCCTCTTATTTTTGAAGATATAAAAGATAAAGATATCTCAAAAGAGAGAAGAGAGTGTTTGCAAACATACTACAAATATAAAAACCTTGATAATGGAGTATCTACACAGATGGTTTTTAATATTTCAAAATAGGAGTTTAAATACCAAGTAATAATGCAATAATAACTTAGATTAGGTAAAATTGTCTATTTGTAGGATATGAGATGCATATATTAATTATAGATGATAATGAAGAGATTATTTTAGGCTTAGAGAAGTTATTAAAAGATGCAAAGTTTTATATACAAACTGCCTCAACTTTACATGATGCTCAAAAGAGAGTAAATGAACAAAGTTATGATCTTATTATTTTGGATTGGATGCTTCCTGATGGTAGTGGTATAGATTTTTTAAAGTATCAGAGAAATTTAAATTTAAAAACTCCAGTTATGATGTTGTCTTCAAAAAGTGATGTTCTAGAGAAAGCTGAAGCTTTGGATTCAGGGGCTGATGATTATTTGCAAAAGCCTTTTTCTCATATAGAGTTATTAGCTCGTATTCGAGCTCTTTTAAGAAGAGATGGAAATCAAAAAAAATCAGCTATTAGTATTGCAAATCTTAGTGTTAATTTTATAACTAGAGAAGTATTAGTAGATAATAGAGTGATAGAACTATCTAAAAAAGAGTTTGAACTTTTGGAACTACTACTTTTAAATAGTAATATTGCCTTGACTCGTTATCAGATAGAGTCTCATCTTAATAGAGATTTTGACTCTTTAAAAACAAGTAATATTGTAGATGCTCATGTTAAAAATCTTCGTAAAAAGTTAGGTAGTGCTTCAGGTCTAATAGAGACCGTTCGTGGTGTTGGTTTTACGATTAAATTGACTTAAAACGAAATATTGCCGTTGTGCCTTCTCCTTCTCCTTGGCTTATGATTTGAATATCCCCGTTTAGTAATCTAGCAACTTTTTGACTCAAAGCTAATCCTAAACCACTGCTATTTTTTAAATTTTGAATATCTATATCAGCTTGAAAAAATGGTTGAAAGAGTTGCTTTTGTCTTTGTATATCTATTCCTATACCTGTATCTTTGACTTCAAATAGATAATATTCCCCATTTTGTAACAATTTAATTGATATTTTGCCTCTATTTGTAAATTTTATTGCATTTGATAAAAGATTGATTATTACCTGTTTTAGAAGGTTGCTATCAGTTATGATTTCTCTATTTTGTATAGTGATACTTTTTTCAAAAATGATATCTTTATCTAAAATTAGAGGTTCTATTATCTCAAAAATCTCCTCTATAATATCTTTTAGATCTATCTTCTCTTTATGCACAATAATAGTATTTGATTCTAGTTTTGATAGTTGAAGTATATTATTTATCATAGATAGAAGATGTTGAGATGATGTCTCTATTGCACTCAACATTTTTAGTTCTTCACTGTCTATCTTTGGAGAGATAATTAAGTGTTGCGTAAGATTTAGAATAGACCCAAGAGGGGTACGAAGTTCATGAGATATTGTAGATAAAAATGTACTTTTTGCTTCCAATGCTTTTTCTGAATTTTGTAAGAGATTCATAAGTGGCATAGTGAGATATTTTGATAAGAAGAATATTATTATTCCCAATAAAATTGTTGCAATTAAAAATGTGTAAAATTGTATTTTTTCAATATTTGTTAATGTTGATAGAGCAGCCTCTTTATCATATGAGATATATAACTCCCAATTTTCTAAAATTGTAGATAATTTATGATGTATTACAATATCATCTTTGATATTTAGTTTGGTAAATCCTTCTATATCTTTGGGTGGGATTAGCCATAATTTTTTATGTGGATTTGTGATTTTTAAATTTGTTAAGTTTTTAAGTGGATATAGGAGTATTAGTTTACCTATGTTTTTTTTGGGATTAAATGTTGTATAAATTTTTGATTGGAAAATTAGGTTATTTTGTTTTAGCTTTTCTAATGAACTAGATAGAAGTTTTTTGTTTGCTATTACTATTTTGTTGTTTTGATCTGTAACAATTATTGAAATATCATTTCCAAGATCATGAGCTTTTCTCTCCAAAAGTGTAATAATTCTTTTATCAATATCTTTGGCAATGATATCATCCATGACTTCTAGTTTAGCCAAGAAATTGGACTCCTTCTCTAAAAATGAGAGATAAGATAGAAGTATAGTTTTATGTGAATTTAGCTCTTTTGTAAGATTTTGTTTCTCTTTTTGTAGGAGTACTTTAGATTCAAAATTCCATACAAAAATTGCAGCAATAATTTCAACACCACTGATAAATAGAAGAATCAAAAGAAATATTTTATATGCAATAGGAGTAGTACGCCATATTTTTTTCATCGGCAATTTTCCATTTTTAGAAGAATTTTTATTTTTTTTGGTAGAGTTGTACTATTATCAATATAACCAATAGCTGTTGGTACTTTTTCTAAATATCCAAAAAGCATAGCTCTACTTTTAACTACTTTGGGCGGTCTCTTGCCATTGTAGTGTGCTTTTAGCCAATATCTTTCTAATACTCTTCTACTTTTTTTTAATATGTTTTTTTCAAAATAGAGTCTTAATGGATCATCAAATGAGTAGTTAATTGGTAATAACATATAATTTTTTATAAATCTTTTTTGATCCAAAAAGATAGCTTTTATCTCTCTTTGTGTTAAGTGATCTTTTGGAAAATTTATATTTGTAATAACAATAAGGTCTCTTGGAAATAAAAATGATGTATATATGAGTAAAAAAAATATTATTTTTTTCATTTTTAAAATACCATTGAATATGAGAATAGAAATCGGTTGTTTTTTACTCTAGAGTGTTGGATATATTCACCTTTGAGTGTGATTGATGGTTTTGGTCTAAATGTATATCCTAGTATGGATATAGACTCTTTTAGATTTTGATTTTTATATCTCTCTCCTCTGAGTGTTATATCATGTTTATCAAGAATGTGCCATGTAGTTTGAAAATATCCATCATAAGGGGTATCTTGATTTGAATTGGTCTGTTTTGTAAAAAGTTCACCGAGTATTGTAAAAGTATCTGTTCTATTCTCAAATCCAACTCCTCCATAAAATACATGATTATTAGAACTATCGTAAAAATAACCACTATTTATTTTATATGTAAAATAATCAGAATATTTTGTAAATCCAATTGAGTAGTGTCTATTTGTTTGTAAATTATTGTATCTTTTACTAATATTTTGGTTATGTTGAAAAGTTAGTGAGATTGTACTCTCTTCTTGGTCAAAGTTATATTCACACATCATTCCTGTTGTAAGATTTGGAAAAGTTGATTTTAGAAGATGTGGTTTGCTAGTAGTATCCACTAGTGCATTAACAGGAACTTTATTCCAAAAACCTATATCTGAATTAAATTTTCCAATTGTAACTGTACTATTTTCACTGATCTCATATGATAGTTGAAATCGTTCTATATAGAGAGTTAAATTAGATTTTTTAATATTTTTTATTGGTACATCTGATATCTCTATCTCTCCTAATAGATTTATCTTGTAATAGTTGCTATAAAAAAGTAGTGCTATATCATCAAAGATAATATCTTCATCATCATGTTCCTCATAGTTTATATTAAAATAGCCACCTATAATAATGGGTGTATTATCTATCTTATAACCATAATTTATATGTTCATCGCAACTAGATACTAAAGTAAATAAAAAAAGTACAAACAGATAGATTAGTTTGTACATAAAGATCCTTTTTCGGTAATTTTAACTTAATTTTACAAAAATTCATAAAAAATTCATAAATTAATCTTATATTTCATCTAAACAAAGTAGGAGGATATTATGAAACAAATATTAATGGCTGTTTCTATAAGTTTATTATTGGTGCTCACTTATGTGGGGTGTGGTAGTTCATCTAGTGATGATGAGAAAAGAGATTCCGAATCAACTACGGTATCATCAGATAGTAGTGAGATTAGCAGTGGGGGAGTTAATAGTAATGATAGCTCATTTGGTTCAATAGCTAATTCTAGTGCTTTTGTCTCTGGAGATAGGTATCGTCTTTTGGCATGGAATGATTTAGGAATGCACTGTATGGATGGTAGCGATTATTCAGTTTTTTCAATTTTGCCTCCATATAATAATCTTGTTGCTCAACTTGTTGAGAGAAAAGATGGTGATGCAAAGAGAGTTAAGTCAGGTGTAACTCTTACATATGAATCAATAAACTCTTTAGATGGTAAATTAAATAGTGAAAGTAGTAGCAAAACAAATTTTTGGGATTATACAAAAGCACTGTTTGGTGTAGATTTGGCTAAAGATGTAGGATTAGCAGGTAATAAAGTTCAGAGTCTAACTCCTCAACAGTTGATATATAATGCAACCAATGATTGGTGGAGTGCCGAAGGTATTCCTACGAGTCCTAGAAATGATGATGGCTCTATGAATCACTATCCTATGGTAAAAGTTACAGCAAAAGATACAAGTGGTAATATACTTGCAACTACTACAACAGTACTTCCTGTAAGTGATGAGATGGATTGTCGTAAATGCCATGCTTCAAATAGTAGTAATGATGCTAAACCAAATAGTGGATGGGTAAATAGTACTGATATAGAAAAAGATTATAAACTTAATATTTTAAAATTACATGATGAAAAAAATGATATTTCATCTTATTTGGCAGAGTTAAAAGTCAAAGGTTATGATTATGCTAATACTTTAAGTGAGACTGTTGCTAATGGAATCCCTGTTTTGTGTGCTTCATGTCATAAGAGTAATGCTCTTCCAAATAGTGGTATTGCTGGAATTCCTCCTCTTACAGAGGCACTACATAGTGAACATGCAAGTGTTATTGATCCTTTGAGTGGTCAAATGTTGGATAATGCATCTAATCGTAGTGCTTGTTATGCTTGTCATCCTGGAGCTACAACGCAATGTCTAAGAGGTGCAATGGGTAAAGCTAAAAATTCAGATGGTACTATGAAAATGCAGTGTCAAAGTTGTCATGGTGGTATGCGTGCTGTTGGTAAAAAAGATAGAGAAGGTTGGTTAGATGAGCCAAATTGTCAAAGTTGTCATCAAGATGGGCATAGATATACTGAAGCTGTTACTGATTTTGCAAGTGGAACTCTTAGAGCATCATTAGATAATAGATTTGCTACCAATCCAAATACTCCAGCTCAAGGTAAAAGTCTATATAGATTTAGTACAGGACATGAAGGTATGCAGTGTAGTTCATGTCATGGAGCAACTCATGCAATATATCCTAGTTTGAGAAAGGAAGATAATCTTCAAAGTATTGGTGTACAAGGACATGCAGGAACAATTCATGAGTGTACATCTTGTCACTTAACTACTCCAAAAACAGCAGATAAAGGTCCTCATGGAATGCACTCTGTAGGTCAATATTGGGTAGATAAACATGATAATGAGGCTGAAGGTGATGCCACAAAATGTAAAAGTTGCCATGGTCAAGATTATAGAGGAAGTTTCTTATCTAAAACATTTAGTAAAAGAGATTTTGATATTGATGATGGTAAGAGAAAATCTTATGAAGCAGGTGTCGCTGTAAGTTGTTATGATTGTCATAATGGACCAGATGGCGAATAGTATTGATTTAAAGTCCTTTATTTGTGATAATGAAGGACTATAGTTTAAACTTTTTAGTGATTATTCTTTGATTTGAGAAGCTAAAAGCATATTATAAAGTTCAGCAGGATGTAGTCCATTTTGCTTTGCTAGTTTTTTAAAGCTTATTTTGGGAGTGGCTTTTATATTATATACTTTTAGATGATTGATAAATTTATCTAAATTCATTTTATACTCTATTGATAATCTATTAAGTGATTTATGAGCTATTCCTATTGGAATATCGAGAGGGAGTCTAAATTTACTTGAAGGTGATTTTATTAGTTGATATATCTTTTTTGGTGTTGTATTATTTTGTATTGCTATCTTTTTAAGTCTATCTTTGGGAGAGTCTACTTTTATATTGTTTGTCTGTAATGTTTTTAATGCTTTAGAGAGATTTATATCACTTAATATAGCAAAATCTTGAAGTGTAGAGTACTCTGCATAGCCAAATGGTGGATTTCCATCATCTATTGAGTTGATTGCTTTTATACCATTTCCTATATTTACCAAAAAGCTAAAAGGAAATATCATATTTATAGTTCCCACCATAAAAAGAGAAACCCAAATTAGAGCAAAATTGAACTCTTTGGTAAAAATCTTTAGCTCTTTTTTGATTTTGAGGTAGTTTTTTATTGGTTTCCAATTAAAATATATGTGCCATATTATCATGACCAAAAAAAATATCCCTAGATTGATATGAAGGTTGTCCCACTGTTGCTTATCTAATCCCAAAAATTTCCAATCAGTCCAAGATGTAACCTTTCTATCGGGAATAAAATATAAAACCCCACTAGATACAAATATAATAATAAAAGATAGAGCAGCTGAAAGTGAGACAAATCTTTGATACTTCATTAATAACCTTTTTGTTGATATATTTTCTTCAATAGATATAGATTTTATAAAACAAGAGCCACGATCCAACCAATCACAAAACCTATTAAGTGAGCATACCACGCTATATTCATTCCCATCAATAGTGGAACAAAACTTATAAGTAGCATTGCTACAATCAATCCGCCTCTCATATTTTTGTCTTTGTGTGCAAACCAGCCAAATAGTACACTCAAAGCTCCTGATGCTCCTACTAGATTATGATGTAGATTAAAATGGTGGATAAATTCAAAGCTTATTAGAGATGTGATTAAGCCTCCAACAATATAGAGTATTAAATATCTTATTTTGATTTTTAGTTCATTTTCTAATAGATATCCAAATTGAAATAGTACAACCATATTCATTGCTAAATGAGATAGATTTGCATGCATAAACATAGATGTAAATGGTTGCCAATAGAATCCATAATCTAAAAATCCACTATTTAATCCAAGTTTATAATATAGTTCCTCGTCTCCTTGAGTGAGGAAAAAAACTATAATATTTATAGCTATTAGAGTTGGTGTAATTATTACTGACATTATTGGAGTTTAAACTCTTGTTCTATCTCTTTGCCTTTTTCAATACCTGATACAGTTAGTGATTGATCCTCTATATATCCTCTGTTGCGAAGTGATTTTAGAAGTTTTTTGCCATCTTTGTATGTAAATACCCCTGCATCTTCCAACTTTTGGACTATATTATCTAAGCTTTCATCATCCTCTTTTTTGAAAATTCCTAGCAGTAATACTCTCTCTTCTATTTCCAATGTTTTTCCTTTTTTAAAATAGATAATTAAATTCTAAACGATATTCATTATAAGAGAGGTCTGCTTTATCTGTGCTTTGGGGATAATCTTTTGTAAAGGTTGTGCATATCTTCATGTATAGATTTGGAAAAGATTGAAAGTTTTTCAAGAAGTTGATTTGTACTATTTTGCTATCTGAGGGAACATTTTTCTCTTCATCATAATTTTCTATAATATATTTTGCATATAGTTTTGAATTGGACAATTTATACATTCCCTCTAGCATGAGAGATTGTGTATTTGAGTACCAATTATATCTTCCTGTAGCTCTTGTAAATCCTTCTGTTGGAAATGCTCTCCATGGTGCAATTATATCTGCTTTATCGGCTACAAATGAGCTTCCCACTCTTATATATCCTTTTGGATGTTTTAGATCTACTCTTGCTGCAAATAGTGAGCTATCTAAAGAACCAATAACACTACTATAATAGCCTGTTAAAGGTTTGCCATCTAAATTTGTCTCTCCTGCAATATCTCCACCACCACTATCCATTTGATTAAAATATCTAATTGCCGGGATAATACTCCACTCATCATCTAACTTTATATTATAAGTA
>Ga0256914_1002645_pt1 | contig 14782 bp, 14 predicted proteins | sample HulkmetaG_FD_191571 | JGI IMG/M metagenome (GOLD analysis project Ga0256914, IMG submission 191571) | Hydrothermal chimney microbial communities from Main Endeavour vent field at the Juan de Fuca Ridge, Pacific Ocean - Hulk | ecosystem: Environmental > Aquatic > Marine > Hydrothermal vents ... | reverse complement strand
GGCGCGGGCCGCCTTGAGCAGTTCGCCGAAGCGGGCGTTCTTCCAGCGGCTTTCGTTCCACGGTGCATCCGGCGCGTAGGCGACGGAGAGCATCCAGTCGGCGGTGGGCCGTCCGCCCCATTGCGAGAAGCACCAGGGCTTCTTCATCCAGACGTTGGACCAGTAGCCGTCCGCAGGCACCCGGTTCACCCGGATGTCGATGCCCGCCGCCTTCGCATGCTCGCGCATCAGCTGGGCGGTATCCATGGCTCCGGCGAAGGGCGCATCGGAGGCGGCGAGCTCCACGGAGAGCTTCTCCAGACCCGCCTTTCTCAGATGGAAGCGCGCCCGGTCCGGATCGTAGACGTGCACCGGCTTCGGATCGATGGCGTACTTCATGGACGGAGCCAGCGGATTGTCGTTGCCGGCGCGGCCATGGCCGAACATCACCTTTTTCAGGATCTGCTCCCGGTCGATGGCGTACTTCAGGGCCAGACGCACGTTGACGTCGGAGAAGGGCGCGACGGTGCAGTCCATGGGCGCGGTGTAGTGCGACAGGCTGGGAATGTCGGTGACCTCCACCTGCGGATTGCGTTTCAGCAGATTGAGCGTCTTCAGATCGCAGCGGTCCATGTAGTGGATGTCGCCGGAGTTGAGCGCCGCCGTGCGGGCCACCACGTCGTGGATGACGAGCAGTTCCACGGCGTCGAACCAGGCCGTGCCGTGGTAGTCGGGATGGCGCGTGCCGCGCACCCGCTCTCCGGGGCGGAACGTCTCCAGCCGGTAGGGACCTGTGCCGACGCCCGCCTCCCAATCCAGACGTCCGTCCTCGCGGGCCGGCAGGATCGGCAGATGGTAGTCGGTGAGCAGATAGGGGAAGTCCGCATAGGGATACCTGAGTTCGAAGACCACTCCGTGGTCACCGTCGGCCCGCATCTCGCCGATCACGGCAAGCACGGGCTTCATCGGCGACTTGGTCTTCTCGCCGACATGATGGCGGATGCTCGCCAGCACGTCGGCGGAGGTCAGTTCGCGCCCGTCGTGGAAGGTCACGCCCTTCTTCAGTTTCAGATGCCAGACGCGCGCGATCCTATCATGGTCGTAGCTCTCCACGAGATTGGGAACGGCATTGAAATCCGGATCGATCTCGAAAAGCGTATCGGCATAGACGCCCATGCCGAGATCGGCCATGAAATTGTTGGACCAGGTGGCCGGATTGAGGGAATCCGTGGTCGATCCCGAGGCCAGGCCGGCCCGGAAGACACCGCCGCGCCTGGGACCGGCGGCGAGGGCGGAACCGGCCCCCGGGAGCGCCAGACCCGCCGCGATGGCAAGACCGAGGAATTCGCGCCGGGTGGCACCTCCCCGCCGCGACAAGGCATTCAATCGCCCGATGTTCGCATTCATGGACCCCTCCTGGCATGTCATGCCGCGCCCCCGAGCAGCGAATCACCCACATTGCGAATGTGTCATCAATTCCATTGCGATTCAATTTGTTCCTTATGCAGAACATTTTTGCGGTTATCGAATTCTTAAAGGGTGCGCCGGGCCGCATTGCCGCCCTCCGCCAAAGCCTCTATAACGGCGCCAGAACTGACAACCGGGACCGGACACGATGGCGGACACACGCAAGGGCGGCGAGGAGCGCACGCTCTCCTTCGGCTTCCGCGAGGTGGCCGAGGACGAGAAGCAGGTTCTCGTCAACGAAGTCTTCGCGAAGGTGGCGAAGCGCTACGACGAGATGAACGACCTGATGTCCGGCGGCCTGCACAGGCTGTGGAAGGACGATTTCGTGGCCGCCCTCAATCCGCCGAAACGGGGCGATTTCCACGTGCTGGACGTCGCCGGCGGCACCGGGGACATCGCCTTCCGCATCCTGGAGAGGGGCGGAACGGGCGTGCGCGTCTCCATGGCCGACATCTCCCCCCAGATGCTGATGGAGGGCCGGCGGCGGGCGCGGACGGAACACCGCCCCCTCTCCCGGCTCGACTTCACGGTCGCCAACGCGGAGGCGCTGCCCTTCGCGGACGCCACCTTCGACGCCTACACCATCGCCTTCGGCATCCGCAACGTGCCGCACATCGACCGGGCCCTGCGGGAGGCCTTCCGCGTGCTCAAGCCCGGCGGGCGCTTCATGTGCCTGGAGTTCTCGCAGCTCGCGGTCCCGGGATTGCAGAGGATCTACGACGCCTATTCGTTCACCGTCATTCCGGCCGTGGGGCGGGCGGTGACCGGAGACGGCGGCCCCTACCGCTATCTGGTGGAGAGCATCCGCCGGTTCCCGAACCAGGAGACCTTCCGGGGGATGATCGGGGAGGCCGGTTTCGAGCGCGTGAACTACCGGAACATGACGGCGGGGACCGTGGCCATGCACTGGGGCTGGAAGATCTGATGGCGGACACTCGATCCAGGATCTGCGTGGCGCTGGACACGCCGGACGCGGCACGGGCCGCCGACCTGGCCCGCCGGCTGGCCGGAACGGCGGATTTCGTCAAGGTGGGCATGGAACTGTTCTACGCCGCCGGCGAGACCGGCTACCGCGACGTGGCGGAGGCCGGCATTCCGGTGTTTCTCGATCTCAAGCTGCACGACATCCCGAACACCGTGGCGCAGGGGCTGCGGTCGCTGATGCGGCTCGATCCGGCTCCGGCCATCGTCAACGTGCACGCCTGCGGAGGGCCGGCGATGATGCGCGCCGCGGCGGAGGCCGTGGAGGGGCGGGCGAAACTGATCGCGGTGACCCTGCTGACCTCGCTCGGCGAGGAGGACGCGGCGGCGATCGGGTTCGACGCAGCGCTCGGCATCGACGAACACGTGGCCAATCTGGCCGAACTGGCGCGGGCCTGCGGGCTGGACGGCGTGGTGTGCTCGCCGCGCGATCTCGCCACGGTGCGCAGGGTCTGCGGCCCGGACTTCCTCACCGTGGTGCCCGGCATCCGCCCCGCGGGAGCGGAGACGGCGGACCAGAAACGCATCGCCACGCCGCGGGCGGCGCAGCGGGCCGGCGCCGACATCCTGGTGATCGGCCGGCCGGTCACGCAGGCGGACGACCCCGTCGCCGCGGCATCGGAAATCGTCCGGTCGCTGAGCGGGGAATCATCGACAAGTCGTTGATTTCGCTCTATTCTGACCCCATATATTCCGAACAGGACATGTCGCAGGGAGAGGCCCCGATCACCTCCGTCGCCGTTCGCCAGCTCACCGTCACCGACTTCCGCAACTACGCCACCGCCCGCGTGGAGGCGGGAGCGGATCTGGTGGTGCTCACCGGTCCGAACGGTGCGGGAAAGACCAACCTTCTGGAGGCCCTTTCCATGCTGGCTCCGGGCCGGGGACTGCGGCGGGCCCAGCTGGCCGACATGGCGCGGGTCCGGCCGGACGGCGGACGGGCCGCCGGCTGGGCGGTGGCGGCGGCCGCGGATGGTCTGCAGGGGCCGGTGCGCCTCGGCATCGCCTGGGGGGGCGCGGAACCGGAAGGCGGACGCCGGGTGCTGGTCGACGGCAAGGCGGTGCGGTCCTCCGCCGAACTGGGACGGCACGTGCGGCTGGGCTGGCTGACCCCGGCGATGGACCGGCTGTTCGGCGGCCCCGCCTCGGACCGGCGGCGCTTCCTGGACCGGATGACGGCGGCGCTGGATCCCGACCACGCGGTGCGGGCGGGCGGGCTGGAGAAACTGCTGAGGCAGCGCAACCGGCTGCTGGAGAATGCCGGCGCCAACGCCGCCTGGCTCGACGCCGTGGAGGCACGGATCGCCGAGATGTCGGTGGCCGTGGCGGCGGCGCGCATGGCGGCGCTGGAAGCCCTGGAGACGGGCATGAAAACGGTGGAAAAGCATGGCGGGGCTTTCCCTTTCGCCCGCCTGCGGCTACAAGGCTGGGTGGAGGATCGGCTGCGCGAATCGCCAGCCGTGGAGGTGGAGGACGCCTGCCGGGAGATGCTGGCCTCGGGCCGGGCGGCGGATGCCGCGGCGGGCCGTACGCTGCAGGGACCGCACCGCTCCGATCTGGAGGTCGAGCACGGACCGAAGGGGATGCCGGCCGGGCTGTGCTCCACAGGCGAGCAGAAGGCCCTGCTGATCGCCATCGTGCTGGCCCATGCGGCGGCCGTGAAGGCCCTGCCCGGTTGCGGGGCGCCCCTGCTGCTGCTGGACGAGGTGGCGGCGCATCTGGACGCCGGACGCCGCGCGGGGCTTTTCGAAGCGCTGAAGGGGCTGGGCTGCCAGGCCTGGATGACGGGGACCGAGGAGGGGCTGTTCTCGGACGTGCGCGGAGAGGCGCTCTTCCTCCGTGTCGAGGACGGCCGCATCATCTGACGAGAAACCGGAAGAACGCATCACATGAGCGACAAGCGGACACAGGACTACGGGGCCGACTCCATCAAGGTGCTGAAGGGACTGGAGGCGGTGCGCAAGCGCCCCGGCATGTACATCGGCGACACCGACGACGGCTCCGGCCTGCACCACATGATCTACGAGGTGGTGGACAACGCCATCGACGAGGCGCTGGCCGGCCACTGCGACCTGGTGGAGGTCGTCCTCAATCCCGACGGTTCGGCCACGGTGCGCGACAACGGCCGCGGCATCCCGGTGGACATCCATCCCACCGAGGGCGTTTCCGCGGCGGAGGTCATCATGACCCAGCTGCACGCCGGCGGAAAGTTCGACAGCAACTCCTACAAGGTGTCCGGGGGTCTGCACGGAGTGGGCGTCTCGGTGGTGAACGCCCTCTCCGAATGGCTGAAGCTGCGCATCTGGCGCGACGGCAAGGTGCACGAGATGGAATTCCGTCTCGGCGAACCGGTGGAGCCGCTGAAGGTGACCGGCGACGCCGGCGGGCGGACGGGCACGGAGATCACCTTCCTGCCCTCCCCGGAAATCTTCACCATGACGGAATTCGACTTCCATACGCTGGAGCACCGGCTGCGGGAGCTGGCGTTCCTGAACTCCGGCGTGCGCATCGTGCTGGAGGACCGGCGGGGTCCGGAGCCGAAGCGCGTGGAGATGGCATACGACGGCGGACTGGTGGAGTTCGTGCGGCATCTGGACCGGGCCCGCACGCCCCTGGTCGCGGAGCCGGTCCACATCCGCACGGAGAAGGACGGCATCGGCGTGGAATGCGCCCTGTGGTGGAACGACAGCTACCACGAGCACGTCCTGTGCTTCACCAACAACATTCCGCAGCGCGACGGCGGTACCCATCTGGCGGGCTTCCGCGCGGCGCTGACACGGGTCGTCACCGGCTATGCCAACGCCTCCGGCATCGCCAAGAAGGAGAAGGTCTCGCTGACCGGAGAGGACGTGCGCGAGGGCCTGACCGCAGTGCTGTCGGTGAAGGTGCCGGATCCGAAGTTCTCCTCCCAGACCAAGGACAAGCTGGTCTCCTCCGAGGTGCGGCCGGTGGTGGAGAGCGTGATGAACGAGAAGCTCTCCCAGTGGTTCGAGGAGCACCCGGCGGAAGCGAAGACCATCGTCTCGAAGGTGGTCGAGGCGGCCGCGGCGCGGGAGGCGGCGCGCAAGGCGCGGGAGCTGACGCGGCGCAAGGGGGCGCTGGACGTCGCCTCCCTGCCGGGCAAGCTCGCCGACTGCCAGGAGCGCGACCCGGCGAAGGCGGAGCTGTTCATCGTCGAGGGCGATTCCGCGGGCGGTTCGGCCAAGCAGGGCCGCAACCGGCAGAACCAGGCGATCCTCCCCCTGCGCGGCAAGATCCTCAACGTGGAGCGGGCCCGGTTCGACAAGATGCTCTCCTCCAACGAGATCGGCACCCTGATCACCGCTCTGGGCGCCGGCATCGGGCGGGAGGAGTTCGACATCGAGAAGCTGCGCTACCACAAGATCATCATCATGACCGACGCCGACGTGGACGGCGCGCACATCCGCACGCTGCTGCTCACCTTCTTCTACCGGCAGATGCCGGAGATCATCGAGCGCGGCTACCTCTACATCGCCCAGCCGCCGCTCTACAAGGTGCGCAAGGGCTCCTCGGAGATCTATCTGAAGGACGACGAGGCGCTGGAGAACTTCCTGATCGAATCGGGTCTGGAAGGCGCCGCCCTGCGGCTGGCCACGGGAGAGACGCTGGCGGCGGCGGACCTGCGCGAGGTGGTGGAGAAGGCCCGCGGGGTGCGCCGCTCCATCGAGGCGCTGAACGCCCGCTATCCGCGCTTCCTTCTGGAACAGGCGGCGGTGGCCGGCGTCTTCGAGGGCGAACCGCTCAAGGACGGAGAGAAGGCGCAGGCCCTGGCCGACGACGTCGCGCGGCGGCTGGACGCCATTTCCGAGGAGACCGAACGCGGATGGAAGGGCGAGGCGCTCGGGGACGGCGGACTGCGCTTCTGGCGCGAGGTGCGCGGCGTGCGCGAGAGCCACGATCTCGACGCCGCCCTCCTCGCCTCGCTGGAGGCCCGCAGGCTCGGCAGGCACGCCGGGCATCTGCGGGAGATCTACGGAGCGCCGGCGGTGCTGGTGCGCGGCGGGGAGGAGCAGGTGATCCATTCGCCGATGGAACTGCTGGAGGCGGTCTTCGCCCACGGACGGAAGGGCATCTCCATGCAGCGCTACAAGGGGCTGGGCGAGATGAACCCCGAGCAGCTCTGGGAAACCACGCTGGACGCCAACGCCCGGTCGCTGCTGCAGGTGCAGATCCGCGAAATCGACGAGGCGGACGATCTGTTCTCCCGCCTGATGGGCGACGTGGTGGAACCGCGGCGCGAGTTCATCCAGGAGAACGCCCTGAACGTGGCCAATCTGGACGTCTGAGCCGTAGTCCGGCCGGAACGGAGGCGGATGTCCGCCCCGCGTCCCGCATGATGGAAAGTCGTTCCATCGTCGCGTTGTGAGTCACATGCCCTTCGCCGTATGACGGGCGGCAGTCCCATTCATCGCACGACAGGAACGACCATGAGCCATTCTTCCTTCCACCCACCGCGCCGCACCCTCATGGGGCCGGGCCCCTCCGACGTTCCGGCCCGGGTCCTGGAGGCCATGAGCCGGCCGACCATCGGCCATCTGGATCCGGAATTCGTCGCCCTGATGGACGACGTGAAGGCCCGCCTGCAGAAGGTCTTCCTGACGGAGAACGAGATGACGATGGCGGTTTCCGCGCCGGGCTCCGCGGGCATGGAGACCTGTTTCGTCAATCTCGTGGAGCCGGGCGCCAAGGTGCTGGTGTGCATCAACGGCGTGTTCGGCGGCCGGATGATGGAGAACGTGATCCGCTGCGGCGCCAGGCCCGTGACGATCGAGGACCCCTGGGGCCGGGCGGTGGATCCGCAGAAGGTCGAGGAGGCCCTGAAGGCCGATCCCGACATATCCGTGGTGGCCTTCGTGCATGCGGAGACCTCCACCGGGGCGCAGACGGACGCCGCCGGGATCTGCCGCATCGCCCGCGAACACGACTGCCTGACCATCATGGACGCGGTGACCTCGCTGGGCGGCACGCCGGTGAAGGTGGACGAGTGGGGCGTCGATGCCGTCTATTCCGGCACCCAGAAGTGCCTTTCCTGCGCCCCCGGTCTCTCGCCGGTGACCTTCTCGGAGCGGGCGCTGGAGTTCGTGCGCAGGCGCGGAACGCCGGTGCAGAGCTGGTTCCTCGACCTCAATCTCGTCATGGGCTACTGGGGCTCCGGGGCCAAGCGGGCCTACCACCACACCGCGCCGGTGAACGCCGTCTACGGCCTGCACGAGGCGCTGGGCATCCTGCTCGAGGAGGGGCTGGAGAATTCCTGGGCGCGCCACCGTCGGCACCACGAGGCCCTGAAGGCCGGCCTGGAAGCCATGGGGCTGTCGTTCGTGGTGCCGGAGGAGGAGCGTCTGCCGCAACTCAACGCGGTGAGCATCCCAGAGGGCGTCGACGACGCGGAGGTGCGCGGCCGGCTGCTGCGGGACTTCGGTCTCGAGATCGGGGCCGGCCTCGGCGCGCTGGCCGGCAAGGTGTGGCGCATCGGCCTGATGGGCCACTCTTGCAACCGCCGCAACGTGCTGTTCTGTCTGGCGGCGCTGGAGAGCGTGCTCAGCGGCATGCAGGCGCCCATCGAGAAGGGCGTGGCGGTGGATGCCGCCATGGCCGTCTACGGCGACGACGCCTGACGCGCGAACTCCACCAGCCTGTCCGCGTTGGCGGTCAGAAGATCCACCGAATCGTGATCCGCGCCCTCCACCCGGAGGGTGCGGATGTTTTTTCGACGGCAGCGGGCGATGCGGTCCATGTCGGAGACGGGTATCACGCGGTCGGCGGTCCCGTGGGCCAGCAGCACCGGACAGCGGACGCGGCAGACGACGTTCTCCGGCGCGATGTCGTCGTAGTCGTGACCGATCACCCATTCGATGTAGCGCAACACGGCGCGGACCACCGGAGCCGGCAGCCGCAGCCGGCGGAGGGTGCGGGCCATGAGGCGGGCCGGATGGGCGAAGGCGGCGATGGCGACCACCCCTGCCACGTCGCGCCGGCGGGATGCGGCCAGCAGCGCCGCCGCGGCTCCTATGGAATGCCCGACGAGAATGCGTCGGCCACGCAGGCCGGCCGCATCCAGCCAGTCGAGCGCCGCCTCCGCGTCCTCGGCGAACTTCGGCATGGAGGAATGGCCGTCGCGGGGGCTGGATCCGTGATTGCGGGCGTCGAAGAGCAGAACGCGGAACCCCGCGTCATGGAACGGCCCGGCGAGAGGAAGCATCATTTCCATGTTGGCCCCCCAGCCATGGACGACCACCACGGTGGGCGCGTCGCCGCCGGCAGTGTCCCGCGGTTCGACGAGCCAGCCGCGCAGGGGCAGATCCCGCACCGTGGGAATGACGATCTCGCGGAAGCGGGGCATGCCGGCCGCCGAGGGATCGCCGCGCTCCCGCCGCCGCGGAGCGCGGAATCCCAGATGGAGGGCCGCCAGGGCGGCGGGCGGCAGAAGAAGGAGAAGGGGAAGGACCCAGGACATGCTTCCTTTTCCCGCGCACCGGGCACGCCGTCAATCCGTTCCTCTACGGAGGAATTCGGCCGGATATCCCTTCCGCCCCACCAGATCTACGTAAACGGTCGAATTTTCCGCATGGCGGGTTCCTCTTCCGCGGGAAATGGCCGATTTGCGCAACCTTCGATACAATCGTCTCCGCGACAGCCAACGGGAACGAAACGGAGGGAATCATGACAGCGGCATTTCGTGCAATCGCTCTTGCCACCCTGATGGGAGCCATGGCCATGCCGGCGGCGGCCGGACAAAGCTGGTCCCTGAAGGGTGCGCTTTCGAGCATCGCGTTCGGTTCGGTGAAGAAGGAAAGCATCGGGGAAACCTTCCGCTTCGCCAGCCTCTCGGGAGGCGTGACGAAGGAGGGCCGCGTGCGGGTGGCCATAGATCTGGATTCCGTGCAGACCGGAATCGACGTCCGCGACGAGCGGATGCGGGCCCACGTCTTCGGCGACCCGGACGGGAAGAAACGCCCGAAGGCCATCCTGAGCGCCAAGATCGACCCGTCCGTCTTCGCCGCGCTGCCGGTGGGCGGACTGAAACCGGTCTCGCTGAAGGTCGATCTGGAATTCCTCGGCAGGCACTTCCCCGTGGAGGCGGATCTGATGGTGGCCCGCATCTCCCCGGACCGCATCATGGTGCTCACCGACGGCATGATCTGGCTCTCCACACGGGACCTGGGCATCGACGAGGGCATCTCGAAACTGCAGGATCTGGCCGGTCTGCCGTCCATCACCCGGGCCTTTCCGGTCACGGCGCGGCTGGTGTTCCAGAAGTAGCCGCGGCACGGGACGCCTCCGTCAACCATGCGGAGGAACCGCGGGCTTTAGCGTTTGGCCTGGGCGTCCGCTTGCGCTAAAACGGCTTCCAGCAGGAGCAAGCAGGAGCATCCGGCCATGCGCACCGCCAGCATCGAGCGCAAGACGAACGAGACCGACATCTCCGTGACCGTCAATCTCGACGGAACGGGCCTGCACGACATCTCCACCGGCGTGGGGTTTCTGGACCACATGCTGGAGCAGCTGTCGCGCCATTCCCTGATCGACATGACGGTCGGGGCGAAGGGCGACCTGCACATCGACGCCCACCACACCACGGAGGATGTCGGCATCGCGCTCGGACAGGCCCTGAAGGCGGCGCTGGGCGAGAAGCGGGGCATCGTCCGCTACGCCCACTGCTATCTGCCCATGGACGAGACGCTGACCCGCGTGGCCCTGGACATCTCCGGGCGGCCATGGCTGGTCTGGAAGGTGGAGTTCCCCACGGAGAAGGTCGGCGATTTCGACACCGAGCTGTTCCACGAGTTCTTCTACGCGCTGGCCATGAACGCCGGCATCACGCTGCACGTGGAGAACCTCTACGGGCGGAACTCGCACCACATCGCGGAGACCTGCTTCAAGGGGCTGGCACGGGCGCTGCGCGAGGCGGCCGGGATCGATCCCCGGGCCGCCGACTCCCTGCCCTCCACCAAGGGGACCCTGTGATGCGGTTCTACACCGTGCACCTGCGGAAGGGGAAACCGGAGGACGCCGTTCTGGTGAAGGACGGCTTCTGCTGGCCCGCGCTGCTGTTCGGCCCCTTCTGGATGCTCTACCGCCGCATGTGGCGCGAGCTCGTCGCGCTCCTGGCGGCGTACGCGGGCATCGGCGTCGTGGGCGCCGCGGCATCCGGCCAGCTCGCCGGGTGGCTGGACCTTCTGGTGGCGCTGCTGCTCGGATTCGAGGGCAACGCCCTGGCCCGGCGCGCCCTGGCCCGGCGGGGATACGAGGAAACCGCGGTGATCGCGGCGGCGGGCCGGGACGAGGCGGAGCTGCGTCTGGCGCGGGCGCTGACCGCCATGGAGACTTGAGAGGCGACATTCCATGAAAGTGGCGATCATCGACTACGGTTCCGGCAACCTGCGCTCGGCGGAGAAGGCCTTCGAGCGGGCAGCCCGCGAGGAGGGAATCGCGGCGGACGTCTTTCTCACCGCCGATGCCGGCATGGTGCGCGAGGCCGACCGCATCGTCCTGCCGGGCGTGGGCGCCTTCGCCGACTGCCGCAACGGACTGGAGGCACTGCCCGGCATGCGCGAGGCGCTGGAGGAGGCGGCCCTGAAGGACGGCAAGCCCTTTCTGGGCATCTGCGTGGGCATGCAGCTGATGGCATCGCGCGGCCTGGAACATGGAGAGACGGAAGGGTTCGGCTGGATTCCCGGCGAGGTGCGGGCCATCGAGCCGGACGACCCGTCCCTGAAAATCCCCCATATGGGCTGGAACGTGCTGCTGCCGCGGACCGGGCATCCGGTGTTCGGGGAGCTGCCGCTGGGAACGGACGGGCTGCACGCCTATTTCGTCCATTCGTTCCACTTCGTGCCAACGGACGAGGAGCATGTTCTGGCCCGTACCGACTACGGCGGCCCGCTGACGGCGGCGGTGGCGCGGGACAACCTGCTGGGATTCCAGTTCCACCCCGAAAAGAGCCAGAAGCTCGGACTTGCGCTGATCGGCCGCTTCCTGCGCTGGAACCCGTAAATATTTCCAATATCATGGAATAGAAAGATGATCCTCTTTCCCGCCATAGACCTGAAGGACGGCCAGTGCGTCCGCCTGAAGCTGGGCGACATGGAGCAGGCGACCGTCTTCAACGACGACCCGGCTGCCCAGGCCGTCGCCTTCGAGGACGCCGGCTTCGAATGGCTGCATCTGGTGGACCTCAACGGCGCCTTCGAGGGCCGGCCGGTGAACGCCGATGCGGTGGAGGCCATTCTCGACGCGGTGGACATCCCGGCTCAGCTGGGTGGCGGAATCCGCGACATGCGGACCATCGAGGGGTGGCTGGACCGGGGCATCCGGCGCGTCATCCTGGGCACGGTGGCGGTGCGCGATCCGGATCTCGTCCGGCAGGCCTGCCGGGCGTTCCCCGGGCAGGTGGCCATCGGCATCGACGCCCGCGGCGGACGGGTGGCCGTGGAGGGGTGGGCGGAGACGTCCGAACTGACGGCGATCGACCTGGCGCGGCGTTTCGAGGATGCCGGTGCGGCGGCCATCATCTACACCGACATCGACCGCGACGGCGTGCTGAAGGGTCTCAACATTCCGGCCACGCTGGAGCTGGCGCGGGCGGTGTCCATTCCGGTGATCGCCTCCGGAGGCCTTGCCTCCATGGACGACATCCGGCGTCTTCTGGAGCCGGACTGCGCCATTCTGGAGGGTGCCATTTCGGGGCGCGCGCTCTACGACGGCCGCATCGACTGGCAGGAGGCGCTGGCCCTGATCAATTCGGCAAGGGAGAACGGGTGATGCTCAAGGCGCGGGTCATTCCCTGTCTGGACGTCAAGGACGGGCGCGTCGTGAAGGGCGTGAACTTCGTCAACCTGCGGGACGCGGGGGATCCGGTGGAGATCGCCAAGGCCTACGACGAGGCCGGCGCGGACGAGCTGTGCTTCCTCGACATCACCGCCTCGCACGAGAATCGGGGCATCATCCTCGACGTGGTGCGGGCCACAGCCGAACAGTGCTTCATGCCGCTCACCGTCGGCGGCGGCGTGCGCACCACCGACGACATCCGCAGGCTGCTGCTGGCGGGCGCGGACAAGGTGTCCATCAACACCGCCGCCGTCTTCAACCGCGAATTCGTGCGCGAGGCGGCGGAGAAGTTCGGCTCGCAGTGCATCGTCATCGCCATCGACGCCAAACAGGTGAAGCCCGGGAAATGGGAGATCTTCACCCACGGCGGCCGCAAGCCCACCGGCATCGACGCCGTGGACTACGCCCGCGAGGTGGTGGAACTGGGAGCCGGGGAGATTCTGCTCACCTCCATGGATCGCGATGGAACCGGCGAGGGATTCGACATCGCCCTGACCCGCGCCATCGCCGACGCGATCCCGGTTCCGGTGATCGCATCCGGCGGCGTGGGCACGCTGGATCACATGGTGGAAGGCATTCTGGAGGGACATGCCACGGCCGTGCTGGCCGCCTCGATCTTCCATTTCGGAACCTATTCCATTCCCGAAACCAAGGCCTACATGGCGGCGCATGGCGTGCCGATGCGGCTGGACGGAGTGCAGGGCAATGACCGATAACCGCCTGGACGTGCTGGAGCGCCTGATCGCGGAACTGGAGCGGCGCAGGACGGCATCGCCGAAGGAATCCTACACCGCCAAGCTTCTCTCCCAGGGGCCGCACAAGTGCGCGAAGAAGCTGGGCGAGGAAGGCGTGGAGCTGGCTCTGGCGGTGGTCGACGGCAAGCGCAAGGACGTGCGGGCGGAGGCCGCGGACATGCTCTACCATTTCCTCGTGGCGCTGATGGCGCGCGACGTGCCGCTCGCCGACGTGATGGAGGAGCTGGAGAGGCGCTTCGGCCTTTCCGGCCTCGAGGAGAAGGCCCGCCGAAAAGGCGACTGACGGCGGGCCGGAAAGGGGTATCATGGAACAGGCATCCCCCGAAGCCCTCTCCCCGTACCGCAGCTTCAGCCGCGAGGAATGGGCGCGGCTGCGGGCCGACACCCCGCTGACGCTCACCGCGGAGGACATCGAGGAGGTGCGCGGCCTCAACGAGCGGCTGGACATCAAGGAGGTGGAGACCATCTACCTGCCGCTCTCGCGTCTGCTGAATCTCCACGTGGCGGCCTCGCAGGAGCTGTTCGGAGCCCGGCGCCGCTTTCTCGGGGGAAACAGCCGCAAGGTGCCGTTCATCATCGGCATGGCCGGCTCGGTGGCGGTGGGCAAGTCCACCACGGCGCGCATTCTGCTGAAGCTTCTGAAGCGCTGGCCGAACCATCCGCGCGTGCAGCTGCTGCCCACCGACGGGTTCCTGCTGCCCAACGCGGAGCTGGAGGCCCGGGGCCTGATGGGGCGTAAGGGCTTTCCCGAATCCTACGACCTGCCGCGGCTGCTGCGCTTCCTGGCGGACGTGAAGGCCGGCCGGGGCGCGGTGGAGGCCCCCGTCTACGACCACCTCACCTACGACGTGGTGAAGGGCAGGACGCTGATCATAGACCAGCCGGACATCCTCATCGTGGAGGGGCTCAACGTGCTGCAGACGGGACGCCTGCCACGGGACGGCACGGCCATCCCCTTCGTCTCCGACTTCTTCGACTTCTCCATCTACATCGACGCGGAGGAGGAGGTCCTGCGACGCTGGTACGTGGAGCGCTTCTTCAGCCTGCGCCGCACGGCCTTCCGCGATCCACGCTCCTACTTCCACCGCTACGCGGATCTGGACGACGAGGAAGCGGAGGCGATCGCCGTGCAGATCTGGGAGGCGATCAATCTCGTCAACCTGCGCGAGAACATCCTGCCCACACGCCAGCGGGCCGATCTCATCCTGCACAAGGGGCCCCGGCACCGTGTCGACAGAGTGTATCTGCGGAAGATCTGACGTCCGCTCACCGCCGGGCGAAACGCAGATAGGCCGGTGTACGGCCCGCACGCAGGGCCTTGGCCTCGTAGCGGGTGGGACGCCAGCCTTCCGGGGGGCGGCGCCAGTCGTCCGGCCCCTCGGCCAGCCATTCGAAACCGCCATGCCGGCGCACGTGCTCCAGGGTCCAGGCGGCGTAGTCCGGAATGTCGCTGGCGAAGAAGAACAGCCCTCCCGGCTTCAGGACGCGGTGCAGCCGCTCCAGATTCCCGGCATTGACGAAGCGGCGCTTGCGATGGCGCTTCTTCGGCCAGGGATCCGGGTAGAGCAGATAGACCTCGTCGAGCGTCCGCGGACCGAGAAGATCCAGGAGGGGACGGGCGTCGTCGTCCCAGATACGGATGTTCGCCAGCCCCTTCTCCTCGATGGCCACCAGCAGCTTGGCGACGCCGTTGACGAACGGTTCGCAGCCGATGAAGCCGTCGTCGGGCCGCGTCTCCGCCAGCCGCGCCA
>Ga0256914_1002644_pt1 | contig 14783 bp, 16 predicted proteins | sample HulkmetaG_FD_191571 | JGI IMG/M metagenome (GOLD analysis project Ga0256914, IMG submission 191571) | Hydrothermal chimney microbial communities from Main Endeavour vent field at the Juan de Fuca Ridge, Pacific Ocean - Hulk | ecosystem: Environmental > Aquatic > Marine > Hydrothermal vents ... | reverse complement strand
CCTCTACTACGTGGGCCCCGTGGACCCCGTGGGCGACGAGGTGGTGGGCCCCGCTGGCCCCACCACCGCCACCCGCATGGACAAATACACCGAAATGATGCTGGGCCGGCTCGGCCTCATGGGCATGATCGGCAAGGCCGAGCGCGGCCCCGAAGCCATCGACGCCATCCGCCGTCACCAGGCCGTCTACCTCATCGCCGTCGGCGGCGCCGCCTACCTGGTGGCCAAGGCCATCCGCAAGGCCCGCGTAGTCGCCTTCGAGGATCTGGGAATGGAGGCCATCTACGAATTCGAGGTGGAGAACATGCCGGTGATGGTGGCCGTGGACAGCCGGGGGGAGTCGGTGCACCAAAGGGGGCCGGCTGAATGGAAAATCAAGATCTCGGAGATTGGCGGCAGGCAGTGAACGATCCCCAGCGCTTCTTGATATTTCGACGGGAGTCGCTCAGGGGCAAGAGATAAACCCGACATCTCGAGATGCGGCAGATCAGCCACCAGGAAGGATGATCAGCTCCCGTTATGACGGGTGGATTCCCTGCTCCTTGCAGTTCGGGTAGAACCTTTCCCCTTTTCGGGAACGATATCGAAGGCGGAATCAGGGATCGCCGGCGGCAAACCGGGCAATGCGCTTGCCTTGGGCGTCGTAGAGGTTGAGCAGCCTACCCCGCACTTCCCAGCGATGGGCCTGCTGAAGCATGCCGAGGTAGGCGGCCTCCAGTTCGTAGCCGCTCTGGCAGTGCATGCGGGTGGAGCCGGCCGGGCCAAAGCGGAGGGTGTCGCCATCCAGGGTATAGGTGGCCATGAAGTGGTTGCAGCCGCCGTAGCCGCGGGCCTTGCCGCCTTCCTTCTGCAGCATGAGGTAGGGGTCGCGGCGCTTGCCGCCGGCCACCTTGCGGCCGCCCAGTTCCACCAGCACCCACTGGGTGTTCTCCAGGGGGGCGTTCTCCACGGCGTCGCAGTCGCGGATGCCGCTCTCGAGCACCTTGTGCACCACGAAGAAGGTGCGGCGCTTGCCGGCCACCAGGTCGAGCTTGCGCTGCACCTCCCCCTCCACCCTCACCCAGAGGGGCTCCCCGGCCTGCTGTTTTTCCAGATAGATGCGCTCGAGCTCGGCGTTGGCCGCCTTCTGGGCCACGGGCCAGCGGTCGCCGGTGAGGCAATCGACGAAGAGGCCGGCATCGGCCAGGTAGCGGAACTGGCCGGTGTAGTGCTTGACTTCGGCCTGGCCAGAGGCGGCCGCGAGCAGGGCCGCCAGCAGGAGCGCCGGGCGGATCATGCGCCCGCCGCCTCTTCGGGGGTCTTGGTGCTCTTGATGGAGAGAGCGTGCAGCTCGTCGGAGGCGACCTGTTCCTTCACCGCCTCCATCACCATGCGGTGGCGCTGGATGAGGCTCTTGCCCTCGAAGGCAGCGGAGACCACCTCCGCCTCGAAGTGGCGGCCGTCGCCGGTCACTTTCACTTCGGCATCGGGGATGCCGGCCTTGATGAGTTCTTCTACACGGCTGTTTTCCATTTTTTTCTCTCCAACATGGGGGCTGGATACGGATGTGGTTCGCTGGATGCGCTTCGCCTATCCATCCCTCCAGGATGACAGAAACTGCGCTCTGAATGAACGCCTTGCCCTTTCCGAGGGTGGTTGGCGGGACCGCTACGAGCACATCCCTGTGCGCTCGGCCTCGGCCATCCCTGGCCTCGGACGTCCCGCCAACCACCCCCGGAAAGGGCTCCCAACCGTCGGGGCCGACAGATCCTTTCTTACAGCTCCCGCGTCGCCAGGAACCGGATCTCCGGCCACCGCTCCTCGGTGAGGTTGAGATTGACCCGCGTGGGGGCAAGATAGACAAGCTGATCGTCGCCGTCCAGCGCCAGGTTGTCGTGGGCCTTGTCACGGAAGCGCTTGAGCACCGTGTCGTCGTCGCACTCGATCCAGCGCGCGGTGTAGACGCTCACCGGCTCCACGATGGCCTCCACGCCATATTCCGACTTCAGCCGCGCCGCCGCAACCTCGAACTGGAGCACGCCCACGGCGCCCAGGATCATGTCGTTGTTGCGCAGGGGGCGGAAGACCTGGGTGGCGCCCTCCTCGCACAGCTGCAGCACTCCCTTCTGCAGCGCCTTCATCTTCAGCGGGTCCTTGAGCACCACGCGGCGGAAGAGCTCGGGGGCGAAGTAGGGAATGCCCTCGTACTTGAGCGCCTCGCCCTCGGTGAAGGTGTCGCCGATCTGGATGGTGCCGTGGTTGTGCAGGCCGATGATGTCGCCGGGGAAGGCCTCCTCCACCTGCCGGCGGGCGTCTGCCTGGAAGGTGATGGCGTTGCTCACCTGCACCGTCTTGCCGATGCGCACGTGGCGCATCTTCATCCCCTTGCGGTAGCTGCCGGAGCAGACCCGCAGGAAGGCGATGCGGTCGCGGTGGGCCGGGTCCATGTTGGCCTGGATCTTGAACACGAAGCCGGTGAACTTCTCCTCGCCCGGCTCCACGGTGCGCTGGGCCGTCTGGCGCGGCTGGGGCGGGGGAGCATACTCGACGAAGGCGTCCAGCAGCTCCTTCACGCCGAAGTTGTTGATGGCCGAGCCGAAGAAGACCGGCGTCTGCTCGCCGCGCAGGTAGGCCTCCAGGTCCAGCTCGTGGCTGGCGCCGCGCACCAGCTCGATCTCTTCCTTCAGCTCCTCCACCGTCTCCTCGCCCAGGGCCTCCGCCAGGGCGGGGTTGTCCAGCCCCTCGATGGTCTCCCCCTCCTGCACACGGGAGCCGTCCTTCGAGGCGAAGAGGTAGGTGGTCTCGCTGCGCAGGTCGAAGACGCCGCGCAGCCGCTTGCCCATGCCGATGGGCCAGGTGACGGGTGCGCAGGCGATGCCCAGCACCTCCTCGATCTCGTCCAGGATCTCGATGGGCTCGCGCCCCTCGCGGTCGAGCTTGTTGACGAAGGTGAGGATGGGGGTGTCGCGCATGCGGCACACCTCCATCAGCTTGATGGTGCGCTCCTCCACGCCTTTGGCCACGTCGATCACCATCAGCGCCGAGTCCACAGCGGTGAGGGTGCGATAGGTGTCCTCCGAGAAGTCCTCGTGGCCGGGGGTGTCCAGCAGGTTGACGATGCGCCCCTTGTAGGAGAACTGCATCACCGAGGAGGTGACCGAGATGCCCCGCTCTTTCTCCATCTCCATCCAGTCGGAGGTGGCGTGGCGCGCCGCCTTGCGCCCCTTCACCGTGCCGGCGAGCTGGATGGCACCCCCGAAGAGCAGCAGCTTCTCGGTGAGGGTGGTCTTGCCCGCGTCGGGGTGGGAGATGATGGCGAAGGTGCGGCGGCGGGCCAGCTCGTTCTGCAGGTCGGACATGAAAGGGGTTCGAAAAGGGTGCGCCGGAAAGGGGCGGGGATTATAGCAACTGGGCCGTCACCTGGGGGCGCTATGGTATATTTTCAACCTTCCCTGTCGAAAGGAGACGATTCGAAGACCATGAACAGACTGCTCATCGCACTCCCCCTGCTGCTGGTCGCCAACGCGGGAACCGCCGCCGGTTCCGACATCGCCAAGGCCATCGTGGAGGAGAAATGCCACCTCTGCCACGGCACCGAGGGCGAGGCCTCCAGCGCCATCTACCCCCGGCTGGCAGGCCAGAACAAGGAGTACCTGGTCAAGCAGCTGAAGAACTTCCGCGACGGCATCCGCAAGAGCGACACCATGAACGAGATGGCCAAGGAGCTCACCGACGAGCAGATCGAAGCCCTGGCCGACTACTTCAGCTCCAAGCCCGCCAGGACCCACCGCGTGCGCGACAAGGCGCTGGCCGCCGTGGGGTATTACATCTTCCACAAGGGCAACCGCTTCAGCGGCATCCCCGCCTGCAAGACCTGCCACGGCGACTACGGCGAGGGCACCGAGAAACTGCCGCGGCTGGCGGGCCAGCACAAGCGTTACGTGGCCGACCAGCTGCGCGCCTTCAACGAGCGGGTGCGGACCAACGACAACGCCGTGATGCACACCATCGCCAGCAAGCTCACCGAGCTGGAGATCGAGGCGGTGGCGCTCTACGTGAGCGGCCTCAAGGAGAAGAAGCCGGAAAAGGCAATCCAGTAGAAATCCATGTTCGCCGGGGTTGGCCGCGAGGCGGCCTCGCCCGGCCTACGGGGAGGCGGGAGATCGAAGGCGCTTGAGCAGGCCGGCATAGTGGTCCGGCGCCGAATCCGGCCGTTCGAAGAGCCACTGGAAGAGATCGGGATCCCGTTCCGTCAACAGGCGCCGAAAGGCCGACTTCAGATCGGCGGGCAGCCCATCGTATTCCCGCTCCAGGAAGAGAAGCAGCAGCTCGTCCAGCTCCAGCATGCCACGCCGGCACTGCCAGGCGAGGCGGTGCTTCTCCTCTTCCGGGGTCATCTCACACCGACTTCTTCAGCATCAGCTCGCGGATGTGGCCGATGGCCCGGGTGGGGTTGAGATGCTTGGGGCAGGCCTCCACGCAGTTCATGATGGTGTGGCAGCGGAAGAGCCTGTAGGGACCGTCCAGGGCGTCGAGGCGCTCCTCCTCGGCCTGGTCCCGGCTGTCGGCGAGGAAGCGCCAGGCGGAGAGCAGCGCCTGGGGGCCGAGGAACTTCTCCGGGTTCCACCAGAAGGAGGGGCAGGAGGTGGAGCAGCAGCCGCAGAGGATGCACTCCCACAGGCCGTCGAGGCGGGCGCGCTCGGCCGGCGTCTGCAGGATCTCCTGCTCGGGCTCGGGCTCGCGGCGCTTGAGCCAGGGCTCCACCGCCTCGTACTGGTCATAGAACCGGCTCATGTCCACCACCAGGTCGCGGATCACAGGCCGCCCCGGCAGGGGCCGGACCACCACCGGCGCCTTCAGCTCCGCCACGGGGGTGATGCAGGCCAGGCGGTTGCGGCCGTTGACGTTCACCGCGTCGGAACCGCACACCCCCTCGCCGCACGAGTGGCGGAAGGTGAAGGACTCGTCGTGCGCCTTGATCTCCAGCAGGGCGTCGCGCAGCATCATGCCGCGGGTCACCTCGATGTGGTGGGTCTCCATGCGGGGCTCTGCGTCCCGCTCGGGGTCGAAGCGCCAGACGCGGAACTCCATCAGTACACCCTCTCCTTCGGCGGAAAGCTCTCCACCGTCAACGGGCGGGTGCGCACGGGCTTGTAGTCCAGGCGGTCGCCCTCGCGGAAGTAGAGGCTGTGGCGCATCCAGTTGCGATCGTCCCGCTCGGGGTAGTCGGGCCGGGAGTGGGCGCCGCGGCTCTCCCTGCGGGCCAGGGCGGAGAGGATGATGGCCATGCCGGTGTCGATGAGGTTCTCCAGCTCGAAGGCCTCCACCCGGGCGGTGTTGAAGACGCGGCTGGTGTCGCGCAGCCGCACCTCGTCGAGCCGGTCGCGGATCGCCTTCACCTTCTCCACCCCCTCGGCCATGATCTCCTCGGTGCGGAAGACGCCGGCGTGCTCTTCCATCACCCGGCGGAACTCGGCGCGCAGCTCGGCCACGCTCACCCCGTCACCGTCGCGGTCGAAGCGCTGAAAACGGGCCATGGCGCGCTCCTCCGAGGCGGAGTCGGTGGGCCGTGCATGGGGGTTCTCACGCAGGTAGTCGAGGATGTGCAGCCCCGAGAGGCGGCCGAAGACCAGGATGTCCAGCAGCGAGTTGCCGCCGAGGCGGTTGGCGCCGTGCACCGAGACGCAGGCGCACTCCCCCGCCGCGTAGAGGCCGGGCACCGCCTCTTCCGGCCCGTGGCGCGCCGGGGCCACCACCCGCCCGAAGCGGTCGGTGGGGATGCCGCCCATGACGTAGTGGGCGGTGGGGTAGACCGGGATGGGCTCGAAGGCGGGGTCGATACCGAGAAAGATCTTCGCCGTCTCGCGGATGCCGGGCAGCCGCTCGGCCACCACCTGCTCGCCCAGGTGGTCCACCTTCAGCAGCACGTGGTCCTTCGCGGGCCCGCAGCCGCGCCCTTCCTTCACCTCGGTGACGATGGCACGGGCCACCACGTCGCGGCTGGCCAGGTCCTTCGCGTGGGGCGCGTAGCGCTCCATGAAGCGCTCCCCCTCGCTGTTCACCAGGTAGCCGCCCTCGCCCCGCGCCCCTTCGGTGATGAGCATGCCGCGCCCGGCCACGCCGGTGGGATGGAACTGGAAGAACTCCATGTCCTGCAGCGGCAGGCCGGCGCGCAGCACCATGGCCATGCCGTCGCCGGTGTTGATGTGGGCGTTGCTGGTGGTGCGGAACACCTGGCCGCAACCGCCGGTGGCCAGCAGGGTGGCGCGGGCGTGGATGAAGAGCGGCTCGCCCGTGGCGATCTCCATCACCAGGGCGCCGGTCACCGCGCCTTCCCCGTCCTGCAGCAGGTCGATGGCGAAATACTCGGTGAAGAAGTGGCTGCGCGCCTTCAGGTTCTGCTGGTAGAGGGTGTGCAGGATGGCGTGGCCCGTGCGGTCGGCGGCGGCGCAGGTACGGGCCGCCTGCTCCTTGCCGAAGTGGAGGCTCTGGCCGCCGAAGGCGCGCTGGTAGATGCGGCCGTTCTCCAGCCGCGAGAAGGGCACGCCGTTGTGCTCCAGCTCGTAGACGGTGGGAATGGCCTCGCGGCACATGAACTCGATGGCGTCCTGGTCGCCCAGCCAGTCGGAGCCCTTCACCGTGTCGTACATGTGCCAGTGCCAGTGGTCCTCCTTCACGTTACCCAACGCCGCGTTCACTCCGCCCTGGGCCGCCACCGTGTGCGAGCGGGTGGGAAAGACCTTGGAGACCACCGCCACCTTGAGCCCGGTGTCGGCGAGCTGGACGGCGGCGTTGAGGCCGGCGCCGCCGGCGCCGATGATGAGCACGTCGAAATGGCGTCGCCCGGGTTTCATCTCACCTCCATCAGGATGCCGGCCAGCCAGAGGCCGTTGGCCAGCAGGAAGAGGGCCACCGCCGCCAGCAGCGCCAGCCGCAGCGCCGGCAGTTTCACGTAGTCCAGGATCACGTCGCGCACGCCGATCCAGGCGTGGAGCAGCAGGGCGAGGGCGAAGAGGCCGAAGGCCACCCACAGGAGGGCCCCCCCCAGCCAGGCGCGCAGCGCCGCCGCGCTGTCGAAGGGCGCCACCGCCAGCCGCCCCAGCAGGTAGACCAGGAAGAGCCCGATGTAGACCGCGGTGGCGCGCTGCCACACCCAGGCGCGGAAGCCGGCGAGCCGCCGCGCCGTCACGTCAGCCCCCCGGCCAGCAGCAACGCCAGCAGCGGCGCGCCGGCCAGCACCAGCCAGGCGCTCTGGCGGTAGCGCGGCGCCTGCACCCCCAGGTCGGCATCGATGAGCAGGTAGCGGATGCCCGCCAGCAGGTGGTGCAGCAGCGCCCACAGCAGCAGGAAGCGCAGCATCCATCCGCCGATCCCCTGCAGCAGCGCCGCCGCCCGCGCGAAGCCCGCCTCGCCGGAGAGCGCCAGCTCCAGCAGGCCGACGAGGAAGGGCAGCGCCAAAAAGAGGATCACGCCGCTGGCGCGGTGGGCGATGGAGAGAACCCCGGCCACCGGCAGGCGGATCTGGAGCAGGTTGAGAAAGACCGGGCGCGTCTGGGTCGGCATGCAGGCGGTGTGATGGTGGGTTCTATCCATTCAATGTAGCAGACCCGGCGGCGTCGCCGGAACTTTCCCGCAGGAAGCGGAACAGCTTCTTCCCCGCTCCGACGGGCTTGCCGCCCTCGCGCTCCTTGCGCGCGGCGCGGACCAGGGCGCGGAGCTGCTGGCGGTCGGTGTGCGGGTGGGCGTCGAGAAAATCCCCCAGGGCGGCGTCGCCCTCCTCCACCAGGCGGTCGCGCCACTGCTCCAGCAGGTGGAAGCGGCGGTTCTCCTCCGCCTGGATGCGGTCGCGGTTCTCCATCCACGCCCGGGCCGCCTCCAGGCCGTTCTGCTGGAGCTGGCGGACGAGGAACTTGATCTGGCGGTTGCGGGCGCCCGAGGCCTTCATGCCGCGGGCCAGGCGCAGCCCCTCCTGCAGCTTCGCCTCCAACCCCATGCGCGCCCACTCCCCCTCGCTGCACTCGACCAGCGCCTCCACCAGCTTGCGGATCGCGGCCAGCTCGCGCTTCTGGGCGCTCTTGTTGGGGCGGATGGCGAAGCCTTCTTCGTCTACCTCTCTCACGTCGGTTCCATGTGCACGATCTGCAACTGGGGATTGATGTTGCCACGAAACTCGTTGGGCTCCAATCGGTAGGCGAGCAGCACCCGTTCCGGCACGGCCTCGGGAAAGGGTTCGGCCAGGTGGAAGCCGATGGCGTCGAGCACCTGGTCGCCGCCCGCCGGGCGCACCACCAGCTTCCAGTGCCTCTCCTTCAGCAGCCGCTGCTGCACCACCTGGAACTCGCCGTGGAAGAGCGGCTCGGGAAAGCCCTGGCCCCAGGGGCCGGCGCGTGAGAGCGCCAGGGCCAGCTCCAGCCCCAGGTGTTCCGGTTCGATCTCGCCGTCGGAGAGGATCACCGGCTCCAGGTCCTCGGGCCGCAGGTGGCGGCGGGCCACCTCGTCGAAACGGCGGGCGAACTCGTCGAAGGCGTCCGCCTCCAGCGTGAGTCCCGCCGCCATGGCGTGACCGCCGAACCTGCGGATGAGGCCGGGATGGCGCGCCGACACCTCCTCCAGGGCGTCGCGGATGTGGAAGCCGGGGATGGAGCGGGCCGACCCCTTCAGCTCCCCCTCCCCACCGGGCGCGAAGGCGATCACCGGCCGCAGGTAGCGTTCCTTGATCCGCGACGCCAGGATACCGATGACCCCCTGGTGCCACGCTTCATGGCGGAGGCAGAGCCCCCAGGGCAGCGCCTCCGGCGCCAGCGACAGCGACTCGAGGTGCGCCTCGGCCTGGCGCTTCATCTCCTCCTCGATCTGCCGGCGCTCGCGGTTGTGCGCATCCAGCCGGGCGGCCAGGGGACGCGCCTCTTCCAGCGTCCCGGCCAGCAGGCACTCGATGCCCACGGAGATGTCGTCCAGGCGGCCGGCGGCGTTGATACGCGGCCCCAGCACGAAGCCCAGGTCCTGCGCCCGAATCCGGCGGTGGTCGCGCCCCGCCAGCTCCAGCAGCGCCAGGATGCCGGGGCGGCAGCGGCCGGCGGCGATGCGGCGCAGCCCCTGGTGCACCAGGATGCGGTTGTTGTAGGAGAGGGGCACCACGTCGGCCACGGTGCCCAGGGCCACCAGGTCCAGCCACTCGGCCATGTTGGGTTCCGGCCTGCCGGCGAACCAGCCCCGCCCGCGCAGCTCCGCCCGCACGGCGAGCAGCAGGTAGAAGGCCACGCCCACGCCGGCGGTGGCCGAAAGGGGGTGGCCCGGCACCAGGTTGGGATCGACCATGGCATCGGCCTCCGGCAGCGTCTCGCCGGGAAGGTGGTGATCGGTGACCACCACCTGCATCCCCAGCTCCCGCGCCCGCGCCACGCCACGGATGCTGGAGACGCCGTTGTCCACGGTGATCAGCAGGTCCGGCTCGCGCCCGGCCGCGATCTCCACGATCTCGGGGGTGAGGCCGTAGCCGTAGTCGAAGCGGTTGGGCACCAGGTAGTCCACCGCCGCCGCACCCATGGCGCGCAGGGCCAGCAGCATGAGCGCGCTGCTGGTGGCACCGTCGCAGTCGAAGTCGCCCACCACCAGGATGCGCCTGCCCTCCTGCACCGCGTCGGCCACCAGCCGGGCCGCCGCCTCCACGCCCTCGAGCCGCTGTGGCGGCAGCAGGCGGTCCAGGCCGTACTCCAGCTCCTCCGCGCTGGCCACGCCGCGGGCCCGGAGCACCCGCTGCAGCACGGGATGGAGCCCCTCGAGGGGCGGCAGGGCGGGTTCCGGGGTGCGGGTTATAATGGTTTTTTGCATCGGACGACGGCACATTCGGGGTGGGCGAAGCATACCTCAGAAAGGTGGATTGGTCCCGCACGGCGCCTGCCTCCCTGCCGGAAGGGGCCATCCACCTCTGGCGCCTGCCCCTCGGCCTCCCCCTGCCCCTCGCCGATCTCCTCGACGAAAGGGAACGGGCGCGCTTCGGCCGCCTGCAGGATCCTGGCGCCCGCCGCTTCCGGGGCAACGGCCGGGCCCTCCTGCGGCTGCTCCTCGGCCACTACCTGGCACGGAGCCCCGCCTCCCTCGAGCTGGTCACCGAAGCGGGCGGCAAGCCCCGCCTGGCCGGCGGCGAGCTCCGCTTCAACCTCAGCCATTCGGAGGATCTGGCTCTGGTGGCCATCTCGCGGTCGTTCGAGGTGGGAGTGGACCTGGAACGGGTGCGGCCGGTGCAGCGACCGGAACGCATCGCCGCACGCATGTTCGACGCCGACGCCCGGCGGGCGCTGGAGCAGTGCCCGGAAGAAGAACGCCTCCACCGCTTCTTCGAGCAATGGACCCGGCTGGAGGCGCGACAGAAATGTTCGGGCGCCGGCCTCTTCGGCGGGCGGGAACGGGATGCACCGGCCGGCACCCTCTCCTTCGAGCCGGAACCGGGCTGCATGGCGGCGCTGGCCTGGCGGCACCTGCGGGAACCGGGCCGCGAACCGGAGCTGCGCTTTTTCCAATTTGCCCCCCGAGCCGGTAAGATCGCGACTTTCCCGGCAAACGGAACCCCGTCATGGAGTTGATTCAGATCGTCGTGCTGGCACTGGTCCAGGGACTGACCGAATTCCTGCCCATCTCCAGCTCCGCCCATCTCATCCTGGCGCCCCACCTCTTCGGGTACGCCGACCAGGGGCTGGCCTTCGACCTGGCGGTGCACCTGGGCACCCTGCTGGCGGTGGTGCTCTACTTCCGCCACACCATCTGGGAGGTGGCGCGGGACTGGTTCGCCTCCCTGCCCGACTCAGGCCGGGCCACCGCCAACAGCCGGCTGGGGTGGTACATCCTCCTCGCCACCCTGCCGGTGATGGGCGTGGGCGTGCTGGTGAAGGACCTGGTGGAGAACGAGCTGCGCTCGCCGCTGGTGATCGCCGCCACCACCATCGGCTTCGGCGCCGTGCTGCTGTGGGCGGACAAGGGCTGTCGCCACCTCCGCCACATCGAAACCATGAATCTCCGGGACGCCCTGCTCATCGGCGCCGCCCAGGCACTGGCGCTGGTGCCGGGCACCTCGCGCTCGGGCATCACCATGACCGCCGCGCTGATGCTGGGCTACTCCCGCGAGGCCGCTGCCCGCTTCTCCTTCCTGCTGGCGGTGCCCACCATCCTCGCCTCGGTGATCTGGGTGGGCAAGGACCTGGTGGGCGCGCCGGGGCCGGTGCCCTGGGGCGACCTGGGGCTGGGGGTCCTATTCTCCTTCCTGGCGGCGCTCACCACCATCCATCTCTTCCTGCGCTTCATCGAGCGCATGGGCATGGCGCCCTTCGCCTGGTATCGCTTCGCCCTGGGGGCATTCATTCTGTTCACGGTATACCGATGATTTCGTTGCTGAACACCTTTCTTCTTCCCTTGCGCGGCCTCTCCCTGGTCTTTTCGCCGGGGCTGCGCCGCTACGTGGTGCTGCCGCTGCTGGTGAACGTGCTGGTCTTCGCTCTCACCGCCTGGATTGGCAGCCACTATTTTGCGCAGTTCATCGCCTGGGCCCTGCCCCGGGAGAGCTGGCTGCACTATCTGGAATGGCTGCTGTGGCCGCTCTTCGTCATCGCCTATCTGCTGCTCACCTTCTACTCCTTCACCATCGTCGCCAACCTCATCGCCTCGCCCTTCAACGGCATCCTGGCGGCCCGGGTGGAGGAGAGGCTCACCGGCCGCCTGCCTCCGGACTCCCCCACCGGGCTGATGGCCGAGATCCTGCCGGCGGTCACCAGCGAGATCGGCAAGCTGTGGTATTTCGCGGTGCGGGCGGTGCCGGTGCTGATCCTGATGATGATCCCCGGCGTGAACGCGGTGGGATCGCTGCTCTGGGTGCTGCTGGGCTTCTGGTTCCTGGCCCTGGAGTACATGGACTATCCCATGGGCAACCACCACCTGCGGCCGGCGGAACAGCGCCGGCGGCTGCGCGCCCACCCCTTCCGCGCCTGGGCCTTCGGCGCCGGCGCCAACCTGCTGATGATGATCCCCCTCCTCAACCTGGCGGCCATGCCGGCCTCGGTGGCAGGCGCGACCCGGTTCTGGCTGGAGCTGGAAAGAGCCGGAAAGGGGTAGGAGCCCGCTGCTACAGGGGATGCCGGGCGATGCGGCGGGCCGCCTCCCGCGCCTCATCGGGCGTGGGCGATGCGGCGGGCGCGTCGCGCGCCTCCTCCTGGTGCAGGTGGATGGTCTGGGTGGGGAAGGCAAACTCCACGCCCAGCTCGTCGGCCAGGCGCAGGGCGTCGAGCAGGAAGCGGTGGCGCTCGCGCAGCTCGGTGGTCCAGTCGGGAGTCTCCCAGAAGACGTAGATGAGGATCTCCAGGGCGCTGGCCCCCAGGTCGTTGAACCAGATCTGGAAGTAGTCCTTGCGCATGTAGGGGTGCTGGCGCACGATCTCGCGCAGCCCTTCGCAGAAGGCGTCGATCTTCTCCGGCGGGGTGTCGTAGGTGACACCGAACTTCTGCTTGTAGCGGCGGTAGCGGCGCGCGCCCATGTTGTCCACCTCGGCGGTGATGAAGCGCGAGTTGGGGATGGTCACCAGGGAGTTGTAGAAGGTGCGGATGCGGGTGCTGCGGAAGCCCATGTGCTCCACGGTGCCCTCGATGCCGTCCACGATGATCCAGTCGCCCACGGTGAAGGTGCGGTCCATGAGCACCGTGATGGAGCCGAAGAAGTTCTGCACCAGGTCCTTGGCCGCCAGGGCGAAGGCCAGGCCGCCCAGGCCGAGGCCGGCGAGCAGCCCGGTGACGTCGATGTTGAGGTTGTCCGCCACGAAGACCACGCCGCCCACGGCGATGAAGATCTTGAGGGTGCGGCTCACCATGGGCACCAGCACGTCGTCCACCCGGTTGTCGGTGGTGGCGGCCTTCTCCGCCAGCAGGGCCGAGACCACGTCCACCAGCCGCCAGGCGGTCCAGACGGCGGCGATACTGGCCAGCAGCTTCACCGCCACCAGCAGCACCAGCAGCACCTCCTCGGGCAGCCCCAGCAGCAGGATGCCGATCCACCAGACGACCGCCATCAGCATCAGCCCCAGCGGGCGCAGCCGCCGGTCGGCGTCGCGGATGCGCGAGGCCACCTGCGGGAAACGGGCCAGCCAGCGCCGCATGGCCAGCCGCGCCAGGAACTGGGCGATGCGGTCCACCACCACGCCCACGGCGATGATCAGCAGCAGGCCGATCCACTGCCAGTTCTGCAGGATCACGGTGCGCTCGGTGAGCCAGCCGGGCAGCTGCTGGCGCAGCCGGATGTGCAGGGGCAACCACTCGGCGTTGCCGGCCCCGCTCACCTGCGTCTGCCGCGTGGCCACCTCCTCCAGGATGGCCGGCAGGGCGGCGATGGTCTCCCGGTCGAAGAGCCAGCGGCCATCCTCGAGGCGGGCGATGCGCACCTCGCCGCTGCCGTAGCGCTCGAACACCCAGGGCTTGCCCTCCTTGCGCGCCGGCACCCGGTCGAGGTTCACCTCGCGCGTCTTGTCCAGCACCTCCAGCAGCATCCAGGCCAGATCCTCGCCCCGCTCGCGCCGCACCAGGGGGTTCACCTCGCTCAGGTCCAGGGTGCTCACCGCATCCTCGATGCGCTCGGGCTTGCCCCGCTTGATGTCGTTCATGGCGTGGAGGAAGGTGCCCATGGTGGCGCGGGGGCTCTCCAGCGCGGCGGGCACCGCCGGGGGCTTCTCCACCGGTTTCTCCGCCGGCGCCTTCTCTTCGGCCGGGGCGCCGAGGGCCAGCAGGACGAGAAAGAGCAGTACGAGACTGCGACGGAAGAGACTGGGCTTCATGGCGTTCTCCGAACCTCCCTTCGGCTGGTGTCAGTAGTGGGGCGGGATCTCGTGGCCGGGCGAGCCCCCCGGCGGCTGCTTGCGTTCCAGCTCCCGGAGCTGGCGGGCGAGCCGTTCCACCTCCTGCTCCAGTTCACGCAGCCGGTTCTCCTGCTTCAGCAGCGCACGGGTGAGCTCCTGAATCGCCTCCTCCTGGAAGGCGACGCGGGTCTGGAGATCCTCAATGGCGTCCATCCAGCTCCTCCAGCAGCTTATTCAGCCCGGCCTCGTCGAGGATGGTGATTCCCAGCTGCCGCGCCTTGTCGTACTTGGAACCGGGGTTCTCTCCCACCACCACGTAGTCGGTCTTCTTCGAGACGCTGCCGGTCACCTTCGCGCCCAGGGCCTGGAGCTCGGCCTTGATCTCCTCCCGGGGCCGGCTCAGGGCGCCGGTGAGGACGAAGGTCCTGCCGTGCAGGGGCAGCTCTTCCGGCCTTGGCGCCGGCTCGCCTTCGGGCCAGTGGACGCCCGCCTCGCGCAGCCGGCGGATCACCTCCTGGTTGTGGGGCTGGCGGAAGAAGCCGGCGATGTAGGCCGCCACCACGGGGCCGATGTCGGGCACCTGCTGTAGCCTCTCCTCGTCGGCCTGCTCGATGGCCTCGAGGGAGCCGAAGTGGCGCGCCAGGGTCTGGGCGGTGGCCTCGCCCACCTCGCGGATGCCGATGGCGTAGAGGAAGCGGGCCAGGGTGGTCTCCTTGCTCCGCTCCAGGGCGTCGAGGAGGTTCTGCGCCGACTTCTCACCCATGCGCTCCAGGTCCGTGAGCTGCTCCTTCGTCAGCGCATAGAGGTCGGCGGGGTCGTGCACCAGTCCCTTGTCGACGAGCTGGTCCACCAGCTTGTCGCCCAGCCCCTCGATGTCCATGGCACGACGCGAGGCGAAGTGCTTGATCGCCTCCTTGCGCTGGGCGGGGCAGAAAAGGCCGCCGGTGCAGCGGGCGATGGCCTCCCCCTCGGGCTT
>Ga0256914_1002643_pt1 | contig 14784 bp, 12 predicted proteins | sample HulkmetaG_FD_191571 | JGI IMG/M metagenome (GOLD analysis project Ga0256914, IMG submission 191571) | Hydrothermal chimney microbial communities from Main Endeavour vent field at the Juan de Fuca Ridge, Pacific Ocean - Hulk | ecosystem: Environmental > Aquatic > Marine > Hydrothermal vents ... | reverse complement strand
CTGCAATCCTGATCTGAAACTGGTCCCGGCCAGCCTGATAAAGATCGGCACGGTCCTGGCGGCCATGCGGATTCTGGGGCCGGAATACCGGTTTTCCACGGAATTCTTCCTGGACGACCGGAACAACCTCTATATCCGGGGAAACGGAGATCCCATGCTGGTCTCCGAGGAGGTTGCCCGGGCCCTGGAACAGCTCCGCGCGCTGGGAGTTGCCACGATCAACAGTATCTTTGTCGACGATACCAGGTTCGCCCTTCGCCACCAGGCGCCGGGACTCGGCCGAACCGCCAACCCCTATGATGCACCGGTAGCCGCCACAGCGGTCAACTTCAACTCTGTGGCCATGTTCGTGGGTGAAGAGGGAATAGTTCGTTCCGCAGAACCCCAGACACCCTACCTGGAGATCATGAAGGTGCTGGGCAGGGGATTGCCGCCGGGCCGGCACCGGGTCCATGTCTGCTGGCGGGGCGGCCGTCCTGCCCAGCAGAGTGCCCGGCTGACCGGGGAGCTGGTTCGGGCCCTGCAGCGGCGGCTTGGCATTGCCGGCCAGGGAAGGATAGGCAGGGCACGGGTGAAAAAGGGGGCCCGCCTTGTCCTGGTCTACAGGAACAGCCATACCCTCCGGGACATCAGCCGCTCTCTTCTCCGTTTTTCCAACAATTTCATGGCCAACCTGATCTACCTTGCCTGCGGTGCCGAACGATTCGGCTATCCCGCCACCTGGGACAAGGCCCGGCAGGCGGTTTCCGGCGAACTGGCCGGTCTGCTTGGCGACCGGTGGACAGACAGCTTCTTTCTCGAGGACGGGGCCGGCCTGTCCAGGCAGAACCGGGTTACCAGTCGCTCCATGACGGCTCTCTTGGTCGCCTTTGCACCCTGGGCTCATCTCCTGCCTGAAAAACAAGGTGTTCGCCTCAAGTCTGGCACCCTGGGGCAGGTCTTCAACTATGCCGGGTATCTGCCGGGAAACAGGCCGTTTGTCGTGCTTCTCAACCAGGAGAAAAATACCCGGGATACCGTGCTGGCCAGGGTAAAGGCTCTGGCCGACAGGCATGTTTCCGACAGATAGCTGGCTGGTAATCCGGTTTTCCGGTATCGTTATTCGGATTACAATATCTTTCGCGTTTCCGCTGTCGCCTTGAGTCCAACGCAGTGATTGTTTCTCTATAACCTGATGGAATACAAGATATAATCAAAAAAAATCCTCTCTGGCCCCTCCCTTGCTTCTGACTGGCCGAACAAGGGATTGCACCATAACTATCAGGGAGGATTACCATGCGTGGAACGATTTGTCGGCTTGCCGCAGTGACGGCGGCATTTTCCTTTTGGACGGCTCCTGCCTGGGCCAGCCCGATCATTGACGGCGTGTTCGACAGAACCGGTGAATGGGCCGGTCACTTTGTGGCCGAAGATACAGGACAGGAGAATCATCTCGGGCCCGGAGACGGGGGCCAGCTTTACGATGCCGAGTACCTGGGGCTCGTCATCGAGGGCGGGTCTGTCTATTTCGGTCTGCAGACCGGTCATCAGGTGGCCACCAACACGGTGCTGCCTGCGGGGGATTTCGCCTTTGATATCGGCAGCGACGGCACCTGGGACTATGCGATCGACTTTCTCATCACCGGTGGGACGGTCAACTACTCGCTGATCGACATGCGGGGCACCTCGCTGGTCGACTACAGCGACACCGTGGCCACCCATGCCTGGCGCGATGTCCGTTACAGCAGCAACGCCATCTCCTCGCCCTTTGAGGCCATCTACACCACAGGAGACGTGCTGGCAACCTTCAGCGGCGCCTACTCGGACAGCGCCGTGGATGCATACGGTCAGCAGTCCTATGTCCTGGAGGGCATGTTCGATCTCAGCCTGTTCGACATCCTGCCCGGCCAGAGCGTGACCATGCACTGGACCATGGCCTGCGGCAACGACTACCTGGAAACCGATCCCACCCAGCCGGTTTCCGAGCCCGTCACCATGCTGCTCTTCGGCAGTGGCCTGATGGCCCTGGCCTCGTTGCGACGGAAGAGGGAAAAAGCGCACAGGAGCCGGTATTAGTAGCCCCTGGCATCCTGTGGGCATCGCGGCCGAGAGAGCCGTGGCGGGGATTGACCGCGTTTTTCGCTGTCAGTAGTTCTGTTCCGCATAGGCCAGCCAGCCGCCGGCCTCGATCAGTTTCCTGTCAAAGGGATTGAGAGAGAAGGAACAGACAACCCGCTCCCCATCATTCGAGGTGGCCACGATCGTGCTCTCCGCCAGGTCGATGTCGATGTCCACCGGGGCGGAAAGGGCAAAGAGTCGGTCCAGGTCTCCGGGACTCACCTCTGCCGCCAGGATGCCGCAGTTGAACATGTTCTGCCGGAAGATGCGGGCGAAACTCTCGGCGATCACCACATTGATGTCGTTGACCTCCAGGGCCCAGACAGCGTGTTCCCGGGAGGAGCCGCAGCCGAAGTTGGACCGGGTCACCAGGACCCTGGCCCTTGCCATCTCCTCGGAGCCCGGATCAAATCCTTCCAGGTGGAGATCTTCCAGCAGATGGGGCTGCAAGGCCCGCTTGGAGATCTCGGTCAGGTACTTGGCCGGAATGATCTCGTCGGTGTTGATGTCGTTTCTGTCGATGAACACTGCCGGGCCGCCAAACTTCTTCATTCTGCTCTTCCTCGTGCTGGTTGCTTGCCGGGTACCTATGGATTGGGCATGTTGATGTTTCAAGGTATCCTACTGGAGAAATGTTCTCGGATCAGTGATTTCGCCGCGGATGGCCGCTGCCGCCGCACTCAGGGGACTCATCAAATGGACCATGCCGCCTTTTCCCATGCGGCCGTTGAAGTTGCGGTTGGTGGTGGAGGCACACACCTCGCCCTCTGCCAGGACACCGCTGGACATGCCCAGGCAGGCGCCGCAGGTGGGGTTGAGCACACAGAAGCCGGCATCCATGAAGACCTTGATCAGTCCTTCGTCCAGGGCCTGGGAGTAGACAGCCGGGGTGGCAGGGGTCAGGATGCCCCGCACATGTCCCGCAATGGTCCGGTTCCTCAGGATTGAGGCCGCAGCCCGGAGATCCTCGATCCGGCCGTTGGTGCAGGAGCCGATGTAGACCTGGTCGATCCTGGTACCGGCCATCTCGTCGATGTTTCTGACCTGGTCCGGCTTGTAGCCAAAGGTCACCTGGGGCGCGAGATCGCTGACATCGATCTCCAGGGTCCGGGTGTAGACCGCATCCTGGTCTGAGTGCCACTGCCTGAAGGCCACCACTGCCGCATCGATGGATTCATAGTCGTCCCGGATGAACGGCCACAGGTATTCCGCCGTGATCCGGTCAGGCAGGCAGATGCCGGATGTGGCCCCGGCCTCCACCGACATGTTGCAAAGGGTCATCCGGGAGGCCATGTCCATGTGCTCGATCACCGGTCCCCGGAACTCCATGATCTGGTCCGTGGCTCCATTGACGGTCAGTTCCCGGATGATCCGCAGGATGATGTCCTTGGCCGAGACGCCGAGGGGCAGGGTGCCGTTCACCTCGATCTTCATCGTCTGTGGCCTGCGGAAACCGCACACGCCTTTCAGGATGCCCACCTCCAGGTCGGTGGTGCCCACACCGGCGGCAAAGGCTCCGAAGGCGCCATGGGTACAGGTGTGGGAGTCGCCCATGATCACCGTGTACCCGGGCCGGATGAATCCCTTTTCCGGAAACAGGGCATGACAGACGCCGTTGCGGCCAATGTCGAAAAAATCCCTGATTCCATGCCGACGGGCCCATTCACGCATGATCTTTGCCTGGGTGGCGGTCTTGGAATCCTTGGGCGGGGTGACATGGTCGATGACCGCCTTGATTCTGTCCGGATCGCAGACCCGGTCCAGTCCCTTTTCCTCCAGGTCCATGATGGCGATGGGGGTGGTGATCTCGTGGCACATGATCACGTCGATATCGAGGACCATGTTGTCGGGCGTTGGCGTGTCCCGCAGGTGGGCTGCGAAAATTTTCTCGGCTATGGTCTGTCCCATTGCATACTCCTTGCTGTGGCGCTGTAACAGGTTCAACCCCTGGAAGTGTTTTCAGGAGGGAACGTAAGTGCGTTTCTTACCCGGTTCTTCCCGTTCACGTCAAGGGCACCCTGCAAAATTGTCGTTTCGGCCGAGCACTACTCCGGCCGAAATCTCTTCTGGCCGCATAGCGGGGCTATGGCGGCCAGGAGAGATCGTGTGAAGATACGGGGCCTGTGGTCATGTACACTCAACGTGAAAACACCGGGCTGTTTTCCAGGGAGCGGACAAGGCCCAGCACCCGTCCCTGGATGAGGACGTCGCCCAGCCTGTGGGAGGTTGCCTGGTAGGCATCGTTTTCCGGGTGGAGTTCGATGCGGTCCCCGCGATAGTAGAATCGTTTCACCGTGGCCTCCTCACCGAGCAGGGCGACGACGATCTCGCCGTTTTCGGCATACTGGCGGGGCTCGCAGATGACCAGATCGCCCTCCAGGATGCCCACCCCGCTCATGGAATCACCCGTGATCCGGAGGGCGAACAGGTTCTCGCCCCGATAGAGGCGCCGGTCCACCACGATCTGTCCAGCCCATTCCTGCTGGGCATAGAGCGGCAGTCCGGCCGCCACCCTGCCGATGACAGGGACGCAACGGCCGTCTGCCGGGGAGTTGTCCTCTTCCCGGTTCAGAAGGATGGTGCGGCTGTACCGGCCGGTGCGCTGGAGCCAGCCCTTGTCCTCCAGGGCCCGGAGCAGTCTGGCAATGGCCGTGTGACTGACCTGGAGGGCCGCTGCCGTGGCGCGCAGGCTGGGAACGACCCCGGTCCGGTCCATTTCATTTTTCAGAAATGTAAACAGTTCCTGCTGCCGTCTTGTCAGGGGTTGTCGTTCCATCTCTGCACTTTTTGGCCAGGATTGATCTGTTGAAGAATAATGTTGTCCTAATGTAATGGTTCCTTACTACAAGACCACTATTTTTTATTTTTGACAAGCTGCAATTAGGGGTTGAAAACCCGGAAACCTGGTTGTATGAGAGCGGTAAGAAGGAAGAGCAACAAGGAAACATTTCCTGGTGGGAGGCGAGAATGGAAGACGAATTCTATTTTACGAATTTCGTATACAAACCAGACGTCTACTATTTTCTCTACATCGGTGAACTCAAATCGTACGGCCTCAATCCCTTTCTCTGCGACATGTTCCGGCGACAGCTCGGGCGGGAGGTGGAGTTCATCGCCATCATCCCTGATGTGCTCATTCAGTATAATTACCGCAATATCATCGTGATCGCGCCGGAAATGGGCGCAGAGGACCGGCAGGGCCGCGAGCAGATCAGTTTCCGGGCCGAGATCGGCCAGTTCATGCGCCAGGTTTCCGCACATCCCGGTATCCACCGGCTGATCAGGCAGATCCTGAGCCGACAGGATCACCTGTATATCAATATGTACGAGAGTGACCCCAACATGACGCTGGATGACCTGGACCGGGTGTCGATCATCGGGCCGGACAAGCAGCTCGCCAGAAAGTTCAACAACAAGGTGGTGCAGCTGGAACTGCTCAAGGACGAGATTCCGGTGATCGATTTCCAGACCTGCGATTCCCTGGCCGCGCTGCTCGGCGCCACCGACCGCCTCTGGGAGACCTGGTCGGACGGCATTTTTGTCAGCAGGCAGTACAGTGCCGCCGGTTCCGGGTCCAGGATCGCCCGCTGCCGCAAGGACATCGAGGAGCGGTTCAGCGATGAGGATGCCCCGTTCCTTATTTCCCGCTACATTCCCCACAAGCTGGATCCGACCGTCCTGGCCGTGACAGCCAATGAACAGGATGTCTACATCGCCGGGGTGGCAGACCAGGTGATCGAGGACGGCAACCGGTTCGTCGGCTCCACCTACCCGTCGGTCCTGCCCACGGACCTGATCCGGAAACTGCGGGAATACACTCGCAGGGTGGGCCGGATCCTGGCCAGACACGGCTATCGGGGCATTTTCGGTTGCGATTTCCTGGTGGACGAGAATCGGCAGATCTATTTTGTGGAGATCAACGCCCGCAAACAGGGCACCACCCTGGAGTTCTGCTATACCCTGGAGCAGCTGCTGCCAGAAGGCAGCGCCTCCCTGCCCGAACTGGAATACTATGCGGTGGAAAAGGGGCGTTTTCCGGAAAATACCAGGGAGCCGAACGATATCGATCTCTGCCCGATCTGCTGGGGGACCTATAACTACAAGCTCAAGGATCACCAGTTCACCAGGGGATATATTCCGCAGAATCCCTATGAACGGGAGAGCTTCTGCAAGGTGGCCTCCGGCGACCTGATCAAGGACTTTGTCGTCCTGGAGCATATCGGATCCAGGGTGCTTGTCTTTCCGGGGACCTTCCTGGCCCGTATCGTCTCGGTGGGCGGAAAACGGGCCGATGTCGAGGAAGGATTGCGGCAGGGCAGGGAGATAATCGAGCTGACAGTGGAAAAAAAGGCTGTTGAACAACAGTGAAGGAGCGACCAAGATGAGCGAGTTTGACGACTATACGGTGGAATTGCTGGACACCCTCACCCATGGGGACAGGAAGGTGGTTGTCTCCGAATCAGTGCGGCAGGAGGTGGCGGAGCTGTACCGGGAGGCCGAGGCCGGAGAGCTGACCGGTCCCGTTGTCCGGCTGTTTCGGCGGTTGCTCGTTCTGGCAAGGGACGAGGGGATACCGGCCACTGCTCTTGGGCTGAGCCGCCAGGACCTGGAAGGGCTGGCCCGGAAGCATCAGCAGGTCGATGAGCACATGGTCTCGGTGGGCGGCGGGGTGGGACAGGCCCTGCCCATCGTGGACAGGGCCAACGCCCGGGTGGATGATTATCTGGCCCGCAAGGACGTGGAGGCGCCTTCGGGTATAGAGCTCTGGGACCGCATCCTGGAGAATCAGGCCCGGATAAAAAAGATCCTGGGCATGGACGATACCCAGTGGAATTCATTCAGCGGCCAGATTCACCATGCGGTCAACACCGTGGACGAGTTGGCCGGACTTGTCGACCTGTCTGCCGAGGCCATCGGGGATATTCGTCGGGTCACCGAGAATTACCGGATGCGGCTGACGCCCTATTATACCAGCCTCATCATGCCCGGGCAGGGCAACGATCCCATCATGCTCCAGGCCATTCCCACGGGCGAGATGGTGGACAATGCCGGTATCGAGATACCGCCCGTGGCCGCGGATCATTCCCCGGCCAGGCTGGTGGACCAGTTCTATCCCAGGGTCGTGACCATCAAGTCCACCAACATGTGTGCCATGTACTGCACTCACTGTCTGCGCATCGCCCACATCGGCAAGAAGGACAAGATATTCTCCAGGGCCGCCTATGGCGAGGCCCTGGACTATATCCGGCAGAACAGCCGGATCAGGGACGTACTCATCACCGGCGGGGACGCCTTTGTCCTGCCCAACTCCATGATCAGGTGGCTCCTGGAGGAGCTGGACAGTATCGATCATGTCCGTCTGAAGCGCCTCGGCACCAGGGTGCCGGTGACCGTTCCCATGCGGATAGATTCCGAACTTCTCGATATCCTGGAAGAATCAAATGACCGCAAGCCGGTCCGGGTCGTGACCCAGATCAACACGGCCAGGGAGATCACTCCGGTATCCAGGGAGGCGTTCAAAAACATCTCCCGCCGGGTGACCGCTGTCCTGAACCAGGCCGTTCTGCTGCGGGGAATCAACGATTCCAGGGTCAAGATGTGGAAACTCTGCGAAACCATCCAGGAGGCCTATGTCCGGCCGTACTACATCTTCAACTGTTCCTACCGCAATCCGCAGTTCGCCCATTTCCGGGTGCCGGTGGAAAAGGGGCGGGATATCGTGGAGTCGATGTACGGCAACATCTCCGGGGACGCCATTCCACGCTACATCGCCACTGCAGGCGGCAAGATTCCCATGCACCGTTCCAACGTGGTGGGAAGAGAGGGAAATGACCTGATTCTGCGTAAACCCTGGAACGGCCGTGAAGTCAGGTATCCGGACGCTGATCCTGAAGAATATGGAAAGGAGACCTTTTCCTTTCAGCGGTACGGATCGTGACCGGTTCCTTGGATGGTTTTCTTGCCCGCCGGGAGGGAGAGATGCTCGATCTCCTGGAGCGGATGGTTCTGATCCAGAGCGGTACTGCAAACAAGGCCGGGGTGGACCGAATGGGCCGCCTGGTACGGGAAGCCCTGGAAGGGCTGCCCCTGGAATGGACGGTCCATCGCCAGGAGACCGTTGGTGATCACCTGGTTTGCTCGACTCCCCGGGCGGATCGGCAACAGGCCGTTCTCATCACCGGCCATATGGATACGGTCTTTCCTGCGGATACGGACTTCAACTGGTTCCGCCGGGAAGACGGACGGGTCCGCGGTCCGGGAGTCATCGACATGAAGGGCGGGCTGGTGGTGACCATCTATGCGGTGCGGGCACTGGCGCATGCCGGCCTGCTGGAGGACCTGCCCCTGATCCTGCTGTTCAACTCCGATGAGGAGACAGGCTCGCCAACCTCCATCCCCCTGTTGAAAGAACTGGCCGCCAGGAGTGTCTGCGGACTGGTGACCGAGTGCGGTGGTCTCCAGGGACAGGTGGTGACCGGCCGGCGGGGTAAACTCGGCCTGCGGCTGGATGTCCATGGCCGGGCCGGTCATGCCGCCTTTGCCGGTGGCAACAAGGCCAGCGCTATCCTGGAGCTGGCCCGCCTGATCCAGGAACTGGAGGCGCTCAATGATCCGGAGCAGGGTGTGGTTGTCAACGTGGGCCGCATCGAGGGCGGGATCGGCCCGAATTCCGTTGCCGGGCATGCCATGGCCCTGGTGGATACCCGCTACACAACGGCTGCCGCCGGTCAGCGCCTGTACGAACAGATCGCTGATCTGGTCGGCCAGGGTAGGGTGGAGGGCACGTCCTCGGAGTTGCAGGTCACCAACGAACGGCCGGTCATGGCCCAGTCCTCTGCAAACAGGCAGTTGTTCCAGCTCTATCGGGAGGTGGCCTCCGGCTACGGCCTGATCATAGAGGAAGAGTTCCGGCAGGGCGTCTCCGATGCCTCCACCCTGGCCGGCGAAGGGCTGCCGGTTCTGGATGGCCTGGGTCCCATCGGCGAGCACGACCACAGTGACCGTGAGTACATGCTTCGGGAAAGCCTGTTGCAACGCACCTGCCTGCTGACCGGCCTGCTGGTCAGGCTGGGAGAACGGTTCTCCCGGTAGAAGGGGCGATCGGTATGGCGGTGGCGGTGGCGGGTTTCCTCGGGTCGTTATCCAGCCTGCCGCAGGCGTTGCGGCTCCTGGGCGCTGTCAGGTCCGTGGGCTTGACGCCTTGTCCAGATGAATCGGAAAAAACGTGACCAGCCGGGCGAGTGCTACCCACCCGGCTGGTCGCGAATAGTGCAGGAAGAAGATCAGACCGTGATCCGGTTACGGAGACGCTCGGCAAGCTTGTCGTCGCGGTAGGAGACGATGGTCACCGGCGAGCGGCGGAAGAGCTTTTCCGCCACCGAGCCGGTGAAGGCATGGGCGATTTCGCCCCGGGCCTTGACACCCATGACGATCATGTCCACGTCCTCCCGCACCGCATACTGGAGCAGTTTTGTGGCAGGCCGGCCAACGGTGATCACGAGCCGGATCTTTTCCCGTGGGAAGTCCACGTGTTCGAGCATTTTTTCCAGGGCCTCGGAACGCTGCTCCTGGATTTTCCCGATATAATGCTCGCCATCCACCTCGTACCCCAGAGCGGTGATCCGCTCCACGGTCTCCACATCCCGTTCATCGATGACATTGACGAAGAGGAGCTGATCGATGTCCAGGCTCCGGCCCAGAAGCACCGAGTATTCCACAATCCCCTGGGAATAGGGTGAAAAGGCCAGGGGCACCATGATCTTTTTTATCTCTTTCATTTATCTCACCTTTTCGCTCCTGATATCGGTTCAGGCGGTTGCAAACGATTTGATCGGTTTCCGTGCTTCCGGTCCACGCGCCTTCTGCATGATATAGATCAGAACCAGGATGCCCACGCCGAGGAGGTAGCACCAGTAGCGCTGCTCATGGGGTAGGCCGATCCACTGGGCGATCCGCTGCGGCTGCATGAGGATGAAGGTCGAGCAGAGAAAGAGCGGCACCTCCCAGATCTTGTTGCGGGCTATGAACCATCCCTGGGTGGCCGAGGCAAAGGCGAAGTTGCCCAGGCAGGCCATGAGGAAGATCAGGATTCCCTGGCTCCAGGAATGGATATTGTGCAGAATCAGATCAGTATTGAAGATGAACATGAAGGGCAGGATGGCGGTCCGGATGTCATACATGAAGCCCTGCAGGCCCGTGGGAATGGGCGGTGACTTTGCAATGGCCGCTGCCGCATAGGCGGCCAGGCCGACGGGCGGGGTGTCGTCGGCCAGGATGCCGAAGTAGAAACAGAACAGGTGGGCGGCCATGAGCGGGACGATGAATCCCTGCATGGCGCCGATGTTGACGATGGCCGGCGCGGTCAGGGCCGCCATGACGATGTAGGTGGCCGTGGTGGGCAGGCCCATGCCGATTATCAGGCTGGCAATGGCGGTGATGACCAGCATGAGAAAGACGTTGCCCATGGAGAGGACATCGATGATCTCGGAGATCAGGTTACCGAGCCCCAGGGCGACAACGCCGACAATGATACCGGCTGCGGCAGTGGCCAGGGCAACGGCCACCATGTTTCGGGCGCCGGTGGCCAGGGCGGAGAAGATATTGATGATGGATTGTTTGAAGGCCGGTCCCACCGGTTCCTTCCGCCGCATGGCCTTGACCGGCTCCTGAAAGAGCATGATGACCGTCAGTACGCAGATGGCGTTGAAGGCCGCCAGCTCGGGCGAATGACGGACCACGATCAGTTCGTAGAGCAGCATGAACAGCGGCACCAGATAGTGCAGGCCACTGAGCAGTGTCGAAAAGAAGCGGGGCAGTTCGCTCTTGGGCATTCCCTTGATGCCCAGCTTGGAGGCCTCGATGTGTGAGATGTAGAACAGGGCCGCATAGGAGACAAAGGCCGGGATGGCTGCAGCCTTGACCACCTCGATATAGGGGACGTTCACATACTCGGCAATGATGAAGGCCGCCGCCCCCATGATCGGCGGGGCAAGCTGCCCGTCGGTCGAGGCGGCAACCTCGACGGCCGCGGCCTTGGTGGGCGGATAGCCGACTTTCTTCATCATGGGAATGGTGAAGGTGCCGGTGGTGACGATGTTGGCGATACTGGAACCGGATATCATGCCGGTCAGCCCCGAGCCCATGATGGCCGCCTTGGCCGGTCCACCCTTGTAGCGGCCCAGGAGGCTGAGGGCGAGCTGAATGAAGTAGTGGCCCGCCCCTGCCTTGTCCAGCATGGCGCCGAACAGGACAAAGAGAAAGACAATGGTCGCCGAGACATCCAGGGGAATGCCGTAGATACCCTCCGTGGACATGGTCATCTGGCCTACGAACCGGTTCAGCGACGTGCCCTTGAAGGCGATCAGGTCCGGCATGTAGGGGCCAAGGAAGCAGTAGCCGATGAAAAAGGTGCCGATGATGGGCAGGGCCGGACCGATGGTCCGCCGGGTCGCCTCCAGGAGCATGACCGTCAGGAGGATACCGAAGATCATGTCCGCCATGACCGGTGATCCCTGGCGGTTGTTGATGGCCTCAAGAAAGATGACCAGGTAGAGGGCACAGAAACAGGCCAGTGCGGCCAGCAGCATGTCCAGTACGGGAATTTTCTTGTGCTGGGAAAAGTAGCTGAGGCCGAGGATCGGTTTCTTGAGCAGGGGATAGTTGAGATAGACCAGGGTCAGGGCAAAGGCCAGGTGGATGGCCCGGATATAGGTGGTATCCAGGACCACGAAATAGGGAAGCGACAACTGGAACAGGCTCCATGCCACCGCAATGGTGGGGATGATCCATTTCTGCCAGCCCGTGGGCTTTCGTCCGATCCCCTCTTCCTCTTCGGCCAGCTTTTTTGCCAGCTCCATCCCTTCTTCATCGAACTGTACGTTAATCTTGCTCATGGACTCCTCTTTTTCCTAGTGCGTTAACGTATTCCGTGTAGCTCTTCTCTCTATCGGATGTCCCGGACCGCCAGGGCACGGTAACCCCGCCGGTGGACAAGACGATCGGTGTAAAAGGTGCCGCGGACAAAGTTGAATACCCGGGCCGAGACATTTTCCCGGTCACCGGTCCAGACAAACCCGCAGGACAGGTGAATCTGCGGGATGATCCTGATCTTCTGGCCGCACTCGGCCTCGTAGCCCTGGTAATCGGAATTTTTGACGAATAGGGTCTGCAGCTCGTTGAGAGTCGGCAGCCGCCAGTTATCGTACATGACAGGAAGTGAGGTGGGAAAGGTATACCGGATCCATTTTTCCGCCTGGTGCCAGTCGATGTCGCCGAGGTTGTCTTCGGCCGCCCACATGAGATGGAGTTCGGTGTCGGTCACCGTGCCGTCGCCGTTGTCCACAAACCGCTCCGAAGCCGCAAGAGAGGGAGGATGCAGCAGCAGAACAAAAGCGACTCCGCTGAACAAGAAAATAAAGACGTTCCGTTTCATTGCATGGCCCTCCCTGATTGTGGTGACGTGGTGCGTTACATGGATCTCCCTGCCGGTTACTCTTTTCTGTGCTCTTTTTGGATTATGTGGTTCTTGCCTGGTTTTCTTTTTTCCCGGGATCATGGCGAATGATCCCGGGAAAAAAGAACCGGCGGCCCTGGAGGGGACCGCCGGACAACCTGGCCGTTATTTCATCAGGCCCGCTTCTTTGTAGTATTTCATGGCACCCGGATGGATCGGCGCGGACAGACCTTCCAGCATGTTCTGCTTGGTCAGGCCGGCGTAGGCCGGATGCAGTTTCTTGAAGTCGTCGAAATTCTCGAAGACCTCCTTGGTGATGGCATAAACGACTTCATCCGGAATCTTGGCAGAGGTGACAAAGGTGGCCTTGACGCCGAATGTCTGGATGTCCTTGTCGTTCTGGGCACCGGGATAGAGCTTGTGGTTGATGGTCGCCTTGGCATAGTAGGGGAACTTGGCCAGGAGCTTGTCAATGCCGGGACCGGCAACGTCGGCGATCAGCACCTTGCGGGCTCCCGAGGTGGCCTCCTTGATGGCTCCGGAGGGATGGCCGACGGTGTAGAAGAAGGCATCGATGCGTCCATCCTGCAGCAGGCTGGCGGCCTCGGAGGCCTTGATGCTCTCGGCCTTGATGTCTTTCTTGACATCGATTCCCACGGCCTCCAGGGCATCGATGGCGTTCTGGCGCTGACCGGAACCGGGATTGCCGATGTTGATCTTCTTGCCCTTGACGTCATTGATGGTCTTGATGCCGGAATCGACAGCGGCAACCAGGGTCACTGTCTCGGGATGGATGGAGAAAACGGCCCGCAGGTCCTTCTGCGGTCCCTTGTCTTTCCATTCTGCCAGACCGTTGATGGCCTGGTACTGGCGGTCCGACTGAACCACACCGAATTCCAGGTCACCGGCCATGACCGCGTTGACATTGAAAACCGACCCGCCGGTGGATTCGACCGTGGCCCGGATGCCGTACTCTTTTTTCTTCTTGTTGATCATCTTGGCAATGGCGCCGCCGGTGGGATAGTAGACCCCGGTGATGCCGCCGGTGCCGATGGTCACGAAGGTGGTTTTTGCCTGGGCGGTGGCAAAGAGCAGCATCGTGGCTGCAAGCAGGGCAAGGCCGTAAAACAGTGTTCTTTTCATCTGTGCCTCCTTTTCGTTTGCTGTGGAATGGTTTCCGTTTTTCCCGAATCGATAAATGAATCTATATTCAACTCTGCCGCCCTTGACAAGGAATTATTGATTTTTCCGGAGATGATTTTTTTTCTGGAATGCGGATGCAATTCCCTTGCTTTTTTTATTGTGAATCGGTAAGCCGGTGCAGAAAGAAACGACCCAGACAGGGCCTGAATGGCGCTGCAGGCGCCAGACACTACTGTTCAGGGATACGACCATGAGCAAAGAGAAAAGTGAAGCAGCATCTGACCAGTCATCTGTACAGGCGGCGGCCGGAACGAAGAGAAGAAAGAAACTCTATGAGGTCGCCTTTTACCACGACTGGTGCAAGGCCTGCGGTATCTGCACCGCCTTCTGTCCTCAGCAGATCATCCTGAGCGATAAGGCCGGCAAGCCCTGGATTTCCGAAATGGACCGATGTACCGGCTGCCGGTTCTGCGAGATCCACTGCCCCGATTTTGCCATCCGGGTTTCCCCACGATCTTCCATGGAGCAAGACGGCGATGACTAAGGAAAAACAGACCGAAACGGCCAGCGGGCAGGGACGGTTCCTGCTCCAGGGGAACGAGGCCGTGGTGGAGGGCGCCCTGGCGGCCGGCTGCCGGTTTTTTGCCGGCTATCCCATCACCCCGGCTTCCGAGATCGCCGAGCAGCTTTCCATCAGGTTGCCCGCCGTGGGCGGTACCTTTATCCAGATGGAAGACGAGATCGCCAGTATCGGTGCGGTGATCGGGGCATCCCTGACCGGGGTCAAGGCCATGACGGCCACCTCGGGGCCGGGTTTTTCCCTCATGCAGGAGAACCTGGGATTCGCCTGCATCACCGAGGTGCCCTGCGTGATCGTCAATGTCATGCGGGGCGGCCCCTCCACCGGCCTGCCCACCAACCCGGCCCAGGGTGACGTGCAGATGGCCCGCTGGGGAACCCATGGCGACCATCCCATCATCGTCCTGGCTGTTTCCACGGTCAAGGACTCCTTTTCCATTACGGTCAAGGCCTTCAACCTGGCCGAGAAATTCCGGGTGCCGGTGATCCTGCTGTCCGACGAGGTGGTGGCC
>Ga0256914_1002642_pt1 | contig 14784 bp, 22 predicted proteins | sample HulkmetaG_FD_191571 | JGI IMG/M metagenome (GOLD analysis project Ga0256914, IMG submission 191571) | Hydrothermal chimney microbial communities from Main Endeavour vent field at the Juan de Fuca Ridge, Pacific Ocean - Hulk | ecosystem: Environmental > Aquatic > Marine > Hydrothermal vents ... | reverse complement strand
GGACGACAGCGTAGGGTTAACACCATTGCGGAGGTATCCCTACGCACCACCTAGTCAGCCCGACTTTTTTAATGCAGGGAAGGGGGAAGTATGAGGAAGAACGTGTTTGACAGCGCCCTGAGCGACCACACCCCACAGAGCAAGCCGCTTCCTGGCAAGGAGCACCGCATGAAGAGCAACCCTGCCGGCGGCTACGGCTTCGATGAGGGGGCCGCCGGCATCGTGCGAAGGTTCGTTGTGCTCGGCATTGACAACGGCACCTTCTACACCTCTGAGCACGCCCTTGCAAGGAAGACGGTAGACGCCATCCGTAGCTATGCCAACGAAGACACCGATGGCTTCGCCGATCTGCTTACCTATGCCCGTGGTGTTGCCATGCGCCAGCGTGATCCGCTTGCCGCGTACGCCGTCGGGCTCGACGCCGTGCGTTCCAACCCAGATAAGGCGGCCAAGCTCTACGAGATCTTCAACGACATGATCCGCACAGGCGGCGACATGCTCGTGTTCATGGGCTACACCAGGGCGCTCGGGCGGGGCGTCGGACGTGGTATGCGCAAGGCTATCAGCCGTTGGTACAACAGGCGCAACCCGCAAGACACCGAGTTTCAGATTGCGAAGTACCGCAAGCGTGGTGGCTTTGCGCATGAGGACGTGGTGCGGCTTGCCCATCCGAGGCCGAGGAGCGATTATCTATCGCGGGTGTTCAGATACATCACCGGACACGGGCCTCCGACGCCGCTGTTCGAAAACATCGAAGCCGCCAAGAAGGTATCTACTATGTCCGCGCTTGAGGAAATCATCAAGCGCGGGAAGCTGACCTGGGAGATGATTCCCACCGACCCCTGGCACAAGCGGCCAGAGTTCTGGGACTTCATGATTCCACGCTTGCCGCCGCTCGCGTTCGTTCGCCACCTACACAGGTTCACAGACAGGTGCATTTCTGGCGATCATTATTGTTTGAGGGCGAAGGCGATCGACAGGATCAGCAGACTGAACAGGGGAGATGCGCGCGTTCACCCTGGCCGCGTCTTTAACGCCTACTTGGAGCTGGTGAAGCGCAGGAAGCTGGACAGCGCAATGGCAACGGAGCTCGAAGAGGCGTTCTTCCGCGGGTTCACCGATATGGAAAGGGCGCACTCCAGCGTGGCCGTTGCGCTTGATATGAGCGGCTCGATGCGCTGGGAAAACAGAACGCACATGGCCGGCGCGCTTGGCGTCCTCTTGGCAAAGAAGTTCATCGGCGCGCACACGTACTACTTCGACACGCGCGCTGTGACGCCGGATGAGGCCGGCGTCTCTCCGAGGGAGTTGGCGTTCGGCCGCGCTGGTAGTCCCCTCGGTGGTGGCACTGCGGTGTCTAGAGTAATCGAGCGCATCGAGGCGGATGGAGTAGCAGCCGATGCCATCGTCATCGTTACTGACGAGCAGTCGTGGTACGGCAGGCATCCGGTTGCGGCGTTCGACGATTACAAGAGGCGCATCAACCGCAACGCTAAGCTCGTTGTCCTCAGCTTGGCCGCCGACGGCATCTCTCTCACCGACCCTGAGCGCAGCGACCAGATGACCGTTGCCGGCTGGACACCAGACGCCGCAGACATCGTTGCAAGGTTCATAGAGGAATAGCATGGACCTCTGGCCGCATCAGGAGCGCATCATCGAACAGGCCAGAAACGAAGTCATGAAGGGTAGGCGACGTGTGTTGATCACGTCGCCTACTGGTTCTGGTAAGACTCGTGTCCTGGCCTGGAAGCTGAAGTCGGCGTCGGACAAGGGGCTCGTCGCCTGGTACGTAGTGCATCGACGCCAGCTCGTGCATCAGACTAGCAGGGTGTTATCGAGCCTGGGCATAGAGCACACTATGGTCATGGCCGGTGAAGAAACCGACCACAGCGCTAACATCTACGTCATCAGCCGTGACACATACCTTCGCCGCAAGGACTGGATGAACCTCGGAGAGCCGGCGCTTATCGTGATTGACGAAGCGCACATCGCCCTTGGCATCCAACAACAGATTGCTGAAGACTGGCCGAGGGCCGTGATACTTGGTTACACGGCGACGCCGCTGACGCTTTCTGGTCCGGCGATGGGCGATGTGTACGAAAGCCTTGTCCACGGTCCTACGTACACGGAGCTCATCGAGGGCGGGTACCTTGTGCCTCCCGAGTACTGGGAGGCGGTGAGGGTTGACACGTCAGGCTTCAGGGTGTCAAGGGCAACTGGCGAGTTCGTGCAGAAAGACCTGTCCAACTGGGTCAAGAAGGGCGAGGTCATCGGCTCGGCTATAGACTCATGGCGTCGCATCGCCGATGGGTTGCCGACCGTTGTCTTCGCACCTGGTGTGGCGGCTAGCAAATACGTGGCCGCTAAGTTCAATTACGCCGGCATACCGGCCGCTCATATAGACTGGTCAACCCCAGAAGAGGAGCGGGAGCGGTACCTGCGTATGCTCGCCTCTGGGGAAATCAAAATCCTCAGCAACGCCGACCTGCTCTCCGAGGGATACGACATGCCGGAGATGAGGGCTGTCATGATGCTTGCCCCGACGATGAGCACGGCGAGGTATTTGCAGCGCCTCGGCCGCGCCCTTCGTATCCATCCTGGCAAGGACAAGGCCATCGTGATAGACCACGCCGGTGTTCTGAGTCGGCATGGTTTACACACCGATTGGGAGCGCTGGACACTTGAGACACGTGGCAAGCGCAAGGAGCGCAAAGAGAAGAAGCAGCTCAAGAAGTCAGAGAAGAGCATCGTGTGTCCGCAATGCGGGTTCGTCTTCGAGAAGCGGGATACGTGTCCGCAATGCGGGTTCAAGCTCGGCAAGTCGAGCAACGCCAAGCCGCTAGTCGAGCATCCTGGCGAGGTCGTGCGGGCGAAAGGTAAACACGACTACGACCCCGAAGCGGCGAGGGCCTTCTACCTTGACCTTGCCGCGTATGCCAGGGAGAAGGGATACAAGAGCGGCTGGGTTTACCACGCCTTCGTTAAGAAGTACAAACGTCGCCCACAATGGGAGTGGAAGAACCTGCCCGTACCGGCAAAGGCTTCCGAGACGGCACGCAACTGGGCAAAGTACCTACAGCTACGTAAAATATATGGGGAGAGGAAGAGGAAAAAATGATTGAGCCGACAGTTCAGATAGAGCAGTACGCAGACGTAGAGCAGCAGGTTGCGGCGCTAGCAATGCGCATCATCAAGCACGAAGAGGAGACGCGCGAGATCGCAAAGGAGGTGTACAAGCTATACGAAGAGTACACCAGCGTTCTTGAGGCGGGGCGCGAGGGGTTCTACTCCATCATGGAGCGGCACGGCATTGCGCGCAGCACGGCCCACCGTTACGTCCGCATCGGGCGCGCCCTGAAAGACGGCGTCGACCCCACCCTCACTCTCGGAGAGCTCGTGAGCGCCGGCGACGCCCTTCTCAATGGGGCCACCCGCTCTGATGTTAAGGAAGCCATAGAGAAGGAGCGCGTCAAGGAGCTTGCCGAGGAGGTGCGCAACGGCGGCATTCACAAGATTGCTATCCCGTCGTTCGCGCTTGAGCTAGTCAAGCTGCTACGCGAGATAGCGAGAGAACTGGATCCGGAGGTGCCAAATGAAATAGACGCAACGGGATACGGCTTATCGTTCGCCGCCTTCGCCCTAGACTACGTGGCGTCGGAAGATCCAGAGCTGTACACGAGGTTGGTGGATGACTTCAAGAAAAGCATGTGACGCGGACCTCGACCTAGTACGGAAGCAGCCGTGCTTGATCTGTGGTGTGAAACCATCTGACCCGCACCACTTGCCAGGATACAAAAACGCACGGCGCAGGACGCACGATCTAGTCATTCCCCTGTGCAGGATGCACCACCGCTGGGTTCACGACACGGCGAAGGGCGTGAAGTGGGAGCGAGATAACCTGCTCAACCTCTGGGGTTGGGCGTTTGGTTATGTGCCAGGGGCGATAGAAGAAATCATGGAAGAACGCTGCAACGGAGGTGGAAATGGCTAAGTACATCATTGACATTGAAACGGCGGGTACAAACAGGAGCGACGTTATCGAGTATCTGACATCGAAGATAGCTCCGCCGAAGAACTACAAGACCGAAGAGGCCGTGCGCAAGTGGTGGGCAACCGCCGGAGCCGAGAAAATCGCCGAGGTCAAGAACGCAACGGCGCTTAGCGGCACGTGGGGACGCATCGTTGGTGTTGGCATAAGCCAAATAGATAATGACAAAGATAATGACAAAAACGTAATAATTGTCGATTCCGATGAGCTCGTTGCGCTCAACACCATCAACGATGAGATAACCAGCGGCGACTGGCTTATCGGACACAACATAGCCGGATTCGACATACAGTACATCTATCAGCGTGCGATCATCAACGGAATGAGGGAGCTTGCAGTAAAGATGCGCCATATCTTACATGCCAAGTTTTACGTCGACACCATGTACGAATGGACGCTCGACTGGCGCAAGCGTGTTTCCCTGAAAGAGATAGCCTTTGCCCTCGGAGCCGAGGTCGACTTCGAAGACGACGGGGCAAACGTCCCGATGTGGTTTGAAGAGGGCAACCTGCACGCGATTGAGAGGCACCTTGAGAACGACATTGCTCTTACTCGCTTCGTTTACGAAAGGATGATGCTTTGATCAGATTAGAACTCCCGTGGCCGCCGAGCATGAATCGCTACTGGCGTCACTACCAGGGGAGGACGCTCATAAGCCGTGCTGGGAGACAATACAAGAAGGACGTTTCCGAGATAGTCATGCTCTCTGGGGCCGCACGCAACCTGGACGGTAGGCTCAAGGTAGAGATAGTCGCGTATCCGCCAGACAAGCGTCCACGCGACATAGACAATCTTCTCAAGGCTATTCTTGACGCCCTTGAGAAGGCTGGCGTGTTTATCAACGACAACAGGATAGACGACTTGTGCATAAGGCGTGGGGAGGTGGAGCAGGGTGGGAGAATAATCGTTACCATAGAGGAGGTGTGACATGGAGTTTCTTGAGGTAGAGGCGGTCGTTGATTTCCCAAACGAGTACTACAGGTTTACAGGCCTGGTGAGCGCGGATGAGTACGAAAAGTACAAGGACGATGTCTACCGCGAGATTGCGCTGTACGTCACTGACACAAACGCGCCGCCACGCCTGCTGAAGACATTGCGCGGAGGGCCGAACGACTGGTTCGGTACCGAATTGTGGGTTGCCATCTACGAAATCGAAGAGGTAAAGGGAAGAGTCATCGTTCCAATTGGAACGCCGCCGCTGTTTCCGGAAGTGCTCCAGACTAGTGTTGGTCGACTGTGGTATACTGCAACGAAAGGAGGCTTTAATGATGTTGCACAATGAGGTTGTCTGTCCGGCATGTGAAAAAACTGGCGAAATCTACGTCTACGACGAGCACGGTGGTGAGTATATAGTCAGGTGCCCGCTATGCTGCGGAACTGGGATGTTCCCTCCGGATCCGGAGGACCCGAACGACGAGGCCGTGCTCAGGATTATCGAGATGGCCCGCAACGGCGAGCATGACAAGGCCAGGGAGGTGGCCGTTACGATGTTCATCATGATGGACGCGTTACGCAGAAAGAGCGAAGAGCCGTGGGCAAGGATACCAGAAACGAAGGGGGTGCTGGCATGAGCGAAGAAATCGTGGATGTCGCGTATAAGGAAGAGGCACCAGAGGTCGCGCTGGCCGTAAAGCCTGAAGTCGGGCCGGAGGCCCTGCTCGAACGCTACCGCGCAATCACTACCGTAATGCGCGAGGGCGTGATGCGCGAGGGCGTTGACTACGGGAAGATCCCTGGCAGCAAGAAGAACGTGCTGCTCAAGCCAGGGGCCGAGAAGCTGGCCGCCCTGTTCGGTATCACGATCCGCGTCGAGCTGACGCAGAGTGTAGAGGACTGGGAAAACGGCTTCTTCTACTACCGGTACAAGGCAATCGCCGAGAAGAACGGGCGGGTTCTCGCCGAGACCGAAGGGTCAACCAACTCCCGCGAGCGGCGCTACGCTAACCAGATAAAGAAGGGGCGGGCGACGCCATACGATCTTGTCAACACCCTGCAAAAGATGGCGCAAAAGCGCGCTATCGTCGGGGCCGTTCTTCTCGCTACCGGTGCCTCGGAGTTCTTTACTCAGGACCTTGAGGACATGGAGTTCCTGCATGAGGAAGAGCCCAGGCGGGAAGCGGCGGCTGAACCGAAGACCGATGGCAAGGTGACGCCGGAGCAGCTAAAGCAGATAGGCAAGTTGCTCGTCAAGATCGACTTCGGCGGCAAAGACGAGAGAAGCAAGCGTGAGGCCCGTTCGCTGCTTTCGTACATCATCGGCCGCGAGATGAAGGACAGCTACGACCTGACCTACGGGGAAGCACAGCAAATCATCGATGCTCTCAGCGCTAGCGAAGAGGCCGTGACCGAACTCGTCAGCGGCTGGGCGAACGCCGAAGCCGAGAAGGCCCGCAAGGAAATCCCTGCAATCACCGAGGGCCAGCGGAAGAAAATCATGGCCCTCTTCAACAACTTCGGCATCACGGACAGGGGCGAGAGGCTGAAGTACACGGCGCAGCTCCTTGGTGTCAAGGGGATCGAAAGTACAAACGACCTCACGAAGGCCCAGGCCGCACGGCTCATAGAGATTCTTGAGGCCAAGGAAGAAGATGGCAAGAAGGGGGCTTAAAACCGAGGCCCGCGAGTTAGGCGTTACGGTAATGCGCCTGCGCAGGCTGCTCAACAGGCTTAGGGATTCCGGAGAGCGGATCGACATTCCGCTCTCCGAGGATCTACGCCGTAAGGTGCGAGAGATAATCGCCGAAGAGGAAAACCTTGACGGCATGATCACGCTCAGCGAACTGCATAGCATGTTCGGGACCTCGAAGGGCAGGATCAATCATGCCCTCATTACCTGCGGCGTCAAGGGCGAACGCCGGTACTCGCGGGAGCAAAGTCGCTACGTAGCCGCATACGAAAGAGACAAGGCAATCAAGGCGCTCAAGGAGCGGTACGAGCTCCCCGAGCCTGGTTACATAAGCCTTACCGCCGCGGCTAAGAGAATCGGGAAGAACCGGCGAGAGCTTCTCTACTGGTTCAGGTCACAGGGGATAGAGCCGCGAGAGGTAGTTATCAACATGAGGCGTGACTACTTCGTGAAGCTCGAAGACTGGAAAGCGTACATACGCTCGGCCTCGTCTTCTTACATACCGGCGTATCTCGCGGCTGAGCTTTTCGGGACAACGCGCACCGTCATAGAGCTAATCATCAATAAGTACGGCGGTGACTACAAGGGGCATAGTGGCGGCACAATACATGTGGTTCCAGACTCGATAAAAGACTACATGGAGATGTTGCCAAAGCGCACGGCAAAGCTGAAGGACAATGGCGGGCCTATGTCTGACGAAGAGATAGAACTAGTCGTCGAGCGGGCGCGCGTTCTGGTTGGGGATGAGTTCGCCGACCTCTTGCACCAGGAGCATGAGAGGTGGCTTGCGGCGTACAAGGAAGGGGTGCATGATGGGAATAAAGGTTCTGGATTACAGGATAGCCGTTGAGGAAATCAAGGACACGGACGCGAAAACTCCGTCCGGTATCATCGTTCCGGAGTTTGCTAAGTACAGTCAAAAGGCCGGCCGAGTCGTAGCTGTTGGTAGCGGCAAGCTGCTTAGCAACGGGAAGCGAGAGCCGATGGACGTTAGGGTCGGGGACATCGTGATATACGACAAGTACTCTGGGGTCGAGGTGGAGCACGACGGAACGACCTACACCATCCTCGGAGGGGCGGAGGTGCTAGCAGTAATCAAAGGCACAGGAGGTGAGCATGAGTGACGCAGACGGGAGGGACACCTGCAGGTGGAGGGTGACGGGCTACGAGCAGAGAAGCTCTATTTCTTGCGGCGTCACCGAGGCCGAAACTGGATGCGGCCACTTTGTTGATTTCGGCCCCACCTTCGGAGAGCCCATTACGATTAAGCGCGAGGAAAACGAAGTACTGCATGAAGTACACCTCGCAGGAAGAATCAGGTTTTGCCCGTTTTGCGGCAAGCCCGTAGAAGCATCACCTCTCAGGTGGTGGTGGAAAGACGGGAGATACATAGAGGAGGGATGTTGAGTATGTTAGCTATTAGCGATTGCTTCGGGAGCCTCCACATCATCGCCCCTGGCACCACGTTCGCGGTCGTCGGCGACACCGACTATGCGGCAGTCATTATGCTGCTACCGGTCATCTACCCCGACACCGGCCAGCGGGTTCGTGTGGACCTGACCGGTCGGCTGAACGCCCGCGTCGCCAATGGGGCGCTCAGCTACATTTGGCACTGGTTGGCCGAGAGCACCGAGCGCGGTGGCGGCTACCTTGGCATGAGTACCGTCGTTGCCAGTGTCCAAGGGGAGATTAGAGATGGGAGCTAAGTTCTTTCTTCTGGTCGAGATAGACGAAGAGAGCATTGATAGCGCAGAAGAGATTGATGACTTCCGTGATTTTGTCCTGACTGGGTTCGGTGATTTGCATCTGCATTCGGACACCATAGGCGACTTCCTTAACGGCGGCAACCCAGTCAAGGTGCATCTTGCCATCGCCGAGCCGGACATTTGCCCGAGATGCGGCGGCGACGGGATAATCGGTGACGCCGAGCCGTGCGATGCCTGCTGCGGCACCGGCGTCAAAAATCTTTGCAATGTGACGGACGCGATGTTCGGTATGCAGTAGGGGACAAACCTATGTACGCGGCACCGTTTCCTCAATCCTGAACTCGATGGGCGGGTGCGTCGGTTCGATGTGGCCCGCCCCATCGTCAACCCACACAACGAGAGCGCCGTTGCCGGTAGTGGTGAACGCCTCTGAGGGGAGAACGAGGTCGATTTTGGAGGGGTCCCCTGCGTTGACGGTGGTAGAGCAGGTGATCACCGTGCCGTCAGGCTTCCTGAAGCGGCCTGTCACGGTCTTCCCCGAGAAGTCGCTGCCCTTTACGATTATCGAGAAGGGCTTTCCTTCCGTTCCAACTGGAACGACAATCGTGGTGCTAACAGTTTCCATCCTGTGTTCCCCCAATCAGGTGCGTGCGAGCATCGCTCGCGCTCATGCCGGCTACGGCCACGGCATCGGACATCGCAGAGAAGGATATATCAGCGGGCCACTCGACAACCGCACTCACATCTGCGCTATAGTTTTGCATGGCCTCAGAGTTACCATACAGACACACCCCGCTGATAATAAAGTAGTCTCCGGCGGTATCCACCCTCGCTCCGCCCAGCGAAAAGGTGATCATGAAGTCTCTCTTGCCGAGGCTGAGAGCAATCACAACCTTCTCCTCTCGGTGGCGATGTCCTCTGGCCCAGCGACCGGAGTACCGTTGCGATACAGCTCGAACCTGGCGAGCTCGGTCGTGTTGTCGGGGCCGTAGATGATAAGCTGCGTGCCGACGCGCAACCACCGACCGGAGAAGAGGTCCTTTGCCTGCTCGGATGAATCCCTCGCTTCCTCGGCGGCCGTCTTCGCGTCCTGCACGCTGCTTTCGCTAGCTGGGTCGCTTGGAAGATTGTCCGTCTTAGACTTGATAGACTGGGCGGTGTATTCCAGGGCGAGGTTGGACACGTCAGCCTTGTACTGGTCTGGGTTGTCGAGGTCGGCCTGCACGGTGTCGAGCTGGTCGCTGATGGTTTTCAGGTCGTCGTTGTCAGCTCCGCGAATGTTCGGTTCCAATAGCTGACCTAGATATTCTCCGAACGAGCCGGCGGCATGGTTATCAGCCGTCAGAGCCGCCCACACCGCAGCCGCCTGCGCCTTCTGGTCGGCGGTGAACGGCTGTTGGAAGTCCGTCAGCGCAATCTCTCCGCCGTTGCCAACGTACTCCATCTCCCAGGTAACGGCGGCCGTGCGCACAGCGGTCCCCGAGAGGCTGAGCAGAGACCATTGACCGATGGTTAGAGCCGTCAGGTCCCATGTCTGCTCGGCGAGCAGGTCGGAGCCCTGCTTGAGCCGCATGGTCAGGCTGCCAACGTAGGTTGCGGATAAGTTGCGAACGTAGACGCCGACAAGCAGGGCGTCCCCAGCCGTGGCCTCGAACTCACGCTCGTGGGGCACGGAGTACTCATCGGACGTGCTCCGCATTGCGATGGAGTGCGGGTCGGTACGGGTGTTCGTGCTGTCCCACCACTTCTGTCCGCCAGTATAGTACCACCACTGGTCATTTGGGTTCGCGTTTACGTCGATGATGCGGGTCAGGTTGCCATCGGGCAGCGGCGTGTTGTATTCGACGGCGTCGATCCCAGTGTTATTAAGATGGCCGTCATGGTAATCGGGCCGCTCAATGGTGACGCGCCCGCGCCAACCAGAATTGAACAGCGCGAGATAGTTCGCCCAGCGCACTTTCAGGTCGCGGTGAATAGCCGTGCCGTTGTACGTGTTGGTTGCGCGATACGCCCCAGCAACGAGACAGCCGTTAGTGTCTGTGTCTACGTTGTCGTGGAGCTGGAGCCCCATATAGGCTCCGTACATCCGACAGTTGTTCCAGGTCACGGGCTGCTGGTAGTCAGCTACGCCGGTCGTGACATACTGCGTCAGGCCAGCGTAGACGCACAACTCGTTGATAATCGTGTTCTGGCCGCCATAATATGCGTTGACACCGCGCACGAGTCGCCTTCCCGTTGCGTTCTCAACGCTTGCTAGAGTAATGTCGCTAATATCTTGCGGGTGGGCGTAGCTTGTGTTTTGGAGATACAGCAATGACTCAATGTTGTCGTCGACGCCGCTAGAGCTAGCCCAAATAGCAATGCGCTTCAGCACTAAAGGCCCGTAGAATCGGCCAGTCCAGATACGCAGTGGGGCCGTGTAGTAGGCGTATACGTTGTTTGCGTAGGCGATTTCCAAATCCTGGATGTTGACATCTGCGCGCCGCAACCATATCTGGTACATGATTTGGTCGCTCGCCCCGACAAACCTGATGTTGCTCGTCAGGTTGGCGACACCGGCGGCGATTTTGTTGTAGTCCTCATCCCAGCCGTGAGCATTTGACAACCCAGCAGTCAGCGTGATGCTGTTCCCGTTGACGCTCTGGATGGTGGCGAGCTCCCACTCGCGGTTGGCGTATGAATTATGCGGGTCGGTCCACCGAGGAGCGATGAGGAGCTGGTCGCCGGCTTGCCAGCCGGTGGCGTCGGCGACGGTGATTTCTGTAGCTCCGGCATCAACGGCGGCGGTGAGCCAGGTGTTGCGCTTGCGCTCAACGGCGCTCTTGGTGTAAAACTTTGAATATCTGTTGCTGTCCAAATACGCGCTGTATATGCTCGCATAGTTTGCACCCTGGAGCGCGCTTCCGTCGGCGTTCAGATAGACCTCGTGCGTAACACCAGCGGGTATCGGGTCTCCCTCGGTGCCCATGTCCCAGGTGCTTTCATATCCGGTGCCGGCGCTGATATACACCTGGCCGTGCAGCTTGAACGTGCTTGACGTGGTACGAGAAAACTTGAGAGTGCCGCGGATGACGAGACTTGCGTTGGTTTCGTCGTTGGTGGTCGAGCGCGCACCAGTGCCGAACTCGACGTTGCCGTCGGCGGTCACGACGTGGCCCGCGTCGATGATGACACGGTCGCCGACGCCTGGGATGGTGCCGCTGTCCCAGGTGTTGGTATCCTGCCATGCCCCAGTCTGAACGCTAGTTATTGTCGCCATCTGGCCCCCGTCAGAGTCTTCCTCAGTTGCGCAGCATCGCGAATCCAGCAGCAATCACGCCACCGGCTATCGCGAACAGCAACCATGTCATGATAGACATCTTCCCGTTGAGAATATCCATACCTGACCGGACGTGGTCGATGTCATCGCGCATCTTTTCAAATGTGTTGAGGCGGCGCTCGTGATCCTCGATAGCACTTTCGACACGGACTATCCTGTATCCGTGGTTATCGAGGATTTCATAGACCTTTTTCATTCCTTCATCCATTTCACCAACTCCAACCACCCAACGCTGCGATGCCGTAACTGAAGTTAAGAGGCTCGTACCTTATCTGGAGTTGAAACCACGCCTTGTCCGCGGTGTAACCAATGCCTGAGTAAGTAACCAGGTAAATGCCGTTCCAGTACTGCATCTCACCTCCGGCCACAACTTCGAAATTGGACACTGAAAATACTACCTCTTCCGCCCAGAGGCGCACGGAGAAGCGGCTCCCAAAATCAATCTCGTACCCAGCCCTGCCCCCAGCGAAGGCAAGGCCGAGTACGAGTACAATAGCCGCGAACAGGCGCACGCTACCTCCGACCAGGGTTAGTCTTAGCCTGTGTGCTCGCCACAGCGTCGCGCAGGAAGATAGCTACGAGGCCGCCGTAGAGAGCGAAGACCATAGTCGGTAGGTCTATCTGGCCGCTAATGTACATTTGCACCGAGGCCACGATGACGGACGCGCCGGTCCAGAAGCTCTTGGACCTCAGCAGCTCCTTCCAGTTCTTGATGCCCTTCAGGATTGCCGGAAGAAGAACCATGATGCCGGCGGCCCCGCCGAGGACGTAGCCCCACACGTCGCCCCAGCTCTTGGGTTCGAGGCTAGCGGCCAGCGCAAGCCCGACGATTGCTATAATGACACCGATAACGACTTTTCTCATTCTGACCTCCTACATTCCTGTGAAGTGCAGCCCGAGAAGGAGCAGGGCTACAACCACGCCCGTGTACCACAGGGCAAAACGCGCTGGCGAGTTGCGGTATCCCTCGTGCAACAACCTTCACACTATGATTATAGAACACCTAGTGCCTCGTGCAACTTTTTCCATGAGATGATTGTAGTATAATCGTCAAACTCTTCGAGCGGCGTCAGCCTGACAGCGCCGAGCCTCTTATGCCAGAATCCGCGGTTCACCGTCGTGTTCTCAAGAATGAGCCCACCGTCAAGCAAGATTCCAACGTGACCGTATGGCTTGCTCACCTTGTACGAGAAGATAAGGTCCCCAGGCTCGGCGTTCCAGGCGGCGAACCCAGCCCTGCGCAGCGCCCGCTCAGCGCCGCGCGCCCACCAGTACTTGACATCCGTGTCGCCGTCGCCAAGGTGCGGGATTACCAGCCGCCCGTAGAACTCACCGTTGTTTAGCCCAGCGGAATCCTCAACTACCTGACGGACGAGCTTAAGACAGTAGCCTGGGCGCGTCTCGACTTCGAGGTGGCCGTGTACTACCTTATAGGCGCTGTTAAGCATCGCGTTCATCATGGCCCCCAGGTAAGTGTCCACGAGTCAAAGATCAGCTTATGAAGATTGTCTTTGGTTATCGGGCTATTGAACCAGATTTGCGCACCGGCTTTTGCGCTGCCGGTAACGCTGGTCAATTTGAGTCCGAATCGCGTTATATCGTAATTTGCTTGATCCGTATCGAATGTCACAGACGGAACTACCCGCGTTCTGCTACCGGCGGTATAGGGCTCCGGCGTGGCGGCCACAATCGCCATATCTTTCCAATTTGCCACATTGCTGTTATAATCCCATCCAGGATCGGCCAACTTGTCGACGAACGCATATACGCTCCCCCCAGACGCGATCGAATTGAATAGATCCAAATCGATATGCAATGCGTGCGTTAACCCGATCTCGTAGCGGTGAAAGAGCTTGAGTACAGCGTCGACGGTACCAAGATTATCAATATCTAAGCTGATGTTTTGTGTAATCGGGCCAAGCTGTATCCTGGTAGCGTAGTACAGCCGCAGCTTTTGATCGGTAGCTAAAGTCAACGTAATCGGAGTTCCGTCTGCGTCTCGGAACAGCTCACGAACCGCCAGGTTGGCCCCGCTCGTAGATTCTGGGCTCCATCCCCACTCAGTTAGGTTCTGCCCGCCAACTTGACTTTCGCTGAACTCACGGGCGCGGTGTTGCTCATAGAGCCCGTCCGATACAAGAATTAAATCGTCAGTCTCCCCCCCTGGCCTCGTGTTGGTCCTAACGACTTCGCTGTCCAACGCCGTCTGTGACGCATCTGGTGCAGATGTCCCTGTGCCGACTGCGGCATAATTTGTCAGTGCCGTGAACCCGTAACTGGCGATAAGCTCATATGCGTTGTCGAGCACCATGTTATGCTGCATCCCAGTTCGGTCCGGCCGCCAGATCGCGGCACGGCCTACGCCGCCTGGCCCGATACTGAAACGCTCGCGATAGCGTCCAATCTCCCACCGCATGTGCTGTGGCATAACGCGGGCTCGTACAACATTCTTGCGTGGCTCTTGACCGCGCAAGATAATCCGTGGCAATCTATGCTTCGACATAACTACCTCCAGATGGTGCTGCCAAGTTAGCAGACCCCATGCTGTCAACGCCATAGGGCTGCTGCGTCAAGTCTACAACAACGACAACAAGCGCATAGGTCCCGCCGGCTGGTGGGGCCAATGTAGCATTTCCGATGCTGTCATTACCAATGTCTACGACTACTACTACCAGACGGTAGGCACCAGACTGGGGGGCGCTGATCGTTGCGCTAATAGCGTCTGTGCCGAGATCAACCTCTTCTACGAGCGGGAGATATATCCCGCCAGCCGGCGCTGTTAGCTGCGCGTCGCCGACACTATGCGTCCCGCCATCGCGAACAATAACTGTAGGCCAGTAAATACCACCTTCAGGCCCAGATAGCCCAGCGGTGCCAAATGTATCGCTGTTCCGAACTGGATACATCTCCGAACGAATGATGACGCCGTCGCCGTTCGGCGTTCCGCTCAGGGAGCCCAGCACCTCTATCTGGTACGGGAGCGGAATGGCCTGGTCAATAAACATCTGCTCTGTGCCGGACATCACTACATGCTCTACGGCATACTGGTCACGCTGGGCGCGCATGGAGAGCTGCGTCCTGTCGC
>Ga0256914_1002641_pt1 | contig 14784 bp, 12 predicted proteins | sample HulkmetaG_FD_191571 | JGI IMG/M metagenome (GOLD analysis project Ga0256914, IMG submission 191571) | Hydrothermal chimney microbial communities from Main Endeavour vent field at the Juan de Fuca Ridge, Pacific Ocean - Hulk | ecosystem: Environmental > Aquatic > Marine > Hydrothermal vents ... | reverse complement strand
TTCTTAAGAATGTTACGGTGGGTGAGCAATGCGTGCTTTATCCTAATGTTTCCATCCGCGAAGATTGTGTGATTGGCAATCGGGTAATTTTACACAATGGGGTGGTAATCGGGAGCGACGGATTTGGTTTTGCTCCGTTCGGTGAGCAATATTACAAAATTCCGCAGATCGGGAATGTGATTATTGAAGATGACGTGGAGATCGGAGCGAATACGACGATTGACCGGGCCACGACCGGTTCCACCGTTATTGGCAAAGGGTGTAAATTCGACAACCTGGTACAAATTGCCCACAACGACAAGGTAGGCGCCAATACGGTGATTGCCGCTCAAACCGGTATTGCCGGCAGCACCCAAATTGGCGAGCACGTGACCATTGGGGGACAGGTGGGCATTACCGGGCACATCAAAGTGCATGACCGGGCAATTATTGCGGCTAAAACGGGCATTTCCAAAAATGTGCCTGAGGGCGCCATAATGTTCGGTATTCCGGCACATCCCATCCAAAAGCAAAAACGTATCGAAGCAACCCTGCGTCATCTTCCGGAGCTTATGTCCCGGCTTCGGGAATTGGAAAAAGAAGTTCAGGCCTTAAAGGAAAAACTGCAGAGCAAATAACGGAGTGACTATGGTAAAAAAACAGCGTACCATAAAAAAGCCGGTTTCTTTACGCGGTAGAGGCATTCATACCGGTAACAATACACAAATTACTTTTAAACCTGCGCCGGAAAATTACGGCCGGCGGTTTGTCCGGGTGGATGTGGAAGGCCAACCGGAAATTCCCGCCCTGATCGAATATGTTGTGATGGACGATTCGGTAGATAGCAGTCGCGGAACAACCCTGCGCAAAGACGATGTGGAAATTCACACAGTTGAGCATGTTCTGGCGGCCCTGGTCGGTCTGGAAATCGACAATGTGATCATTGAGTTAAATGCCAATGAACCTCCCATTGTGGATGGCTCGGCCATGCCCTTTGTGAACAAATTGCTGGAAGCCGGCATCGAAGAGCAGGAAGCCGACAAGGAATATTTGATCATCGAAGAGTCGGTCAACTACAAAAATGAAAAACGCGGAGTAGAATTTGTTGCGCTTCCTACCGACGATTATCGCATTACGTTGATGATCGATTACAAAAATCCGGCGTTGGGCAGCCAGCACACGGGACTGTTCTCATTGGAGAAGGAGTTTATCTCCGAGTTTGCCCCGGCACGCACGTTTGCTTTTTTACATGAAATTGAAGCCCTGGCCGATCAGGGTTTGATAAAAGGCGGCGATCTGGATTCGGCAGTGGTAATTGTGGATCGCGTGCTGGACGATAAAGAGATGGAACGGCTGAAAAAGAAACTTGGAATCGAAGCGGATGTGGAACTGGGCAAAAGCGGAATTTTGAACGACAAAGCTTTGCGCTTTCCCAACGAACCGGCCCGCCACAAATTGCTGGACATGCTGGGCGACCTTGCCCTGACCGGCGTAAATATCAAAGCGCAAATATTAGCCGCACGCCCCGGGCACCAAAGCAATATCGAATTTGCCAAAATTCTGAGAAATCTTTACAAAAAACAACGTCTTACCCGTAAATATCAGGATATCAGCAACAAAGGGGTTGTTTTTGACATCAACGCCATCAAAAAAATTCTGCCGCACCGCTATCCGTTTTTGCTGGTCGATTCCATCATCGAGCTGGAACCGGAAAAACGCGCAGTGGGCGTGAAAAACGTAACGGTTAACGAGCCGTTCTTTCAGGGCCATTTCCCGCAGCGTCCTGTGATGCCGGGCGTGTTAATTGTGGAAGCGATGGCGCAGGTCGGCGGCATTTTGTTGCTGAATGAGCAGGTGGAAGTGGAGAACAAACTGGTCTTTTTCATGGGAATCGACAAGGTACGCTTCCGTAAGGTCGTTCAGCCGGGTGACCAATTGGTGATGGAATTGGAAATGTTAAAGAATCGCCGCACAACATTTAAAATGGCCGGAAAAGCCTATGTGCGCGGTGAATTGGTGTGTGAAGCGGAAATGATGGCCGCTGTTGTGGACAACTATTAAGGAGTTACTGTGGTAGAAATTCATCCCAATGCAATCGTGCATCCCAAGGCGCAGTTGGGACAAGACGTAAAAATTGGACCGTATGCGATTGTAGAAGAAGAAACGGTAATCGGAGACGGCACACAAATAGGGCCGCACGCCATTATTGCCAATGGTTCCACCCTTGGAAAAAACTGCAAAATAAGCGCCGGTGCGGTTATTGGTACCGAACCACAGGATCTGAAGTTCGCAAACGAAAAAACCTTTGTGGAAATTGGCGACCATACGACGGTGCGCGAATACGCCACGGTTAATCGCGGTACCTCGCACAGCTATGTGACGCGTGTGGGCAGCCATTGCTTGCTAATGGCCTATTCTCATGTGGCCCACGATTGCCAGTTGGGCGACCATGTCGTCATCGCAAATTCGGTGAACATGGCCGGACACGTCATCATCGGAAATCATGTGGGAATTGGCGGTCTAACGGCCATTCACCAGTTTGTACACATTGGCGAACATGCGTTTATCGGGGGAGGATTGCGGGTTTCTCAAGACATTCCTCCTTTTGTTCTGGCCGCCGGAGAGCCCATTCGCTACGCGGGGTTAAATGTGATCGGGTTGCGCCGTCGCGGATTTACCCGCGAACAAATCGATTTGTTGAAACAGGCTTATCAAATTCTTTACCGTCAAAACTTAACGTTAAAAGAAGCTATTCAAAAAATTGAAGAGACTCTGCAGCTTACGCCGGAAGTGGAAACCGTGGTGAAATTTTTAAAGGATAGCGAGCGTGGAATTATTCGTCCCGAAAAATGAGCTGAGTATTTTCCCCTTCAAAACCGTTCAAGTTATTCCTTATCATATGCAATCCGGGGTCATGAATATGGCTCTGGATTATTTTTTTGCCCAAAACATGAGCGAAGCCCAACCGCCCATTCTTCGTTTTTACGGCTGGAAACCCTATACGCTTTCATTGGGTTTTCACCAGTCGGTGTCTCTTGTCGATGTGCCAAAGGTTCGCAAAAGCGGCTACGATTTGGTGCGAAGACCCACCGGCGGAAGTGCCATCTTTCACAGTGAAGAACTAACCTATTCGCTGATTCTTCCCAGAGCTTCCGTCGAGCATCATGCGGTGTACTACCTTTTCCACAAATTGCTGGCGCAGGCCCTGAACGAGCTGGGCTTTCCCGTGGAATTGAATTTTGCGGGTGATTCGGAGAATTATCTGAAGGAAGGAAGAAAACGTTTTGCCTGCTTTAACCGTCCGGCCTTTGCCGAGATCAAATTCCGGAACAAAAAGGTAGTGGGAAGCGCACAAAAACTCTACCGCAACGCTTTATTGCAACATGGCTCGATTTTAATTGGGCCAAAGCAAAACGAAATTGTTGAATTTTTAAGATTGAATGAAAGAGAGAAAGAGCAACAAAAACGAATTTTGCGGAAAACCGCCATTTCTCTTTCACAGATCACCCCCGGGCTACTTACTCCCCAAACCATTGCCGAAGCGTTATTGGCCTCTTTTGAGAAGTATTTGAAGACGCAATTTTTCTATCGGACGCTTTCCTCCTATGATCTTGAACACGCACAAAAATTTGTCCATTACTTTAAAATTAAATAACTTAGTAAAAATTCGTTTCAAAAATCAGGAGGTCCTATGAGAAAGTTTTTAGCGTCTCTTTTAATTTTAGGTTTTTTGGCAAGCCTTTCGTTACGCGCCAGTGATTTCGAAGATAATTTGAAAGATGTAATTTCCCAGGGGAATAAAGTGTATTTGGTAGGGTATGTAAAACCGTTTGCCACAGCCATTGGCATTGGCATGGGTGGGGCCCTATTCCATCGCGGTTCGGCCAAAACCTTACCCCGTTTTGACGTAGGTATTAGCGCCACATACGTGATGATTCCCGAAGAAGAAAAATATTTCGGTGTTACTCTGCCGGGCCTGGGCGATGTGACCGCCCCTACGGTGTTTGGGCCTACCAAAACAAGCAATCCCATGTTGATCCCCGGAACCGACGAAAATAAATTTATCGTGCCGGTGCTACATGCCAATATCGGCTTGTTCGCCAATTTTGAAGCGATGGTGCGCTTTGCCACCAAAGACCTTGGCGATTTTGGACGTGTAACGATTTACGGTGGGGGATTAAAATACGAACTGAGCGATTTGATTCCTATTCCCATGTTTCCCATCGATTTTGGCGTACAGGCCGCTTATCACAAATTTACGCTTGGCGACTATTTGACTTCGGGTACGTTTTCTATGAATTTTCAGGCCTCCGGATCCTTGCCTCTTATTCCGTTTGATGTGTACGGTGGCGTAGGCTACGATGTCTCTTCCACCACGGTTAAAACCATGGAACTGGTGTCCGGTACCAACTTAGGCGATGTGACCATTGATGGTGATACCGGTCTGCGCCTGAATGCGGGGGTAAGTTTTACGCTCTTGTTCTTTAATGTGCATGCCGATTACAATATCGGAAAGTACAATTCGCTTTCCGGTGGGGTAATGATCGTTTTTTAGTTTGGGCGGGGGAAACTTTCCCCCGTTTTTTGTGTTAAACAAGGCCAATAATTGCATGGCAGATTAGTGAAGGAGCTTTTGGTATTTTATGACAAATATTTTAGCCGTTATTTTTGTTTTCGGAATTCTGGTGATTATTCATGAATTTGGACATTTTATTACCGCCATTTTAATGGGTGTACGCGTCGAACGCTTTTCGATAGGTTTCCCTCCGAAGCTGTTTAGTAAAACGATTAAAGGAATCGAATTTGTCATCGCGGCTATTCCGCTGGGCGGATATGTGAAGATGGCCGGCTTTATCGACGAGAGCATGGACGATACCATTACCGGTGCTCCGGACGAATTTCAATCCAAACCCGTGTGGAAAAAGATTCTGATTATTTCCGGCGGGGTAATTATGAACTTCCTGTTGGCCGTGGTGGTGCTTACCGTTTTAAACTATTCGCAGGGTGAACGCATTATTCCCGAAACGACCGTCGGCTTTGTGGGGCAGAACGGCATTGCCGCCAGAGTGGGCTTTGAAGTAAACGACAAAATTTTAGCCGTTAACGGAAAGCCGGTTCACAATTGGAATGAAATCCAGGAATATTTTGTAGATAATCTGGGCAAAGACATTGTTTTTACCGTTGAGCGGCAAGGACAAAAAATCGATCTCCTTTACAAAAAAGAATTTTTTAAACAGAAAAACGGCGAACGTCTGGATTTGATGCCCATGATTTCCGCGCGAGTCGGGGACGTTTCTCCGGGCATGCCTGCGGAGTCCATCGGATTGAAGACCGGAGATTTGATTTTGGAAGTGGCGGGTCAGCCGGTCAAAAATTGGCAGGAGATGACCCAGGTCATTCGCAAATATCCGGGACAAACGATCGATATCAAATGGAAACGTGGCGATTCTGTTTACACCGCGAAAATCACTCCCAGAGTGTTTGAAGAAAAAGACAAAGACGGCAAAATTATTAAAGTCGGCAAAATCGGTATTTCGTATTATTACGAACACCGTGATGTGGGGCTTGGCAAAGCCCTGATTCTGGGCTTTAACAACACGATTGATTTGATCTGGTTAAATGCCAAGGCAATTTACTGGATTTTTTCGGGGGAAAAATCGGCCAGAGAACTCATTGGCGGCCCGATCATGATTGCCAAAATGGCCGGTGACGCGGCCAAGGCCGGTTGGACTTACCTGTGGTATTTAATTGCAGCTCTGAGTTCTGTTTTGGCTTTTTTTAACATTCTGCCCATTCCCGGACTCGACGGGGGGCATCTGGTGTTTATTATCATCGAAGCAATTCGTGGCAAGCCATTGCCGGTTAAGGTAAAATTAAAGATTCAACAAATTGGCCTGGCCATTTTACTGACCCTGATCATTTTTATCTTTTACATCGATATCAGTCGTTTATTCTTTAAAAACTAACCGCATTTTCATGGGGATATTGGGGAGAGCCGTTGTGTGCTCTCCTTTTTTGGACCTCTGGCAATTCAAAATTCAGGGAACGGAATGGAAGTTAGCGAACTATTCAAGGACATTCGGCAGTTTATTCACGACGGACTAAATCACCGTTACAATAAGCAAACTTCCACGCCTTTGTTTGTGCTCGAGCGCGATGCGCAATGCACGGAGGTTACGGCGCAAAGGGGCAAAATCGTTCTTATTTTTGCACGACCGGCTCCTTTTTTGAAAATTCGTTACAGGCTGCCCCAAACCCGAATATTTTACACGCATTATCAGAATTCGGATTGGGATGTTTCGGTTCTTGAATATTTTAAAAATACCATTTTCCTCGTGCAATCCCGAAGCGGCCGGGGAACGTTGCGTCTGAAAAATTCGGCCAAATGCATCGGCACGGACGAAAAAGGAGTCCGGCTGCCGGAAGAAGTATCATTGCATTCTGCGGTTTGGTGGTTCCATCCCCGGAATGAACCGGGAAAGTATCACACTCCTTTACATTTTTTACAGACCATTCGTCAGCATGAATACCGGATTAATCCGGTAGCCCGGTTAGAAACCGATGATGCACAGTTTCTGCAACACATCGATAATTTGTTTTATCAGCTTCCGTATGTTAACGCCAGCGGCCAGCTAAGTCTGCGCGGGCTCCGGGATGAACGCTTTATTTGGGTGCATGAATTCTATGTGCAACTGGGCTATTTTGCCCGGTTGGAACACTTTTACCGGCAAGCTTTACGCAAAAACAATCTATCAAATACAGAAAGCTGGTTTTTACCTCACTTACTGAGACGCTTCCGCGCTTTTTCACAGGCATTAACCGGCAAATTGCCCCCTAAGGGAGAAGCTTGGCAGGCCGCAAAACCGGATGGGTACGATTTTTTGTTCCGTTACTGGAATAACGACGAACATCAGGACACCGATTTGCCGGAAGCCATTCAGCGCTATTGGGAAGCAAACCATCATCCGGCCTTTCGGCTTCGCTGGGGAAGGGAAATCCGGGAAAATCCGGTTCGGGCAATGGCCTTTGTTCTCCTGGCGTTACGGCATTGTTTTTGGTGGGCTCCACGGGCTGCGGAAATTGTTTCCGCCTATCTGGATGTGCAATTTCAGCCGGTTTTTAAAGCGCTCGTTTTACTGACGGAACGCTTTGCCCAGCAGGTGACAAACGGAGAATGGCGCTGGAGCGCTTTTGAAGACAAAACGGCCCGACAGCATCTTGCCACTCCGCATTTTAATGTTGGGCTGCACAGTTTCGGAAAGGAAGAATTTACGGAACTCGCGCATGCCGAGGCGGGGATACATTTCCGCATCAACAGACATGTGCAATTGCGGGTTGATTTTCTGGGTAAAACGCTGCGTTTCGCACCGCACGTTTTTCGTCCGCCCGTGGAAAAAACCGAGTGGTCGATCGCGCAGGTAGCCATTGGTGACTGGAACATTGAAGTACCTCTGGTCTGGGAACATTTCTATTTTGAGTGGAATGGCATCCGACTGAAATGGATTCGCAAAAAACGCCGTTTTCAAATTACGCTCAAAAATCCGTTTCCGGAAATACCGGTTAAAATTAACGGTGAACGCATTGCTTTGCGCGAAGATCGCTTTGCCAAAGCCTATTTGGCGATCCAGCGAAAAGACAGTCGGAACACTTTTCAAATGTTTTCTTTGCAGGGTGATACGCTTTTGAGTTTTAGCCATTTCACGCGTCAATTCTGTGTGCGGGGCGTTGCTCTAAGCTTTTTCGGCATTCTAAAAGAGCATTGCAACGTCTATTTAAATGAAAGCCGCAAAAACAAAATGGTGCCGACCAATTTGGCAAAACCGGTTCCCATCGAACCCGGAAAGCTTCCCTTTGTGCTTACTTGCCGGGTACGCCATTGCGATGCGGTAACTTTTAAGCCCAAAACACAGGATGTAATCTGGGAGCGTTTTTTGCAAACGCCGGCCGAATTATTGTTGGAAAAAACGAAAATTTGGGTTTTATCGCCGGAGGAGGAAGAAAGGGCAGCCGTTGAAGTTTTTTTTCAACGCCATTTCGGTTTTTGCCCCGAAATGGAAGTTCTCAAATCAAAGGAAGATTTTCAGCCCAAAAACGAAACTTTTCATTTTTTTGTAAGTAAAAATCCTGCTTTAAATGATGAATTTTTGGAAAAAGTGGGCGAGATTAAGTTATTTAGAAGATTAAAATCTCCAAAAATAAAATATTTTTTTGTAACGACGGAATTTTTAACGCAAAAAACGGATAATCCTTTTTTTATTCGAAATAACGTAAAAAATTGATTTGATTTTAAAATATTGCTTTAATAAATTTGGCATTCGGTTAATGAAGAAGGGGGCCCATAGCTCAGTTGGTTAGAGCGGCCGACTCATAATCGGCTGGTCCGGGGTTCGAGTCCCTGTGGGCCCACAAATAAAAGAAAGTTTAGGATATTTCATGAAAGGAATCGCTCCTAAATCACAGCAAAAAGTTCCAGGTTCTGGAAAATTAACATAAAGTCCAATAAGTGCATTCATCAAAATAAGATGAATGCACTTTTTTTATATAAAAAGGAGGTCATACATTGCAGAAAACATTATACGCGCTCATTGAATTGCAGGAAATAGACAATCGTCTGGATGAATTAAAAGCGGAACGTGGGGATTTGCCTGTTATCGTTGAAGAGTTAGAAGGCAAGCTAAACGAAAAGAAAAATTTGCTTACGGAGAAAAATGAGAATTTAAAGGCGGAAAGATTGCGCCAAAAAGAGCTCGAATTAACCATCGAAGAATCCAAGAAAAAATTGGACGAATTCGAGGAAAAACTGTATCAGGTAAAGACCAATCGTGAATACGATGCGATTATGGCCGAAACCGATTCGGCAAAAGAAAAGTTAAAGGTAAGTGAAGAAGAATTAAAAGAAAAACACACCAATATTGAAAATCTTTTGCAAGAAATTCAGCAATTGGAAGAAGAAATCGAGAAGATTTCCAGCGAGTTGGAAGAGAACCGCATTGAGCTGGACAAAAAATTGAATCAGACCGCAGAAGAAGAAAAGTTGCTGTCTCAGGAGCGAAAAATCATAATCGAAAAAATGGATCCTGAGCTCATCAAAACATACGAATTGGTCCGCGAAGCTCGTGGCGGACAAGCCATTGCAAAAATCGAAAATGGGGTATGTGGCGGTTGTTACTCCTATATTCCTCCGCAAAAGGTGGTTGAAGTGAAAAAGATGAATAAGATTTACACCTGTGAATTTTGCGGAAGAATATTGGTTTATTACGAGTAAAATTAAATAAAAGGATAAATAGATCCGGATGAATCGGGTAGCCACCCAATAATAATTTGGGAGGAAAGTCCGAACAGCATGGGGCAGGGTTCCCTGAGAAATCAGGGGCGGTGCATTAAAACGCACCGACGGAGAGTGTCACAGAAAACATACCGTCCCGCCAATGGCGGGATAAGGGTGAAAAGGCGGGGTAAGAGCCCACCACTCCGTTCCGTAAGGGAAATACCGCAAGGTATCAAACGTCGGAGGTAGGAAAAACCCAATCTGATGCAAGGCCAAATAAAGAAGGATTCCGCATTTTGCGGAAGCGTACTGCCCGGTACGCGTCCCGTTTGGGACACACTTCAGGGTAGGTCGCTTAAGTTGCCCGGCAACGGACAACTAAGATAAATGACTACCGTCCCTTGTAGGATACAGAATTCGGCTTATAGATTCATCCGGATCTATTATAAAATCGCCATGTTGTACCAATGGGTTTTACCACCAGACATCCAATTCGATAAGATCAAACCGCTGGTTAACCGCTTTAACTTACCGCCAATTATTGCCAAAATCCTGTACAATCGCCAAATCGATACCGAAGAGAAGGCGGAGCGCTTTTTTAATTTGACACTCGACAATTTGCACGATCCTTTTTTAATGCCGGGAATGGACATTGCCATCGAGCGCATTATCAAGGCTCTGCGTGAAGGCGAAACCATTTTGATTTACGGTGATTACGACGTAGACGGGGTGACCAGTGTCTCCATTCTGTACGACGGACTTTTTTATTTGGGGGGTAAGGTTTCTTTCTTCATTCCCAGCCGGTTCAGAGAAGGCTACGGAGTGTCCAAAGAAGGCATTGAAGTAGCCAAACAAAAAGGCGCTTCTCTGATTATTACGGTGGATTGCGGAATTACGGCGATCGAAGAAGTGGATTATGCCAATGAACTGGGCATGGATGTGATTGTTTGTGATCATCACGAGCCGAGTGAAACCATTCCCCGGGCGGTTGCGGTTTTGAATCCCAAGTTACCGAAAAGTACCTATCCCTTTAAAGAGCTGGCCGGATGCGGCGTTGCCTACAAGGTTTTGCAGGCATTGGCCATGCGCTTGGGGATCGATCCTTCCTTTCCCGAGCAGTATCTGGATTTGGTGGCTATTGGCACGGCTGCCGATATTGTGCAGCTTTTGGATGAAAATCGGATTTTTATGTACAATGGTCTGAAGATGATTAACGACAAGCCGCGTCCGGGATTAATGGCACTGCTGGAAAGTAGCGGTTTGCTGGGGCGCGAGTTAACCGTAAATGCCATTGTCTTTGTCCTTGCCCCGCGCCTGAATGCCGTGGGCCGGATGTCCAATGCCAAAAAAGCGGTTTTTCTGCTTACGACGCGTAGTTTTCAGCAGGGCAGAAATATCGCACGGATTCTGGAGCACGAAAACCGTACGCGCAAGGATATTGATGAGATTACCTACGAAGAAGCTCTGGAGCTGATTGAAAATCAGGTAGATTTGGAATCCAAACGCATCCTGGTTCTGGCCAAAGAAAACTGGCACACCGGGGTCATTGGAATTGTGGCCTCGCGCCTGATGGAAAAGTTTAACCGGCCGACCATTCTCATTTCCATTCAGGATGGCATCGGAAAAGGCTCGGCACGTTCGACGGGCAATTTCGATATTTACGAAGGATTCAAAAAGTTAAAAGATTTGTTCATTAATTTCGGCGGACATAAATTTGCAGCGGGGTTAACCATTCGGGCCGAAAACATTGAGTTGTTGGATCGGCGCATCAATGAAATCTCGGAATTCGAATTAAAAATTAATGAAATGGTGCCCCGGCTTAAAATTGACGCGGAATTAACCTTTGATCAGCTGGACGCCCATTTTTTCACTTCTTTGAAATCGTTGGCTCCGTTTGGGCCGGGGAACATGCGCCCGGTTTTTGTTTCGTACGATGTAAAGCCGTTCGGGTACGTGCGGGTTGTGGGAAGAAATCATCTGAAGGCTAAATTCAAGCAACGCGGGGTAGTGCTGGATGCGATCGGGTACAATCTGGGGCAGTTTGTTCAGGATATTCATCAGCCGCATACCGCGTTAAATTGTGCGTATGTTTTGGAAGAAAACAGATGGAACGGAAAAACAACCATCCAAATGCGCATTAAAGATATTGAGGTAATACGCAATGGATCATGAAGCGTTTAATCAAATAATCAGCGAACTTAAGGCCATTCGCGAAGAGAAACGAATTTCTTTGCAGACGATCTCGGAAAAAACACGAATTCGTCTGCAATATCTGGAATGGCTGGAAAGCGGGGAGCTGGACAGGCTACCGCAAGTTTATGATCGTTTTATTTTTAAAAGCTATCTTCAGGAATTGGGAATCGAAAACTGGGAAAGTTATTTGCAGCAGTTTGATGCGCTGCGCCGGCCTCCCGCCAAAACGACAACGGTTTTTCACAAAAAAGCGACGGGCGAGAAGAAAGAATTCATTTCCAAAGCACAACTGTTAAAAATTGTGTACGGCGGCATCCCTCTTCTTATTATTATTTTTCTCGTGTGGTTGCTGATGCGTAACAATTCGGCAAAAATCTCGGAAAAAGAAATGCCGGTCAAAGAACTGACCGCTCAGGAAATCGTGAAAGAAGTTCAGGCTAAAAAAAAGCAAGAAGTTAAAACTTCCCCGAAGGCAGCGGATTCTCTGGAAATTTTGCTCAAAGCTCATGACAAAAGTTGGGTACGTTACATTAAGGACCATGCCGATACCTCGGATTTTATTTTGAAAGGAAATAATGCCGTAAAAATTGTGGCCGATTCGGTTGTGGAATTTACCATCGGAGCGCCATTTGCCATTACATTGCAAATGGATTCGCTGGTGTATGCGCCTTTGGCAAAACAGGGAGAGGTTATTTCTTACATGAAAGTAACCAGACAGGGTATTGTTAAAAAAAGGGTGGTCAGGCCCAGAAGGAATAGTACAAATTCAACAAAAAGGAGTAGCCAGGGTGACAGCACACAAACAAGGTAGCCTGCTCCTGCTCATTTTGGCATTGTTTTTTTCGTGCAGCTCGAACCGTTTAACGTCGAAAAAAGTAATGCGTGACGGGCGGGAGATGCTTTACGGTAAAGTAAGCCGGGAACAGTTGTATTTCGATTATCCTTCCTGGAAAGATGTTGAAAAAAATTACATGCCTCAAACGCGTTTTCTGGAAAAGTTAAAAACCGTGCACACTCCTGTCACGGTGAAAATCTTCTTTGCTACCTGGTGTCCTGACAGCAAGCGCGAGGTGCCTCGGTTTTTTAAAATTGTTGAGCAGGCAGGATTAAAAAAATATTTGAAAATTGAGATGTGGGCCGTGGATCGCAAGAAAAATTCTCCGAATGATCTGGCCAAAAAATATCACGTGGAATATGTGCCTACCTTTGTTTTTGAACGCAATGGGCAAGAAATTGGCCGAATTGTGGAAAGTCCTGCCTCGGCCTACCTGGAAGAAGACATCTGGAATATTTTGAACGGACAAAAGCAATGAAGCGTTACTTGCTTGTTCTTTTACTGGCCCTTTGGCTTTTGCAGGGAGAGAGTATTCTTCGGGCGCAACATTTTAGCCCGGTTATTGCCACGCGGGGCATGGTGGTAAGTGCCGACTCCCTTGCCAGTGCCGTTGGGAAATCCATTTTGCAAAAAGGCGGCAATGCGGTAGATGCGGCTGTGGCCGTGGCCTTTACCTTGGCCGTTACTTACCCCAATGCGGGCAATATTGGCGGCGGCGGCTTTATGCTCATCCGTACTCCGCAGAATAAAATTTTTGCTCTGGATTACAGGGAAGTGGCGCCTCTGGCGGCATCCCGGGATATGTACTTAGATGCCGAAGGGCGTGTCATTGAAAATGCAAGCCTGCTTGGTTTTAAGGCAAGCGGTGTTCCGGGGACCGTCATGGGCCTTTGGACCGTTCACCACAAATTTGGCAAGCTAAAATGGCGCCAATTGCTGGAGCCGGCCATAAACTATGCACAAAACGGCTTTCGCCTGAATCGCCATCAGGCCTGGTTACTGGCACACAAAAAAGACAAATTAAGTTATTGCGCGGCTACTAGAAAAATTTTTTTCAAAGACGATAGCAGCGCCTATGCCCCGGGGGAAATATTGCGTCAGACCGACCTGGCCAAGACACTCCAGAGGATAGCTCTTTACGGCTACAAAGAATTTTATTTCGGCCAAACGGCGCGGCTTATCGCAAAGCAAATGAAAGAGCACGGTGGATTAATCACTTTAGAAGACCTGCACAAATACAAAGTGAAATGGCGCAAGCCCGTCCGCATCGATTATCGTGGATTCTCGATTTATTCCATGCCTTTGCCCAGTTCCGGAGGCGTGTTATTGGCCGAAATATTGCATGTTTTGCACCCCTTCTCTTTGAAAGAATTGGGACACAACAGTGCGCAATACATCCATTTGCTTACGGAGGCCGAACGCTTTGCTTACCGTGATCGCGCCTTGTACCTTGGCGATCCGGATTTTGTGCAGGCGCCACTGGAACGGCTTTTGTCTGCGGAATATGCGGATTCGCTGCGATGCCGGCTTTCCTTGTTAAAAGCAGGGAAGTCGGATTCGGGTATTCTTCTGAAAGAAACAAAAGAAACGACCCATTTTTCCGTTGCCGATGCCCAGGGCTGGGCCGTTTCCAATACCTTTACGTTAAACGGAAATTACGGATCCGGGATTGTCATCGAAGGTACGGGGATATTAATGAACAATGAGATGGACGACTTCAGCATCAAACCGGGTGCGCCCAATCAATTCGGCCTGGTGGGCAACGAAGCCAACGCCATTGCCCCGGAAAAACGTATGCTAAGTTCAATGACGCCCACCATTGTGTTGCACAACGATTCTTTGTACATGGTTTTGGGAGCACCCGGCGGATCGACCATTATTACCTCGGTTTTGCAGGTGCTGTTAAATGTCATCGACTTTGGAATGAACATCCGCCGGGCGGTAGAAGCACCGCGTTTTCATCATCAATGGTTGCCCGATGTTATTGAAATGGAACAATTCGGCTTTTCAAACGATACAAAAGACAATCTCAAAAATATGGGATATCGTTTGCGTAGTGTGGAAAGCCTCGGGTTTGTGCAGGCGATTCGCATCGCAAAGGGAAGCTTGTACGGCTGGGCGGATCCACGCAGTCCGGGAAAAGCGATAGGATTTTAGGAAGGAGTGGAACAGAATGGCAAAACATCACACGCCAAAGGCAAAGCATAATAAGGTTAAAAAGCATGATTCGGAAAAAGAAAAAATAGATAAGACCGAAAACGAAACGGAATTTCCCGAAGAAGTCGAGAAGAAATTTAAATTGTTGCTACGTGTTTTAAGCTGGGTGGTCGGCACGGCATTTGTTTTAATCGTTCTTTTGCCTGAATTTAATTCACCTTTGCTGGACAAAATTACGCGGGTCATTTATCTGATAGGGATTTCTTGTCTGTTGCTTTTTGTAATCATCGAATTTTTTGCCGACTCCGCAAAAAATCTTTTACGCAGGATTTTACATGTCTGAAGTAAAACC
>Ga0256914_1002640_pt1 | contig 14792 bp, 9 predicted proteins | sample HulkmetaG_FD_191571 | JGI IMG/M metagenome (GOLD analysis project Ga0256914, IMG submission 191571) | Hydrothermal chimney microbial communities from Main Endeavour vent field at the Juan de Fuca Ridge, Pacific Ocean - Hulk | ecosystem: Environmental > Aquatic > Marine > Hydrothermal vents ... | reverse complement strand
ATCCAGTCTCCCCAGCGCCGACACATCAAAAGCCCTTTATTTACAATACCTTGAGAGCTTCCAAATGCCGTTCTCCGCATCCCGCTGCGGGAAATGTTTTTCTCCACATTTTCCCCAAACAGAGAATACCTGTCTGCGTGCGGCTCGCCCGCACAGGCAGGCGCGGGTTCGATTCCCGCTGCCATATCAAACGCGGTGTTATCACAACCCGAGTCTCCAGCCTGGATCATCCCTATGCTGCGAAGACCGCCCCGGACTTGAACATAATACGAGAATCCCATAAAAAGTTTATGGGTTCCGTGTAATCCTGCCACGGATATCCGCCAAGAAGCACACAGGGTTCTATTGCAAACGCCCGGTATTTGTCGGAGAGATGAATCTGTAATCTCCTCCATCTCACAAGAATTGTTTCAACTTATCCCATGTCTGTTTATGGCATAAGCGTAACGAAGTCTGCATAAGCGGTTCTCAGTTTGGCAACGAACCGGTTTCTTTCTTGAGCCTTGAGATGCCTGCATTTGACAGCTGTCTTTTTTTCGTATGGATGAGAAACAGGTAAATGGTTCCGACGTATGTTCATTTCCCGGAAGCAATCCGCCACGATAGGACATTCCTTAGAAAAGGGACCTGACGCGTCCAGCATAACCCCGAAATCCACAAGTTGACCTCTTCGATCGATGGTCTTGCACGCACCTGGATGCCCAGTTCTATTTAAATGTCGTTGTAAAGCGAGGAACACGGCATGGTTGAACGAATTCTGGCAAGCCAGCCAGAATGATCTCCCACCATTAAAGGCGGCCTCAGCTTGCTTGAGTAGGCCAAGAGCATGCACATATTCAGACCCCAGTAGGCTATGCCATGACTTACTTCGATTTACTTGGTATCTTGATTCTAGAATCTCTGCAATCGGGTCCACCCGTCTTCCACGAGTTAATATCACTCCCAATTCATAGAGGGTGTTACGTATTTGGGAAGGCAGACGGCTTTTCTTCAGTCCGAAGTCATCAGTAGTCAACCTGAGTTCGTGAAGTCTCGAGCAGATGGATAGACCCGGTTCGAAACTAGAGCGTTGCAGATAACTATCGGCCGCTTCACCTTTCGAAAAAGCCCCAACGGGAAGGACCGGAGCCAATAGTGATTGCAAGATCGGCGACTGGAATTTGAGAAACCGGCTATGCTTCTTTCCTCCCACTTGCTCTGAAACACAAAGGAAGTGGCAAGCCCCCCATTTTTCCATCAGGTTTTCGCCCGAGTGCTGTTTCGCAATGGCAATCGCCTTAGTCGTAAGTGCACTGATCGCCCTACGGCCCAGAGTAGTCGGCATCCGACGGTAACGGGCGAGTACATGCCAAGCCTCTCCACGCACGTACGGGTACGGGTTGCTCGTCACCAAATCTAGGCACAAACGCTCTATCGGCTTTCGGTAGCCAAACCGGCCGAGGTAGGTGAAGAATGCATCCGCATGTTCCGGGTGACGCGAGATCAACCTCAGAACAAGCTGTAACAACTTTGTGTCTGGCTCTGCGCGGTAAAGCACATACCGCAGCCGTGTTTTGTCCTCCACTTTATATGGTTTCCCGCCAATAGCAGAGAAAAACCAACGACGTGCACGGCTCCTAGACAACTTCTCAGTGCCAGCTTCGTGCTGTGGATCCGAGATACTGGGCAGCATACCCATAGCTTCATCGATTTTATGGGCGCGCTTGATTGCGAACTTGCCCGTTTGTGGGATCAATCCTCTTTCTCTACAATGTTTTTCGAGTTCGATAACGTTCTCACGTATCTCATCTTCGGACGCAGCAAAGAGTCGCACATCATCCACGTAGCGCATATATCCTCGACGCTTGCGCAGAGCGAGGTCAATAGGTAGAAGGAAGCACTCGGCGAGGAAATCAGAAGCAATTGGTCCTTGGGGGATGCCATGCCCATGATCTGATAATGCTTTATTTGAGCTCCATGTACGGAGGCAAGTGAGAATCCAGTCAATATCGCCGCTCGTTGAACGTGGATAAATGGTCTTAAGTAGCAGCCCATGAGAGATAGTATCGTAGAATGCGGCCAAGTCGAAATCTGCAACCCATCGAAGTCCGTCTTTATATTTTTTTCGGGTCTTACGCTGAAAAGCTCTGTAAGTATCCTGCCACCTCCGAAAGAAGAAGATGCTGTCGGGTTTCTGGAGGATGTTGCTAAAGATGACTTCGAATTGCAACGGAGCCCGTTTCGACTGTAATCGCTTGGCAGCAAGGTTAGCAAACGCCTGAAGAACTATCTGGTCTTCAATGTGGAGCAATGCCAGTGGCCGGTGAAGTCCCGATGGTTTCGGAATGTATATACGTTCAGGATGCCGCGGTTTGAATGTTCCCCCTATGAGGCGCTGTCGAAGGTCTTTAATATTGTCATTCAACGCTACTTCGTAAGCGTAGTAAAGACTTCGGAAAAACCGTTTATACTGTTGGTTACCGCCGGTGGTGATGCGACGCCAAGCCAATATCAGATTTGGGCGACTCGCAAGTTGGCTCAGTTTCAACGGAACCTCCTACTACATCTCTCGCCGCCTCATATAGCCTCCGAATAGAAAGGCGATGGTACTGTCGGATAGGCTCGAAAAATGTGTAAAAATACGTCTTCCGCCTTGGCCACGACCTCTTCTTCCGAATAACTCTCAACCGGCAAGCCGGTCTCATCGCTCCAAAGAAAGTCTTTGATTGTTATTCGTACCATGTCTCGCGTGGTTTCCTTGTCGCGCCAATGATCGATTTTGAGCTTTTCGGCTTTCAGGGTTTCCAGAAGTTTGACGGCGACTTTCTTGACCCGTTTGATGTCAACAGTGCTCAAATCCGGCTTTTTCAACAGATCAAAGAGGGCCAGGGATTCCTCGTCAAGACCCTCGCGCATGGCCCGCCTTTCTTCTTCATCAAGAGCTTGTATCAGTTTGAGTAGGGCTTCGAATGTCTTTTCGATAGTTATCCGGTCCTTCTCACGGTTGTACTCAGCTACAATCTCTTCGTAATGACGCTGAAAATCCGTGCGCAATGGATTCCGTTCCAAGAGCCGCTGGAGCTTGCTTTCGATGGCCTGTTTCAGGTTCTGGACTGTTGTCCGCTTTGTAGGACTCCGCTCGAACTCTTTCCGCAGCCGTTCAAAATCGATCTTGTTGATGTCGTAAGGAGCCTGCTCCTCTGCCATCATGTTGGCCTGCGTTACGATGGCTTCATCGACCACTTGGTGAAGCTGCCGGATGATGTCGGTAATATCCGCGCGGTCCCGGTCCTGCTGCAGGCTCTTATAAACGATATTTATAGCGCCGTATTCTGTGCGATGTATATTCACGCCCTTGGTGTTGATGCAGGCCTTGAACTTTTTGAAGACTTCCCGGCACATTACCTCGAAACGCTTGCGCGTCTCGTCATTCTCGTTAGCTGCTTCCTTTGCAGCCACGATGGCGGCATTCCGCTCGAATCCGGTCTTCGTGATGATGTCGTCCAATGACGCACTGCGCTCAGCCAGGAACACTCGAACAAATGCAATGGCTTCCTCCAGGTCGGCCAGCAGTTCCTCCTCGGGTTTGGCGGGTTCCCGTTCCCCTTCTTCACCTCCGTGCCCATCATCGGCTCTGCCCGCAAAGGTGGCCAAGGCCTTGCGCAGGTTTTTGAGGATGCCGCAGTAATCAACGATAAGCCCGTTGTTTTTTCCTTCGTTCACACGATTCGCGCGTGCAATTGCCTGCATGAGCGTGTGAGCCTTGAGCGGTTTGTCAAGATAGAGAGTTGATAGACTCGGAACATCAAAGCCGGTCAACCACATGGCGCAGACAATAGCGATCCGAAAGGGGTGTTCCTCCTCCTTGAACGCCTCGTCCAGATCCATCCGCTGCATATTACGAAACTGCGGCTTTTCACGCATGGCCGGCGGCAGGTCCATACCTTCCTTGATGAGTTTTCGATGGGGTTTGATGTCCAGATCCCATTTCTGGAACTTCTCCACCTCGCCTTGTTCTTCACTGACTACGACAGCCATACGCGTCTCACGCATCCATTCAATCTGTCGGCGACGGTATATCTCTTCCTGTTCGTCGGGAACTTTCCCTAATTCGGCTTCCAACTCGTTAATGCGTTTGTCCCAGTACTTGGATATCAAGTTGTACATCCGTACACAGGTGACCTTGTCAATGCAGACCAGCATGGCCTTGCCGCTTTCCCACGCATTCGAATAGTGCCGCACGAAATCGCGGGCGATCTGGTCCAGTCGCTTACCGGCAGTGATAATGTGGTAATCGCGCTTCAGCTCCCGTTCCAGCCGCTGTTCGACATCCACGTCGTCCGTTTCGATCTCTTCCAGTTTAGCGGCGATCCGTTCGTTCAGATCACCTACCGCAACATTGAGCTTATCGCCCCGTGCGTCGTAATAGAGCGGTACAGTGGCGTGATCTTCGACTGCCCGCTGAAAATCATAGGTTGAGACATAATCGCCAAACACTCTTCTCGTGATCTCGTCATCCTTGAACAACGGCGTACCTGTGAAGCCGATATAGCTGGCGTTTGGTAATGCATTTCGCATGTTCAGGGCCAGTGTTCCGTACTGCGTCCGGTGTGCCTCGTCAGTGATAACAATGATGTCATCCCGCTGGCTGTAGCCATAGTCAGGGTCCACATCTTGATTGAATTTTTGGATGAGGGAAAAGATGTGCGATTTGTGCCGGGCAAGAAGCTGTCGCAAATGCTCACCGCTGGTTGCACGGCACGGATCGCGGTCGTTATCCGCTACGCCGCAGCCTGCAAAGGTTTTGTAAATCTGGGTATCCAGATCCTCACGGTCGGTCAGAATCAGAAACGTGAAATTGCCGCCGAGCTTGCGATGAACCTTGCTGGTAAAAAATACCATCGAGTAGCTCTTGCCGGCGCCCTGGGTATGCCAGAAAACCCCCAGCCTGCCTTGCCGGTTCTTGCGATCCTGCACCGCCTTGATGGCCCGATTGACGCCCAGGAACTGGTGGTTGCGGGCCAGTATTTTCTTTGACTCACCGCTTGAGTCGTCAAAAACGATGAAGTTTTCGAAGATGTCCATAAAGTTTTGTTTTGCGCAGACGCCCTTCAGAAGAGTTTCCATGTCCACCACACCGGGCTCTTCCTCATTCAATCGCTTCCACTCGTGAAAGTGCTCCCATCTGCTTGAAATGGAACCGATGCGCGCCTTGTCGCCGTTGCCGATCATGACAATGGCATTATGATGAAAGAGGTGCGGGATGGTGTCCTTGTAATCGGAAAGGTTCTTCTCGTAGGCGGTTCGCAGGTTCTTGTGGATGTTCTTGCACTCGATGAAGAGCAGCGGCAGGCCGTTTACAAAGCCGATGATGTCCGCCCGGCGGCGGTAGAGATCGCCGCGCACCCACAGTTCACGAACGCATAGGAAGTGGTTGTTTTCCGGGTTGTCGAAATCAAATACCCGCAGGCGTTGCCTGACCCGCTCTCCTTTGTCATTGCGAAAGGTCACCTGGACCCCATCTTTGAGCAAAGTGTATTTCTCTCGGTTGGTGACCAAAAGCGTCTGCGTCGCGATAGCTGAGGTAATCTGCCGCACGGCGTCGTCGTAAGCGCTCTGGGGCAGGCCCGGGTTCAGGTCGACGAGCTTGCGCTGCAAAAACCGGGTGAGGACCACTTCGCGGTCTGATTTGCGCCCCAACAGGCTGTCCGGCCCTAAGTCCTCGTTGTTGTAAGCATACACCGAGTCCCAGCCCAGTTCCTTTTCGAGGTACTCGGCCGTGGTCTGCTGGACGAGGGACGCTTCGCTGAAGTGTGAAGGGTGAAGTTTGAAGTTTGAAGTCATTTGTTTTTACCCCTCATTTTCTTCACGATACTGGTAAGAATTGCAATGAGTTCATGACATTCCTTTTCCATCTCAACCAGCCGTTCCGGTGGAACGAGTTCAGATGCCGCCAATAGCCGCAGCCAATAATGTGTTTCTCTGGCTTCCTTGCAGGCAATGCTGTATTTGCTGATAAAATCCGCTTCGCTTTGCGACGCCTGTCCCTCTTCCACGTTAGCGCCGATAGACGTACCGGAACGGAGTAATTGATTTGCCAGTGTTCTGGAAATCCCAGCTTCTTTTTCAAGAAACCGGCAGAGATGTACTACCCGTTTGGCAAATTCAAATGTTCTTTCCGGTAAATCGCTTTTCATTTCACACTTTTCTCTTCACCCTTCACACTTTGGACTTAGCCCGTTTGAGTCCTTTGAGCCCTTTATGAGCCGTTTATACCAGAATGTCCAGATCCACGAGGCCCTCAAGATCACGCGCTGTTTGTGTTTCACCCTTCAAACTTCACTCTTCACACTTTTCTTGCACCATGTCGGGTTTGTCGGGTTTTTGTCGGGTACGATGCCGGAGTACATAATGGGTTTTTCGCCTCATCCAGATACACCTCGTCAGCACGGCGGTCGGTAGGCGGCAGATCCTCGAACAGGAAAACCCGGAAGAACTGGCCAAGCAGCTCATTGCCATGCACGAAATCACGCACGGCATAGCGGTCCGCCTGAAGTTCTTTCTGCACGCTGCTGACGAATATTTGTTCCATTATTGCTGGCCTCTGACAGTTATCGGTATACTCACCATGTTCGCGACCGGGGTGTAGATGTCCACATCCTGGGCAGGGGTATGAATGGAAACAATAAGGGAATATCTCGTTTTTCGTCCCCACCGTCCCAGCCAAGGTCGTTCACGCCACCACCCTATAACCGGATATACACCGACCATATTGCATGTCGCCAAATCAGCGGCCGTCCCCTGCCATATATCCGAATGGATCGAGCCCTGATCTCTCCCGTTGGAACCAATCCTCCAACGTTCACTTCCGCTACTAGAGTCAGGCTTTTCACCATCTTCTCTTGCTGCGGCGTTGAGCCGCTGAAGGAATGTGTCGCGGTCTTCACCGACATTGTTCAGGTCAAAACGCAGCGCATAAGAAGCATAACGGTACCTGTCCTTCCAGCCGACTTCCCCTGGACCCGGTTCAATAAAATAAGACAGGGTGATTCTGAGAGTTACCGGCGTTTCTCCAAGCGACAGTAAAACATCCTTCGGCCATGGCAACTCATGCAGGTGCATGTCCTTCGTGCGATAACCGCTGGAATCCGTTTTTCTGTCGTATGGCTGGATATCTTCCTGGGCAATCAATGTCAGACTGTTACGGTAACAGGCCAGGGCTCGATCGAGATCCGGGACTCCGTAGCCACAAATACGCAGGAGCCGGGCATAATCGGTTTTATTCTCCGATGACAAAAACTGGCGCTTCATGGTATCAGTCCACTGCGCCGAGTGCACCAGCAGCCCACGAATTGTCTCAGGCCATGCCTCTGGATATGTTGCCTGAATTTGAGCGGCCATCCACGCTGCCTGGGCAGTTGCGGCACTAGTGGCATTTATGAAATCAAACTGCCTTTTGGTAGGGTCATATCCAGTAGAGAGAATAGCCAAGTCGTCGTGTTCGGAGACAAAACTATCAGGCGCCTGCGCCACATTGCCCCCTTCCAAGACGATATCCGGTTTGACCGGCCATTTCCTGCCTTCCCATGTCAGAGATGTAGAGCTGAAAGGAGACAACCCTCCGGCCGGAGCAACCGGCTCGTGCGCTTCCAGATCGGGATCGGTCAACCTCGCTTTGCTGGTAAACGCACCAACGGTCAATGCATTCCAGGACTGGCCAGGATCATGGATGGAGTTTGTCTCATTGCTATGAGGATAATTGCGCCATTCATCCTGGCCCCCAATATTGCCCGCCGCAACAATGAACAACCGCCTTTGATCATCGTCATAACCTGAAGTCAGCTTATCTATGGCTGCTGACCACGAGGATGGCCGACCCCGATCACGTCCGTCCGTCGAGGTCACCGCCATACAGGCAACGTGCCTCCGGTGTGGCGCTTGTATCTCTGCCCTACTCAATCCCTGAATGGTTATATCTCCATATAATGTTGGATCGTTAGCTCCCTGGGGCGGGAGTATCTTGACAGATTCCAGACCGTGACGAATTTCTATTTTCCCTTTGCTTTCCAGGGCCTCCTGCAAATCACCATAACCGGCCACACCGCACATCAATGTGCCATGTCCGTGATGGTCCGTTTTCCCCCACTTGGGATCGACTGCGTGACAATCACCGTCTTTGAGGATTGGCTCCAGCAGGAGATGACCGTTGTTGGCCCCGGTATCCAAAATGGCTACAGCCACAACAGGATCTCCAGAGACCGACAGGCGAGACCGCAGTTCTTTTACCCATTCGGTCTGCTCTTTGTTGTTCAGCCCAAGGAAGAAACGGGCCGTCTCCTTGGCCCGCCTGAATTCCGCGATATTATCGCTGGATTCAATGAGTTCTGCCAATTGGCCGCGGTTGGCTTTTGCCAAGACCACTGTCCGTTCCGGAAACCGCAGCGCCCCGTCCTGAACGTCAATGCCAAGTTGCGCCGCAATATCCCGAAAAGATCGCTCCGTGTTATCTTCGTCACCCCGGAGCCAGATTTCGCACCAAGTCGCGTTATCATCCGGCATCAATCCCAGCTCGTCCTGCCAGAAGGATTCCAGAACAGCCAGACGAACATCCTCAATACTGTTTACCAGTTTTTCGTTTTTCGGTTTCCCGGACTTTGTTTCTTCCTCCGCATATTTGCGGACCTTTTCAAGAAAATGGCGTTCCTTGCCTGCCGGCACATAAACCGTGGCTCGGGTTACCGTTTGTTCCGGATCATCCTGTACCGGGACGGTGCGGATATTCAAGAGACGGATTCCTGCCCGCCTGTCCTCCAGGCTTTTGGCGACCAAATCGTGATCCGGGGCGCTTTCAAATTCCAGATAAACGCCTTGCCGGATGGGCAATGACACAGCGGTTTGCTGCTGGGCGGTCCGCCTTGCATTTTGCCAGGCCGCATCCAGTTGCCGCTGAAGTTTTGCGCTGTGACTGGCGCGGGTACGCGGTGGGATGCGAGACTCCGCGCCCCGGGTGGGTGGGCTGGTATATTCGGATAATTCACCGGAGTGAGCCAGAAAAATATGCCTGTAATGATCCGCCATAATCGCCTACCTTGGCTCCTTGCCGTAAGCCAAGCGCCGTTCACGCAGCATCTCTTTCAGGAGCGTCGCCGTCACTGTTTTCCGGTCAGCCAGAATAGCCTCTTTGATGGCATCGTCGCAGCCCTGAGTGATCTCGGCATGGCTCAGGGTTTCTGCTTCTTTAACCGCAGTTTTCAGGGATAGTTTTTTCCCACGGAATTTCCCAAGCCGGTTTTCCATGAGCTGCCGGATTTCATCTCCGGTGGGAAGATGATAGTAGAGCACGTCGTCAAAACGGCGGAACAGTGCCTGATCCAGAATACGAGGGTTATTGGTCGCTGCCACGATCAGGCTGTCCGATTTGTCCTGTTCGATAAATTGCAGGAACGAGTTGAGAACCCGCCGCATTTCGCCCACATCATTGTCCCGCCCTCGCTCTGCGCCAATGGCGTCAAACTCGTCGAACAGATACACGCCCCGGCGTTCCCGGATCACATCAAAGATCTGCCGCAGCTTGGCGCTGGTTTCTCCCATAAATTTGGTTACCAGCTTGTCCATGAGAATGGTATGAAGCGGCAGATGCAGTTCACCCGCCAGCACGGCGGCTGTCATGGTCTTGCCCGTGCCTGGAGGACCGGCTAAAAGGGCTTTGCGCCGGTTGTCCAAACCGTGTTTTTTGAGCTTGTCCTGTTGGCGGTACTCCCGCAAAATACGTTTGATACGGTTTCGCATATCATCAGATACAATCAGGTCGGCAAGCCGTTCCCTGGGTTCCGCCAAAATAACCAGGTCATCCAGCTCGCGATTGAAGCGAATAACCCGGACAGGCGCGGATTTGGCCTTGTCCACTAAAGCGCGTATCTCATGGGCCAGGGTGCTGTGTCCCTGTTTTGCCTCATGGGCGGCCAGTTGCAGGGCAATGGTTGTAAAACGCTCCCGGTCACCAGCAAAATGGGACCGGATCAGTGATTTCAGTTGTTCAGCGGTGGCCATGATTGCCTCCGTTTCTTTGTTTTGTATTCATACCGCAATCTGTCCGTTCATGAGCCGAGGAAGAAGAAGGTCGCGGGCAGTCACCAGTGCCTTATTGGTCTTTGCCAGCAGAAATATCTGTCTAACGATTGGCTCGACAGCTTCGTTGAAAAGCTGGGCGATCCAGCTCTTAGGGACTACGAACGGCAATGTTTTGAGTTTGCTTTGGCTTACACCCGGTTGGGCAGTATTCGCGTTGAGATTGACAATGCGCTGACGCGTTTCGTCACGTTCCACCCAGAAATAAAGAAGATTCTGTCCAACTTCGGGTATTGCTCTCAGAATGAAAACGTGTTCATTGACACAACATTTCTCATGTGGAAAGCCGTCGCCAAAAAATGAGGACCGTCCTATATTCGCACCGTCTTTGTAGACCACTACATCACGATCTTGAATGACGCCTTTCCGCATGGCGACGAAGAATTCTTCTGGCACGAACTTTTCTTTGGAAAAGTCGTAACGACCAATGCCGATGACATTCTCAGCACCTATGGAGGGGATTCCATCATCAACCGCTCCCCCCTTTGGCCTTCCACCTGATTCAAGCTCCAGTAGCACTTCACCCAACGGCATCTTTTTCCACCCCTCTGGAACGCCGTCTTTGATTTTGACGTGTTCGTGGCCGGGGAAGCGGAGGTGGACGAACCATTCCCTGTAAAGTAGCCGCGCCGCCTGCTCCAGTAACTGAATCCGCCGCCGGTTGTTTTCGATGAGATCGTCGTAGGCCGAAAGTCTGTCAGCGATCATTTGCTGTGCAGTCAGATCAGGTACAGGGAATTTCAAAGAAAGCAACTTTGCCTGACTAAGGTTGTCTTGTGCTGCCCCTTGTGTAAATCGCTGATAGCGTTTTTGCAGCAAAGCATCAAACAGGTACTTGATGAATCTTGCGTCTGCCTTGCTTTTGTCAGGAATGAACCCAATAACGCTGTCAGGAAAACACGCATCAATATCCAAGATAGCAGTATCGGCTATATTCGCTGCGATGGTGATGCATAGAGTCCCGGCTTTCCACAGTTTACTCTGCGCCAGCCCAGCCTCGCTATATGTCTGCGTGTATTCTCTTACGTAAAGATTCGCGTGCTTTACATCCGCAGTCTGGATGAACGGGTATGGGCCACCATATAAATGGGCAGCGTCACGTGGCCTATGACGAGAACGGCCACGGCTGACGTAGCCCAATTCATCAAGCGTGTGCAGAGGCCAACTCATCCCCTACCTCCACTAAAGAAGTTTGAAGAGAGAAGGGTGAAGTCTGAGATCACTCCACCAACTCCTTTTTCACACTTCAAACTTCCAACTTCACACTTCCTCATTCCTTCCTCCCTACCTCTGCCAACTCCGCCTCAATTTCCGCAATACTCGGCAGGCTGCCTTTCAGATCATCGGGCAGGGTTTCAGTCAGCCTGGTCTTCCAGTCGGCCACGCCGATTGGTTTTTCAAGGCCGCGCAGGGCGTATTCGGCCACGATACGGTTTTTGCCCTTGCACAGCAGCAGGCCGATGGTGGGCTTGTCGTCAGGATGGCGCATCAGGTCGTCCACGGCGGAGAGATAAAGGTTCAACTGGCCGACGAAGGCGGGATCAAAGGGCACGGCCTTGAGTTCCACCACCACGAAACAGCGGAGCTTCAGGTGATAGAATAGCAGGTCGATGTAAAAATCGCGGTCTCCCACCTCCAGCAGCACCTGCCTGCCCACAAAGGCAAATCCTGCTCCAAGTTCCAGCAGGAATTTTTGGATATGGTCCACAAGGGCCTGTTCAACTTCTCTTTCTCTTCGTGGATCAGCGGTGCCAAGGAAGTCGAACAGATATGGATCTTTGAACACCTGGGATGCCATGTCGGAATCTGGCGGCGGCAGGGCAGACTCAAAATTATTTACCGCCTTGCCTTCCCGTTCGTGGAGCCTGGATTCTATCTGTAGCGCCAGGATATTGCGGCTCCAGCCGTTTTCTACGGTTTTGGCGGCGTACCAGAGACGGACTTTCGGATCGTCACATTTTTCCAGAAGCGCCAGATTGGTCCGCCATGGAATTTGTGCAACGGTGCGTTGCACTATTTCCCGATCCGGCCACGATTCGGCGAACTTGCGCATGTACTTGAGGTTCCGGGGCGACAGGCCATTCATGTCGGGGAATGCCGCCTTGAGGTCGTGCGACAATCTGTCGATGACCCTTGCGCCCCAACCCTCCCTTGCCTGACGGTCAAGGATGGTCTTGCCGATGTCCCAATACATCAGCACCATGGCCGCATTGGCCGCCATGACGACCCGCAAGCGCTCCGAACGAATGCGATCCTTTATTTCAGCCAGGATTTCGCCATAGTCGTCCGGCAGCTCACCTTTGCCAGGTGGTATCGGCATGAGCGCGTCCTTGCGGTTTGGCCCCCTGGACCTGCGTGTATCAGCGTCTTTTTGACCGGAAGAAATCCGTCCCCTCTTTTTCATATCCTCAGCTCCCGCAAGAAGTTTGAAGTTTGAAGTTAGAAATCTGGTTTTCCGTACCATTTTCACCCTTCAAACTTCTAACTTCACACTTCTTTATATCCCCAACTCCTCGAAGTTCTTCTTTATCTTCGCGGCCAGTTGGACAGCCTCGGCGTTCAAGTCCTCCAGCTCAACATGAATTTCCCGTAGAGCCTCCTCGAAGTCAAAGCCGTCGTCCTCTTCCTCGGGCGCAACGCCCACATAACGGCCAGGGGTCAGGCTCCAGTCGTTGGCTTCGATCTCGGCACGGTCCACCAGTTTGACCAGTCCCTCGACATCGCGGAGCTTTGCGTCGGGGAAACGCTCGGTGAGCCAGTGGGCCTGCCTCCAGAAGTAACGGACCTGCTTGAGCTGGGTGACGGCCAGTTGCCGGGCCTCATCAACAGCTTTGAAGTGAGAAGTTGGAAGTTTGAAGTTTGAAATATCGCTGTTCAAACAATCTCCTACCTCCTTCAAACTTCTCATTTCACTCTTCACACTTTCTACGAGTTGGCTCGCCAACTTGTAGAGCAGATCGGCCTGTTTGACCAGGTCGCGGCTGGTTTCAGCCAGAGGTGTCAAACGGTCTATGACCGTTTTCAAGTTTGAAGGGTGAAGTTTGAAGGGTGAAGATTCTCTGCCCAACGATTCTTTGAATTGCTGTATCTCTGTCTGAAAACAGGAAAATTCATGATCAAACTCCGCCTTGATCTCTTGTAGCCTTTTTTCACTCTTCAGACTTCCAACTTCAAACTTCGAGCGCAGGTCTTTCAGCGACAAGATGAGCACTGGCAAAGGCTCAATTTTGTTGCCTTCATCGTCTGTGTCCCAAAAACACGCGGAGGCTTCCTTCAACATACGCGAGCAGTAATCGCTCACAAGGCAGAGAAAGCGGTCCGTCTGGCCGCGATAGAGCCAGATTATGGCGAGGATGTTCTGTTGGTGTTCGGGGCTGAAATCGTAAATCTTGCGGGTGACCTTGCGGTAGATGTTGCGCGCGTCGATCATCAAAACCTTGTCGCGATGCTCTTGGGGTTTTGCGCGATTGAGGAACCACAGCTCGCAGGGAACGGTACGAGTGTAAAAGAAATTGGAGCGAATGGCGATCATGATATCCACATCGCCGGTCTCGATCAGCTTCTGCCGCACCTTGGCCTCGTCTCGCCCGGCACTGGATGCCTGTGACGACATGACAAACCCGGCCCGGCCTTTTTCATTGAGATAGCTGTAAAAGTAACTGATCCAGATGTAGTTGCCGTTGGAGACCTTGCCTTTCTTGTTCACACCGGGCAAGCCAAAGGGCAGGCGGGGGTCGTTCTTCACCTTGTCGGAGTCGATCTCGTCCACATTGAACGGCGGATTGGCCATCACGAAATCGGCCCTGCCGAGCAACTCGTGGGGGTCTTCGTAGTAGGTAATGGCCTTCTGAATGTCGCCTTCAAGGCCGTGAACGGCCAGGTTCATCTTGGCCAGGCGGATGGTGGTGGCATTCTTTTCCAAACCATAGAAGGTCAGTTTCTCGGCGGGGTTCTGTCGCCTGTGTTCCACAAACCGGGCGCTCTGCACGAACATGCCGCCCGAACCGCAGGCCGGGTCAAGCACTATGCCGCATTCCGGCTCGATGACATTGGCGATCAACGACACCAGGGAAACAGGCGTAAAGAACTCGCCGCCGTCGTGCGCCTTTTGGTCGGCAAACTGGGTGAGAAAGTATTCGTAGATGCGGCCGAACACGTCGCCGGAAACCCGCTTGAGCTCGTCGGGATTGAGCGTGCGCAGGAGTTGACCGAGGACATCATTGTCCAGTTCCTGGTATTCATTTTTGGGCAGGACACCGCGCAGGTTTTCGTAATCGGCCTCGATGGATTCCATGGCCTCGATGATGGCCTTGGCACGATCCTCGCTATCCGGCAACGAGACAAGATAGTCGAACTGCGCTTTGGGCTGAAGAAAAATGGCGCTCTTCTGAGAAAAATCTTCCTTGGTAAGCGCCCGCGTCTTGCCGCCGCGCTTTGGCAGATTGGCTTCGATGTCATCTTTGACAGCAAGAAAGCGGCTGTAGGCGTGCCGCAGAAAAATCAGGCCCATAACAGGCAGGAAGTACTCGTTACTGGCGTAGTTGGAGTTCGCCCTAAGGGTGTCTGCCGCATTCCAAAGCCGCTTTTCTATCGCTTCAATATGCTCAAGCTGGACCATATGCGTTATTCCTCAATCTTTCCAGGCAAACGGAGCTTTTTTGCCGCCACCATCTTCTTGCAAAAGG
>Ga0256914_1002639_pt1 | contig 14797 bp, 12 predicted proteins | sample HulkmetaG_FD_191571 | JGI IMG/M metagenome (GOLD analysis project Ga0256914, IMG submission 191571) | Hydrothermal chimney microbial communities from Main Endeavour vent field at the Juan de Fuca Ridge, Pacific Ocean - Hulk | ecosystem: Environmental > Aquatic > Marine > Hydrothermal vents ... | reverse complement strand
CGTACATCGTACTTTACAGACCTGTTTGCCGTGAATGCAGGCAATATTCATGGCGGGGCCATAGTTACTTGAAGGGAATTTGTTTATGATTATTGTCAGGATTATCGGTGGTCTTGGTAATCAGATGTTTCAGTATGCTTTCGGCTATGCCTTTTCTCAAAAAAAAAAGTGCCGTTCAAAATAGATATAACGACATTCAGCGACTATAACCTGCGCAAATATGAGCTTTCGTGCTATAATATTGATGCAGAAATTGCATCAAAATCAGAAATTGATAAACTTAAATATGCTAACGAAACTTTTTTCAGGAAGGTAATCAGGTTACTTCTTGGACATCCCAGATATCGAGGGGAGTTTTATTTTCATGAGTCCTCCCTGCGATTTGATCCCCGAGTTTATGACAAAACTGTTGGATATTTTGATGGATATTGGCAAACTGAAAGATATTTCGCTGATTTCAAAGAAGAAATACGAAAGCAGTTTAAAATTTCACGTCCCCTTCATTCAGCTACTTTAAGACTCCTCACTGATATATTGGAGAAGAATTCGGTTGGAATCCATGTCAGAAGAGGAGATTACGTTCATAACAGGCACACTAACGCCATGCATGGTACGTGCCCCCTGCAATATTATCAGAAGGCTGTTTCATTTATCCTGGAACAACAGGATAATTGCCATCTGTTTGTATTTACTGATGATATTCCGTGGGTTAAAAGAAATATGCGCCTGAGCGACCGACAGGTGATTGTTGAGTTGCCAGAGGAAGTTCCTGATTATGAAGCAATGTATCTGATGAGTCAGTGCAGACATAATATTATTGCTAACAGTTCGTTTAGCTGGTGGGGGGCATGGTTGAATAAAAATCCGCGCAAAATAGTTGTAGCGCCTCGGAGGTGGTTCCGTAGCAATGATATGGATGCGAAAGATATTATTCCGAATGAATGGATACGTTTATGAAAAGGCCGGCAATATCAGTTGTAATGCCTGTTTATAATGGGCAACAGTTCCTTGCGCAGGCTATAGAGAGCATTCTGAGACAGTCATTCGAGGATTTTGAGTTTATCATAGTAAATGATGCTTCAACAGATAACACAGAAGATATTATACGTTCCTATGCGGACCATCGTATTGTTTATGTAAAAAATGAAAAACAACTGCGTCTTGCCGGAACACTTAATAAGGCGATAAAGCTTTCAAAAGGTAAGTATATTGCCAGAATGGATGCTGACGATGTCAGTTTGCCTGCAAGGCTTGAGCTGCAATATGGTTTGTGTGAGAAAAAAAACCTGGATGCGTGTTTTGGTTTAATTAAAACAATAGATCGTTATGGAAATTTTTTGGGCAACTGGCAGCTTGATTCGGAAACAATCACATATGAAAGTATAAAGAAGCAGTTGCCTTATCATAACTGTTTGGCCCATCCCACAGTTATGATTATGAGAAAAACCCTGGAAGAATATATGTATGATGAGTCTTCGGGTGATGCAGAAGATTACAATTTGTGGCTCAAATTGATATCCGACAGGAAAAAGATCTATAAAATTCCAGATGTCATTCTTTATTACCGAATTCATGCGGATTCCATAACATACAGAAGCAACGAAAAGATAAAGGGTATAGAAAAGAATGTCAGGGCAAGATGGAATTTCATTAAATATTGTTTCCGGAAGAGGACCATAGCTTCAAATTTTTTTAATATTCGAGTGTTGTGGGCACTTTTGAAGGATATATATTCCTTGGCAAATTTGAAGGTTACCGCCAGCGTCAAACTGATTATAAAAAAACTTCTTGTACGTTCCGGAAAGATTATTGGTAACTTATCTTCTCCATTGCTAACTGAAATATTATTCGTATTTCCATATTATCATATGGGGGGGGCTGAGCGTGTTCATCTGGATATTGTAAGAAGTGTTATGGACAAGCAGATTGCCGCACTGTTTACCAATAAATCAAAAGATAATTTTTTCCTTTATGATTTTAGGATGGCCGTACCAGAAATTTTTGATTTTGGTGGTCTGCTTGAGAAAAGATTTTTGTACCTGTTTTTTCTTGGATATTGGAGTTCCAGAATAGCCAGGGGGAAGGTCCGGATAATTTTCGGCTGCAACTCCCTTTTTTTTTATGATCTTCTTGCTGTTCTGCCTGCAAATATCAAAAAAATCGATCTGATCCACGCTTTTGGGGGAGGAATAGAGGAATATAGTCTGCCATATGTAAGGTTTATAGATAGAAGGATCGTAATTAACAGACAGACTTATTTGGATATTATCAAACAATACAAAGAAAGAAAGATAAGTAACCCCTCTTTGTTTTGGAACCGAATTCAAATAATTGAAAATGGTGTTCGTCTGCCAGGCACTTATTCAGATAGGAACAATGAGAATCTTGATGTTATTTTTGTGGGGAGAAATTCGCCTGAGAAAAGAATAGAGAGAGTTGGGCGTGTTGCTGAAATGTCCGCCATGAGGTCTTCAAACATTTCCTTTACCCTCGTTGGGCCTGGGGAAGATGCCCTTGCCCAGCGTTACAAGTGTTTTGTAACATTTAAAGGAGTAATAAAGGATATTGCTGCCATATATGAAAAGGCAGACGTTATTTTGACTACCTCTGACAGAGAAGGTTTTCCCATGGTGATTATGGAGGCAATGGCATATGGGGTCATTCCTGTCTGCACTGATGTTGGAGGGTTGAAATACCATATAAAAAATAATGTCAACGGTTTTCTTGTTCCTTCCAATGATCCTGAAGATCAGTTGATAAAGAATATTTATGAGATTCTGCAAATGTTGGCAAAGGACCATATATGCCGGCGCAGGATATCAGAAAATGCATATCAATATGCGAATGAGCACTTTGACATAGAGAGAACCAAAAGACAATACAGGGACTTGTTGACGTAAATATAATGGCTATACCAATCTATGTAATAAATTTGGCTAAAGACACAAAAAAAAAGAACATATCATGTCTTTGTTTGCAAAGCATGATCTGTCCTGTTCCATTGTTGAAGCTATATATGGGCCACAGCTTTGTAATGCAGAGGTAGCGAAAATTTATGAAAGAGACAGGGCGATAAAGTATTTGGGCAGGGAATTGACATGTGGTGAGTTGGGGTGTGCCTTGAGCCATAAATCAATCTATCGTTTGATGGTTGATGAGAATGTTTCAGAGGCAGTCGTACTGGAAGATGATATTGCCTTTGGGAAAGAATTCGTGGAGTTTCTTCAGGCCCGTGTATATGTGCCTGATAATTGCGATGTGGTGTTGCTTGGGCATCATTCGTGGCGTTCAAGAATGATTCCGGCCAATTATAGTTGCTGGTATAAGAGGAAAATTTCTGCCAGCCTGGTCCTGCGGCGTCCGTGTGAACTGGCCTGTGGAACTTATGGTTACTATATCAGGAAAAGCGGGGCAGAAAAATTATTGGAACATATGGGCAAGATATATATGCCTGTTGATCATTATACGGGTAGCGACAGGTTAATAAACTTGTATATCTTAGAATCTCCCATAATATATATACATGAAGCGCTTAGTAAATTCAGCAACATAGAGAAAGTAAGGAATGAATGGGATGCTGATATAGCCCCTAAGCACCTTTCCCTAAAAGGGAGGATCGCCAAATATCTTGGGGTTTACGATTTTTTATCGTCGGTGGCTAATAAAAAAAGATATATTGCCGGCAGGATAAAACCTTTACGAAGGTATCAATGAACCTTGCTCCTATCATTTTGTTCACATATAACAGGCCTTCACACACACGGCGCACTGTTGAGGCATTATTAAACAATGTGCTGGCTGATAAAAGTCGGCTTTTTGTGTTTTCTGATGGAGCAAAAGATGAAGACGAACAGAGGGATGTCCACAGGGTAAGAGATTATCTCAGAAAGGTTAGGGGATTCCTGTCAATAAGGCTTGTAGAGCGGGAACGGAATTGGGGGCTTGCCGATTCCATAGTTTCAGGCGTTTCTGAAGTTATAGAACAATATGGCAGTGCTATTGTCCTTGAAGACGATATTGTTACCAGTCCCTATTTTTTGACATTCATGAACAAGGCCCTGTCTTTTTATCGCCATGAAAAAAGGGTTTGGCACATAAGCGGCTGGAATTATCCTATTGACCCGTCAGGGTTGCCGGATGCGTTTTTGTGGCGTGTTATGAACTGTTGGGGATGGGCCACGTGGGCTGACAGGTGGCAGCATTTTGAGAAAGATCCCGGTAGGTTGATTTCTACTTTTTCCTCTGCTGATATCTACAGGTTTGACGTTGACGGTACACAGGATTTCTGGTCACAGGTCTTGGCCAACTATGATGGCAAGATAAATACGTGGGCAATTTTCTGGTATGCAACAATTTTTGAGCGAAGTGGGTTGTGCCTGAATCCTGTTCGAACTTTTGTCAATAATATTGGTCATGATGGCAGTGGTGTAAATTGTGGAAGGATGAAGGGTTATATCGACGTATTGAACAATATGCCAGATGTTACCCTGCCTGCAGAAATTAAAGAAAATGTCAGGGCAGTGGACGCGATTAAGGCATTGACTAAAAGAAGGCGAAGGTCACTTCTTGGAAAGATTCAACAGATATTTTTATGCAGAATTTGCTGAGAGACAGGGGGGATGAGTTAACAGCTCTGGAAAGAGAGCAAATACAACAACTGTTGAGGAGGATTCCCCCGCATATTCATGATGAGCTTGAGCAGATATGGTACTTGATGGATATCGTGTGGGATGAGTTTGGTTGTGACAACAAGAAACTCAACTGGGATAATATAGATAAATTTTATCGTCATCCTGTATGGCTGCTGAACGGGCTCTTTGTTGAGCATCATGAGCTTTCCATGCAGCACAGGGAGGCAATCAGTGAGTGGGTTACAGAGAGGGGAGAAGTAAGTAAAATACTGGATTATGGCGGTGGTGCGGGTACGTTGGCGGTAGCGCTTGCCCGTAAAAAGGCATGCCTGCAAGTAGATATTTACGAACCCCATCCCATGGAATATGCCATACGGAGGGTGTCGTCGTATAGCAATGTACGTTTTGTCAATCATATTCCAGAGTTGTCATACGATGCCCTGGTTAGCACCGATGTGCTTGAACACGTACCTGACCCGCTTAAAGTGTTTGGAGAGATGATCACTGCAGTCAAAAGAGGTGGCTATCTGATTATCGCCAATAATTTTTATCCAGTTATAAAATGTCATCTGCCCCGGACATTTCACCTGAGATATACTTTCAACCTCTTTGCAAGGCTTATGGGATTGGTCGTGGTTGGGCCATTGCATGGTAGCCACGCAACAGTTTTCCGAAAAGTGTCTTGCCGTTCAGCAGCTCCTCTTTTGGTCAGGTCGTTTGAGATGTTGTCAATGCAATTTTTTTGGCTGGCAAGTTTGATAAAGCCGGTAGTGCGTCCGTTAAGGAATTGTATTGGCAAATGAGGGTATTGCACGTTAACTGCTCAGATATTTCTGGTGGGGCTGCGCGGGCAGCTTACCGTATTCACCGGGGATTGAGAGGTATAAATGTTAATTCGAAGATGATTGTGCAAACCCGATTCGGGGATGACAAAACAGTCATTGATGCTGGCTCCAGACTGTCAAAATTTATGGGGAGGGTTCGTCCCTTTTCTGAATTTGCGCTGCTCAAACTCCTTTCCGGCGGCGCCACATCACTTTTTTCCTGTTCGTTTTTGCCTTTCTCCGCCATTCCTGCGCTGATTAAAAAAAATGAGACCGATATAGTTCATCTGCACTGGGTATGTAACGGTACATTACGAATAGAAGATATAGGGAAAATTAACAGGCCTGTTGTGTGGACTGTGCATGATATGTGGGCCTTTACAGGGGGGTGCCATTACAGTGGAGAGTGTGATCGTTACCTGCATGGATGCGGTCGGTGTCCCCAGTTAATGAGAAGCGGGCCAAATGATCTGAGCCGTTCTGTCTTGAGACGCAAGGAGCGTGGGTGGAGCGGGCTTGATCTTACCATAGTGGCACCGAGTTCATGGATAGCAGGGTGTGCGCGCAGGAGCAAACTCTTTGCTGACAGGCGTGTGGAGGTGATTCCAAATGGTGTTGATATCACTGTTTACAAGCCATTGGATAGGAAGTTTGCGAGAGATGCTTGGAATCTGCCCAATAACAGAAAACTTGTTTTGTTTGGGGCCCTTCACGCCACTTCTGATATGCGAAAAGGTTTTGATCTGTTGTCTGAAGCCATCAGGCTGATGGCTGATCAATGGCATGATGGAATTGAATTGGTGGTGTTTGGCGCCAGTGAACCGGAATGTCCCCAGGATTTTGGAATACCTGTCAATTTTATCGGGCATCTCAGTGATGATATCAGTTTGGCCATGTTGTATTCTGCTGTGGATGTAATGGTCGTGCCGTCAAGGCAGGATAATCTGCCCAATACGGTAGTGGAATCATTGGCCTGCGGCACCCCGGTTGTTGCCTTTGATATTGGCGGGATGCCTGATTTGATTGAACATAAAGTAACCGGTTACCTCGCCAGGCCTTTTGATGTGGCTGACCTTGCTGAAGGAGTTGGATGGATGTTGACAGATGATCACCGGTTAGGAGTGCTTGGAGTCAATGCGAGAGCAAAGGCGCTGAAATGTTTTGATATGAAAGAGGTGGCGGCACGGTATGCTGGACTGTATCAGGATGTTGCCCATGATGCCAGCCATTAAGATATGAACGGGCCACGTATAATCATAATAACAGTAGTTCTGAACGACGAAGCAGGACTGAACAGTACCATAAAAAGTGTTGCTGGTCAGACATATAAAGAGACAGAATTCATTATAGTAGATGGAGGATCATCTGATAATACGGTCAGCCTGATCAAAGATAATCAAAAAATTGTCAGCGCCTGGATCAGTGAGAGGGATCATGGTATCTATGACGCCATGAACAAGGGCGTGTTGATGGCCGGTTCAGGGTATATTTGTTTTATGAATGCTGGTGATGAGTTTTATACACAACACACGGTGGCAGATGTGGCCGCAAGCCTTGGCGCTTATGATCCTGATGTCCTTTACGGAAATGTGGAAGTGCGATATGACGACGGATTCAAACGGGAGGTGCAGGCTGGAGACCTGAGAAATCTATGGCGTGGAATGTGTTTTTCGCACCAGGCTATGTTCATCAAGTCTGATGTAATGAAAAGGTTTTTGTATAATGCCAATAACTTCATTGCCGCTGATTATGAGTTGATTTGTCATCTTGTTTCTATGGGATGCAAGTTTCTGAAGGTTGATGATATTATTGCCAGGGTCAGGTCGGGTGGAGTTTCTGACGTGCAACGGATGCGTAGTGTTGCAGGACACTGGCGAGTTGCAAGGTCGTTCTGGCCTGGCTGCAAAACCGATGTTTATTACATCCTGAAATTGATGGATACTGCAATACGAGTGGGGATACATCGCATTCTTCCTGCCCATTTATGTGCTTCTCTCATCAGGTTTAAGTATCGTTGATTGCCGTTTCCATGCGTATCCTTCATGTGTTGGAAGATTTTTCTTCTAAAAATACGGGGATTACTTCCATTGTGAGAAGTTTGTCTGCATGGCAGGTACAGTGTTATGACTGGGTGGGTATATTTGCAACCGGGGTTCCGGATATTGCTGTGCCTTCAGGGGTAGAGGGCTACTTTGATGATACCTTTTTCTTCCCGGTCTCCTGGAGAAGGACGGAAGGGCTCTGGGACCGTTTGGTCGGTTTAATACAAAACAATAATGTTGATATAGTGCATATTCATGGGGTGTGGCGTGCTGCATCCGTTACGGCTCAGAGAGTTTGCAGTAAACTTTCAGTGCCAACGGTACTTAGCGTACATGGACAGCTTGAGAACTGGGCTATGTACAGGCAGGGTCAGGTCAAGAAGTGGAAAAAACTGCTGTACTGGCACCTTTTTGCAAAATTTGTTTTCAGGCATGTCTCTGTCCTTCATGCCATTACTTGTGGAGAACAGCAGAGCCTGAAGAAAAGGTTGGATAATCCTTGTGTGGTAGTTCCCAATGCCATTGACATCACCCTGATTCCCGATGATATGGCCTGCAGTAACAATTTTGATTGCCCGAGGCGTATAGTCTTTGTTGGGCGACTCCATCCGGTCAAAGGTGTAGATCTGCTGATCGATGCCTTTTTGTCTTTATCACCAAAGGACTGGCAGTTGATAATCGCCGGCCCTGAAGAGGTGGGGGGCTATGCTGCAGAGTTAAAACTGCGTGCCTCGCGTGATTCATTGAGCAGAATTAAATTCGTAGGGTATGTTGACGGGGATAACAAGTGGAAGCTTTTTTCAGGGGCTTGGGTAGTGGTTGTTCCTTCTTATTCCGAGGTCGTGGGCATGGTAAACCTTGAAGCCGCTTCATGCTGTACACCTACTATTACCACATATCAGACAGGATTGCTGGATTGGGAGGAGGGGGGAGGTATACTGATAAAACCAACAGTGAAGGAGTTGCGGTCAGCTTTGAAGATTGCGATGGCCTGGAGTGCTGATGAGCGCCATCAGCGTGGAATCGCAAGCAGACGTTTGGTGGAAAGACGTTATTCCTCGAGTGCTGTCCGGGAGCAGTGGAAACATATTTATTCATCTTTGGTTGCTGAGGCTAAATGACATATATATTGGGGATAAATGCCTATCATGGTGATTCTTCCGCCTGTTTGCTTGAAAATGGCAAGATTGTGGCGGCTGCGGAAGAGGAGCGTTTTCGGCGTATAAAACATTGGGCCGGGTTTCCGGAATTGGCTATCCGGTACTGCCTTGAGGAGGCCGGTGCGGGCCTTGAATCAATACAGCATGTAGCCATTAACCAGAATGCGAAGGCAAATTTGGTCAGGAAGTTGGCTTATGTCCTGTTAAAGCGGCCGGATATGGGGATGGTATTGGAACGTATCCGGAACAGAAGACAAAGAGATAATTTACCCATCCTGCTGTCGCGCATGTTTCCAGGTTCATCTTTTAAAGGACGCATTCATCAGGTAGAGCATCATCTGGCCCATCTTTCTTCTGCCTTTTTGGTTTCCCCTTTTGATGAGGCCGTGGTGGTTTCTGTGGATGGATTTGGTGATTTTTCCAGTGGAGCCTGGGGGGTTGGGCATGGATCAGCAATTCGCGTGTCCGGCAGGGTGTATTATCCGCACTCTCTCGGGATTTTTTATCAGGCATTGACACAGTTTCTCGGTTTTCCCAACTATGGCGATGAATATAAAGTCATGGGGCTTGCGCCATATGGAAGGCCGGTCTATCTCACTGAGATGCGGCGTATCGTTAGACTGGAAAGGGGAGGGGCTTATCGTCTTGAGCTGAACTATTTTCGTCATCATACCCATAAGATTGGGTACAGGTGGGAAAATAGCGCTCCTGCTGTGGGACGGCTGTACAGCGATTCGTTACAGGAGATACTCGGACCCCCTCGCAAGAGTTCAGATCCTCTTGAGCAGCATCATTATGACCTTGCTGCGTCTGTACAGGCCATGTATGAAGAGGCATTTTTCCATTTGTTAGATACACTATATTCAAAGTACGGTTGCAATTCCATTGCTTTGTCTGGTGGATGCGCCATGAACTCCGTGGCAAATGGAAAGATCCGCAGAAAAACACCTTTTCGCAAGATTTATATCCAGCCTGCTGCCGGTGATGCCGGTGGTGCAATAGGAGCCGCATTTCATGTCTGGCACAAGATGCAACCACGGCGTACCTGTTATATGGATCATGCCTATTGGGGGCCTGAGTTTGATAATTTGCAGATTGAAAGGGTTCTAAGGAAGTCGGTTGACGCCCTTGAGAGATCAGGGTGTCGAATTCTTTTTGAAGAAAAGGATCAGGATATCTGGCGTTTCACTGCCGAAGCCATTGCCGAAGGTAAGGTTGCAGGTTGGTTCCAGGGACGCATGGAGTGGGGGCCCCGCGCGCTTGGAAACAGGTCCATTCTATGCGATCCCCGTCGGCCTGACATGAAAGATATCTTGAATCATAAGATCAAGCGCCGTGAATCCTTCAGGCCCTTTGCACCTTCAATACTGCGGGAGCATGTGAGCGAATGGTTTGAAGAAGATGATGACGTTCCCTTTATGATGAAGGTTTTTCAGGTTCGTGAAGAGAAGCGTTCTGTGATTCCTGCAGTTACACATGTGGATGGTTCGGGCAGGTTACAGACAGTGTATAAAGCTACAAACCCCAAATATTATCGTCTCATTGAGGCATTTTTCAGGATTACCGGCGTTCCCATACTGCTAAACACCTCTTTCAATGAAAATGAGCCGGTTGTATGTCGTCCTGAAGAGGCGCTGGACTGTTTTCTGCGAACCAAGATGGATATTCTGGTTATTGGCAACTGGATGATAATGAGGGGTTGAGCCAGCTACATTAGTGATATGAAAATTTCTGTCATTACAGTGTCACTCAATAGTGCCAATACGATAAGAGATACAATTGACTCTGTAATAAGACAGGACCATAAAAATATTGAATATATTATCATAGATGGTGGTTCCACGGATGGTACCTTTGACATTATAACTTCATATTCTGAACATGTTCACAGGATGGTAAGTGAGCCTGACCAGGGCATATATCATGCCATGAACAAGGGTATCAGGTTGGCTACCGGTGATGTAGTAGGTGTTCTCAACTCGGACGATTTTTATGCGCATGACGCTGTCCTGTCCCTGGTAAACGAGGCTTTTGTATCCAGTGGGGCTGATATAGTATTTGGTGACTTGGTATTTGTTGATAAAGATGATGTAACGCGGGTCAAACGTTACTACTCCTCAAAAAAATTTCGTCCCTGGAAGTTGCGGTTTGGCTGGATGCCGCCGCATCCCGCTACTTTTATCCGGAGGGAGGCCTTTGCCAGGGCGGGATTGTACTCCCTTGATTATAAAATTGCCGCCGATTATGAGATGTTGGTCCGATTGTTGTTGGGGCACAGATGTTCATTTTTCAGGATTCCTGATGTGCTGGTAAGAATGCGTTTCGGAGGTGTAAGTACAAGGGGGGTCAGGAGTAGCTGGCTTCTGAACAGGGAGATAGTCAAGGCGTGTCGTCAAAACAATATTTATACCAATATGCTGTTCCTCGCACCTAAAATGCCTTTTAAACTTTTTGAGCTTTTTTCAAGGCCGTGAGTCCTGTCTGATTATGGGGGTAGGGCAAAAAAAAATACTTGTTACTGGCAGTACTGGTTTTGTGGGGTCTGCCGTTGTTTCGCGGTTGCTGAGCCATGGAAAGTTTCAGGTCGTCGCAGTAGTCAGAAAACCTGTAAGTCTTCCGCGTGTTGTAAAAATTGTTCCTGCTGATTTGCAGGATGATAATGCCTGTTTGGAGAGGGCGGTTTCCGGTGTGGAGGTTGTGATTCATACTGCCGCCAGGGTTCATGTTATGGAGGAGGGTGATGTTGATCCTCTATGGGCATATAGATCAGTAAATGTCAATGGGACACTCAACCTGGCGCGGCAGGCAGCGTTTGCAGGTGTCAAGCGTTTTGTGTTTATAAGCTCGGTCAAGGTTAATGGTGAGTTTACCAGGTGTTCTCCCTTCAGGGAGGATGATGTGCCTGGGCCGACTGATCCTTACGCAATCTCCAAATTGGAAGCGGAAAATGCCTTAATGGCCCTGTCTCAAGAGACAGATATGGACGTAGTTATAATTCGGCCCCCACTTGTTTATGGCCCGGGCGTGAAGGCCAATTTTTTCAGATTGATGGAGTGGCTGTACAGAGGTGTGCCACTTCCTCTTGGTGCGATTCATAATCGACGAAGTTTTATATACCTTCATAATTTAGTTGATTTGATAAGTATATGCATTGAACATCCTGCTGCTGCCAATCAAATTTTTTTGTGTGGAGACGGGGAGTCTCTGTCCACCACACAGCTCCTCCTTATGCTTGGTGAATCGCTGGGAAAGAGAGCCAGACTGTTGCCGGTCCCTCAGATGCTGTTAAGTGCCTGTCTTAAGATATTGGGAAAGGGGGATATCTATACCCGCCTCTGCTGTTCGCTGGAGGTAGATATAACTAAGGCCAGAACGCTGCTTGGGTGGAAGCCCGCCGTCCCTGTTGGCCAGGGGGTGGAGGATACTGCGAGGTGGTTTCTGGAAAACTGTAAATGATATTAACTGGTTTGGGTCTGTCAACCAAGGATTTTTTGTTTTTGTTGGGGTCTTTTGTGGCTGGCGGCCTTGGTGCTTTTCTGATAGGCCGGTATGCGTGTCAGTTGGGGTTGCTGGATGTCCCCAATGCGCGCAGTTCCCATACCCTGACAACTCCCAAGGGAGGGGGGGTAGGGATTGTGGCCGCCTTTTTGATCGGGGCCACCGTTTACGGTATCAGTCCTTTTTTATGGGGGCCCGTGATATTCCTTGCTGTTATAAGTTTTTGGGGTGACAGGGTTCATATTTCTCCGTCTCTGCGTCTTGTCTGTCAATTCCTCGCTTCATTTGTCGTTTTTTATGGGATGGTGGGGCACCTTCCATCCCTTCTGGGGGAGTTATTCTCCAGGAGAGAATATGTTCTGGTTTTTGCCCCCCTTGCAGCCATTTTTGTGGTTGGAACGACGAATTTTTACAATTTTATGGATGGAATTAATGGCATGGCGGCCATTACCGGTATCATTGGTTTTGGATTGCTTTTCGCATATGGAGTGTATACCGGTAAGGATATGGCGTTGTTGATGGTATGTCTTGGGCTGTCCACCGCCTGTTCAGGATTCCTTCCCTTTAACATACCTTCTGCCAGGGTGTTCATGGGTGATGTAGGCAGTATTCTTTTGGGGTTTGTGTTTGGTGTTATGGTAATTGCGTTTGCGGGCAGCATGCCGGAATTTTGCCTGCTATCCAGCTTTATATTTCCTTTTTATGCTGATGAATTGGTAACCATGGCTGAGAGATTAAGAGATGGGCAGAGACTGACCCGTCCTCACAGACGGCATATGTACCAGATTCTTGCCAATGAGGCAGGAATCGCTCATTGGAAAGTTTCTGTGATGTATGGAATTTTTCAGCTTTTTGTGGGAATATCTCTTTGGAAGGCCGCCAACCTGGATAAACTCCTGTTTTGGGCGGTGCTGGGCTGTCTAATAGTATTTTTTATGCTTATAAATAGTAAGGTCAAGCGCAAGTATCCGGTGAGGGAAGGTGTGATATAGAGACAGGAATGAAATGTTTAATCCGATTTCTGATGGAATTCAGGAACTATTCTTCGCAGGCATTTCTTGATGGTCTGCTCGTCACCTGAATCACAGGCTTTCTCCAGGTCATTCAAGAGCAGTTTGAAGTGATTCCATTCCACTGAACGGTTTTTTGAGAGCATAATCTTGTCATGGGAGGTTTTTTGCAGGATTTCTTCACTATGAAATAGTTCTTCATATAGTTTCTCTCCGGGCCTCAGACCGGTAAAAGTAATTTGTATATCCTTTTCAGGCTCCAGGCCAGAGAGCCTTATAAGTTGATGGGCGAGGTCTTTGATTTTTACCGGCTCTCCCATGTCCAGAACAAATATTTCACCTCCTTTGCTCATGGCTGCTGCCTGCAGGACCAGTTGGCATGCTTCGGAGATGGTCATGAAGAATCGTTCAATATCAGGATGTGTAACGGTTACAGGACCTCCCCTGGCAATCTGCTGTTGGAAAAGGGGTACTACCGACCCGGAAGAGCCGAGTACGTTGCCAAAACGGGTTGTAACAAAAGAAGTTTCAGGCGTCCTGTCATTGAGATTTTGACAGTATATTTCAGCGATACGCTTGGTGCACCCCATTATATTGAATGGATTTACTGCCTTGTCCGTGGAAATCATGACAAATTTGCGCGTTTTATATTTTATGGCCATATGCGCGACATTACACGTACCGAATACGTTTGTCTTAACTCCGGCGAGAGGATTCTGTTCAACCAGTGGAACATGTTTGTATGCTGCTGCATGGAATACTGTATCAGGCAGGGTTTCTCTGAAAATACGGTTCAATGTATTGGTATCTCTAATATCACAGAGTAAGGGATGCAGTATGTCAGCCGCGCCAGCCTCCCTGAGTTCCATGTCAATGGCGTAGAGAGCAAATTCACTGTTTTCAATAAGTATTAGTTTTTCTATATCGAGTTTGGCAAGCTGACGGCAAAGTTCTGATCCTATGCTTCCTCCTGCCCCGGTAACAAGGACCCTTTTCCCTGAGAATTCTGATCGGATAAGGTTCCAATCCAATTTGACCGGATCTCGCCCCAGGAGGTCTTCAATGGTTATGTTTCTGACAGAATCTATACTTAGCTTGCCTGATAGCAGATCACTGGTTGAAGGTAGGGTTTTGCATTCTATTTGGGCCTGTGAACACAACTCAACAAATCTGTGAACAAGTTTTTTGTCTGCCGATGGTATGGCCAAAACAGCAAGTTCAACATGATATTTTTCAACAATTTCAGGCAGGTCTCTAATTCTACCCAGAACCTTTATGCCTGCTATGGATTTTCCTACTTTTGTTCTGCTGTCGTCCAAGAACCCTACCGGATTGTACCGGCCATTTTCAGCTTTCAAGGCCCTTAGGAGCTGCTCTCCGCCACTGCCAGCCCCTATTATCAGGGTTTTTATGCCTGTGTTATGGGGAATGACTCCTTCTTTGAACATACGGTAAGCCACTCGGATTCCCCCCATGCCAACGGTCATGAGCATAAGGTCTATCATTGGTACGGAGCGGGGTATTCCTTCCAGACGGTTCCAGGCAAAAAGAGCGGCGGCAGTCAAAAGGGTCGCAGTGCATGTAGCCTGTAGGATGCTGAGCAGATCTTGTAAGGAGACAAATCGGGCTGTG
>Ga0256914_1002638_pt1 | contig 14797 bp, 8 predicted proteins | sample HulkmetaG_FD_191571 | JGI IMG/M metagenome (GOLD analysis project Ga0256914, IMG submission 191571) | Hydrothermal chimney microbial communities from Main Endeavour vent field at the Juan de Fuca Ridge, Pacific Ocean - Hulk | ecosystem: Environmental > Aquatic > Marine > Hydrothermal vents ... | reverse complement strand
GTCTTCATGTGCGCCTACACCACCAAGACTGCTGTATACGCCCTGATCCGATCCTTTGCCGGCTTTGACATTCTCATCGTCCTGGGTGTGATCATGGCCCTATACGGGGTAGTCTACGCAGTGCTGGAAAACGACGCCCGGCGTCTGCTCTCCTACCACATTATCAGCCAGGTGGGCTACATGGTCACCGGAGTGGGTATCGGCACAGCCCTGTCGCTCAACGGGGCCTGTGCCCACGCCTACGCCCATATCCTCTACAAGGCCCTGCTTTTCATGGGGGTAGGTGGCGTGCTCCAGGTCACCGGTACCAGCCGGTTCAGCGAGCTGGGTGGACTGTGGAAATACATGCCATGGACCCTTGTATTCACCCTGATCGGCGGGCTCTCCATCTCGGCCTTTCCCCTCTTTTCCGGATTTGTCTCCAAATCCATGGTCGTATCCGGCGCCTGGCAGAGCCACCTCGCCTGGGCTGCCCTGGGACTGACCCTGGCCTCGGCCGGCACATTTCTCCACACCGGTCTCAAGGTGCCCTATTTCATCTGGTTCTGGCGCGAAGAGCCGCAATGTGCTCCGCCGGAACACGAACCACCGCTCAACATGCTCATCGCCATGGGGCTGGCCGCTTTCTACTGTATATTCATCGGCATCCGGCCTACAGCCCTCTACCGCATGCTGCCCTTCGAGGCCACTTACCACCCGTACACAGGTGCCCATATCATGGGATCCCTCCAGATCCTGCTCTTCACCATGCTCGGGTTCTTCCTCCTGATCAGAAAGCTCTATCCGGAACCCAAGGTGGGACTGGATCTGGACTGGTTCTACCGGAAGGGCGGGATACTGTTCATGAAACTGTGCCGTAATGTCCTGCAAACCATCGACGAACAGGTGGTCAACAACCTGCACCGCAACCTGGCTCTGCCCCTGCTGCGGGCAGCGGCCAGGCTTTCCGCCTGGAACGACCGGCGTCTGATCGACGGTTTTGTGGACGGCTCGGCCACAGCCGTGCTCGCTTTCGGAGACCGGCTGCGGTTGTTCATGCAGCCCGGCATCCTGTCCCGCTATGTGGCCAGGACCCTAGCCGTACTGGCTGGAATCATCCTGCTGGTGCTCTTTTTCCATATACGTTAGCAGACGACTCGACGTGATGACCGAACTCGCCACTCTCCATCCGACAACCCTTGGTTACCCCTTCCTGAGCATGATCATCTTTCTTCCCGTGCTCGGAGCCGCCGCCCTGGTCCTGATCCGGGACGAGGAGGCCAGCCGCTGGTTCAGCCTGACCATCCTCACAATGACCTTTCTCTTTTCCCTGCCCCTGTACAGGGAATTCGATCCGAATCTGGCAGGATTCCAGTTTGTGGAAAACCACGCCTGGCTGCCGCGCTACGGACTGAGCTACCTTCTCGGAGTGGACGGACTCAGCCTGCCGCTGCTCCTGCTCAACACCCTGCTCGGCCCGATCACTGTCCTCTGTTCCTGGCGGTACATCACCAGGAGAGTGCGGGAGTTCATGGCCTGCCTCCTGCTCACCCAGGGAATCCTCAGCGGCGTATTCGCGGCCCTGGACCTGGTGCTGTTCTACTTTTTTTGGGAGGCCATGCTCATACCAATGTTTTTGATCATCGGCATCTGGGGCGGTCCAAGGCGAATTTATGCGGCGGTCAAGTTTGTCCTGTACACCCTGGGCGGTTCCATTTTTCTTCTCCTGGCCATTGTCGGCCTCTATATCAAGTCCGGCACATTCAGTTATCCGGCCATGGTGGAGCTGATACTCAGCCCGGGATTCGAACTGTGGCTCTTCCTGGCCTTTCTCATTGGTTTTGCGGTAAAGATTCCCATGGTCCCGCTCCACACCTGGCTGCCTGCCGCCCATGTGGAGGCGCCTACGGCCGGGTCCGTTATCCTGGCCTCGGTGCTGCTGAAAATGGGGACCTACGGCCTGCTTCGCTTCAATCTCACCCTCCTGCCCGCAGCCTCAGTCACCATGGCCCCGCTGCTGATCGTCCTCTCGCTGGCGGCAATAATCTACGGCGGCCTGCTGTCCCTGGCTCAGCAGGATGTAAAAAAACTGATCGCCTACTCATCAGTGGCCCACATGGGCTTCGTCACCCTGGGAATCGGGGTGATCAACCTGCAGGGTTTTCAGGGCGCCATGCTGCAGATGCTCAACCATGGCCTGACCACGGGCGCTCTCTTTCTCCTGGTCGGCATGCTCTACGAACGCACCCACTCACGACAACTGGCCGACAATGCCGGCCTTGGACGGCTCATGCCTGGATTCATCTTTTTTCTTGGTCTGTTTTCGCTTTCATCCCTGGCTTTTCCCGGAACGGCCAGCTTTGTGGGCGAATTCCTCTGCCTGAGCGGCGGATTCACTCACGGCCTCAAGATCGGTGCCTGGGCAATTCCAGGTGCCCTGCTGGCTGCCGCCTACATGTTTCGCATGTTCCTCACCATTGCTTGGGGTGGAACAGCCAGGGACAGCAGGATTCCGCCGGATATCAGCCCCAGGGAGTGGGCAAGCCTCCTGCCCCTGGCCCTGCTCATTCTCCTGTTCGGCTTTTATCCCGCCCCGCTGCTCAAAATGATGAATCCGCCCCTGGAAGCGATACTATCCCGGTTGCCGACCGGACAGACTGCCGACATGGCAGGCCTGATCTCGCACACCCTGCACGGACTCCTGAACTGAGGAGACAAAGACCATGATGCAATCGATTATCCCGGAACTCGTTGTCAGTGGCGCAGCTGTCTTTTTCTTTGTCGCCTCCCTGCTGGGATGGAAAAACCTGCCGACCTGGGCAGCAGGATTCGGCATTGCCGCCCTCACCGGATCCCTGGTTGCTCTGACCGCCCAGCACACCTTTTTTCACGGCGCACTGGTCGTCGATGCTTTCAGCAGGTTTTTCAGCCTCCTCATCTGTGCCGGCTTCCTGCTGGCGCTGATCATCGGCGGCAGGCTGCCGCAGACCGATGAAGACAAGATCGGGGAATTCTACTTTTTCGTTGCAGTGGCCACCCTGGGGCTGCTGCTGGTCACCGGGGCAGCCGAGCTGCTGACACTGTTCATCGCCCTGGAAATATCATCCTATCCGCTCTTTATCGTTGCTTCCTACAGAAAAGGCCTGGGGTTCCAGTTCGAGGCCGTGGCCAAGTACATGGTCTTCGGCGCCGTCTCCACCGCCTTCATGCTCTACGGAATCACCTACCTGTACGGCAGCTTCGGCTCCACCTTTCTCCATGATATCATGCCGGCCATTGGCGAGCACCTCCACGATCCCATGGCCATTCTGGGCGTGATCCTGTTCATGGCCGGTTTGCTTTACAAACTTTCCGCTTTTCCGTTCCACTTCTGGGCGCCGGATGTCTATGCCGGGGCAGCTGCCGAAGTGGTCGCCTTTATCGCCGCCCTGCCCAAGCTGGCCGCCGTGGCCCTGCTGATCCGGGTGGTATCCCTGTTCATGCCCATGGAGGGACTTGGACTGGCCATCTCCATCCTGGCCATCCTGTCCATGACCATGGGCAACCTGCTGGCCCTGGCCCAGACCGAGCTGAAGCGGTTGCTGGCCTATTCGGCAGTCTCCCATGCCGGTTATATCCTTCTCGGCCTGCTGGCCCCGGATCACGGAGGCCTGAGTGCAGCCCTCTATTACGGAACCGTCTACACCTTCATGACCCTTGCCGCCTTTCTGGTGGCCATCCAGGTGGCCGGAGATGAACACGATATCTCCCTGGATCGATTGGACGGCCTGTGGCGCCGTTCCCCGGCCCTGGCCGTCATGCTGGTGGTCACCTTTGTCTCCCTGGCCGGTCTGCCGCCCACTGGCGGGTTCACGGGCAAGCTGCTGCTTATCTCGGCTGCCTGGAAGGCAGGATTTTTCTGGCCTGTACTGGTGGCGGTTCTCAATACCCTGGTCGGTATCTTCTACTACCTGAACATCATCAGGACGGCCCTGGTGAACAGGAATACCCAGGACGTGCTGAATTCTCCTGTCCATATCCGTTCCCTGGCCCTGGGCCTGGCGGGCCTCCTGCTCATCTTCGGCCTGTTGCCTGCCGGACTGCTCAGCCTTGCCGAAACAGCCGTTGCCGGTCTGTAGGCTGGCCCATCCTGCTTTTTTCGAAAAAACTTCTCGCCTGCAGACCAGTGCTGAGGGTAAGATGATGCATACATCATACATACATCTGTCAACGTGAACACCAGAAGAGGGCAGACGATGACTTTGAGGGGACGACTTTTCCTTCTGTTCTGTATCAGCCTCTGGTTTGGCGGCCTCCCAGGCTGCCGGCAAGCGGAGATGTATCTTGATCCATCGGTCCGGTCCGCCATGGATCTCTTTCCCGTTCGGGACAGGCAAGGCCTGAAGATGCTGGATGAATCGTTTTCCTTTCCTCCTTATGCAGTGACAGAGGTGGACCGGGGCTGGAAGGTGACGACCCGTTGGGGTATCCTGGGACTTGGCAAGGTTGCCTCGGAGCAGGATTACAGCTTTGTTCTCCGGCGGAAAGACGCTGTCGTAGGCGAGGTCCAGTGCGGCACAGCAGCCCGCTGGAAAGAGTTTTCCGCTGACAACCTCCTGGGCACCGGCACCTCGTTGACCTGGATTCTCTCTGACGATACCCGCCTTGCCTGTGTTCTCAAGGTCAGGGGCCAGGACAAGGCCTGCAGTCTGGGAATGCAACCGACAGGACCCAAGGGCTCCATGACAGGAACACTCCTATGCGGCGCCGACCAGGTCACCATCACCCCGACCTTCAGACTGGCCGGCAGTCCGATATCCTACACGGAACCAACTGGCTACCTGTTTTCCCGGCAGGATGGGCTTGTTGCGGCCGTTGAAGTACTCAACCAGGGCAGGGTCTGGCTGGCACATGATCTCTCCTCGGTATCCCGGGATACGCTGGCATCCACGGCATCGGTCATCTTCCTCTACAATCGGCTGCAACAGCTGTAACCAGGACTGATGGGCAGTCTTTTGCTCCCTTGTCCGTTCCTGCCTGGGTTTCTGCTTGACTTTGGTCCCCTTGCATGGCAAGTTGGGAGATATCCTGTCGGACCAACGATCAGTTCTGCAACCAGGTATATCCATGGCCAGAATTCTGACCATTCTGCTTGCAATCTGTTTTTGCGCCGCTCCCGGTCAGGCAAGGGAACACGTCCCCATCCTGCCGGTGCTGAACATGATCCTGATGCGAACGGTCAGTCCTGCCCAGCCATTCAGCCTCAGTTCAACATCGTTCTCCGACGGCGGCTATCTCTCCAGCCGATATGCCCTTGGTGGCAGTAATATTTCACCACAGCTGAGCTGGAACAACCCTCCCGGAGGAACCCGGTATTACAGGATCAAGGTCTATGATCTCGATGCCACCGATGCCACGGGACAGAACTGGATCCACTGGCTGCTGGAAGTACCGGCATCTGTCACCTCACTGGCGGAAAATGCCGGTGCAGCAGGAGGGGCAAACCTGCCTGCAGGTTCGATCCGATATTCCAATTCCTTTTTCGGTCAGGGCAACCAGGCGGCAGCCGGAACGGATTACGACGGTCCGGATCCTCCTTCAGGAGAACCCCACCGGTACCGCTTTTCGGTAACACCTTTGGATATCAATAAAAATCCCCTCTGCTCGCCGGCTTACCTGGAAGCAAAATATACGAAATTCACGCCTCCTCCAGCCCCCTGAATCCTCTGCGGCTATCTCGGAACGCCCAACAGATTGACCGGTTTTCCGTCCTGAAGGACAGAGAGCCATAGCGGGGACAGTTGTGGCGGCTCCACGGTTCATCCTGGTTGTCATTTTTCCCACCTGTGCTATAACACCACTGCGAACTCAATGAGACAACCAGAGGACGACCTGTTCAATGAGTACAGACATAGACAATATTTCGATAAATTACGAGGAAAACGGCATTTTGATCGTCAAGGAGCTGGACCGGGAGATTCTCTCCAAAGGCGCCTGGACCACCATCCTGTTCCGCTACCAGGAGTACAACCGCGGCAAAGGGGAATACGGGCCGGACAAGTATACCATCCGCCGGTACCAGAAAAGAAATGGCCAGTATATTCCCAAATCCAAGTTCAATATCTCCAGTGCGAAACAGGCCCGAAAACTCATCGATGCCCTTGAGGGGTGGTTGAACGGATAACCGGAGCAGCATGTATTTCCCTGTTGCTGACATTCGGATCGGGTTCTGGGTACCGCCGCTGACCGCCTTTGTGATTTCTTTTTTCACATCCATGGGCGGCGTGTCAGGTGCCTTCCTTCTTTTACCCTTTCAGATGTCGGTACTCCACTTCGATTCTCCGGCAGTCAGCGCCACTAATCACATCTTCAATGTTGTTGCCATTCCCAGCGGTGTCTATCGATACATCCGTGAAAAACGAATGGTCTGGCCCCTGACCTGGGCGGTTATCCTGGGTACCCTGCCCGGCGTCCTGGCCGGCGCGCTCGTACGGATCAGGTATCTCCCTGATCCAACGACCTTCAAACGTTTTGCAGCCCTGGTTCTACTCTACATCGGCCTGCGTCTGGTGGAAAACATCTGGCGCAGCCGCCGGCAATCCGGCAAGGGAGGTTCGTTGCAGACAGCCGGAGAAGTGACCGGACAACGATTTTCTCTCCAGGAGATATCCTACACCTATCAGGATAAACAGTATTCGGTCTCCACCGGAGCGCTCTTTCTTCTCAGCCTGGTGGTCGGCATGCTTGGCGGCATCTACGGCATCGGCGGCGGGGCGATCATGGCCCCCTTTCTGGTCACCGTTTTCGGCCTGCCGGTGCATACAGTTGCCGGGGCCGCCCTGATGGGGACCATGATCACCTCAGTAGCGGGTGTGGCGTTTTTCCAGGTCATGGCCCCCTTCTATCCACAGGTGGCGGTGGGCCCGGACTGGCTGCTGGGCTTCATGTTCGGACTGGGCGGCCTGCTCGGCATGTACTGTGGTGCCAGGATGCAACGGTATGTCCCTACACGCCTGATCAAATCCATCCTTGCCCTGTGTATCCTCTTTACCGCTGTCCGATACCTGGGACTGTTCTGAAATCTCCTCCTCAGGCGGCAGGCATGCGTGGCTGGAGAAAAAAGAAATCCTTCTCCAGCTTTTCTGTTGACAGATCTAAACCGGGCAGGTATCTTCCCCGTCGCTGCCGGGGACATTTGGTTTTCGATCACTGATCAGGCCATGGCCGAGGCAGCAAGCGGGACGCAGTTCAACCTGCTTTTTTGCTTGACAGCTGGCCGAACAAAAGATATACTGTTGAGCGTTGCGCGAAATTGAAGCGCACTACTTCCTCTGGAAGTAGCGTTTGATCTTTGAAAACTGAACAGCATTCGAGCGGGCCGAGCGAGCTTGCCGTGCACGTTAGTGTATGGCGAGCACTAAAGAATAGGCAAAAGGTCCGATGCTCGAGCGATCGAGTGATCGGTCAGGATAGAACTGGAGAGTTTGATCCTGGCTCAGAACGAACGCTGGCGGCGTGCCTAACACATGCAAGTCGAACGAGAACGGTTTCTTCGGAGACCTAGTAGAGTGGCGCACGGGTGAGTAACGCGTAGATAACCTGTCCATCTGTCTGGGATAGCCCTTCGAAAGGAGGATTAATACCGGATACGCTGTATACACGGGAGTGGATACAGGAAAGGTGGCCTCTGGTGCAAGCTATTGCAGATGGAGGGGTCTGCGTACCATTAGCTAGTAGGTGGGGTAATGGCCTACCTAGGCGACGATGGTTAGCGGGTCTGAGAGGATGATCCGCCACACTGGCACTGGAACACGGGCCAGACTCCTACGGGAGGCAGCAGTGAGGAATATTGCGCAATGGGGGGAACCCTGACGCAGCGACGCCGCGTGAGTGAGGAAGGCCTTCGGGTCGTAAAGCTCTGTCAGGAGGGAAGAAATGCATGAGGGTTAACAGCTCTTGTGTTTGACGGTACCTCCAGAGGAAGCACCGGCTAACTCCGTGCCAGCAGCCGCGGTAATACGGAGGGTGCGAGCGTTGTTCGGAATCACTGGGCGTAAAGGGCGCGCAGGCGGTTTGGTAAGTCAGATGTGAAAGCCCACGGCTCAACCGTGGAAGTGCATTTGAAACTGCCAGACTTGAGTACCAGAGGGGGAAGTGGAATTCCCGGTGTAGAGGTGAAATTCGTAGATATCGGGAGGAATACCGGTGGCGAAGGCGACTTCCTGGCTGGATACTGACGCTGAGGCGCGAAAGCGTGGGGAGCAAACAGGATTAGATACCCTGGTAGTCCACGCCGTAAACGATGTGAACTAGGTGTTGGGGGTGTTGATCCCCTCAGTGCCGGAGCTAACGCATTAAGTTCACCGCCTGGGGAGTACGGTCGCAAGATTAAAACTCAAAGGAATTGACGGGGGCCCGCACAAGCGGTGGAGTATGTGGTTTAATTCGATGCAACGCGAAGAACCTTACCTGGTCTTGACATCCCGGGGATCTCCTGGAAACAGGAGAGTGCTTTCATTAGAGAGAACCCGGTGACAGGTGCTGCATGGCTGTCGTCAGCTCGTGTCGTGAGATGTTGGGTTAAGTCCCGCAACGAGCGCAACCCTCGCCTTTAGTTGCCATCAGTCAGGCTGGGCACTCTAAAGGGACTGCCGGTGTCAAACCGGAGGAAGGTGGGGATGACGTCAAGTCCTCATGGCCTTTATGACCAGGGCTACACACGTACTACAATGGCCGGTACAAAGGGCAGCCACAGGGCGACCTGGAGCAAATCCCGTAAAGCCGGTCTCAGTCCGGATTGGAGTCTGCAACTCGACTCCATGAAGTTGGAATCGCTAGTAATCGTGGATCAGCATGCCACGGTGAATACGTTCCCGGGCCTTGTACACACCGCCCGTCACACCACGAAAGTCGGTTGTTCCAGAAGCAGTTGAGCTAACCTTCGGGGGGCAGGCTGCCAAGGAATGGCTGGTAATTGGGGTGAAGTCGTAACAAGGTAGCCCTAGGGGAACCTGGGGCTGGATCACCTCCTTTAGAAGGAAAGCAAGCAGAGGGGACTCTGCGATCGGGATCAACCCTGCTTGGATGCTGTTTGGTTTTGAGCGATCAACAAATCAGAAGACAGGGGGCGGTGTTTGGCGCACTGTTCTGGATACTGGATTCTGAACTGGGCCTGTAGCTCAGCTGGTTAGAGCGCACGCCTGATAAGCGTGAGGTCGGAGGTTCAAGTCCCCCCAGGCCCACCATTATCAGGTGAATGGAGTTCAGAGGACAGTATCGTCAGGAAGGAGATTGAGACGGGGGTGTAGCTCAGCTGGGAGAGCGCCTGCCTTGCACGCAGGAGGTCATCGGTTCGATCCCGTTCACCTCCACCATGAACAGAAGACAGAAGCCAGGGGGCAGGGAGAAGGTGTCCTTTGGCTTGTGTTTTCCGGCACACGGAGATCGGCTGAGTTGGGCTGATTTTCGGGAAGATCTTTGACAATTGAATAGCAGGGTATCTAAACCGTATTGCAGATGCGATGCAAGTGGGTCTTCGGGCCTCCGCATCGGGAGCATCTGCGGTACTACGAAGCGTTTAGAGTCTAACTTAGTTTGAAAAGACTTATGGTTAAGCTACTAAGGGCTGACGGTGGATGCCTTGGCACCAGGAGGCGATGAAGGACGTGGAAAGCTGCGATAAGCCTCGGGGAGCTGCTAACAGGCTGTGATCCGGGGATTTCCGAATGGGGCAACCCGGCAGGGGTCATACCCTGTCATCATGCACTGAATACATAGGTGTATGAGGCGAACGGGGGGAAGTGAAACATCTCAGTACCCCCAGGAAAAGAAATCAACAGAGATTCCGTCAGTAGCGGCGAGCGAACGCGGAGGAGCCCAAACCCATGAGCTTGCTCATGGGGGTTGTAGGACCCCGACATGGGATTGAGAAGGGATAGTGGAACGGTATGGAAAGGCCGACCAGAGATGGTGATAGTCCAGTACACGAAATTCCGACTCACCCTAGGGAGTTCCTGAGTACCACGAGACACGTGAAACCTTGTGGGAATCCGGGAGGACCATCTTCCAAGGCTAAATACTCCCTGGTGACCGATAGTGAACAAGTACCGTGAGGGAAAGGTGAAAAGAACCCCGGGAGGGGAGTGAAATAGAAACTGAAACCGTCAGCTTACAAGCAGTTGGAGCCGGGCATTCGTGCCTGGTGACAGCGTGCCTTTTGCATAATGAGTCAACGACTTACCCTATGTAGCGAGGTTAAGCCGGGAGGTGGAGCCGGAGCGAAAGCGAGTCTTAACTGGGCGTCATAGTTACATGGGGTAGACCCGAAGCCGGGTGATCTATCCATGTCCAGGGTGAAGGTCGAGTAACATCGACTGGAGGCCCGAACCATTGTAGGTTGAAAACTGCTTGGATGAGGTGTGGATAGGAGTGAAAGGCTAATCAAACTCGGTGATAGCTGGTTTTCTCCGAAATATATTTAGGTATAGCCTTGCGAGATGACTGTCGGAGGTAGAGCACTGACAGGGCTAGGGGTCCCCACAGGATTACCAACCCCTTTCAAACTCCGAATGCCGGCAAGTTCAATCGCGGGAGTCAGACTACGGGAGATAAGTTCCGTGGTCGAGAGGGAAACAACCCAGACCGCCAGCTAAGGTCCCCAAACTGTACTAAGTGGGAAAGGAGGTGAAATTGCTCAGACAACCAGGAGGTTGGCTTAGAAGCAGCAATCCTTTAAAGAAAGCGTAACAGCTCACTGGTCTAGTGAATTTGCGCCGAAAATGTAACGGGGCTCAAGTACAGTACCGAAGCTGCGGATGTCAGAAACCGGAATACAGAGGACAGCAAGCCGGACATCGGATCATTTGAGGATCTGGAGATGTCTGGCCAGGCGCCTGTCCTGGGATAGAGAAGCAACCTGGTTGCAAGGGAGATGGGTATAAAAAACGATCTCCCGGAATGTTCAGGGATTATGCAGGAGTTGGGATCTGACTTCTGTCCTCTGTCTTCTGGTTTCTGGCATGGTAGGAGAACATTGTGTAGGCCTGAGAAGGTGTGTCGTGAGGCATGCTGGAGGTATCACAAGAGCTTATGTTGACACGAGTAGCGATAAAGGGGGTGAGAAACCCCCTCGCCGAAAGTCTAAGGTTTCCTGACGTCAAGTTAATCTGCGCAGGGTTAGTCGGCCCCTAAGGCGAGGCTGAAAAGCGTAGTCGATGGGAAACGGGTTAATATTCCCGTACCACTGGTGTGGAACTTGTATAAGGGGGGACGGAGAAGGATAGGCCAGCCGCCTGTTGGAATAGGTGGTTCAAGCGTGTAGGTGGAGGACTTAGGCAAATCCGGGTCCTTGTAACACTGAGGCGTGATGACGAGGCCCCATGGGCCGCAAAGTGGTTGATTCCATGCTTCCAGGAAAATCCTCGTATACATTCATACTGGTGACCGTACCGCAAACCGACACAGGTAGACAGGTAGAATATACCAAGGCGCTTGAGAGAACTCTGGTTAAGGAACTCGGCAAAATAGCACCGTAACTTCGGGAGAAGGTGTGCCCTCATGGTGATCTTTTTATACATTAGTGAGCCTACGGGGGTTGCAGTGAAATGGGGGGAGCGACTGTTTACTAAAAACACAGGACTATGCGAAGTCGCAAGACGAAGTATATGGTCTGACGCCTGCCCGGTGCCGGAAGGTTAAGGGGACGTGTTAGCGCAAGCGAAGCACTGAACCGAAGCCCCGGTAAACGGCGGCCGTAACTATAACGGTCCTAAGGTAGCGAAATTCCTTGTCGGGTAAGTTCCGACCTGCACGAATGGCGTAACGATTTCCCCACTGTCTCAACCAGAGACTCAGCGAAACTGTAGTACCGGTGAAGATGCCGGTTACCCGCAACAAGACAGAAAGACCCCGTGAACCTTTACTACAGCTTGGCATTGTGTTTAGGGGTAGCATGTGTAGGATAGGTGGGAGACTTTGAAGCGGCCACGCCAGTGGTCGTGGAGTCGCCCTTGAAATACCACCCTTGCTATCTTTGAACTCTAACCGCGGTCCGTGATCCGGATCCGGGACAGTGTCTGGTGGGTAGTTTGACTGGGGCGGTCGCCTCCCAAAGAGTAACGGAGGCGCGCGAAGGTTCCCTCAGGCTGATTGGAAACCAGCCGTAGAGTGTAAAGGCATAAGGGAGCTTGACTGCGAGAGAGACATCTCGAGCAGGTACGAAAGTAGGTCTTAGTGATCCGGCGATTCCGCATGGAAGGGTCGTCGCTCAACGGATAAAAGGTACTCCGGGGATAACAGGCTTATCTCCCCCAAGAGTCCACATCGACGGGGAGGTTTGGCACCTCGATGTCGGCTCATCACATCCTGGGGCTGGAGCAGGTCCCAAGGGTTCGGCTGTTCGCCGATTAAAGTGGTACGTGAGCTGGGTTTAAAACGTCGTGAGACAGTTTGGTCCTTATCTGTTGCGGGCGGAGGATATTTGAGGAGAGCTGCTCCTAGTACGAGAGGACCGGAGTGGACAGACCAATGGTGTACCAGTTGTTCCGCCAGGGGCATCGCTGGGTAGCTAAGTCTGGCAGGGATAACCGCTGAAAGCATCTAAGCGGGAAGCCCACTCCAAGATCAGATATCCCGTGACGCAAGTCACCTGAAGGCTCGTTGAAGACGACAACGTTGATAGGTCGGGTGTGGAAGCGTGGCAACACGTGGAGCTAACCGATACTAATAAGCCGTGCGGCTTAACCATATCCTTTTTAAACAAAGTTGCCCTGCTATTTCAATTGTTGGCAGGTGAGAGCAAACAGCATGTTTTTTCTCATCTGCCAAAGGATTACGGTGGCCATAGCGGAGAGGATCCACCCGTTCCCATTCCGAACACGGAAGTTAAGCTCTCCAGCGCCGATGGTACTGCATGGGAAACCGTGTGGGAGAGTAGGTCGCTGCCGTATTTTTTTTCTTCTTAGCAAAAACCCCCTGTCCCACACCCCGGGACCGGGGGTTTTCTGCTTCCACTCCTCACACTCGCTCCCCATCCAGAATCCAAACTCTCGCCCTGGGTTCCCAACAGCTGTATATCATACAGAGGTGGTCCCCAACATTCGGCTGGCGTCCTGGCAGCCTACCTGATTCTTTCCCTCTCTTTTCGCCTTATAGAGCAACGTATCCACTCTGTTGACCAGGTCTGCCAGGGTTTCGCCCCTGGTGTGACTGGCAACACCGAAACTTGCCGTTACCGTGCCAACCCGGTCGTATCGGGTGCTGCTCAGCCGGCGGCGAAGACGTTCAGCAAAATTTCTTGCTCCGGCCAGGTCGGTCTCTGGCAGGACAATGAAAAACTCTTCCCCGCCCCAGCGACCGACCCGGTCCGAATGGCGCAGCTCGTTCTTGACCATGGCAATGGTCTGCTTGAGCACCTCATCACCCACAGGATGGCCATAGCGGTCATTGATCTGCTTGAAATTATCCAGATCGAAAAGCACCACCGAAACAGGCCGTCCGTAGCGCTCGGACCGGATGATCTCGTCACCCAGCTCTTGGGTGATACGCCACCTGGTAAGGGCGCCGGTGAGAGAATCGAGGCAGGCGAGCTCTTCGAGTTGTTCATTGACCTGGCGCAACTCGTTCATCGTCTGGATGGTGATCCGAAAGCTCTCGCCAATGGTGTGGGTGAACTTGAAACCCAAGGCCGAAAGCGCTGCATAGGCAACTGTAAAACTGTAAAAATAGGTCACGTCTCCATGTCCGCTCAGCCACCAGCCTCCTCCGACTCCGAGCCAGCCGAGCAAAATCATCACCATTCCCTTCATGCCTGGAAGCATGATATAAACGAGCCACGGATAGACCAGGTAAATGTACCAGATGGACCAGTACCCAGGGTAGCGGTAGGCGTAACAACCAGCCAGCAAGGCAATGGCCGCCAGGATCGGCATGCCGATATTTTCCAGCCGGATCCCCTTGCGGAAGGCGTGCCAGGAAAAAAATATCGGCACCAAGGCGCCGATGTCCCACACCGCCCGATGGTACTGGGCAGTCATCATGTTGTAGATCAGCATGCAGCCGACCACGGCCCCGAACATATGGAGCACGTCACCTACGATACGGCGGTGCAGATTGTCAAGCGTGCCATGGGCTTCCAGCCCCAGGGGTACTTCCAGTGACTCCAGCATGGATCATTTTGCAACGGAAAGGATCCCGGTATCCCTTCTCAGCTCATACGGCAAATCATTCAATTTTCTCACTGCCGGACCAGGCTGTCCCCAGGCCTTTTCCGGAGGAGCGAGACAGCCTTCAGTCCTGGCTCCCTTAATCATAGCACATCCTCTACGGATGCAGAAAATAATTATTTCTCAACCTGTTGGCCCGTATGTCCTGCTTGCTCTTCCGGTCAACAGTGGGCTGGTTCCCGCACAGTCCCGGTTTCTGACCAAGCCGGCAGCAGCGGGTTTGAATGCCTCATCTGCAGGCTGTCAGCCCACAGCCAGACAGGCAGGTTGCGCTGATCCGGCAGGCAACCAAGAAAGCGTGCGGCAGCGGCGACGAAACAATACTGCTCCCGGGAAAGGCGCGAAACCGGGATGGCGCTGCTGACAAAAAACTGGATCTCCTCTCCACTCCGCACCAGAAGCAGGTCATTGCGCCGCTCCATCATGGCCTCTGTGAGAAACGTGACCGACTCCAGTTGCAGGCTGCCAGGTCCGGAGTACCTGAAATCAAACAATGTCCGACGTACGATCATTCTGTGCTTCATGATGTCCTCCTGTGTTCCTGTTTGTCCTTGACTCTACCAGGAGGGGTTTGTCATATAGTGACAGAGGTGCTTTTTTTTTGAGATAAAAACTGA
>Ga0256914_1002637_pt1 | contig 14800 bp, 8 predicted proteins | sample HulkmetaG_FD_191571 | JGI IMG/M metagenome (GOLD analysis project Ga0256914, IMG submission 191571) | Hydrothermal chimney microbial communities from Main Endeavour vent field at the Juan de Fuca Ridge, Pacific Ocean - Hulk | ecosystem: Environmental > Aquatic > Marine > Hydrothermal vents ... | reverse complement strand
ACACGGTGGAGGATGTGGGCATCTGCCTGGGACAGGCCCTGAGCCGTGCCGTCGGCGACCGGAAGGGGATCTGCCGTTATGGCCATGCCTATGTCCCCATGGACGAGACCCTGGCCCGGGTATGCGTGGATTTTTCCAACCGGCCGTATCTTCACTACAAGGTGAATGTGCCTGACCAGAAAGTCGGCCGTTTCGATACCTGCCTGGCCAGGGAGTTTCTCCATGCCCTGGCCCTGCATGGCGGACTGACTCTGCACGTGGACCTGCTCCATGGCGAGAACAGTCACCATATTCTGGAAGCCGTGTTCAAGGCCCTGGGGCGTGCCCTGGCCGATGGCGTCCGGTTGCTGCCCGGTCTGGAGGGTGAACTGTCTTCCAAGGGCACCCTGTAGAACGTTTTTCGGCAAGTGAAGAATATCGGGGCCAGGAAACGGAGGGTTTTCGGCCCCTGACAACCAGGAGGAAACGAGGTGAACGGACTGCGTTGGACCGTAACGCTTTTTACTGTTTTTCTGTTGCTACCGATTGCCGGCTGCGGCAAGAAGGGCAGCGCCCCTGTCAACCCCGAACCCCAGGTGACCGTCAGCTGCATCGGGGTGCTGCCGGCCCGCTCGGTGGTCGATTACGACGACACGGTCTCCTTTGCCCGGGCCAAGCGGTTGCAGGAGGGAACGCAGCTCATGAACCGGCTGCTCAGGCAGCACTTCCAGGGCAACAGCCGGATCCGTTTTGTCAATGACGACCAGGTGGCCGGCCTGATCGGTTCCGGTTCGGAAACCACCCTGGAACTGCATCGCAAGATCGCGGCCCAGGTGAGCTGCAACGCCATTTTGGAAGTGACCCTGCGGGAGTACGCCGACCGGGTGGGCGGCCAGTATTCCGCCTCCAGGCCGGCCTCGGTGGCCTTTGACTATCGGCTGATCGAGACCGGAAACGGCGCGGTGCTCTGCCGCGGCACCTTCGAGGAAGAACAGAAGTCCCTGATGGAAAATCTCTACAACCTGAAGACTGCCTCCCGGCGCGGTTTCACCTGGATCACCGGGGAACAGCTGATGCAGGAGGGCCTTGCCGAGAGGTTTTCCGAGTGCAGCTACCTGCAGACCCAGGATCGTTGACGGCTTGAGGCTGCCTGCAGGCATGAACCGGCGTGTCGGCCGGGCCATGCACGACTACCGGATGCTGGCCCATGGCGACCGGGTCCTGGTCGCCGTTTCCGGTGGCATGGATTCCCTGGTCCTGGCCTGGCTGCTGGCCCACTGGCAGCGCAAGGCGCCGATCTCTTATGAGATCGTGGCCATTCACATCGCCATGGACGAAGATGCCGCCGGCCGGGTGGCCGGGGCGGTGCAGGGGTTCGGAATCAGGACACTGGTGCAGCGGGCGGACTGGCGGCCGGAGATGGACAGCCGCATCCGACGGGGTGAGAAGGGGCAGGATGTCTGTTTCCGCTGCGCCCGGGCCCGGCGCAGGCAGCTTTTCGACCTGGCTGCGGAACTGGGGGTAAACAAGTTGGCCCTGGGCCATCACCGTGACGATCTCATCGAGACCTTTTTCATGAACCTGACCTGCAGCGGCAACCTGTCCACCATGCTGCCCAGGCAGGATCTCTTCCAGGGAGAGCTGGCCATTATCCGCCCCATGGCCTACCTGGACCGGGAAGAGGTGCACGACCTGGGACGGCGGCTGGGCCTGGAACCGGTGGCCGCTCCCTGTTCCCTGGCCGGAAAGACGCGGCGCGACGAGATCAGGGAGATTCTTGCCAGGGTGTACACCCGGCTGCCGGGCAGCCGGCAGCACATCTTCGCCGCCCTGGGCAACGTACGCCATGACTACCTGCTCCATCGGGCTGCCGGGGCAAAACGACAGCGGCCGGACGACCAGACCGCCAGGGAAGAGAGAACCCGGAGTTCGCCATGCTGACCGATCTCGAGTGCCTGGTCTGCTTCATGCGGCAGGCCCTGGCCACGGCACAGATGGCCACCGATGATCCGGCCGTGCAGCGGCAGGTGGTGGAGGAGGTTGGCCGTTTCCTGGCCCGGGTGGATTTCGGCCGGTCCCCGCCGGAAAACGCGGTGGACCTCTATGCCCTGATCGCCCGCGTCACCGGGGTGGACGATCCCTTTGCGCGGGTCAAGGAACAGGAGAACAGGTTTGCCCTGGACCTGGCCGATCAGGTGGAAGAGGCGATCGGGAAGGCATCGGACCCGCTGGAGACCGCCATCCGCTTCGCCATCGGCGGCAATATCATCGATCATGCGGCGCAGCAGTCGTTTGATGCAGCGGCCACCCTGGCCACCTGCCAGGAGTCCGACTTTGTGGTCGACGATATTCCCCGCCTGCGCCGGGACCTGGAGACGGCGCAGGACCTGCTTTACCTGGCCGACAACTGCGGCGAGATCGTCTTTGACCGTTTTCTGGTACAGGAGCTGCACAGAAGGGGATGTCGGGTCACCGTGGCGGTACGGGGCAGTCACATCGTCAACGACGCCACCCTGGCCGATGCCGAGCTGGCCGGCCTGGGAAGTGAGTGCCGTCTCATCGACAACGGCACAGGGTGCCCCGGTACGCCGCTGGCCGCCTGTAGCCCGGAGTTCCGGGAATGCTTCACCTCGGCCGACCTGATCATCAGCAAGGGCATGGGCAACTTCGAGACCCTCTCCGAGGTGCGGGCGCCGCTCTACTTTCTTCTCACCGTCAAGTGCTCGGTGGTGGCGCGGCTCATCGTCCACCGCCGGCGGCTGCCATCGGGTGCCGTGCAGGGACGGGGCGAGATGGTGGTAATGCAACAGGAGTTCCGAGGATGAACGAGCAGATCAGGACCATACTCGCAAGGGACCGGGCCGGCCAGGTGCTGGAGGTGGAAGGCTGGGTACGGACGAGGCGGGATTCGGGCCGTCTATCCTTCCTGGAGATCAATGACGGTTCCTGCCTGGCCAACCTGCAGGTCATAGCCGAGGACAGCCTGCCCAACTACACGACCGAGGTGAAAAAGCTGGGCACAGGTTGCGCGGTGTGTGTCAGGGGAGAGCTGGTCCTCTCTCCGGCCAGGGGACAGGAGGTGGAGCTGCGGGCCAGCGAGATCCGGGTGCTGGGACAGGCCGACCCGGCCTCGTATCCCCTGCAGAAAAAACGACACAGTTTCGAGTTTCTCCGCACCATACCCCATCTCCGGCCCAGGACCAACGCCCTGGGGGCTGTGGCCCGTATCCGCAGCGCCCTGAGTTTCGCCATTCACCGCTTTTTCAGGGAGCAGGGGTTTGTCCACGTCCATACACCCATCATCACCACCTCGGATTGCGAGGGAGCCGGCGAGATGTTCACCGTCACCACCCTGGAGGCCGGAGAACTTGCCCGCCAGGAAGGTTTCAGCGGTGATTTTTTCGGCAGGCGAGCCGGTCTGACCGTCAGCGGTCAGCTCCAGGCCGAGATCTATGCCCTGGCCCTGGGCCGGGTCTACACCTTTGGCCCTACTTTCAGGGCGGAGAATTCCAACACCAGTCGCCACCTGGCCGAATTCTGGATGGTGGAACCGGAGATGGCCTTCTGTGATCTGGCCTGCGACATGCAGGTTGCCGAGGACCTGGTCCGGGAGCTGCTGCGCACCGTCCTGGACGAGTGCAGTGAAGATCTGCAGCTATTCGACAGGTTCGTGTGCAAGGGGCTGCTTGACCGGCTGGAACAGACCCGGGACAGGCGGTTTGCCCGGATGACCTACAGCGAGGCCGTCGGGGAGCTGCAGCGATCCGGCCGGGAGTTCGAGGTTGCCGTGCAGTGGGGCATGGACCTGCAGGCCGAACACGAACGGTTTCTCTGCGAAGAGGTGGCCGGCAGGCCCCTGGTCGTCACCAACTATCCGAAAACCATCAAGCCCTTTTATATGCGGCTGGATGACGACGGCCGGACCGTGGCCGCCATGGACATCCTGGTGCCCGGCATCGGCGAGCTGATCGGCGGCAGCCAGCGGGAAGAGCGCTACGATGTCCTCCTCGGTCGCATGGAGGAGGATGGCCTGGATATCGGCCAGTACCAGTGGTACCTGGACCTGCGCCGGTACGGGTCTGTGCCCCATGCCGGTTTCGGCCTGGGATTCGAGCGGCTTGTCCAGTTCGTTACCGGCATGGCCAATATCCGGGACGTGATCCCCTTTCCCCGCACTCCGGGAAGCGCCCCCTGCTAGCCACCAGGCAATACCGGGAGAAACTCGATGGCGGACAACCTGTACATAGCCAGCCTGGAGGCCAATAGCGGCAAGCTGGTCATCACTCTGGGCATCATGGAAATGCTGTCCCGCAAGGTGGACCGGCTGGGATTCTTCCGGACCATCATCCCGTCCACGGTTGAGGAGGACACCCACATCCAGCTCCTCTCCAGCCGCTACAGCCTGGCCCTGGAGCCGGAACAGATGGTGGGCGTACATCACGATCAGGCCCGTTCCTGGAAAGCGGCCGGCGAGGAACGCAAGCTGTTCCGGGAGATCGTCTCCAGGTTCAAGGCGGCCGAGGAGGCCTGCGACTTCCTCCTCTGCGAGGGACCGGACATCAGCCACCTGGCCGATGGCTTCGACTATGACCTGTCCATCCGCATAGCCCGGGAGCTGGGCACCCCGGCCCTGTACGTGGCCTCGGGCTACCGGACCGGAAAGCAGGAGTTGCTGGAAAATGTGCAGGTGGCGGAAAAGAGTTTCCGCAGCCTGCAGTGTCCCCTGCTGGCCATCCTGGTCAACCGGGTGGAACCGGCCATCCTGGAGGAGGCGGAAAGCGAACTCCGCCGCCACTGCACCGCCGATCTCACCGTGGATCTCCTGCCCGAGATCCCGGCCCTCACCAACCCCACCCTGGAGGAGATCGTTTCCGCCCTGCAGGGCACCTGGTTCAGCGGTCCCAGGAACAGGCTGCAGCGGGATGTGCACGGCATCAAGGTGGCGGCCATGAACCCGGCCAACTTTCTTACCTACCTGGAACGGGGCGACCTGGTCATCACCCCCGGGGACAGGGCGGATATCATCTTCACCAGCCTGGGAGCGGCAGGCTCGAGAAACTATCCTGCGCCGGTGGGGCTGCTGCTCTCCGGCGGTCTCAAGCCGGAGCCTTCCATTGTCCGTCTCCTGGAGGGGTTGAACAACCAGGCCATTCCCATCTACTCGGTTCCCGACGACACCTTCCGCACCGCCATGGCAGCGGCCCGGGTGCGGGGCAGGGTGCGGCCGGGCAACGAGCGGAAGATCGCCCGTGCCCTGGGCCTGTTCGAGACCCACGTGGATATTCCGGCCCTGGAGGAGAAGATCCGGGTGACTCCGCCGTCGGTCATGTCGCCGATGATGTTCGAATACTCCCTGTTCCAGAGGGCCAGGCAGGAACGCAAGCATATCGTCCTGCCCGAGGGCGACGACGACCGCATCCTCCAGGCGGCCGAGATCCTCCGCCTTCGGGATGTGGTGGACCTGACCATCCTGGGCGACCCGGACCAGGTCCGGTCACGGGGCGTGGCTCTGGGACTGAAGCTCGATGGGGTGGAGGTGATCGACCCGGAGACCTCTTCCCTGCGGGAGGAGTTTGCCCGGGTTTTTCACCGGCTGCGCCGTCACAAGGGGATCACCCTGGATATCGCCTTTGATACGATCTCCGATGTCAGCTACTTCGGCACCATGATGGTGCACCAGGGCCTGGCGGACGGCATGGTTTCGGGTGCGGCCCATACGACCGCCCACACCATCCGGCCCGCCTTCCAGATCATCCGCACCCCGCCCGATGTCCTCCTGGTGTCCTCGGTCTTCCTGATGTGCATGCCCACCAGGGTGCTGGTGTACGGCGACTGTGCGGTCAATCCCAATCCCGATGCCGAAGAGCTGGCCGAGATCGCCATCAGTTCGGCCAGGACGGCCCGGATGTTCGGTATCGAGCCGGTGGTGGCCATGCTCTCCTATTCCAGCGGCTCCTCGGGCGCCGGTGCGGATGTCGAGCTGGTGCGCAGGGGCGTGGAGATAGCCCGGCAGCGTCGGCCGGACCTGAAGATCGACGGCCCGATCCAGTACGATGCCGCCATCGATGCCACCGTTGCCAGCAAGAAGATGCCGGAAAGCGAGGTGGCCGGACGGGCCACGGTGTTCATCTTCCCGGATCTCAACACCGGCAACAACACCTACAAGGCCGTGCAGCGGGCCTCCGGGGCGGTGGCCATCGGGCCGGTTCTCCAGGGCCTGCGCAGGCCGGTGAACGACCTGAGCCGCGGCTGCCTGGTGCCGGACATCATCAACACGGTGGCCATCACCGCTATCCAGGCCCAGGTGGCAGGGGATCGAACAGCATGACATTTTTGCTTGGACAGCAACGGGATGCGGGAGACTGAGAAATATTCTTTTTCTGTTGATATGGCTGTGATCTTGATTTAGACTTTTTGGAAGTTTTTGGCGGTGCCCTTCTATAACTTATTGTTTTCACATATTTTTAACAGTTTTCCGGAGTGGAGGAGCAAGCGTGCGTAAACGGAACAAATCAGCTGCCCCTAGGGCCGTTTTTTCCTGTGTAATGATCTCCTTTCTGGCCATCCTGCTGCTCGGAGGCTGCAACAGAAAGGAAGAGGTGAAAAAGGTCGAGGTCGTCCGTCCTGTCAAGGTCATGCAGGTGCAGGCTGGCAAGGGGCTGCAGAAGCACAGCTTTCCGGGCACGGTGCGGGCAGCGAGACGGGCTGTTCTTTCCTTCAAGGTGTCCGGTCCTCTGGCCGAACTGCCGGTGGAAGAGGGGCAGCATGTGAAAAAGGGCGACCTGATCGCCCAGATCCAGAAGCGGGATTTCCAGACCGCCCTGGACGAGGCCCGGGCGAGGAGCCTGGAGGCGGAGAAACAGTATAATCGATATAAGGAACTCTATGCCAGGAAACAGGTTTCCCGGGCTGATTTCGACCGTTACCGGGCAGCCCGCGACGTGGCCAGGGCCCAGTTGGAGGATGCGGAGAACCGGCTCAAGGACACCTCGTTGCGGGCGCCTTTCGATGGAATCGTATCCAAGCGGTATGTAGAGAATTTTCAAAAAGTTCAGGCCAAGGAGCCCATTGTCAATCTGCAGGACATCACCCGTATCGAGATCCTGGTCAATGTACCTGAACAGTTGATGGCCGCGATCAGGAACAGGGCTGAGGTTCCGAAAATCTATGCCACTTTTGAAACCATTCCGGGCAAGAAGTTTCCTCTCGAGATCAAGGAGTATTCCACCCAGGCCGATCCGGCCACCCAGACCTACCAGGTTGTCCTGGTCATGGATCAGCCCGACGAGGCCAATATCCTGCCGGGCATGACCGCCATGGTCACGGCCGAGGGGGTGGCCGATCATGCCGCTTCCGGTCAGGCCCCGCTCATTCCTGCCTTTGCCGTCATGGATGCACCGGGCAACCAGCCCTATGTCTGGGTGCTGGATCCAGAAACGTCCACGGCCCGCAGGCAGAATGTGCGCATCGGCCGGCTGGAAGGTTCGGAAAACGTCTTTGTCGAGGAAGGACTGAAAGGAGGGGAGACCATCATCATTGCCGGCCTGACTCAGCTGGAAGAGGGCATGAAGGTGCGGCCCTGGGAAAAACAGCGGGAAAGAAAATAAGGGACGGCCATGAATATTGCTGAGTTTTCCATCAGGAAATCCGTCATTACCTGGACCATGACCGTGGTCATGCTGGTCCTGGGGTACGTGGCCTACCAGGGGCTGCCGCGCCTGGAAGATCCGGAATTCGCCATCAAGAACGCGGTGATCATTACTCCTTACCCGGGCGCTTCCCCGGAAGAGGTCCAGGAGGAGGTTTCGGACAAGATCGAAAAGGCCTGCCAGGAACTGGGCCAGCTCAAGCGGGTGGAATCCTATTCGGCCCGGGGTCTGTCCACGGTCAAGCTGGAGATCAAGGACAAGTATGACAAGGATGCCCTGCCGGCGGTCTGGGACGAGCTGCGCCGCAAGATCCTGGATGTGATTCCGCAGTTGCCGCCCGGTGCCGGACCGCCCGTGGTCAACGACTCATTCGGCGACGTTTTTGGCGTCTATTTCGGTCTGACCGGTGAAGGGTTTACCTATGCCGAGATGAAGGATGTGGCCGAACTGCTCAAGCGGGAGCTGCTCACGGTGCAGGATGTGAAAAAGGTGACCTTTTTCGGTGAACAAAAAGAGGCCATCTACGTGGAGATGTCCCGGGCCAAGATGGCCGCCCTGGGCATCACCCAGGAGCAGATATTCGCCGCCCTGCAGGCCAAGAATCTGCCCGTGGATGCGGGCCGGATCAAGATCGGGCCGGAGTACATGGCCATCAAGCCCACCGGCGAGTTCAAGTCGGAAAAGGAGTTCGGCGAGCTGTTCATCGCCTCCAGCAACGGTCGTCTCATCTATCTCCGGGACGTGGCAACCATTTGGCGGGGCTATGTTGATCCGCCCAGCAAGATCCTGCGCGTGAACGGCAAGCCGGCTATCGGGATCGCCGTATCCACGGTCCTGGGCGGCAATGCCGTGACCATGGGTGAGGGTGTTCTGGCCCGGATTGCGGAACTGACCGACCAGATCCCCCTGGGTATGGACCTGGTAGAGATCTCCATGCAGTCCAAGAGCGTGACCAAGGCGGTCAACGGCTTTATCGTCAATCTCCTCGAGGCAGTGGCCATCGTCATCGTCGTCCTCTTTCTGTTCATGGGGTTGCGTTCCGCGATCATCATCGGCTTTATCCTGCTGCTCACCATCGCGGCCACCTTCGTGATCATGGGATATTACCAGATTACCCTGGAGCGGATTTCCCTGGGCGCCCTGATCATTGCCCTGGGCATGCTGGTGGACAACGCCATCGTGGTGGTGGACGGCATGAAGATCCGCATGCAGAAGGGGGTGGACGGCCTCGCTGCAGCCAGGGAGGTGGTCGGCCAGAACGCGGTGCCGCTGCTGGGTGCCACGGCCGTGGCCGTGCTGGCCTTTGCCTCCATCGGCGGCATGACCAACTCGACGGGTGAATATTGCCGTTCCCTCTATTACGTCATCCTGATTTCCCTGTCCCTGTCCTGGTTGACCGCGGTGACCATCACCCCCCTGATGACCAAGCAGTTCGTGCTCAGCCGCAAGGACAGGCAGGCTGGAGCGGACGGCAAGGGCAAAGATCCGTACAACAACAGGTTCTATCGTAGCTACAGGGCCTTTCTCAACGGTGCAATAAAGGCTCGCTGGCTGACCATTGCCGTGGTCCTCGGCCTGTTCGCTGTTTCCCTGTACGGATTCAGCTACGTGGAGAATCTCTTTTTCCCTGCCTCCACCATGCCCATGTTCCAGGTGGAATGCCAGTTCAGGGAGGGAACCCATATCCGGGAAACAGAGAAGGGGGTCAAGCAGATCGAGGAGTACCTGATGAAGATAGACGGAATCACCCAGGTTGCCTCGGCCATAGGCGGTGGTCATCCGCGCTTCATTCTCACCTATGATACCCCGGTGGAGGCGGCCAGCCAGTATACAAATATCCTGGTATCGGTGAACGACTACCGGCTGATCGACGGACTCCAGGATACGATCCAGAATGACCTGGAGCAGATGCTTCCCGATGCCATCGTCAATGTCAAGAAGTTCAATCTCGGTCCTGCCCTGGGCGGCAAGATCCAGCTGCGGATCAACGGCCCGGATCCTGAGATCATTCGGGCCATGGCCGAAAAGGCCATGCACGTCCTCCGGGAGGAGGGGGCCAAGGCCGTCCGGTCCGAGTGGGGCGAAAAGGTCAAGGTGCCCCAACCGGTCCTGGCAGAGGACCGGGCCCGCGCCCTCGGGATCACCCGGCCCATGGTGGCCAGGGCTCTGCAGGCCAACTTTTCCGGCCTGACCACAGGGCTCTACAGGGAAGGGATCGACCTGATCCCGATCATCGCCAGGGCGCCGGCCAGCGAACGGGATACCATCGAGGACTTGCAGGAGTTACAGATATACAGTCCATCGGCCGGTAAAAACATTCCCATTCTCCAGGTCCTGAAAGGTATCAGAACCGAATGGGAAAATGCCCGCATCTCCCGCTGGCACCGCAGACAGATGATCAAGATCCACGCCGATCCCCGCAACGAGCTGCCGGCGTCCCTGTTCGCCCGGGTCAAACCGCGGATCGAACAGCTCCTGGGTGTGGATGTGGCTGCCTACCGTGGTTATCCGCTCAAAGAGGGGGAGGAGTATACCGACAAGACCATTCCTTTGAAATACGACGACATCTTACCCATCAAGGGCATGCCGGGTTACTTTATCGCCTGGGGTGGCGAGTTGGAGACATCGGCCGATTCGTCTAAGCAGCTAGCGGAAAACATTCCTATCTATTTCGGCATGATGATCCTGGTTGTCATCTTTCTTTTCAACGCCTTTCGCCAGCCGCTCATCATCTGGCTCACCGTGCCCCTGTCCCTGATCGGAGTCACGGCCGGCCTGCTGCTGCTCAAGCAGCCGTTCGGATTCATGGCGCTCCTGGGGTTGATGAGTCTTTCCGGAATGTTGATCAAGAACGCTATCGTCCTGATCGATCAGATCGACCTGAACCTGAAGGAGGGAATGAACGGACTGGATGCTGTCGTGGAGTCCGGGGTCTCCAGGATGCAGCCGGTCATGATGGCCGCCCTGACCACCATGATGGGAATGATTCCCCTGTTCACTGATGCCTTTTTCGTGGCCATGGCCGTGACCATTGTTTTTGGGCTCGGTTTTGCCTCGATTCTCACCCTGGTCTTTGTCCCGGTGCTCTATGCTACTTTTTTCAGAATACGTTAGTTGGTGATCATAATGAAAGAAAACGCTTTTCTTCAGAGGCTTTTTCTTTGCTGCTCTGTGCTTGTCCTTTTGGGAATGCCGTCATTTTCGGCGGCCGCGGAATCAGCGGTTTATGACGTGGGAATTGTCACGGACGGCGATACGGCCAGGGACAGGGCGCTCAGGAACCTGTTCCGGCAGGAGATTACCGTTTTGGCCGAGGGTGAATTCACGGTCCGTTTTCCGCCGGCCATGCAGCTCTCCGGGAACGATACAGCCAGGGGAGTGAATGCGGCTCTGGATCGGGTCCTGGCGGATCCGGAGGTCGATCTGGTGCTGGCCTTGGGCGTCATCGCCTCCAATGAGGCCTTCAGACGGCCTGTTTTGTCCAAGCCGGTGGTGGCTCCTTATGTACTGGAACGGGCCGTCCAGATCGCCAGTGAACAGAAAGGCGCCAGCAGGCCGGCCAACCTGGCCTGGATCGATTCCCTGCTGACGCTGGATAAAGAGATCATGACCTTCCGCAAACTGGTGCGGTTCAACAACCTGGCCCTACTGCTCGATCGGCGTGACGTGGAGTCCCTGCCCGAGCTGTCCAGATTTGCCCGTCGACTGGCCAACGAACATACCATGAACGTGAACATCGTGCCTGCCGGGGACAAGGTGGACGAGATCCTGGCTGCCATCCCGGCAGGGACCGAGGCGGTCATGGTCGGCCCGCTGTATCATCTCGACCAGCAGAAGTGTCGGGAACTGATTGGCGGACTGGTGGAGCGGAAGCTGCCCGGCTTTGCCATCGGTTCCCGCCAACAGGTGGAGATGGGCCTGTTGGCAGGTGACATGCCGGCGGACATCGAGGAGAACCTTGCCCGTCGCACGGCCGTGGTCATCAAGGATATTCTGCTGGGAGAACAACCGGCAACCCTCAATGTGTCCTTTGCCAGGGGATATGAACTGACCATCAACATGGCCACGGCCAGAGCCCTGGATATCTATCCCAGCCTGGCCACCATGGTGGGAGCGGATCTGCTCAACGAGCAGCCAAAGGATATCGACAGGCACCTTACCCTGTCCCAGGCGGTGCAGGAGGCCCTGGAGGCCAACCTGGATCTTTCCGCCGCGGAGCTCCTGGTCAGGGCCGGAGAGTATGCGGTGGACGAGGCCCGCGCTCCGCTCCTGCCGCAGGTCAATGCATCCACAGGCATCCGGGCCATCGACGAGGACCGCGCCGGACTGGGCCGGGGGAGCAATCCGGAGCGTGCCTGGACCGGCACCCTGGGCGGCTATCAGCAGATCTATTCGGAAAAGGGCTGGGCCGGCTACGAGGTGGAGCAGCACAACCAGAAGGCCCGTACGTTGCAGCGGGATACGGTGCGGCTGGACATTATCCACCAGGCCGCGGTGGCCTACCTGAATGTTCTCCGGGCCGAGACCATCGAGCAGCTCTACAAGGACAACCTGAAACTCACCCAGGCCAATCTGGACCGGGCCCGAATTAGAATGACCATCGGGGTCGCCGGTCCTGACGAGGTATACCGCTGGGAGACCAAGTTCGCCAATGACAGGTTTGGAGTCCTGGAGAAAGAGTCACTGACCCTGGACGCCAGGCAGGCCCTGAACAGGATCCTGCATCGTCCTGTGCAGGAAGCCTTTGTCGCTGAAGAGACCGATCTCGGCGATCCTTTGCTCATCGTCGGGGACAGGCTGTTTTTTCAGCTGATGAACAATCCACGAAATCTCCGCATGTTCAGGGAGTTTTCCACCAGGCAGGCCCTGAGCTCCCGGCCGGAGCTCCAGGCCATGGACGCAACCATTGCCGCCCTGCAGCGGCAGGCAAAGGCGGTTTCCCGCCAGTTCTGGTTGCCCGAGTTTTCTTTGGAAGGCCAGGTGGACCAGTATTTTTCCGAAGACGGTGCCGGCCAGCGGGGTGATTTCGAGGACAGCCTGGATGACACCGACTGGATGGTTGGGATCTTTGCCAGGCTGCCCTTGTACGAGGGGGGAGGCCGGCGGGCGGCCCTGAACCGGCTGCGCCAGGAGATCGCTCGCCTGCAGACCGAGCGGAAGGCGGCCGGTGAACGGGTGGTCCAGGAGGTGATGCTGGCTCTGAACAGGACCAGGGCCTCCTATCCCGGCATCAGCCTTTCCAGGGAGGCGGCCGATGCGGCCCACCGGAACCTGCAACTGATCATCGATTCCTATGTTCAGGGCATCAAGTCGATCATGGAACTGCTGGATGCCCAGAACCAGACCCTTACCGCGGATCTGGCCGCTGCCAATGCGGTCTACAATTTCCTCATCGACCTGATGGGCGTTCAACGGGCCATGGGCGAGTTTGTTCTCTTTCTGCCCGAAGACCAGCGCAGCGACTGGATCGCCCAGGTCAGAGAGTATCTGCACCAAAAGACGGAACAGTGACATGATGGCATCAGGGAGTTGGAGAAAAGGGCAGGCATGGTTGTGTGGCTGTTTCATCCTGGTCACCGTTCTGCTCGTCATGGGAACGGTTCCGGTCTTTTCGGCCGGAGAGGCTGTACCTGAATCGCTGGAAGAGATTCCCCCGGATCAGCTGGAGACCACCCTTGCCCGGCTCAGTGACGAGCAGATCCGTTCCCTGCTCATTGCCGAGTTGCGCCGGAACCTGGCAACAGACCAGGGAAAGAACGCCAGGCAGGGTGGTTTCGTCGCCCGGGTGGCCCGCGGGCTGCATATCCTGGACCAGGATGAGGAGGGGACATTCCGGCAGAACCTGGTTCGTTCCTGGCGTCATGCCCACACCCTGCCGGACGAGCTGGACTGGCTCCTGCGCCGGTTCGCCCAGGACGCTTCCCGGCAGACGGCCTGGCGGAATATCGGCCTGGTTTGCCTGATCCTGTTCGGCGGCTTTCTGGCCCAGCTCGCTTTCCTGGGGCTGACCCGTCGGGTCAGACGGCAATATCGGGAACATCTGGTCCCTGAGCTGGAAGGAATGATGCGGTTTTGGGCCGCTCTTCTTCACCAGTTGCCCTCCCTTGTCCACATGGTTGTCTTCACCCTGACCTCGCTGCTGCTCTTTTTCTGGTCCAACCTCGGTGCTCACCAGCCCCTGCGCTATCTCTTCCTGGCCTTGCTCTTTATCATCCTGGCCTGCTGGCTTGCCCGTTCCATCTCGCTGATCTTCTGCTCTCCGGAGCAGGCGCAACTCCGTCTCCTGCCGATCGGCGACCAGGGGGCAAGGCGGTTGCATGGCAACGGCTGGTTTTTGATCTGCTTTATCGTCGTCTCTGTCACTCTGCTGGCCCTGTTCCGGGAGGTTGGACTACAGGGGCCATCGCTGTCCATCCTGGCTGTTGGTTTCGCCTCGTCCCTGCTGCTGGTCATCGGCCTGCTGAGCTGGCTGAACCGGAAAGAGGTGGCAGCCTATATCCTATCCGGCCAGGAGGGGGAGAATGGAACCGGCTGGCTCATGGAGCAGCTTGCCGGGATGTGGCATGTCCTGGTTACCGGCTACCTGCTCATTGTCTGGGGATTTCTGATCTATAACGAATACAGCGGCCATGGCCGCCAAAACGGTGCCTTCCTCATCAGCCTCTTCCTGGTGCCGCTGTTTCTTGTCCTGGACCGCCTTGCCGGCTGGGTGGTGCGATCCGTGATTCGCGCCATGCGGATCTATAACCTTCCCCCAGAGGAAGACGAACAGTATGAAGAAAAGCTGATCGAGCAGAAGAAAAAGGAACAACAGCTGGTGCTGCGGGTCTGGCGTTTCGCCCGGTTGGCCATCCTGGCAGCCCTTGCCGCCTGGCTCTTCAGTCTCTGGGGCTATCCTGTTCCCTATGCCGGGGCCATTGTCAAGGCAACCTTTGATATCCTCCTCACCCTGGCCCTGGCTCTGATCTTCTGGCGGGTTGCTTCCGGGTATATCGAACGCAAGATCCAGGAGGCGACGCCCGAGGAGGAGGAAAACGCCGAACAGGACGACGAGTGGGGGAGCGCCTCGGCCCGCGGACGCAGCTATACCCTGCTGCCCATGGTGCGGAAGTTTCTCGGCACCGTGCTGGTGGTCATGGTGACCCTGATCATCCTTTCGTCTCTGGGGGTGG
>Ga0256914_1002636_pt1 | contig 14802 bp, 11 predicted proteins | sample HulkmetaG_FD_191571 | JGI IMG/M metagenome (GOLD analysis project Ga0256914, IMG submission 191571) | Hydrothermal chimney microbial communities from Main Endeavour vent field at the Juan de Fuca Ridge, Pacific Ocean - Hulk | ecosystem: Environmental > Aquatic > Marine > Hydrothermal vents ... | reverse complement strand
CCCCGTTACCGTAACCGATAAACAAAACATCGTCCTTACCCTCTTTTAAAAGCTGAGATTTCCCGAGAACGAAAGGCTCCTCCGGAAACTCTCCGTTTATCAAAAAAGCTCCTCTCGGATATCTAAACGCGCAAGGAGTTTTCATCTCGTAAGCAAACTCCACCGCATACTTCATGCTAACTTCGCTTCTCGGAGCAAAAAGAGTGAGATTCGGCACCGCTCTTAAATAAGAGATATCGAACATACCTTGGTGAGTCTCTCCGTCCTCTCCGACTATTCCCGCTCTGTCTATGGCAAAAACTACGGGCAGATTCATTATACAAGTATCGTGAATTACCTGATCGTAAGCTCTTTGTAAAAAAGTCGAATAAATAGCGACAAAAGGTTTAAATCCCTCTTTAGCCATAGCCGCCATAGAGGTAACCGCATGCTGTTCGGCGATTCCCACATCCCAAAATCTATCCGGAAATTTCTCCAAAAGCGGTTTCATACCCGTTCCGCTCGGCATAGCCGCCGTTACTCCGACGACGTTTTTATGCTTCTTGGCAAGCTCCATCAAAGCGTCGCTAAAATTTTGAGTAGCGCTCTTTTCGGAACTCTTTTTATAAGGAGTGCCGCTTTTGATATCGAAAGGTCCGACACCGTGCCAATGTTCGTAATACCCTTCCGCTATTTCGTAACCTTTGCCCTTTACGGTTTGGGCGTGAATGATAACCGGTTTTTTAAGATTTTTGGCTATATTGTAAACTTCTATAAGCTCCTCTATGTTATGTCCGTCAACCGGTCCTATATACTCGAGTCCGAGCTCTTCAAAGAGCATTCCGGGAGTTATGAGCCTTATACTCTCTTCAAATCTTTTCGCTATATAGGAGGCGCTTTCCGGAAGGTATTCCAAAATCTGTTCGGTTTTCGCTTTGAATTTCTGATAAAAACGGCTCGCCATCTTCTGAGAAAGATAGTTGCTAATCGCTCCTATCGGTTTGGCTATACTCATCTCGTTATCGTTTAAAATAATTACGCAAGGATATTTTCTATCCCCAAGCTCGTTCAAAGCCTCGTAAACCATCCCCGCGCTCATAGAGCCGTCGCCTATCAACACAACCGGTATTCTATCTTCGTTTTTCAATTTGATCGCTTTAGCCGCTCCCGTAGCTATGGAGATGGAAGTGGAGCTGTGCCCCGCTATAAAATAGTCATACGGAGATTCGCTCGGTTTTATAAATCCGCTTATTCCGCCAAACTGTCTTAAAGTATCGAATCTATCCCATCTATCGGTTAAAAGCTTATGAGCGTAGGCTTGATGAGAAACGTCATAGATGAAAGGATCTTTTTTAGGATCGAAAACGTAATGCATGGCGATAATAAGATCCACGGCTCCCAAAGCGCTGCTTAAATGTCCTCCGGTTTTGCTTACGGTATGGAGAATTTTTTCTCTAATCTTTTTGGCCAATTCGTTTAATTCTTCTATCGAATGATTTTTTATGTTCATATTTCTTACCTAATAAATTTAATTTTACCTTTTACGAAGAAAGAAGCAGTTTTTCAATATTTTTTATTCTTTCCTCTATCGTTCCTTCTATATTTCCGATATCGCTTAAAATTAAGACGCCTCCCTCGCTTACGGATTCATCCGGCACCACTTCGACGATAGAGTTTTCTTGAAAATTCTCTTTTATATAATTAAATTCATTAGGATTTACTTTTAAAGTTATTTTAGTAGCATCTTTTAAGTCTTTAATAAGCGTTTTCGATAAAGAGAGAGCTATTTCCCGCGAGTTTTCGCTAACCTCTTTAGCTATAACCTCTTTTGCAATCTCCAAAGCGCTTTTTGGAAGCTCCTCTTCCATCTTTATATAAAATTCTTCAACCTTCTGAGCATATTCGTTTAGATTTTGGATCGATTCCAAAAATCTGTTTCTAAAAGCCTCCATTTCGGCGTTAACCTGAGCTGAAACGCTCTCTTTGCTTTTTTTCTCCGCCTCTTCATAAATACTCTTCTTCTCCTCTTCGAGTCTTTTATCGAACTCTTTGGTCAAAGACTCGTTTTGCATTTGAAGTTCGACTATCGTGGAGGAGAGTTCCTCTATCTTTTTTAAAAGCTCCTCCACCATTTTTTTATCCTCTTCGCTGCTTCTCTCCTCCCGATCTTTCGATACCGAAATCTCTTCTTTCTCTTTTTCTACGCTCCCCTCTTCTTTTTTATCCTCCTCTTTTTTACACTCCCTATTTTCCTCCTCAATCGCATCCAAGTGCAAAAAATCATATTTTTCTATTTTATGTTTCGCAAGCTCCTCTCCCCTTATGACGCTTTTCATATTATTCTATCATCTCCTCGGATTCTCCTATCTGGATAATTCCCTGCTCGGCAAGTTTTTGCACCTCTTCCACGATTTTTCTTTGCGCCTCTTCAACCTCTTTAACTTTAACCGCTCCTAAAAATTGCATCTCCTCCAAAAACGCCTCTCTCGCCCTTTCGGACATATTTCCCAAAAACTTCTCCCTAAGCTCTTCACCGGCTCCCTTCAAAGCAATCATCAAATCTTTTTTATCTATGACTTTCAATACTTCTCTCGCCGCGTTATTATCGAGTTTTATGATATCCTCAAAAGTAAACATCATATCTTTAATGGTGGAAGCTAAACTCTCATCGGTCTGTTCTATGATGCTTAGCGTGGATTTGGCGCTGTTTTGTCCGAGTCTGTTTAGTATCTCGGCAACCGCTCTCGGTCCTCCGATCTCGACTTTATAAGTGGTTAGTGACTCGAGTTTATTTTCCAGCACCGCAGAAACCCTTTTGATAACGGTAGGAGAGATCTCTCCCAAATTTGCCATTCTAAGAACCACTTGAGCCCTAAGCTCGTCGGGAAAATAAGAAAGAGTCTCGGCCGCGTTAGCCGGATCCATATGGGCTATGATCAAAGCTATCGTTTGCGGATGCTCGTTTATGATAAAATCGGCAAGTTGCTGAGGTTTCACTTGATTGAGATAAGAAAAGCTCGAAGCCTTATCCAAACTTTTGGCGAGATTATCCAAAATTTTTAAGGCTTCTTCCTGACTGAAGGTTCTAAACAAAATCTCTTTAGCATATTCCAAACCGCCGCTTCTTATATATTGATTCGACTGCAAAATCGCGTAAAACTCTTCCAAAATAGCCGCGGCTATCTGTTTGTCAACGCTCCTTGAGGTAGCTATATATTTTGATATCTCCGTTACTATCTCGACATCCATGCTTCTGAAAATATCGGCCGTAATATCTTCGCCGAGCTGAATAAGCAAAACGGCTATCTTTTCGGCCATAGTCATCTCTTCGTATATCGCTTTCTGTTCCGGTTTAAGATTTACCATCTACTTCTCCGATTCGAAATCATTTACGGTTTTTACCATAGTTTGCAAGATATTGGCCACTTCTTCCGGATTCTCTTGAGCTATGGTTCGCACCTTCTCAAGCAATACTTCATACTTAAGCTCGTCTTCGTCAAACTTCTCTCCGAGTCCGAGCTCCTCTTCAACTTTCTTTTTCATATCTTTATATTTCTCAAGAGTATCTTCGGCCGCCTCTTTCTCCTCCTCCAAAATAATCTTCTCGAGCTCTTCCTCCTCCTCTTTCGTCTCTTCAAGCATTTTTTGGGAGAAAGGAAGAATAACTTTTTTGTAAAACGCAAAAAGAAGCAAAGCCGCTATCAAAAGCTTGATAAAAGGCATAATCGGCGTGAAGAAAGAGGTCGCTTTATTTACCAAACTCTTGGTCAAAGGCTCTTTAGCTTTCAAAGAAGCCTGCGCGAATTCGAAATTGCTTACCGTTACCTCGTCGCCTCTCTTTGCGTCGTAACCTATCGCGTTTTTTACTATATCGGTAATTTTGGCTATTTCCTGTTTGGATAACGGAACGTACTCTATCTCATCGGTCTCTTTGCCGTCTTTGTCTTTTTTATAGCGATATTTTCCGTCAACTACTACGGAAGCCGTTATCCTTTTCAATTTTGCGAAAGGAGTCTTTATCTTCGTAATTTTTTTGGAAACTTCGTAATTGGTAGTGGTAACGCTCTTTTGATACTTTTGAACGAGTTTGTTCGATTCTATTCCTTGAACCGGCCCTATATTGCTTATGGCTCCGGGAACTCCTCCCGTCTCTTTCGGTTTTATTCCCTCTTTCTTCTCCTCGGTTATCTGCTCGCTTCTGGGGACTACGTCCGGATCATAATATTCGCTTACGACATCCTCTTGAGAAAAATCGAAATCGGCCGAAACTTTCGCAACTACTTTATGCTCTCCTCCGACTATCGGAGCCAACAGATTGACGATTTTTCTTTCGTAACTCTTTTCGAACTCCTTTTTGTATCTGATTTGAGAGGCCACAAGTTCGCTTTGAAGAAGATTTTTGCTCCCCAAAGGTTCTCCGTTTTGATCCACAAGTTGCACGTTTTCGGGAGAAAGTTTCGGCACGGCGGCGGCAACGAGATTTTTTATGCCCATTATCTGCTTCGGAGAGAGTTTCGTGTAAGGTTTTATAACCAAAGTTACGGAAGCGCTCGGAGGCACACTCTTTTCCGTAAAAACGCTCTCTTTGGGAAGCGCTATGTGAACCGTCGCCTTTTCGATCGGTTCAAGACTCTCTATCGTTCTTGCAAGCTCTCCTTCAAGAGCTCTTAGATATTTTATCCTCTGATCGAATTCGGTAGCTCCGAACTCCTGCTTATCGAAAAGCTCAAATCCGACCTTCCCGCTTTTTGGCACTCCTTTGGAAGCTAAAGCTATTCTTTCTTTATAAACGACATCCTTAGGAACTTTTATCGTTCCCTCTTCCTCTATTTTATAAGGAACCTTATCGGCTTCGAGCTGTTGAATCGCCAAAGCGGCGTCCTTGGGAGAGAGCTTTTCGAATAAAACGACATAATTTCGTTCTTCGGGGGACGAGATATTTTTGTAAACGACCAAAAATACCAAAAAACCTATTATTACGAAAAGAGCGACGCCTATAATAATCTTTTGTTTTAAACTCAACTTATTGTAAACTTCGCTCAACTGTTGCAATAGAGTTTTAAAATCCATCCCGTCCTCTAACCGTAAATCTTCTCAAAAAGCTCGAAAAATCTATCGTTTTGCTTTTTCTTTCCTATAGTTATCCTAACGGCGTTCAATCCGTAAGAACTAAGATCTCTAACTATCACTCCCTTTTTCAAAAGCGCTTCGGCAACTTTGGATGAGTTTTTAGAGGAATCCAACAAAAAGGTAATGAAATTCGTATAGCTTTCTATATATTTAATTCCCCTCTCTTTCGCAAAAATCTCGTACCTTACCATCTCCTCAAAATTACTCTTTATGGCTTTCTTAACGAATTTTTCATCCTCGAGAGCCGCTTCGGCCGCTTTTAAAGACAAAATCGTCACATTAAACGGAGGTCTTAATTTATAAAGAGTGTTTATAATCTCCTCCCTCGCTATTCCGTAGCCGACTCTCATTCCCCCGAGCCCGTAAGCTTTGGAAAAAGTTCCGAGATATAAAGCGTTCGGAAAGTTATTTATCAAATCTTTAGGATCTATCTTTTTGGAAGAGTCTTTATAAGAGGCATACTCTTGATAAGCTCCGTCCACCACCACCAAAACGTTTTTATCTATCTTCCTCAAAAATTCGTAAACCTCTCTCCTATCCAAACACTCTCCGAGAGGATTATTCGGCAGACATAAAAAGATAATCTCCACTTTTTCCCTATTTTTTTCGTAAATATCCAAAAATTCATCCAATTTATGCTCGTTAGAAGGAGTTTTTAAAATCTCGCATCCCGTCTCTCTCGCATAAATTTCATACATGGCAAAAGTGGTTTTCGCCATCAAAACCGCGTTATTTTCGTTCGCTTTGGCTCTAACGGCAAACTCTATAATCTGATCGCTACCGGCGCCTATTACGATATTTTCATTATTTACCGAAAATCTCTCTCCAAGAGCCCTTTTTAGATCCGACATCGAATCGTCCGGATACATAAAAGCCTTTTCGGCCTCTTTTTTTATAACTTTAACCGCCTTCGGAGGAGTTCCGTAAGGATTTTCGTTGCTTGCGAGCTTAACGATATCGCTTTCGTCTATCCCGTATTCTCTCATCACGAGCTCTATCGGTTTGCCCGGTTCATAATTTTTGATATTTTCCAAAACTCTATTAAACTTCATGCTCACCTCTTACGATCCGGCTATATAACTTCCAAGCCATTTTATTTGATCTTTATAGCTATCGAGAACTTTTCTTACGTTCTCGTCGTCTATATGCCCTTCGAAATCTATATAAAAAACGGACTGGAAATTTTTATCTCTTGAAGGTCTCGACTCTATTTTCGTAAGATTTATGTTCTCGTTTTGAAAAGCCTGCAAAAATCTCGCCAAACTGCCCGGTTTATTATCCGTTCTGGCCAAAATCGAAGTTTTATTGTGAACGCCTTTTTGATTTTTAAAATCGCTCAAAATCAAAAATCTCGTTCTGTTTGCCAAATTATCCTCTATCTTTTCGAATAAAACCGGCAAATTATACATTTTTGCCGCTATATGGGAACAAATTGCCGCCGCATCCTTATCCTCTTTCGCCAGTTTCGCGGCCTCCGCCGTCGATTTCGTCGGAATAAACTCCACGTCGAAAAGAAAATGCTCCTCCAAAAAATTCCTACACTGATTATATCCTTGAGGATGAGAATAGATTCTTTTTACCTTTTTTATGTCTTCGGCCAAGGAAGCAAAAGAGTGATGAATGTCAAGATAAACCTCGGCGACGATTTTCGAATCGTACTTTCCCAAACAATCCAAAGTTACTCCGACCGCCCCGTCGGTATTGTTCTCTATCGGAACGACTCCGTATTTTGCCTCCTTATTTTCCAAAACCTTAAAGACTCCCTCTATCGAACTTATCGAAAGATAACTGCTCATCGCTCCGAATCTGCTTTCCGCCGCCTGGTGAGTATAGCTTCCTTCCGGTCCCAAAAAAGCCACTCTCTCCGGACGCTCAAGATTTCTGCTCACCGCAAAAATCTCCAAAAATATAGCATCTATCGCATCGTCGTTCAAAGGCCCTTTATTTAAAGATTTCAGTCTATCGAGTATCGATTTTTCTCTTTCGGGTCTGTAAATGGCGCTCTTGTCGGAGCGTTTCAATTTACCGACTTCCTGAACCACTCTCATTCTTTTATTTAAAAGCTTCAAGATTTCGTTATCTATAAGATCTATCTCTTCTCTCAACTGCTCCAAACCCATAAAAACCCCTTAAATAAAATCTTTCTCGCAAGCTATCAGATCTTCGAAACTCTCCCTTCTTCTAATAAGTCTATCACCCTCTTTCTCGCTTACCGCCACTTCGGCGGGCCTACTTCTGCTGTTATAGTTACTGCTCATCGTAAAAGCGTACGCTCCGGCGCTTTTTATCAAAATCAAATCGTTATGAGAGGTTTTCGGTAAAAGAGCGTCTTTTATAAAAAAATCTCCGCTTTCGCATACGGGACCTACCACATCGGCTCTACTCTTCTCTCCTTCGGCGTTTAAAACCTCAACCTCGTGATAGGCGTTATATAAGGAAGGCCTTATCAAATCGTTCATCGCCGCATCTACTATAATAAATCTTTTGTTTTTATTTCTTTTTTCATACAAAACTTTGGTCAAAAGGTAACCGCCGTTTCCGACGACGTATCTTCCCGGCTCGCATATAACCGTCAAATCGAGCCCTTTGAGAGTCGAAAAAATAGCCTGAGCGTAATCGTAAGGCTCTATCAAAGTTTCATCTTTATATCTGATGCCGAGTCCCCCTCCCACATCGAAAAATTTTATATCTATATCCAAAACCTGCAAACTTCTTACGATATCGGCCACTTTCGCGCTCGCTTCCTTTATGGGCTCAAGTTCGGTAAGCTGGCTCCCTATATGAAAATGTATTCCCACCGGCTCTATAAATTCGGAATTTTTAGCCTTCAAATAGAGCCTCTTTGCGGTATCTATATCCACGCCGAACTTATTTTCGTCAAGTCCCGTGGATATGTAAGGGTGAGTTTTGGGATCTATATCCGGATTGACTCTAACGCTTATTCTCGCAACTTTTTTCAACTTTTCGGCTATCTTCTCTATCCTCTCGAATTCGCCTTCGCTCTCCACGTTTATAAAGAGTATGTCTCTTTCCAAAGCCTCCTCTATTTCGTCGTCTCTTTTACCGACTCCGCTAAAGATTATTTTATACTTCGGAACTCCGGCCAAAAAAGCCCTCCTAACTTCCCCTATCGAAACGCAATCGCATCCGGCGCCCAACTCTCCGAGATACTTTATAACGGAAAGATTGGAATTGGCTTTCACGGCATAACATATAAGAGATTTTCTCGCCTTGAAAGCTTTCTTCAACTTGTTATACTGACTCGCTATATGATCGAAATCGTAAACGTAAAGAGGCGTGGAGTATTTTTCCGCCAAATATTTAAAATCTATCACTTTCTCCCTTTTTAGGCAAAAATTAAAATAAAGTTAATCTATTTTAGCAAAATTAGTTGAATTCTAAATAAGATAAAAAAGCACGCATCGGCCGTTTTAGAGCCTATTTGATTATTTCGGACGATCTTTAAAAAAGAGTCGTAAAGGAGCGGTAAAACGGGAAAAGAGAAACGGGCGTTTTTTAGAAAAACTCTAAAGAACTTTCAATTCCTCCTTAGAGAGTCTGATAGCCGACTTTATTCCTTCTCTTTTTATATAGTAATAATTTCTTCCGACATAAAGTATATCTCCCCTAAATCTCGTATCGCCTATTTTGAAAATCTTGTTTTTCTCCATAAAAAGCTTCTCTCCCACGAACTTTCCTACGGGCTTGTAAAAAATCGAAGCGAAAACTATCAAAAGTATGATATAGAAAGTATCGAAAAACTTAGAAAGCCTGCTGTATAGCATAAGATATCCGAAAAGCAGGGACAAAGATACGAAAAGTATAAGATTTTGATTGTCTATGAATATAACGTTAAAATACTCGGTTATATTATAAGCGTCAAAATAACTTATTTTAAGACCTATGAAAAGCAAAAAATCAAGAAGGCCCACCAAAATGAATCCGAATAGAAAAGAGGTAACAACGGCTATAATCATCTTATTTTTTTCATCCTGTTTTTTGATAATTTATATATACGAGAGGCGTTTTCGCTTTTGAAACCTTCTGCTCCCTCTACGATAATATCGGCATTTTCAAAAGCAAAGTTAAAATCAAACTCCTTCCCGCTCTCATTGGCGGAAGTGGAGTAGAGCCATTTGAAATTTTCAAGAAATTTCTTAAACCTTTCATCAAAAACAACCCTAACCGCTTTCCGATTAGGATAAATGAAAGTGCTTCTTTTCGCACGCCTTACGAACTTCTTAAACTTTTTCGGAGTCCTTGCGATCTCTTTTTGCGTTTTAAAACTGTCGGCGTTTATTAAAAAAGGCTTATTCAAGGGACGCTTTTTCACTTTCGCAAGTTTTCGGGCATCCCTTGATAGAAATCCCGCTATCGTATCGGTTTGAACCAGATAGATGAGATTTTCGTCCATTAAGCGAGATAATCCTGCAAAGCTTTAGGTTCGAGAGCCTCTTGCTCTTTTAGTTTTTTAATGGCCTCTATCGCTACGTTTGCCGCCGCTATAGTCGTAAAATAGGGAATATTAAATCTCAAAACGGCCTGTCTTATCTTTCTCGCATCATCTTTGCTCGATTTATTGTCGCTCGTATTTACGACCAAATCTATCTCCATATTTTTGATTCTATCCTCTATATTCGGCCGTCCTTCGCTTATTTTATACACGAATTCCGCTTCTATGCCGGCGTTTGTTAAAGCTTTATGAGTGCCCGCGGTAGCTACGATTTTAAAACCTGCTTCCTTAAATCCCTCTCCTATCTCTTTAGCGAAAACTTTATCCATATCCGTCAAAGAGATGAAAACGACTCCGCTTGTGGGAAGGATATTATTCGAAGAAAACTGACTCTTTGCGAAAGAGAGAGCGAAAGTATCGCTAATTCCCATAACTTCTCCGGTAGATTTCATCTCCGGTCCCAAAATCAGATCCGCTCCGTGAAGTTTATTGAAAGGGAAAACCGCCTCTTTAACGGCTACGTGATTTTTTATGCGTGGTTTAAAAACTCCCTCTTCTTCGTCGAAATGGACTATTTTATATTTATCGTAAAACGAAAGCGCCTCTTTCAAATCTCCTTTATACATAACTCTCGTCGCCACTTTAGCCAAAGGAATGCTCGTAACTTTGCTCACAAACGGAACGGTTCGGCTCGCTCTCGGATTTACCTCTATGACGTAAACCTCATCCTTATAAACCGCAAATTGTATGTTCAAAAGCCCCTTCACTCCGAGATTCAAAGCCATCTTTTTGGTTTGGGAGACGACCTCCTTCACTATCTCCTCTTTCAAAGAAACGGGAGGCAAAGAGCACGCGCTATCTCCGCTATGGATTCCCGCCTCTTCTATATGCTGCATGATTCCGCCGATATAGACGCTTTCTTGATCGCAAATGGCATCAACGTCTATCTCTATCGCTCTATCCAAAAATTTATCGATCAAGACGGGACTGTCTTCGCTTACCAAAACCGCTTCGTCCATATATTTTTTAAGTTCCTCTTCGTTATAAACGATTCTCATCGCTCTACCGCCAAGAACGTAACTCGGTCTTACCAAAACCGGATATCCTATCTCCAAAGCCTCCTTTATAGCCTCTTCCTTAGTCGTCGCGGTAGAGTTTTTGGGCTGTTTAAGTCCCAAATCCTCTATAAATTTGGAAAATTTTTTCCTATCTTCGGCAAGATCTATAACTTTGGCGCTCGTTCCTATGATTTTAGCCCCTATCGTAGTTAAAGGTTTCGAGAGTTTCAAAGGAGTCTGTCCCCCGAAATGGACGATAACTCCGTTTGGATTCTCTTTTTCGATAACGCTTCTTACTCTCTCGAAATCTATCGGTTCGAAATACAAAATATCGCTCGTATCGTAATCGGTGGAGACGGTTTCGGGATTGCAGTTATACATAATCGTTTTTACGCCCATATCTTCAAGAGCGAAAGCGGCGTGAACGCAACAGTAGTCAAACTCTATTCCCTGTCCTATTCTGTTAGGACCTCCGCCGATTATCAAAACCTTCTCTTCATCTTTGCTCTTTTGCTCTTTTACGGGGAGTTTCGTAATATTGACGCTTGAGTAGAGATAGGGAGTCAAAGCCTTAAACTCGGCAGCGCAGGTATCGACTTCGTTATATTCGAGTTCTATGGAAAATCTCTTTCTCGCGTTATAGACGTCGTTTTGATTGATGTCGATATCGTCTTTCTCTTTTATAAGTTTGGCTATCATCTTATCGGAAAAACCGTAAGTTTTAGCCCTTCTTAAAAGCTCTTCGTTATTTAAAATATCCATATCTATAAAATTTTCGAATTTCACTATCTCTTCTATCTGATACAAAAACCAAGGATCTATCTTGCTATACTCGTAAACGTCCTCCACGCGAAAACCTCTTCTAAAAGCCTCCGCGATATACAAAATCCTCTCGCTGTTTGGTCTTCTAAGCTCCTTTATCAAATTTTCGTCATCTATATCCATCCTCTCGAAACCGTCATATCCCATCTCCAAAGAGCATAAAGCTTTTTGAATGGACTCTTTAAAAGTTCTTCCTATAGCCATCGCTTCGCCGACGCTTTTCATCGAAGTCGTTAAAGTCGAATCGGCTTGAGGAAACTTCTCGAAAGTGAATCTTGGCATTTTGGTTACGATATAGTCTATAACCGGCTCGAAACTTGCGGCGGTTCCCGTAATGTCGTTTTTTATCTCGTCCAGAGTATAACCGACCGCCAACAAAGTGGCGACTTTCGCTATCGGATATCCCGTAGCTTTACTTGCCAAAGCGGAGCTTCTCGAAACTCTCGGATTCATCTCTATAACGGTCATTCTGCCGTTTTTAGGATTTACGGCAAACTGAACGTTGCTTCCTCCGGTATCTACGCCTATCTCTCTAAGAATCGCGAAAGAGGCGTCTCTCATCTTCTGATACTCTTTATCGGTCAGAGTCAAAGCCGGAGCTACGGTAATGCTATCTCCCGTATGAACTCCCATGGGATCTATATTTTCGATGGAGCAGACGATTATGCAGTTATCCTCCTTGTCTCTTATAACCTCCATCTCGTACTCTTTCCATCCGAGCAAAGACTCCTCTATCAAAATCTCGCTTATCGGACTCTCTTCCAAACCTTTTTGAGCCAAAACCTTAAATTCGTCTATATTGTAAGCCACTCCGCTGCCGCCTCCGGCAAGAGTGTAGGAGGCTCTTATGATAACCGGAAAACCTATATCCTTAGCCGCTTCCAACGCTTCGTCAAGATTGTAGGCGTATCTGCTTTTTGGAAGATCCATACCTATCTTTATCATCGCTTCCTTAAAAGCCTGCCTATCTTCCCCTTTTCTGATGGCTTCGGGCTTGGCTCCCAAAAATTTAACGCCTTTAAGCATTCCCTTTTCGTACATGCTCATCGCCACGTTTAAAGCGGTCTGCCCTCCCATCGTGGGCAAAATGGCGTCCACTCCCTCTTTTTCTATAATCCTTTTTATAACGTCCTCGTTTATCGGTTCTATGTAAGTCCTGTCGGCAAACTCCGGATCGGTCATAATCGTAGCCGGATTGGAGTTTATAAGCACGACCTTATAACCGAGCTCCTTTAGAGTCTTAGCCGCCTGAGTTCCGGAGTAATCGAACTCGCACGCCTGTCCTATTACAATCGGTCCCGAACCTATAAGCAGTATGGTGTTTATATCTTCTCTCTTTGGCACGATATTCCTTTTAATTTAGTATTGCATGTAAAAAACTTGGAATTTTTATCTTCACATAAGGCTTAACAACCGCACTTTTATACATTTTCTCGTCATACACTTCCATCACTCTACCAACTTTAACGCCTTCGAAAAATATATCGTCAAGGCCGCTGGTTACGACCTCCTCGCCCTTTTTAGGCTCAAGCCACGGAGGTATGTATTTGACAATCATTATCTCTTTGTTTCCGAAAATAACTCCCGGAATCTTATCTTTACCTATATATATGGAAAATTTGCAATCCGCATCGCTTTGCAAAAGCCCCATAGGCCTTCCGTACTTCTCTACGGCTATGCCGGCGCTTTTGCCCTGATATAAAAGTCCGTAAATTTTATCTTTTTTAAACGAGGGAAATTCCAACCATACCTTGGAATAATCATCCAATCTTACATAAGATAAAGCTTCTACGAGTTGAAGATTTACATTGTAGGGAGAAAGAGAGTTCTCCTCCAAAAGATGATTAAGTTTGTTCTTGTAAGCCGGCAAAAGAGACGCCTCTTTTTCCAGTAAAGCCACTTTAGCCCTTAAAGCTATGATCTCTTCCCTTTGAAAAAAGTGTTCTTTGATTTTGTTTCTGACATTTTCCACAAAATGAAAATATTCGCTTCTTACGGAATTTAAAATTCCGATCGCAAAATTTTTTACAAAACCGTTACTGCTTACGCCCACTAAAAAGATAAACAGTATAAATACAACTATTAAAAGTTGTTTTTTAATCATTTGTAGCTATCTGCTGAAGCAGCTTTATCTCCTCCAAAGCCATTCCCGTTCCTTTCGCAACCGCCAAAAGAGGTTCGTCCGCCACGTAAACGGGAAGTTTCACTATATCGCTTAAATATTTATCCAATCCTCTAATCAAAGCTCCGCCACCGGTTAAAACTATGCCGTTTTCAACGATATCTCCCGCAAGATCCGGAGGCATAATCTCCAATATCGTTTTCAAAGCGTTGGCTATCTCTTTCAAAGGTTCCGCCATGGCCTCTCTCGCGTCTTCGCTCGTCAACTCTATCTTTTGCAAAAGACCGCTGACTTGATCTCTACCTTTTACGCTCATAGTAAGCTCTTTTTCGAGAGGAATGGCCGTTCCTATCTTTATCTTAATCTCTTCTCCGGTTCTCTCTCCGATCAAAAGGTTGTATTTTTTCTTCACATAGTCCACGATAGCCGCATCTATCTTATCTCCGGCGACTCTTATAGATTTGCTGATAACCAAACCCCCGAGCGAAACGACTCCTATTTCGGTCGTTCCTCCGCCTATGTCAACAACCAGATTTCCTTTCGGATCCCTCACGGGAAGACCCGCTCCGATAGCGGCGGCCATAGGCTCTTCTATCAAAAACACCTCTCTAGCTCCCGCGCTCATCGCGGACTCTTTAACCGCTTTTCTCTCGACTTGAGTAAGTCCGTAAGGAACGCATATGATGATTCTCGGGCGAAGGAAACTTTTTCTTTCGTGCGATTTTTCTATAAAGTATCTAATCATCTTCTCGGTTATGTCGAAATCGGCTATAACCCCGTCTTTCATAGGTCTGATGGCTTCTATATTTCCCGGAGTTTTTCCGACCATCTCTTTAGCTTCGGAACCTACGGCCAAAATTTTCTGCTTTCCGTACTTATTTTTCATAACCGCCACAACGGAAGGCTCGTTTATAACGATACCTTTCCCCTTCACCAAAACTATCGTATTTGCGGTCCCGAGATCTATACTCATATCGTTTGAGAAGAAACCGGCAATATGATCTAACAACATATCTTCCTACCCTTTCCTTTATGCGCTTTTTTTATTTATATAAAGAGGTTTGACGCCTTTTTCCACCACATCTTTGGTTATAACGACTTCATAACCCGAAAATTCGGGCAATTCGTACATAATATCAACCATAATCTCTTCCATGATGGCTCTAAGCCCTCTCGCACCGGTTTTTCTTGCGATGGCCTTTCTCGCAATAGCTCTTATCGCTTCGTCTTCAAAAGTC
>Ga0256914_1002635_pt1 | contig 14808 bp, 16 predicted proteins | sample HulkmetaG_FD_191571 | JGI IMG/M metagenome (GOLD analysis project Ga0256914, IMG submission 191571) | Hydrothermal chimney microbial communities from Main Endeavour vent field at the Juan de Fuca Ridge, Pacific Ocean - Hulk | ecosystem: Environmental > Aquatic > Marine > Hydrothermal vents ... | reverse complement strand
AGGGCAACTTCGGCTCCATCGATGGCGACAACGCCGCGGCCATGCGCTACACCGAGGCCCGCCTCACCGAGATGGCCGAAACCCTGCTGCTGGACCTGGACAAGGACACCGTCGATTTCCGGCCCAACTTCGATGAGACCCTGAACGAGCCCACGGTCCTGCCATCGGCCCTGCCCAACTTGCTGCTCAACGGCTCCAGCGGCATTGCCGTGGGCATGGCCACCAATATCCCGCCTCACAACCTGAACGAGGTGGTGGATGCGCTGGCCTTCATCATCGACCACTACCACGCGGTGGATGAGATCACCCTGCCGCATTTGCTGCAATTCATCAAAGGCCCCGACTTCCCCACCGGCGGCATCGCCTATCGCTACCGGGAGAACCGGGATGGGAGCCACGAGGACATCCTGGCCCAGGCCTACAGCACGGGCAAGGGCCGCCTGCGGGTGCAGGCCAAAGTGCATGTAGAGGCCATGAGCCGCAACCGCAACCGCCTGGTCATCACCGAACTGCCCTATCAGACCAACAAAACCAGGCTCATCGAGCGCATCGCGGACCTGGTGCGCAACGGGCGCATCGAGGGCATCACCGACCTGCGGGATGAAAGCGACCGCCAGGGCATGCGCATCGTCATCGAACTCACCCGCAACGTCGAGCCCCAGGAAGTGCTGGCCGCGCTCTACAAGAACACGCCCTTGCAGCAGACCTTTGGCATCAACATGCTGGCCCTGGTGGATGGCGAGCCCCGGGTGCTCTCCCTCAAGCGGATGCTGTTGCTCTACCTGGAACATCGCCAGGAGATCGTGCGGCGCCGGTCGGAATTCGAGCTGGCCCGGGCCCGGGAGCGGGCCCACATCCTGGAAGGCCTGCTCATCGCCCTCAAGAACCTGGATGAAGTCATTGCCATCATCCGCCGCAGCCCCGACACCGACACCGCCCGCACCCGGCTGATGAAAAAGCTGAAAATCAGCGAATTGCAGGCCCAGGCCATCCTCGACATGCAGCTCAAGCGCCTGGCCCGGCTGGAGCGCACCAAGCTGGAAGAGGAGTACAAGGCCCTCAAGGCCCGCATCCGCTATCTGGAGGACCTGCTGGCCCATCCCGCCAAGATGCTGGCCGTGATCAAAGAGGAGCTGCTGGCCCTGAAGGAGCAATTCGGCGACGCCCGCCGCACCCGCATCGTAGACATCAAGGGCGCGGCCCTGACCACCGGCGAGCTCATGTCCGAAGAGCCGGAGCTGGTGCTGCTGACCAAGAAGGGCCTGCTCTTCCGTCAGTCTCTGGCCGGACGCCGCCGCGGGTCATTGCCCCGGCGCAGCGCGGACGCGCCCCTGCTCATGGCCGCGGCCCCGCCCCAGGACACCCTTTTCCTCTTCACCGCCGCGGGCCAGGTGGTGCAAAAACCGATGCACCAGATCCCCACTGAGGAGGGACAGACCTTCCGCGACATCACCGGCCTGCGCAAGGATGACGAGGTCGTGGCCATGATCCCCCTGCCCCGGCCTGAGGGCGATGGCGATGACAAACAGAGCATTTTCCTGGTCAGCCAGGAGGGCCGTAGCAAGCGCATCAGCCTGGATGACTTGTGGAACGCAGCTCACGCCTCGCCCATGGTGATGAAGCTGGAGGAGGGAGATGCGCTGTTGACCGCGGTGCTGTGCGATGGTGACGACGACATCATGCTCATCACCCGCATGGGCCAGAGCATCCGATTTACGCAGAAGGATGTGCGGGTGATGGGGCTGCCCGCCGCGGGCGTATTGGCCATGAAGCTGACGCCCGGCGATCAGATCGTGGCCGCGGGCGTGACCAAACCGGGCCATCAGGTGGTCATTCTCACCACCACAGGTTACGGCCTGCGCACGCCCGTGGAGAAATTCCCCACCCAGAAGCGCTACGGCGCGGGCGTGCTGGCCATGCGCTTTGGCCCCAATCATGGCGCGGTCGCAGATGCGGCCATCGTCACCGAGGAGCATGAGTTATTCGTGGTCATGCATCGGGGGGCGATGAAAGTGCTGCGGCTGGAGGAGGTTCCTGCGGGGAACCGCGCTTCGCGCGGGCGGCAGATCGCGGGCCTGAAGGGCGGCGAAGTGCGCAAACTGCTGGCCCTGATCATCCCCAAAGTGAAGGAAAGTGACACGGGCGCTGCTGCCCCACCGCCGCCCCCCCCGCCACCGCCCCAAAAACGCACTACCCGCAAAAGCGCAGCGACCAAATCGGCCGCCGCGGGCGCTGCCGCGAAAAAGACCACATCCACCGCCAAAAAAACCACATCATCCCGCAAAACAAGCTCATCGGCCCGCAGCGCGGCGACGACAAAGAAAACCACGGCCCAAGCCACCTCGACCACCCGCAAGCGCACGGCCAAAACCGTCGAGCCCGCGGCAGCGCCGCCCAAGCCCAAGACCGCAGCACGAAAGACCACCTCTGGCAAGACCTCAACCGCAAGCAAGACCGCGGCCAGAAAATCTCCAGCATCCTCCACCAAAAAGAGCACGACCAAATCCCCGACCGCAAAAAAGAGCACGTCTCGCAAAACGACGACCCGCACTGTCGAGCCTGCCCCCACGCCCCCAAAACCCAAGACTTCAGCACGAAAGACCACCTCTGGCAAGGCCTCAACCGCAAGCAAGACCGCGGCCAAAAAATCTCCGGCCTCCTCCACCAAAAAGAGCACGACCAAGTCCCCGACCACAAAAAAGAGCCCCGCCCGCAAAACGACGACCACGCGCAAGAGCACCTCGGCCAAAAAGGCCACCAAGCCCAAAACCACCAAGGCCAAACCCGCCACCAGCCTGGATGCCATCAAAAAACGGGTGCGGAAGAAGAAGTAAGCGAGTTATCAAACTTGACCGCGTGAGGAATGGGCGGCTAAGATTACAGCCCGTAGATCGGATAATTTATGTTTCTCCCTGGCCTCTTCCAGCAATGATTATGTCCACTATTCGAGCAATTATCAAAACCATGCGTCCCAAACAATGGACGAAAAATGTCGTAGTCTATGCAGCACTCATCTTCGATGGTAAATTCCTGGAGCCGGGCCTGTTTTTGCGCACAACCGCCATCTTTTTTCTATTTTGCCTGGTCTCCAGCTCGGTCTACCTCCTGAATGATTTGGTCGACATCGAAAAAGACCGAGCGCATCCGCTCAAACGTAATCGCCCTTTGGCCTCGGGCGTGCTACAACCTGTTTACGCTATCATCGCGCTCGTCTTGCTTTTGGGAGTCTCAATGCCGGCTGCCTTTCTTCTAGATGCTAATGCCGGACTGATTCTGGCTGGGTATTTTTTGATGAATGTGGCCTATTCCTTTTGGCTAAAAAACATGGTCATATTGGATGTGTTCACCATTGCTGCGGGTTTTGTGCTTCGGGTGGCAGCCGGTGCAGCTGTGGTGAAAGTGGAACGATTCTCTCCCTGGCTTTATGTTTGCATTACGCTGGTAGCCCTCATTATCGCGCTGGGAAAACGCAGAGCTGAACTGGCCGGGTTGGAAGATGACGCCAGTAATCATCGCGCAATTCTCGATGAATACAACATGAACTTCCTCGATCATCTTATCAGCCTGACCACTGGTGCTACTATAGTCACTTATTCACTTTATACTTTTTCTGCCCACAATTTGCCGGAAAACCATTTGATGATGCTCACCATCCCCATCGTCATCTACTTTTTATTCCGCTACCTGTATCTGGTGCATGTCAAACATTTGGGTGGCGCGCCGGACGAACTCATCTTCAAAGACAAACCACTCTTTTTTTCTGGGATTTTTTGGGCTGTGGCGGTGGTGTTAATCCTTTATTTTTCGAACTATCACCCCACCTAAGAAAATAGGCATAAAACAAAACCCCGGCGGGATGTGCCGAGGTCTCGTCTTTACCTTTTTGCCGCTTTTTCTTCTTTCATCTTGCGCAGCTTTTTCAGACTTGGGCGATACTTGCCATGTGTGCCCTTCCATATCTTGCCACGCCGTGTGCGTTTGTCGCCTTTGCCCATGAGCGTCCTCCGAAGGGTGGTTGAGAATTTTGAAGCCGATAAGTAGCAGTTACGAATCAATTATAAATGGCTAAGGAAAGAAAATCCAAACTGGAACAGAGTCATGAATCGAAGGTGGCAATAGGAACAGTAAACCAAAAACACGCCCCCTGACCCGCTACGCTTTCCACGCCGATCTCACCACCATGCGCCTCAACCAGATATTGGGCGATGGTGAGTCCTAAACCAGAGCCACCCCCGTCCCGCGAACGGGAAAGATCGGCACGCCAGAATCGATCAAAAACCCGTGCCCGCGCTTCGGGCGTTAGCCCTGGCCCTGTATCACTTACACTGAATCGTACCATATGCCCCACCCGCTCGGCCGCCAGCACAACGCGTCCGCCATCAGGTGTATGACGTAACGCATTACTCAACAAATTAGCAAAAACCTGACGCAACCGGTCTGGGTCTGCAATTACGTTAGGGAGAGGTGGGGAAACATGGCTTTGCAATGTGATTTGCTTATCTCTGGCAGCTTCCCGAAACGCATCTACCACACTAGCGATTAACTCTTGGGGCTGCACATGAATTAGGTTTAGATGCAATTGCCCAGCCTCTGCCAGGGTCAGCGCCCGTAGATCGCTAACCAGACGATTCAGTAGCAGTGTTTCATCATAGACCTGAGCAATCTCTTCCAGCGTCAGGGGATACACACCATCCAGCATGGCCTGCAAATTACCCTGTATGACGGAGAGAGGGGTGCGCAGCTCATGAGCGATGTCCGCAATCATGTTTTGCCGCAACGTTTCCGAACGCTGCAAAGCCTCAGCCATATCATTGAATGCTGTCATCACCTCAAGCACCTCATCACTACCAGCAACGGGCACGCGTTGGCTGAGATCTCCATGTGAGAGGGCGCGTGCAGCTTGAGCCAAGCGACTGAGCGGGTCAGAGAGGTGGCGGGCGATGATCAACCCCAGCAGGACGCCCAACGCTCCGGCAACCAGCCCTGCCTGAACTAACGAACGAGTGATAAGCGAAAGAAATGCTTGGGCCGGGCCGCCTGCACCATTGTTGCCCACCGTTATCAGCAAATACCCCACAACCTCTTCACCAAACGTAATGGGCAAGGATTGCTTACGCTGAGATTTTGTCAGTGTCTCACCATACGATGCGGTCTCATCATAGACCACGCGCCCCGAAGCATCTGCTAAAGTGTGTCGCGGTGCACCCCGACCTCTGCCTCGCCCCTGACCGTGGTGCGACTGAAAAATGCTCTCTACGCCGTCCCAATTGCCATGCTGGCGATAATATGCCTGCAATGCAGGAATCAGTAACTGGTCTACCTGATTCTGCGACATGTAGCGATGAAAACCAGTGCTAAGCTGATAGTTTGCCAACACTCCCACCGCAGCAATGCCCACCAGTGTAACCAGGGCAAAAGCCAGTCCGAGCTTGACCCAGAGCTTATTCATGCTCCCCTACCAAACGATACCCAACGCCATATACGGTTTCGATATATCCCGGCTCACCCCTGGGCACACGCAACTTCTTTCGCAAGTTCTTGATATGGCTGTCGATGGTGCGTTCCATACCATCGTAAGCATAGCCCAAGGCCTGATCAATCATATCCATGCGGGTGAAAGCCCGATCGGGATGTTTCATCAACAATTTGAGCAACTCGAATTCAGTTGGGGTGAGTTCGATGGGTTCTCCGCTTGCCGTGACCGCATGCTGATCCACATTCAGCCGCACCCCCCCAACTTCCATCACATCGGGATGAGGCACAACGTCTGATGTGCGACGCAGCACTGCGCGTACCCGCGCCACCACTTCGCGAGGATTAAATGGCTTGGTGATGTAATCATCCGCTCCCAATTCCAGCCCCACAATTTTATCTGCATCCTCCACACGCGCGGTAAGCATAATGATGGGAACGGATGCCAGAACAGGATCATTACGCAAAATGCGCGTGATCTCCCATCCATCCTTGCCAGGCAACATCAAATCCAGCACCACGAGATCAGGCTTTTGATGCCGTATGAAGACCAAAGCCTCCTCTCCATCGTAGGCAACCCAAACCTGATAACCTGCTTGCTCAAGGTAGGAACGGATCAACCGGGCAATTTGCTTATCATCATCGACAACAAGGATGTGTTGAGGCATAGGAACCATTTATGGAGTCATACCAATGCTATGGGCAATATTCTCTAATGTGAGAACAGCGCCCCCAAAAAGAACATCAATGATAAAAATCGATAATAAAAAGATGACAATCACGGCAAAAGGGAATACGAGGCTGCGCCATCCTCGAAGCCTGTGCGCTTGCACGCCGGCAATCCAAAAACCAACAAGCGATAACGCAAACACTAATAACGTCATCAGATCGCCAATAAAAGGAACAAAACTGAGAAGTGAATAGAATTTGATGGCGTATGCAAAACCAGTCGTGCGCAATGTGGTCGTGAAATCTCCCCTGCCGTCCAGCGCACGCCCCGTGATAAAAAAGAGCAATACCAACAACACAGCGCCTAAAACATCGTTGAGAACGCCTCCCCAATTAAGTGATCCCCGAGTAACGAATCCACCAACCACGGCGCCTAACAGCAACAGCAACACGGCAGGACCGCTCAGGTATGGATTGGCAGCAATTTCTCGATAGGCGCTGACATCCAATACCATCGACCGTAACATATTCCCCACCCAACCGCTTCCAAAAGCAAACCCGGTCTTGAGTGACGAAAGCGACCAGGCATCCACGACAGATTCCATCTTGTTGTCAGCTCCGATGGCAATCGACTCAGGAGCAGATTCACGATAGGCGTTGAGAATATGGTATACATCGGTGGAGTTGGTCGTTTTTGGCACATCTAGATTGGGGGGATGAAAGATGAAAGCATCGGTTTGCTCGCCACCAATGCCGCCATGATTGCCGATGAGCTCTTCCATAGCAGCCACCGTGCCATCAGGATAAACAGTGCTGTTAACGATTAAATCGCCAGCATGGGGAAAATCAGCAATACGACAAACTTGCGCCGCTCGGAGATCCGGATCCCCAAACATAATCATGGGATCATCGCCAATAATCTCGCCAGTATGTAAATTCCGAGATCCCGATTTTCCCAGCGCAACGGGCTGACCAACACTGTTATATCCCACCACAAGCCCAATCCCCTCATGCTTCACCATCACGTCCACCAACCCGGGATACACAGCGTTAAGTTCTTCTAGTGTGAGTTTATGAGATGCGATATCGAAATAGACCTGGGCGATATTGCCGCTGCCACAAACAGTGATGTTTGCATCAATCGCCGAAGGTTCCTCGATTGCCGCAGACCGAGCCGCATCGGATAACAAGGTTTTGGCGCCACCAACAACGCGTTTGCCCACAGCGCCTCCATCTCCATACTCATGCATGTTATCTAATTCGGCGCTCATGGCTGTAACCGAAACGCTGCCCTCATCTCCCCCCATCGAAGCGTGTACTGTCACGTGTTCAGGAATCAAAGTCTCAATATATGCTTTCAGGTCGTAGCCATAGCGTTGCTGGAACGTTGCTCCATGTGATTGCCCATGATCTGAAAGAATGACAAGGTTGTAAGGGCGCGGCGCTTTGCGCTCGATGATATCCAGCATGGATGCGACGATTTCATCGTAGCGCTGCAAGACGCCGAAGGCGTCGGAACTCCACGGGCCGGAGTGGTGCGCCACTTCGTCATAGCCAGGCCAGGTCACGTAGATAACAGGGGCTCCACGGACGACCTCCAACGCGGTGAGGTATCCTGAGATATCTCGCATGAAGACAGTGGTGGCCGCCCGGATAAATGGATAGCCGCCATGCAGTCGATTGAGCCGCGGCTGAACATTCTTGATTTTTGCTTTGCCGTACTGCCACACCTCAACCAATGACTCCCAGAAAAAGAGCACAATCACGCGCATCAAAAAATAGGGGTTGAGCATGAGCAAATAGATGTCGCGAGCGCGTTGACGGCGTTCATCCTCATTGTCAGCTCTGAGATCGGCTAAAGTCAACAGAGAGAGACGCGCGTCGCCATTCATCATATTGTTGATACTGGCGCCGCCGCGCATTAACCCCTGTCCATGTGCGTAGCGGGCGTTAATCTCTGGCGCATCCTTGCTCGAAACATATAATTTCTGTTGATCTTTATCGTACCAGCGAAAGGCGGGGATGTCATCATTGTCACCAAACATGATGCCCGCCTGACAAGCCGAGGTCTGGGAAGGCAACCCGCAATCCACGTGCGAAAGAATATAGCCGTTCTGTTGCATCAGCCTCTTGAAGGTGGGCAACATCCCGGCATTGATAGCATGCATCAGGTGTTTGTAACTCAACCCATCGATCTCCATCAACAACAAGCCAGGCTTAGGCTTCTCCCCAATATCATATTTTGTGCGCGTGGCCAACCGCTCCACAACCCCCTGATAGAAAGAATAGGTGTCATCAAACGAAATAACACTTGTGATAATTGTATTGACGAAACTAAGAAACAGCCCTCCAAGCACCGCCGCCCAAAACCCATCAATAGTGAAACCGTCGATCAGACTCCCGGTAATTAGCAGTGTGATGGCATTGACGAAGAAACCCACGACAAATACGAATACGAAACCCAGCGGAATCGAAAGCATGAGAATGATGGGCCGGATGAGTAAATTCACTACACCCAATACCAGTGCGGCCGCTGCAGCCACAGCGAGCCGTGAAGTTCCAGCAATGCTGATGATGGTCACCCCTGCCACAACCTCCGCTGTCAAAAAAAGTGAGAGGGTGTCAACAAACCATACCACTAATAATCGAAAGATAAACCTCATGAACGATTTAAACGCATGCATCGATAAGTTCCTGGAGAGGTGATGAAGCAGAGAAATATATTACTCTGCATGGGATGATTCGTTCTGGTAAGGCATCAGAAACGAACGTGAACCATGAATGAATAATAAACGCTCGCCACGACTTCATGGTTCTGATGTGCTTCATCCTCCACGATATTACAAAAAAACTCCCGGCATGACAAATACCCTTCCAGGGATGGGTGCGTTCCAATTTCGGGGCAGTTTATCAATGTCGTCGGGTCACAGTTTCGGCGGGAGCGCAAAAATGTGCACATGCGAGTCTGTGACTCGCTGGCCCGACAACCCCTGTCGGTCTGCATCGAGTGAATGCATCTATTTTGAATCGCCCTCATTGTCAGGACATGGTTCAATGTTGGGCGCTTTTCTGTTTTGCCGGGCGGATTACGTATCCGCCCTGGGGAGCTCCGCTCCGGAGCCGGACCCATCAGGCGGGATGGCAATGATTGTCCCCATTTTGAAACGCACCCGTCCAGGCATTCGCACTCCCGAGAGAAAGAGACAAGCTGCAGCAGTGATTGATTTTCGAACGTAAAAACAGAGACAAAAAGCGCTCACTACTCGAGTCGATATATCCAATACACCAACCCAAACAGAATCATCACGCCCAGCAGGCCACTTAAACCTGCAATCAGACCCACTGGGCCTCCGGCATCATCTTTGGGCAAGAAACGCTTCCAGAAGCTGGGTGTAGGCGTCGGAGTGGGGCTAGGTGATGGAGTCGCGGTAGGCGTCAACGTGGCAGTGGCGGTGGGGGTGAGGGTAGATGTTGGCGATGGCGTTGACGTTGGCGTTATCGTGGCGGTGGCAGTGGGTGTGCTGGTTTGGGTAGAAGTAGGAGTTGACGTCAGCGTCGGGGTGTCTGTGGCTGCAGGAGTAGGCGTGCTGGTGGGCACAGGCGTAGCTGTAGGCGGTTCTGGGGTTGGAGTCGCCAACGGCGGCGCACTCTCATCAGGATACAAGGCCAGCGCATCCAAGAACAGGTAATTATCTCCCGTGCTCCGATTGTGATTGGTCAGAAAAAAGACGGTGATGACATCGTCCTGAGCACGAGCCTTGACGTCAATATCTTCAGGACGTGGTGGATCGTGACTGAGGACGGTGCCAGGTCCCCAATGCATGGGGCCCCAAATCACCGTAGAGGCGTTTGGATCTGTGCCGCCTGTCGGATCGATGCCTAACTGGCGTCCGAAGGTGTCAGGAGCGTTAGGGGCTGCCCAAAACACTGCGGCCCGATAGCCAGCCCCCGGAGTGACATGGACCTGAGTGTAGACGCCAGCGATAAACGTGCCCCCATTGCTCCACATCATCTGTGAGGGCGCTCCCCAATACGTGTCGATATGTTGCATGAATGTAAGATCCCCCGACAGTATGAACGGAGCCCATCCCACGCCAATCTGCCGGGGAGGGTCGCCATAAAATCGGTCGAACCCGCAGACCTCACGCGGCATGACATTCGGCGGATTGCAAGGATGGTACTCCGCAATCACAGAACGACCATCCCGGATGCCAATCCAGGCAAGAATCGTTAGAAGAGCAACGAGGAATAAAACTTTTCTGAACTGCATAGTTCGGAAGTATACCTGGCATTGTAGCTAAATTCAAAAATACGGTATCATACCAATCATGCATATCATCTTATTAGCTTTGGGAAGTAACCTGGGCGACCGGGCCGAAAATCTGGCACAGGCGCGAAAGCTGCTTTCCACAACTCTTACCATTCAGGCCGTCTCTCCAATTTACGAAACTGAACCCTGGGGCGTTGTAGACCAACCATACTTCCTCAACCAGGCATTGTTGGCAAAAACCAATCTCGCACCTGAAGCCTTGCTTGCACTAGTAAAAACCACCGAAGCCGCTTTAGGACGTGATTTCACTGCTCCACGTTACGGTCCACGTATCATTGACATCGACATCCTCGGATACGATGATCTACGTCTCAGCGCCCCCCACCTTTACATTCCTCACCACCGTCTGCACGAACGCGCCTTTGTTCTGGTTCCGCTCAATGATATCGCTCCAGACTGGGTGCATCCCGGTCTGAATCTAACCGTAGCGCAAATGTTGGAATTGGTGGATACGGCAGGTGTAGAAATGTGGCAGCCTCTCAAAGCATCCAATCTCCCACCACACATGATTCTCGACGCCTATCGCTTATGAAAATCGGTATTATTGGATTACCAAATAGCGGCAAAACTACTGTATTCAATGCCCTGACACGAGGGAAAACCCCAACCGAAGCCTACTCATCGGGGCGGATGGAGGTACACACTGCTGTGGTGCATGTGCCAGACGAACGGGTGGACAAACTGGCGGCGATGTACAATCCCAAAAAGGTGACCTATGCCACGGTGCAATACAAAGATATTGCGGGTTTGGCCAAGGGTATGGGCGAAGCAGGAGGGTTGGCTGGAGAACTCCTGAACGAAGTCAGCCAAAACGATGCGCTATTGCACGTGGTGCGCGCCTTCAACGATGCCAGCATCATCCACCCAGAAGGAGCTGTGAACCCGGCCCGAGATATCGAGATCATGGAAACCGAGTTGCTACTCAACGATATGACCATCATTACCAATCGCCTTGAACGCATCGCTTCGCGATTGGGAAAGGGTGGAGACGCCAAAGAGCGTCAGGCTTTGGCCGATGAAAAAGAGTTGCTCGAACGTTTGCTAGCTGCGGTGGAAGAAGAAACGCCAATTCGTGAACTGGCTCTATCGCCTGATGAAGAAAAACTTTTGCGAGGGTTCGCGTTGCTTTCGCAAAAGCCAATGCTCATTCTGCTGAATATTGACGATGATGCAGATGAAAGCGTTGCCGAGGCGTACCAGGATGTAATACAAGGCAAGCATGTGGCAGTGGCGGCATTGCGGGGCAAGCTCGAAGAAGAATTGGCACAAATGGAAGAGGAGGAGGCTGCGGAATTTCTAGCCGAATTTGACATTCCCGAACCGGGGCTTAGCCGCATCATTCGTCTCTCGTATAAACTTTTGCAAGTACACAGTTTTTTTACGGTGGGCGAAGACGAAGTGCGAGCCTGGACGATTCCGGTGGGCGCCACCGCAGTGGAGGCGGCGGGCGTCATCCACTCAGATCTCGCTCGCGGCTTTATCCGCGCCGAAGTCATAGCCTATGACGAACTCGTCGGCGCGGGCTCGATGGCTGAAGCGCGCAAACAGGGTAAACTGCGACTAGAAGGAAAAGAGTATGTGGTGAAAGATGGCGATATCGTTCATATTCGCTTCGCGCTGTGACGAAAGTGCGCCACGGCCATGGCGGTTATTACGCCCAGCGTATCTACTCCCACATCGAACCATTGCCCGTGGCGCCCTGGCACAAAGGTTTGGTGATATTCATCACTGATGGCATAGGCAACCGTTAACACAAAGGCCACCAAAGTTTGGCGCTTTGTCGCATTCCACCACAACGCCCACAGAATAGCGTACGCCAGCGCGTGGGCGCTTTTTTTGAAGATGGTATCGAGCAATCCGCCCGGGAGAGCAAACAGGGTCGGTTGGCTGGAGAACCAGAAAATAAGCGCCATCCATAACAACGCCAAACCCACAAAACGATAATCGATATGTTTATGCATAGCGGTCAGGCTAACATGCGGACATTTAGCGCCAGATATCAGCGTAAGGATATTCGCCACGCAGGAGTCTCCCAGCGGCAAATCTCGAGAAGCTGAAGGGGCGAATATCGACGGTGTGTGGGGCGCCATCCACCATCCACTCAGCCAAGCAGAGACCAACGGCGGGGCCGATTTTGAAACCGGTGCCGCTATGACCGCAATTCAGCCAGAACCCCTCTGGTCCGGCAGGACCGAGGATAGCGCGCTGATCGTCACTGAGACCATCATAACCCATGTGGGCGCTATGCAGTGAGCCTTCTTCCATGACGGGAATGCGGCGACAGATGTGATCGACTGCGCGCTCCACATAGCCGGGATGGGCGTTATCGGTATCGCCATCTGGATCCTCCCCCAAAGGATTGTCACTTTCCAACCCAACCAGAGTCAATCCTCCTTGCTCTGGGCGAAAATACATTTCGTTGATGTCGTCGATGACGGTTGGATGAGTCGGGCCGATGGAACTTGGTCGACGGACAAACATAACATCATGCCCCCAGGTGGTTATGGGCAAATCCAATCCCACCATTCGAGCAATACGGTCAGCCCAAGCTCCTGCAGCATTCACTACCTGCGGTGCATGATATGTTTCCCCATCTGAAGTTATCACTCCTATGACTTTGCTTTCCGAGGTGAGAACATCTGTGACCTGCACGCCCGTTTTCAAGGTCGCTCCCAAATTGCGGGCAGCGGTCATCAAGCTCATGGCCGTAGCAGGCGGATCGGCATAACCCGATTCTGGTTCATAGGCAGCCACGGTGAAATCGTCGGTGACCATGTAAGGAGCCAGACGCTTAATATCGTCGGGTGTTACCAGTAGCGTAGGGATGCCGATTTCCTGCTGGATTCTCACATTGGCGCGCAATGCATCCTCATATTCAGGCTGCACGATCCGGATGAAACCGGTGCGCACAAAACCGCAATCCCCTCCCACCAACTCTTCCCAGTTGCGGAAGTATTGAAATGAGTGCCAGACCAACTCCGATTCCAAACGCAAATCATAGTGCATCCGCACCAACCCGCTGGAGCGACCGGTAGCACCTGCGGCAACAAATTGTTTTTCAAGCACCACGGGCTTGATTCCCCGTTGGGCAAGATGGAAAGCCAGGCTAGCGCCATGAACGCCGCCGCCAATGATGATGACATCTGCTGTGTGGGCCATGAGAACCTCTTTTTGGGATTAAAGTATAAGGTTGGGGTGTTTAATGTTCAGGGTTGGATAACCAAAACAGATTATACACTATTGATTTAAGAATGGGAACTGTTTTGACAGCCGGGGGTGCGTTTCAAAATTGGGGCAGGCATTGTAAAACCCGTCGGATTGCGAATCCGGCTCCGAAGCGGGGCTCCTCAGGGCGGATTCGTAATCCGACCGGCCAAAAAATAAAAGCGTCACCAAGCTGAAACGCACCCGACAGCCGGATAACGAGGGCATGATAATTTGGGCGACGCGAATCGGGCATAACGCCTAAGCTGAAATACGAGGCGCCGCTAGCAATAGGTTTGTCATTCTTCACCTCCCCACCACAAAAAGCAACCTTTCTCACCGTCATCTTTGCGCCGGACACAGTTTTTTGATTGAATGAAAATCGTCTGACCACATGACGACACTCAACGGTCTCACCCCCACATTTTTCGATAATAATGTTTCCACATGTCCGATCATGATATCATGGTCATTGGCTCTGGCAGTATGGCTGCGGCTGTTCCCACCGCCAGATGGGTAAAAAGGTCATGGTGCTTGGGCATCATGAAATTCCCGGTGGCTGGAGTCAGACCTTCACGCTCAATGGATTCCATATCAGCCCAGGGGTGCATTACATTGGTGAATTGCATGAAGAAGGTTGGCAGCGGCGCGTCACCGAGGGACCGGGCGTCTCGAAAGACATATCGAAGCCGAAAGCGCCAACGGTTATCTCAATGCCGTGGATGAGTTGATGATCCAACTCAACAGCCTGGGCAAGGTGAATAGTGCGGAAAAGGCGTTGAAAGTCGCAGTCGGTGTTCATGCACGTGAGCTTCACCCGGCACCATTTTCATGCAGGTCACTATCCGCGCGGGGCGGAGGAGCCATTCCCGAGGCTTTCGTGCGGGCGCTCAAACGGGCAGGAGATGAAATCTGTCTGGAAAACACCGGCCACACGCATTCTCGCGTGATGGGCGTAGAAACAGCACCTGGAGAACAAATTATTGCTGGAGTTGTCATCAACTAGTACTAAGTCAAGTCTGCTTTGAGGGAAGAAGCCCGACAGGCCGACTGAAGTCGGTCTCTATAGGCCTCTGGCCAACGGACGGCCTACGCCGTCCCTTCACCAACCAGAGACGGTCGACGGAGGTCGA
>Ga0256914_1002634_pt1 | contig 14812 bp, 7 predicted proteins | sample HulkmetaG_FD_191571 | JGI IMG/M metagenome (GOLD analysis project Ga0256914, IMG submission 191571) | Hydrothermal chimney microbial communities from Main Endeavour vent field at the Juan de Fuca Ridge, Pacific Ocean - Hulk | ecosystem: Environmental > Aquatic > Marine > Hydrothermal vents ... | reverse complement strand
TTGAAGGCGGATACTGATGGTGATGGATTAACAGATGGACAAGAAATAAAACTTGGAACAAATGCAGCGGAGAATGATACTGATGGTGATGGACTAACAGACTATCAAGAAGTTAATTTAACACATACGGATCCATTACTAGTTCATTCAGTAAATCAAACACTTACTGATTATCAACTTGATAGCGATAATGATGGCTTATCAAATGGTGCAGAATTATATAATTATACAACAGATCCTTTGGATCAAGACACGGATAACGATAACTTATTAGATGGTATCGAAATCAATGTATATCACACAGATCCATTATCAAATGATACCGATAGCGACGGATTATCAGATTATGCAGAAGTAAAGACATATCATACGAACCCGAATGATGCAGACAGCGATAATGACGGCTTAAATGATGGTGTCGAAATAAATCTTGGATTAAACGCAACAAATCCAGATACAGGAAATACAGGAATCAATGATTATGATAAGGATTTGGATAACGATTCGCTAAGTAATGGATATGAAATTAGCATTGGAACAGATCCATTATCAAATGATACTGATGGTGATGGAATCTCAGACTATGATGAAGTCTATATATATAGATCTAGTCCAACGGATATTGATTCAGACAATGATGGAATTGCAGATGGTACCGAAATCAAAACATATCATACAAATCCAACGCTGGCAGACTCAGATAATGATAATCTTACAGATTATGATGAAATATTTCAATACAATACAAATCCATTAAACAAAGATACCGATGGCGATGGAATCTCAGATTATAATGAAGTATCAAAATATCACACGGACCCATTAAAACAAGACACAGATTCAGACCACATAAGCGATCAAGAAGAAATAAAAATTTACAAGACAGACCCGACAACAAATGATACGGATAACGATACAATTTCAGATTACGATGAGATTTTCACATACGGTACAAATGCAACCAATGCAGACACAGACGGAGATGGCTTAAACGATGGTTATGAACTTAGCCATGGGACAGATCCCAAGAATCCAGATACTGATTTTGATGGCCTAAACGATTATGATGAAATCAACAAATATGGAACAGACCCATTAAAATATGATACCGATGGCGATGAATTATCAGATTATGAGGAAGTGAAGCTTACTAAAACAAATCCATTAAACAATGATACCGATGATGATGGTATTCCAGATAATTTGGATGACCAAGATGCTGATAACATTACAAACTTTGATGAAATTCACCTATATGAAACAAATTGTACAAATTGGGATACAGACGGAGACCATCTTTCAGACTATGAGGAAATCCAAATTGGAACAGATCCTACAAAGAATGATACTGATAATGATGGCTTAGATGACTTTCAAGAAGTTCGAATTTACAACACAAATCCACACAATATAGATACAGATAACGATGATCTTACAGATGGTGATGAAGTAAACAAATATGGAACAAATCCGGCCTCAAATGACACTGATGGCGATGCATTATATGACTATGATGAAGTTATATTATACAATACCGATCCTTTGAATCCAGATTGCGATAATGATAATCTTACAGATGGGCAAGAAGTTGTCATTTATGGAACAGATCCATGGAACCCAGACACAGACGGCGATATGATTTACGATTACCCTGAAGTTATACAGTACCATACAAACCCATTATCAAACGATACAGATAACGATGGATTAAGTGATTATGAAGAAATAACAATAACTTTAACGAATCCAACAGTGTGGGATAGCGCAATACAAGGAACCGCAGATGGAAATGCAGATTTAGATGGAGATCGCCTTACAAATATTCAAGAGATTCGATATACACAGACAAATCCACGAAACAATGATACCGATTCAGATGGAATCCGCGACGATATGGAAGATTTTGATCATGACTTGCTGACAAATTATGAAGAGTTATACATTACAAAAACAAATCCAAGAAATAAGGATACAGATGGAAACGGAATAAATGATTATCGTGACGATAATGATAATGATGGGCTGACTAATGGAGACGAAGTAAAAATATACCATACAAACCCATTGCTTGCAGACTCAGACAACGATACTTTATCAGATTATGCTGAAATCAAGACATACAATACAGACCCATTGAATCCAGATTCAGATCATGATAATCTCACAGACGGATATGAGATTTCAATAAATACATCACCACTAAACAATGATACAGATTCAGATGGTCTATCGGATTATGAAGAAGTGAAATTAACATTCACAGATCCTACAAAATGGAGTACAATGGGAAACAATGTCAGCGATTATGATTATGACAAGGATAACGATGGATTAAGCAACGGTGAAGAACTAAGAATATATCATACAAACCCAATTGATGACGACTCGGATAACGATGGATTATTAGACGGTTTAGAAATCCAAAATCATTCAGATCCGTTGATTCCAGATACGGACAATGATGGATTGTTAGATGGAGAAGAAGTACTTACATACCATTCAAGTCCAATTAGCAATGATACAGATAATGATAAACTAAGTGATTATGATGAAGTAAAAACATATTATACGAGCCCAATATCAAATGATACTGATAAAGATGGATTAAGCGATTACGATGAAATCAAAGTATATCAGACAAACCCGAATTTTAAAGATACTGATGCAGACCAGCTCACAGATTATCAGGAAATATTCCAATACAATACAGACCCTAAGATAGCGGACACAGACGATGATGGATTATTAGATGGAGAAGAAGTACTTACATACCATACGAATCCATTGAGCCCGGATACTGATAATGATGGCCTGACTGATTTCCAAGAAGTAAACATATACCATACGAATCCATTGAGCCCGGATACCGATAATGATGGCCTGAGTGATTATGATGAGATACATACAGGCACAGATCCAAAGAACCCAGACACAGATAACGATGGTATTCTAGATGGACAAGATTGGCAACCAAATATTCCATGGCAAATTCCAACAATAATAGTAATAATTATTATATCAATAATAGTTGGTATTGCATTCATTCAATATAAGAGACATATGCGAAAAGTACTAATTAGTAAAGCAACAGAAGCTGCAAAACCAGAATTGATCGAGATAGCTATAGAAACACGATTAAGAGACCGTACTTTGATAATTCCTGTTGCAATACGTAACAAAAGCGAACACAAGATAAAAGATGTAAAAATTGTTGTTGGAATACCAGACGTCTCTACAGAGATTCGCAGTGATAACATTTCACATATCAATCCGAAGGATTCAGCTGTAGCAACACTAGAGATGATAATACCACCAGTAGAAAGAGCTACACTAATGGGCTTCGTAGAGTTTACAGAAGAAGATGGAACAAAACATACTGTAAAAATCGAGAGTAGAGAAATATTATTATAATTTTATGATGCCCCATACGACGAAATCTCTGCAATTTATCACAGAGAGACGCTAAGATTTGGTAGCTATATGCTATCAAATCGCATAATTTTTTAGGTATGAAAATAATTAAAAATATAGATAAGAAATACTGGCAGGAATGGGGATGAATATAGACGAAATAATGGATAAATTGGATGAATTACTTGATAAACACCATATTCCAAAATTGGCATCATATCAAGGAGTTCAATTGTCATACATACCTGAGAGCGATCTAAGAAAAATAAATGATCTAGCCGAAGAATTAATCATATCATATGAAAAATTGAAGAAGAATCCAGATGCAGCAGACCTATTTTTAAAATTAGGAAATTTTTATTATGGAGACCGAAATTATGGAAAAGCTATTCAAGTTTATGAACTTGCACTAGGAATAAAACCAGATTTTATTTCTGCATGGATACAGATGGGAAGATGTTATGCCAAGTTAAACATGCTAGATGAAGCTATGGAGTCATTTAACAGTGCATTATTACTAAACCCAAATCAAGTATGTGCTCATGCTGAAAAAGGACATATATTATTAAGCATGGGAAAAAGGGCAGAGGCAACAAAGGAATTCGAAGAAGCTTTGAAATTAGATCCATCAGATCCTGTTGCATTAATTGGTAAAGGTCAGGTTTTACGAGATAATGGATATTATGATATGGCGATGAAATGCTTCGAAGAAGCTTGGAAAATGCATCCACAATTCCTACAAGCTTTAATTGAAAAATGCAGACAACTGCACGAGATTGGTAAGTTTGAAGCTGCCTTAGAATGTATTGAGGATGCTTTAAAAAACAATCCGAAATCAGCTGAAGCATGGATAGAGAAAGCTAGAGTTTTCATGGACATAAAGGAATATGAAGAAGCAATAAAATGTTATGCTGAAGCAATTTCAAATCAAGTTGATAATATTGATGCATGGTATGAAAAAGGCGTATGTCACTTTAAATTAAAACAGTTTGATGAGGCGAAACGTGCGTTTGAAATGAGTACAAAATTAAGACCGGAAGTTACAAAGTTTTGGGTAGAACTCAGTAAATCATTCCAAATGTTAGGTGATTTTGAACGCGCACTTGAATCATTAAATACTGCACTAGCAATCTCTCCAAAAAGTGCAAACATTTGGTTCAATAAAGGCTTAATATATATGAAATTACAAAAATACGAAAGCGCAATAGAATGTTTCGATAATGCGATTAAGTATGATCCTAATTTAGCTTTAGCAATTTATAACAGAGCTATCGCATGTGAGAAATTAAAGAAATGGGAAGAAGCCGCTCGAACATGGCATATTGCGTCAATTATTTTTGCACAACAGGACAACATAGTAAAAGAAAGAGAATGTAAAACTCGAGAGAAACGAGCTAAAAAGCGATTTCAAGCACTATCAAAAAGATAAATGTTTTATCTCAGATATAATAATATTAGATAACTGGTGGATATAATGGTTGTTGAAGTCAGACCAGCAACGCAAAACGATATTAAGCAATTGACAGACCTATTCATGGAAAACATAGAAGATTGGCTATCAATTCATGGACGAATTAAGCTAAATCGAAATGAGAAATCAAGCATAAAAAAGTTACATACAGAGGAATTAAAATCAGAAGATAATAATAAATTATATCTTGTAGCAGTTTCGCCTGAACACAAAGGAAAGATTGTAGGCTATCTAAGAGCATGCATCAGAAATGACCCACATTTTGGAGAAAGTGTAAAAATAGGTGAAATTATAGAAATTTTTGTTCATAAAGACTTTAGAAGACAACATGTTGGACTTTCATTATTCATTCAATGTACAGACTGGTTTAAAGAAAACAATGTTTCAAGAATAGAAATTGAAGCTCCAGCAGATCATGATGAATACAAGGAATTCTTGAATAAATTAGGATTTGCAAAATTAAGTATTGTTTATTTCAGAGGTATAGAAAATTAGGGGGAAAAGACCCCCACAATTTTTATTTTAAGATTCATTAGCTGCTTTGAGTAGCATTTGTAAGAAATATTGTTCAGGTACAGCGCCTTCAAATTCGACCTTGTCGTTGATAACAGTCTTAGGAACTCCATATACATTATATTTTCTTGCGAGGTCTGGGAACTCCATTGCTTCAACCATATCTGCAGTAATTTTGTCATTAACCATTGCTGCCTGGTGTGCCATATGTACCGAAATTGGACAATACGGACAGGTAGGTGTAATAAATACTTGTAAGTGCAGTTCCTTATCGATTTTACTGATCTCATCGATTGCTTCTTGTGAGAGATCTGGCTGTCCAGTCGAAGCATGTACGATATTTTCAATTAATGCTCCGAATTCATGACCCGAAGGAATACCAAAGTATCTAATGTTATATGGCTTTGCACCATGTAGAATAATTGCAGGGAATTTGTCTACCTTATATTTCTTAGCTTCTTCACAATCTGCAGATTGACAGACATGCTTTTCAAAGCTAATCTTGTCAGACATACTAGAGACTAACTCAATCAATTCAGCTGTTTCATTACAGAATTGGCACGAAGGATCTTCAGTTACAAATACAATTAATTTTACATCATTTACTAATTTATCAAAGATTGCTTTAACTTGTGCTTTGGTTTCATCATCCATCTGTATTGGCATAATAATCACTCAATTATCAATTGTTTATTCTATATTGATTACGTAAATTTTCATTTTTATAATTGTTTATTTAGGACTTTTTAGAAACTATCAATGTAAACTTTCTTTAATGATTGCCAAATATTTCTAAATATTTGAACACCATCTGCAATTACAGTTATTGCCGAGATTTTACAACTTTCATTAGGCTTCAAGTAGATGTTACTTGTTAGTATGGTTTCTTGTCCTAAATCACCCATGTCCATCATGCTCAAATGAGCATTATTAGATAAATTGACCATACCAATATAATGTTTGTGCTGCTTACCAGATATTGCAATCCACTCTTCTTCAGTAGATTCAAAAAGTGAACCTATTGCTGAAAATCTATTGATTGGTCGCCCGAATAAACGCGCATGATATACATTATGAACCTCACCCATGACAGCAGTATGCATTCTAAGACCACCTAAGAATGCCAATGGACGAGCATGCGGATTTGTAAATTCTATGTCAACTTTTAAAATAGGCAATTCAGGAACAATCCAATATCGAATGGACATTTTTAATCCAGACAACATAGGCATTTTTTCAAATGTGCTAGAAATTTCAATGCCCTTCCAGGGGCCATCTGAGATCCATGATGCTGTTGCATGTTCAAGATAAAGTTTTTTCCAATGCCATACGGGAGGATGTACATATGGTCGGAGACCACCAAAATAGAATGCATCATAACAATATGGCTTTATCTCGGGGAATCTGTTGAACAAATATTCAGTATTTCCTAATTTCATGGAGAATAGCGTCATACCATAATCTGGAGATAACCTAATATCAAGATTCCCGTTGTTTAAATGATATACTTGCATACCATTTGAAACACTAACATCTTGTGTAATCTCAGATTTTCCATACACAGCAATTGAAAGAGGAAATATCGTATTTATTGAATCGGAATATACACCAATAGAGCCAAAATGAATTCCAGGAGAAATTGCCTTAATTTTGAATACTGCATCTTGTGCTTTGTCTATTGATAAATCATGAAGCACTTGCGAATTTTCGCGCAAGGATATGTTTGGAATGTCCACCTTAATGGTAGTATCAAGCTTTCTAACACGCAAAGATTCTGCGTGCATTGTTAGGGTCTTTGAATCCGGGTCTAGCAAAGCGAATAGATCTGAGATTTTAGATGTGTTAGTTATTGATAAATTAATAAATTGTTTTGAATTGCTCAAATAACATTCATTTGATACTAATTGATGATAAAGTTCATGTATTCTGCTCCAATCAGACTTGTCTAGAATGTACCAAAATGGTTTGGTACGTGCATGAGAACTATCAACAATCTCGATTTTATTTCGTAATCGCGAAATGCCATCATAATTTAATCTAATAGTAGAAATACTATTGTGAATCCATATTATTCCTGTTACTAGATTATATTTAGGTATCTCACATGCGATCCAAGATTCCTTATAATCTTCAGGCTTACTAGATGTATCTTCGCCACCATCAAGGTTTACGAAATGCACTAATCCATCTTTAGAAATAAAAACAGGTTTTGTAAAATTAAAACTACTATTCCAAGCACCGGTAAGAGTTTCCTTGTTTTCTAATTTTGCCACTTCACCTTCGAATTCATGCCATAGTTTAAAACCGGAAACTCCAGCTTCAACTTCAACAATTCTATGGAGGGTTACATTGTAAGTATCAGATTTTGCGGAAAATATTATTTTTGCGCGAAGCCCATCAACTAGAATTTTAACATTATATTCCTTTTGGGAAAACTCACTTGACTCTCCAGCAAATGGCGGACCAATATCATCATTGAGTCCATAATATATGAAATCAACAACATTTCTCAAACTCATTTTTATGAAATCATAGGGAATGCGATTTAAGAATTGGATTCTAAAAGACTCATTACCGATTACAAACGCTTCTTTGGTTTGATAACCATAAACACCAACTGAACCAATAACTGGAATAAACACGGAGTCCCCAACGACTGAGAGAATTTTATCGCCTACTGCCCCATGGAAGTCATTAAGAATTTCAATTGCTAAGTTCCGTTTATTGCAATTTATCTCGACAGGAATTTCCAAAGATTCTCCGGCATTTAATTTAACTTTTATCTCATTGGGGGAGATTTGCGCATCAGAACTTCTTAGAGATAACACTCCATCAATTGGAAAATCAGTATTGTTGGTAATATAGAGAGAGACTTCCTCAGAGGTTTTATTTTGAACTATTTTGAAATTTTCAACAGTATTGAGAGAATAAACATAAATCGGAATTATCCCACACTCTAATGTAAATTTAATATCACCAAACAGGATTCCAGCTTTAACTGTTGACTCCACTTTTTCATCAGGAATTTGTACAGTATCAAAAGCACTAGCAGAAGATTTTATGGCAATAGCAAATTTTAACATGGCAACATTATTTTCATAAATACCAAAAGTTTGTGCGACAAGTTTAACGAACTTGCCAAGTTTTAAACTCACAAATGGTTCTGGCTTTTCGAAGCCCTTTAATTCAACAACGCCTTCAACATATCCTGCACCAATATATGCTTTCTGCCTTTCCATTTTGATTCGCGCTGTAAAATGCTTACCATCAAGGTACATGTCAAATGCAATAATTGATTTCGAATAGCGATCAATTAAGACATCTAAAGTATCATCGCCACCTTCAAAATGGTACTTGAAGACCATAATTCCATCTTCAAAGAAGATATCTTCTTCTTGTTTGATTTCACGCTTCAAGGATTCATACCAATCATGCTTCTTAAAGAACTTCGCAAGAAACGGATTATTTACAATTGCAGGAATGTAATTTTCCATTAAAACATCAGTATTTGGAACCCAATTGTATCCTACACGCTTGTAAAGAGGCATTGCTTTAATATTTCCGCCCCATGTATGTAAATCAATTCTTTTTGCTCCAGCTTCAATAGCACTATCAACAGCCTTTCTTAGAAGAGCTTTCCCAAGACCACGTCCTTGATAAGCAGGAGAAACACCTAATAATGCAACATAATATGCCTCAGGATCTCCACGTGAATAATCTACCGAACAATAACCCACAATTTTATCATCCATCTCAGCAACATATACAGCCAAATATTTATGTTCATTATGTTTTTGCATTACACGTTCTGCAGTAAACTTAATACCACTTGTAAAAGAACCAGGCCATGAATCAGAATCATCAAAACTATTAAAACATTCAGCTAATTTTTCAGCATCCTCTTTTGTATTATTATAAAGCCTAATCAACCAAATTCACCAAGCCATTAAAGATTATTTTAAAAGGAACCTATTATGTAACTAAACATTATCGTTATTATAATTTAAAGATTGAGATTATAGAAAAAACTCTTTACTATGTTTAACCAATAAAGATATTGGGATAACAAATTTAAAAAGGTGAAAAAAATGCGACGACATTTTCCATTATATATGTTGATGCTTCACTCGGATTCGGGAAGCACACACCCTGTAAAGTTTGATCCTAATTTTATCACTAGCGACCGATGTGTAATAGTACTTGATGAGGTAAACGATACATGCTGGGTCTGGCTTGGTAAAGATGCAGGCATGGTAAATCGAAGAACAACACTAAGATTAGCACGCTCATTAAAGAGACTTGGATATCCGATGAAGGGAGGAAATGTATGCGTTGGATTAAAACGATTAGTTGAAATAGACGAGCGAATGGATGACGAGGAAACACATGCAAACATGGAAGCGTTTAACAATGCACTCCAGCAAAAATATAAACTAAAAGATGACCTAATAGCTGTAATAGATGAAGACACAGAAGGTGCCAAAGGTAAAAGATCTGCGATCGAGTTTGATCAATCAGCCCAAGTCCAAGTTGAAGATTATGAAAGAATTGTCAAACCAAGTTCTATAGTAAAAGAACAAAAAGAAGAAGAGAAACCCAAAGAACCTGAACCTTATGAAGAAATGGTGAAACCAAGTGAAGTAGTAAAACGAGAACAAGAAGCAATTGAAACAGTTGAGGAAGTAAAACCGGTCTCTAAACCGATAGAACCACAAGCACCAACGACAAAAAGCATCTATGAAAAATTGGGAGCACTAATTGATACTGTATTAAGCTCTGCAGGATTAGCATATTTAGAATATCAGCAAGTTGATAGGGATAACAGGATCATAAAAGTTGATTGTCCGGAATTATTCTCATTCTCGATAATGCTGGAAAAAGATTCTTTCCAAATTCATCCGGAGGATTTGGGAGGTGGCGATACGGGCCGAAAAATCAAGGAAGAATTTGAGAATAAAATAAAATAAGCACATTTTTCTATATTTTTTATTGTGATCCTAATGCAAGTAGAGAATTTTATTCAACAATATAAAGAAATTTTTCAAAATTCACCTGAAGTAATATCAATAGCACCAGGAAGAGCTGAACTAATCGGAAATCATACAGATTACAATAAGGGGTATGTAATGGGTACAATTATGCCCTTCTCAACAATTACCTTAGCAAGACGTAATGAGAATAGAAAAATGCGAGTGTTCTCAAGAAATTTTAATGAGTTGATTGAATTTGATTTAGATAACATACCAACTAAGCCGAAAGATCATTGGTCTGATTATTTACTCGGAATAATTTTGGAATTAAAGAAAAGTATCAAATTGAATGGCTTCGATGCTTATATTATATCAAACATTCCAATTGGATCCGGTATGAGCTCATCTGCAGCACTTGAAATATCCTTTACAGGAAGCATTTATGGGATTTTCAACATACCAATTATAAAAAAGGAAATTGCACTAATAGGGTATAGAGCTGAACATAATTTTGTCAAATCAAATTGTGGAATATTAGATCAATTTGTTTCTGCATTAGGTACAAAAAATAAAGCATTATTAATTGACTGCAAGAGCGAATCATATGAATTATTGAAAATTCCAAATGAAATAATACCGATTATGGTAGATACAGGAATACGACGAGCAGCAGCAGATGCATTACGAGCCCGTAGAGAAGAAATTAAAGAAGCCATCAAGATCATAAAAAGAAAGCAGAATATAGATTCTTTGCGCGACTTAACAATAGATGATTTAGAAGATTTAGAAAAAATGCTTCCACAGATATTATTTAAACGGATAAAACATGTAATTGAAGAAAACGAACGCGTTATTCAAATGAAAGATGCATTAGAACATAAAGCATTAGAAAAAATAAAGGAACTAATGTATCAGTCACACCTTAGCTCAAAAGATCTATATGAAGTCTCAATAAAGGAGTTAGACATATTAGTAGAATTAGCACATAAACAAAATTATGTATATGGTACGCGATTAAGTGGAGCCGGTTTTGGGGGCTGTACAATTAATTTGGTTCAAAAAGAAAAAGTAAATGAATTCGTACAATATATATTAAAAGAATATTTTCGACATAATAAGAGGATACCCACGGTTTTTTATGGCACAAATTACAATGAATTCCACATAAATAAGATATCAAATAGTTGAATAGGTGAAATAAATGAATGATAAGAAAAAAGCATATATAATCTCAGAAACCCATTGGGATAGAGAATGGTATCTTACATTTGAACAGTTTAGGGCTAAATTACTTAAACTAACAGATAAGCTGCTAAATATTTTAGATAAAAATGAAAAATTTAAGCACTGGACTTTTGATGGACAAACGATCGTTTTAGAAGATTACTTAGAAGTAAAACCATATGAAAAAACCCATTTGAAAAAATATATAGAAAACGAGCGGATAGACATAGGACCGTGGTATATATTACCAGATGAATTTTTAATTTCGGGAGAGAGCTTAATTCGTAATTTACTTCGAGGCCATAGAATTGCAAAAGAATTCGGAAATATAATGAAAGTAGGATACGTACCAGACCCATTTGGACATATATCGCAGATGCCACAAATATTAAGAGGATTTAATATTAATTCATTCATTTTTATGAGAGGTATGGGCAATCAAGGGGAAGAATTAGGTACTGAATTTTGGTGGGAAGCCCCAGATGGAAGTAGAGTCCTGGCAATTTGGCTGAAGGAAGGATATGGCAATATCGCAGGTCTTCCAGAAGATATAGAAGACGCAGCAGATCGAATAGTAGATGTTTTAGAACGCCTTAACCCATATGTGAAAACAAATAATTTTCTATTAATGAATGGATCTGATCATTTAGAACCCCAACCACATATACCAGAAGTTATTGATTATTTAAACAAACAATATTCGGATTGGGAGTTTATGCATGCAAGATTAGAGGACTACGTAAAAGCAGTTCTTAATGAAAATAAGGATTTACGCACATATCGCGGAGAATTTCGTGGAGCAAAATACCATTATTTATTGACAGGAGTTCTTTCTAGTAGAGCATACTTAAAAAGAATGAATGAAGAAGCCCAACGTTTGATTGAAAAATACATTGAGCCATTATCTACAATATCGTTAATAATGACAGGACACTATGACGATGGACAAATAGATACTATGTGGAAATACCTACTTCAAAATCAGCCTCACGATAGTATTTGTGGTTGTAGTATTGATGAGGTTCATCAGGATAATGAACAACGATATAGATGGATTCAAGAAATTGGACAAATTGTTTTGGATAATATTATGGAGAATATTCAAACGCGATTACCATCTGGAAGAAAGCTGTTCATTTTTAATCCAAATCCATGGGAGATTTCAGGAGTAGTTATGGTATCATTTAAACTGTCGGATGTTGCATTGGTTAAACAATCTCCAAGATACGCAATTACAAATGTAAATCCAAAAGATAAACTAGAATCTTCAAAAAATGAAATCCACTTGGCATTAATGAAGGCTTACGGCTGGGATCCTTCTCCTGAAAACGAAATCAGTAGTGAGTCGCATACAACATTTACATTTGACTTTACAAATGCATTAAGATTCATGGGAATTCCTGAAAAAAGAGTAAGCAAAACAATTTCGATATTTAATGTTCAAGTGAACAATGATTTAGAAATTGAAAATGTATTTGCAAGAAAACATTTCGCAGATGACATAATACCAAAGAATTTTGTTGTGAAAAACAATAAAGGAACCGAACTTAAAACTCAAATTATCAAATATGAACCTATAATAAATAATGATAGTAATATTATATCTGAAAAGGATTTCTTAGTTCATATGGCTATTGAAGTTGATAAGATACCAGCTCTCGGCTATAGATGTTTTGATATTTATCCAAAATATGAAAACGAACATCAAAGAGATTCAACAAATGCAATATTAGAGAATAATCTATTGAAGATTGAAATAAATAATAAAAATGGAACAATAACAATCTATGATAAAGAAACTAACATTACATATAAGAATTTACACATTTTTGAAGATATCGAAGATGCGGGCGATGAATATGACTATTCTCCAGCGATCCATAGTACGAAATATACAACAATCGATAACCCACCAAAAATCGTAATCGAAAAAATAGAAAAAGGACCACTTGTACAATTTGCAAAACTTCGAATTGATTGGTTACTTCCGAAATCTCTTACATATGATATGTCTCAAAGGTCAAAAGAAATGGAAACACTCACAATAAATACAACAATAATACTCAAAAAGAACTCAAAAATAGTAGAATTTGAAACAGTAATAGAAAATAGAATAAAAGATCATCGATTAAGAGTTCTATTTCCAACTTATACAAATTCAAAGAAGAGTATTTCAGATAGCTTATTTGATGTCATAACACGTAGTACCGAACTGCCAAAGCAAGACGACTGGGTTCAAAAGTTAATAGGAACACATCCATTTCGCAAGTTTGTAGATGTAAGTAATGCAAATCATGGACTCACACTATTTGCTTTTGGAATACCAGAATACCAATTACTACAAGATGAAAACTCAACGCTAGCATTAACATTATTTAGAAGTATAGGAAGACTTTCGGGATTGGCTATGAAAACAAGAACTTTACCTGCAGGACCTATAATCGATACTCCAGAAGCCCAATGCATGAGATCTATGAAGTTTAACTATGCGATCTATTTACATAGAGAAAAATGGGATAAGGCAAAAGTAGCAAAATATGCAAATCAATTTTATACAAGAATTTTATCGCAAGTATATTACAATTATTCAGGAACAGAAATACATGAGAAAAGCTTTGTAAAAATCTCATCAGAGGATATATTACTCAGTGCATTTAAGAAATCTGAGGACTCCAATGATGTGATACTACGACTATGGAACCCACTAAATAAAAAAGTTGACACAGAAGTGAAATTATGGGACAAGGTCAATAAAATCATTGAAACAACACTAGAAGAAAAATCAGAAAATATCATCTCAGCAGATACAGATCAATTTAGCATAACAATTAAACCTAAAGAAATAAAGACATTCAAAATTAAAATGTGAAATGCCTTTATGGCATCTTTTTATTTATCAACTTCACATTCAACATGTGTATCTACAGGCTCTAATATCTTTTTGAGTGGAAATGCCGCAAAAATTAACGCAACTTCTGGAATATCTGAACTTTCAGTATCATTAATAAGTTCTCGACATGACTCTTTGAAATTATTACCGGAAAGTATTTTCTTTGCTTCTTTTTCGCTGACAAGCCTAATACGGGCATCAAATGTACAAGTGTTTGTCTTTTCAATATTTTTAATTAATCGACTTGCCTTTAATGCTATTGCACGAATAAATCCCAAAATACCTAACATCATCTCTTGTGCAAGGACAGGATATTCTTTTTTAATGTATTCA
>Ga0256914_1002633_pt1 | contig 14816 bp, 19 predicted proteins | sample HulkmetaG_FD_191571 | JGI IMG/M metagenome (GOLD analysis project Ga0256914, IMG submission 191571) | Hydrothermal chimney microbial communities from Main Endeavour vent field at the Juan de Fuca Ridge, Pacific Ocean - Hulk | ecosystem: Environmental > Aquatic > Marine > Hydrothermal vents ... | reverse complement strand
CCGGGGAATAACACACTATTCAATAATTATATACATTTATTAGAACTTATCAAGTAAAATATAAGTTTTCCTTTAATAAATCTAATCACAGATTTTTTTGGATCTTCGTTCCATCCCAAAGGACATAAAGATAGCTCTTTGATAAACACCCTATTTTTTCTCTTAAAAATCCACATAATTTTATATATGATAATCCAGGATAAAAAGGGATTGGCATAGGCGGCATTTTATGATAAGCTATTGCATTATAGAGGGTTTTGAAAAAGGAGGAGTTATGACCAAGAAAGATATCGTTCTCCGTATTGCAGATGAAACAGGGATAAAACAAGCTGACGTCAAATTAGTGGTTCAGAGGACTTTTGACGTTATAACAGATGCCCTGACGATTGGCGATAAGGTCGAGATACGAAATTTCGGCGTGTTTAAGGTAAAAGAGAGAAAACCGCGTGTTGGCAGGAATCCACGCACAGGAGAAGCCGTTCCAGTTCCCCCCCGCCGGGTTGTTGTTTTCAAACCTGGGCTTGAGATGAAGGAAAAAACAAAATAGTTTATGCCATTTCAACGTCCAAGGGGAACACAGGATATCCTGCCGCAGGATTCAGCACGGTATTTGTTCTTAGAACAAACCGCAAGGGGGGTTTTTGGCCTGTATAATTTTCTTGAGATAAGGACTCCTATTATTGAAGATGCATCCCTTTTTGTCCGCAGTTTGGGCGCTATAACAGATATCGTTGAGAAACAGATGTTTATTATTGAGAGGGATGAAGGCAGGCTTGCGCTTCGTCCTGAAGGCACGGCAGGTCTGATAAGGGCATATGTTGAGAATGGATTAGAAAAAGGCCTTGCGAGTGGCAAGTTTTTTTATATAGGCCCGATGTTTAGAGGGGAAAGGCCCCAAAAAGGCAGATTGCGTCAGTTTACCCACATTGGTTGCGAGAGCATTTCCGGTGATATGCCGGAAGTGGATGCAGAGGTTATCCTGCTTTTGGACGGCCTATTGAGGGCCTTTGGCCTAGGAGACTATAAATTAAAGATAAATACAATAGGATGTAATGAAGATAAGTTATTGATAAGTAAGGAGTTATATTCATATCTAAACGAAAAGCGCCAGGATTTGTGTCATGAGTGTCAAAGGCGGCTTGATAAAAATGTCTTTAGGGTGCTTGATTGTAAGCAACCTGCTTGCAGGGCTATAGCGCGTCAGGCAGTAGATAGAATTTCGGTGTGCGAGGCCTGTCAGTCGCACTTTGAAACGGTGTTAAGTTATTTAGATAAGTTCGGTATAAATTATGAGGAAGACAGATTATTGGTGCGCGGCCTTGATTATTACACCAAGACGGTCTTTGAGGTTGTTCACCCCAATCTGTCTGCTGGCCAGGATGCAATAGGCGCAGGCGGCAGGTATGATAATCTATTAAAGGAGATAAGCGGGGATAAATATGACAAAGGCGCTGTTGGTTTTGCTCTAGGGGTTGAACGCGTTTTATTGTGTTTGGGGAAGGATAATGACATTCTTGGCAGTCCAAAAGTCCTTGTCGCATATCAAGATAAGTCTTTGATGTCTAATGCGCTTCAGTTAAGTAGTGAATTGCGAAATCAAGGGATATCCTGTGATTTTAGTTTAGAGCCGCGTTCCTTAAAGGCACAGATGAGGTTGGCTGGAAGGTTAAAGGCGAGATTTGTAATCTTGTTAGGGGAAGAAGAGATTAGAAATTCAACGTATACGCTCAAGGATATGGACAGTTCTGTTCAGAAATCAGGGCTTTCTTGGGATGCGCTTTTGGAAAAAATTTCATCCTAAAAGTTGACAAACAAGGCTTGAGTGCTATACTTCTTCTGGATACAGGATGAAATGGTTTTTTATAGCGGATAAGACTGATTTAAAAAGGGTAAAAACAAAGGAGGGGTTATGCGAAACTCACGCAAGGCGCAGAGCATAATGGAATATATTATTATCTTAACCGCATTGATTTCTGTGTTTTTGATAGTTAGGTCTAGAATCTCCAATAGTGTTAATAAGTCCTATGGACATCTATCGGATGAAATGACAGAAGCCGTTACTTCTATAGATTCAGGTGTTAGTAAAGATAAATGAATCGGAGGTGTTTTATGATAAATAAAAAAGGACAGAGTATAGCGGAATATGCAACGCTTATAGCCATTATTGTTGCCGTTATAGCCACGATGAAGGTTTTTCTGTCAAGGGTTTTCACAAAGGGTATCACCCACACGGTTGTTTCAAATTTGGTTGCAGAGACATCTGCTCTAGGAACGACTACTCAGTGGGAGCCAAGCTATATGCGTAGTCAGAGTCAGAAAACGCAAGATTCAACGACAGCAAGGGACATTACAACAGGTGGGCGGTTTTCAGAGACCTCTTCGTATAACGTGGTTGTAGATTCGGGATCTGAAAACGTGCTTGCCGTTGGTGAATATTGATATTGGCTTTTAGAAGGAGGTCTTATATGTTTTCCTTTAGAAAGAGGTTTTATGGCAAACAAGTTGGGCAAAGCACGCTTGAGTTGGCCATGCTATTCATTGTGGTGGTAGCTGTCTTGGTTATTATGCGCAGATTCCTGCAGGGCTCTGTTATTTCAAGTGTAAAGCAACATTCTGATGAAATCAGTGAGAGTAAATTTGATCCGGATGCCCTTGAATCATATTCTGAAGAATCTCATAGTACGGCAACCGTAACAACGACAATAGGCCCTATGGGCCGGATAGATAAAACTATTAATAAACAGCATGCATGGGGGTCCTCAAATGTGGTGTTAAGTAAGATGGAAGGAGAGGCATTGCGGTGATATGGAACGATTTAAAAGCGCAGAGCATTGTGGAGTATATCATATTATTTATTGTATTTGCGTTGGCATCGGTTGCAGCTGTTAAAGGATTATTGTATATGATGGAGAAAGTTGCTCATGAACGATATTCTGAATATGAGACAAGAAATTAAGGCGCAAAGTATTTTGGAATATGTAATATTAGTTAGCGCTGTTAGTATTGCTTTTGCAGGTATCTATCTATTTATGAATAGGGGAGTAAATGCCAAGTTTAAGATATTAGAAATGCAGGTCAATGAATTGCCAAGACAGAAGACAACCACCAGCATAGGTGGGTAGCAATTAAATTTAGGAGGTTTATATGAGTAATATCTATCAAAGGAATGGGCAAAGTATTGCTGAATACGCAACGCTTGTAGCCATTGTTATCGGTGTTGTTGTTGGTGTTAAGCTGTTTGTCCAAAGAGGACTTCAAGCGAGGCAATATGATGCTGCAAGGGGTTTTTTAAGCGCCGTAGGTGTTAACGTTAGCGATGAGGCAAGTATGCAGGCAGAGGTTTACACGAGTCGGAACAATAAACAGGCGGTTAGCTCATCTGACAGCAGTAAGTCTTTTGACGCTTTAGGGACCGCAACCTATAGCAGTTCACAGAATACCCGTATTATACGGCCCGCGACCGAAACGACATTAGCGGCTAATGATTATGAATATTATGCGAAATATTATAATTGAGGAGAGGTGATGTTTTATGAAACGATGCAGGTCTTGTTCTAAAAGAGGACAATCCACAGTTGAACTGGCTGTTTTATTTATGGTGATAGCCGCAGTGCTTTTGATGATGAGGATTTACGTAAAACGTTCATTGGCAAGTAAATTAAAGTCTTCAGCAGATTCTATTAGCGGTGGTGAGGCCTATCATTTTGATACACTTGTTTCTGACCACACGGTGTTCACCTCCCACAGTAAGTATAGCGAAAACAATCGGGGAGGCGGAAGAATAGATAAGACCATAAGCGGGCAGTGGCAGAACTATACGAGGAATGTGGTAATAAACGATGTCTTTGAACATTAAAATTTCTTAGAGGTTATGAATAGGAAGGCCAGTTCCACATTGGAATATATCATTTTGTTTAGCGCTATTATCGCGACGCTTATTGTTGTAGTTAGGCGCGGGGCGCAGAATGCCGCAAGTCAAGCGGTTAATAAGATAAGGGATGCCGGGCAGGCGATATATAATAACAGGAGCGAGTAGATTGTGTAAAAAAGGTTCTTTTATTACGGATTATGCAACGCTCTTTGTTGCTGTTGCCATTGCGTTAGGCACAGTGCGTTTGTTTATGTCAAGGGCAGTGGCAGGCAGGATGTACGATTTTATTTGCGCTGTTGGCCTCAACGAGCAGGCAGATGGATCTGAGCCCGAAGGCATATTAGAGGATTCTTCTGTTGATGGGCAGAAAACGTCTATACGTTCTGATAAGTATCTGTCTTTTGAAGGTGGAAGGGTTTCTGTCTCTATTAATGACCATGAAGACGTGGATATAATGAAAAATGAAATTACAGTTCGCAGTTCAAAATAGTTTTTATAGGGGTATTATGTTTACGAAAGGCCAGAGTATGGCAGAGATGCTAATATTGATAGTTGTTTTATCGGTTGTTTTTTATATCATGCTCGGATACATAAAGGCATCTATTGACGGCAAGATAGAGGGCAGCCTTAAACAGCTTGGCGATGAACCTTATTTACATGATTTAGGCCGGTATAATGTTGTTATACAGGAAACAGTAAAAACTGTCAGGACGATAGATGTTGAAAACGAATCAGAAAATTCACTTAATAAAATTATTACAGATAAAACAGTGGGTTCTAGGAGTGTGGATAATGTCAAGCAATTTGTTGTCGAGATATAGAAAGTTCGGACAAAGTCTTACCGAGTTTGCAATATGGGGTACTTTGGTCCTGATTGTAGGCGGGTCTATGATCTCTTATGCGCTTTATTATATACATCAACAGGACATAATGTATAAAAATTTCAGGCGCGCTGTTGCTTTGGCAAAGAATCCCACAGTTTCAGGTGGTGGGCGTATGGTGTATTCCATTATGATTTGGGATAAGCGTTTCCCGGGTTTTTCAACGAATGTCCCTATGACTAATTTGCAGCACTTTAGTATACAAAGCTCTGCTATTTGGTCTGCTGATATGTTGTGGGACAGTGGATATCCGGAGGTTACTTATGCAATTATTGAAATTAATGGCAGAAATATTGCAAAGGATATAGTGAGTCGTCCGTATTTTATGGTAGATACCGATACACTAGAAGACAAAGTGATAAGGATATTGGATGCCATTTCCGCTATGGCAATGGCCTTATATGAGAAAGATAATCCGACAAGCGAAGAAAGCGATGCAATTACTTTATTGCTGGGGCTGCATAGTGATTTGTCAAGAATGATTGATTCATACACCGGCCCAATAGATGCATCATTTATGGATAATATAGCAGATAGTATAAATACTGTTTTTAGCACACCTCTTGGGACAGGCCTTACCGTTGAGGCTATAATTAATCGGGATAGTGAATTATCGGAGTCATTATCGGATATCCGCGATGAGATTGCGAATATAAAGGAAGATATAAGTAATGGTAATATTGGGACTATTGGTGATTACAGTTTTGTAAAAAGCGAAGGGTTGGATGAAAATGTAGAATATGGAGAGGAAGGGCAAAAGCTATTCAAAGCCGATTCATCTGGAAATATGAAGTATAAAGATAGCGACCAGTATGTGAAGAGGACGTTTAGAACACACTCCGGTGAATATGAGATAGACTCCAGGATTCCAGGGCAGGAAATAGATTGGGGAGATGATTGATATGTCCAAGGCGCAGGCAATGTTTGAGACCATATTGGCGCTGTTGGGAACCATGCTATTTTTTTATGGTTTTATGACGTTTTTTCAATGGGCTAAAACTGAGATGCGGGAGCGAGAATCTGCATATCATGCAACAACAGCTGAAGATGCCCCGGATTACAGTTATAATATGCGGCCCTTAAAAATTGTAGATTAAAAGGAGTGATATTTATGCGAGCTATTATGATGCATGGGCCATGGAGAGAAGATAAGGGGCAGGCCGCAACTGTTCTGACCGTTTTAATAGCATTGATTTTGTTAGCCACAACAATTATTATCCAGCAAGGTCAACGCCGTATTAATCATGCAAGGGTAAGGATTGCCGCGGAATCAGGCGCAATGTTTCTGAATTCTCAGGTGGGCAGTTATGCCCATTATCTGAGCGAAAAATATCTCAAAGGCAAAAAGAAAACCAAGTGCAAACGCAATTGGCTTGGATTTGTCATGATAGTAGTTGCAATTATTCTGACAGCTATTACGATGGGGTCCTTTACTCCGATAGCCGGAGCAATCATAGGCGGGGCTATCGGGTATGCCGCTGGTGGTTCTCAGGGTATGATGATTGGTATGATGGTCGGCGCAGCTATAGGCGCTGCAGTAGCAGGCGCGGGAGGCGCGGGAGGCGCGGGAGGCGCAAGCGTGGAAGGCACAGGCACAGGCGCGGGCGTGGAAGGCACAGGCGCGGGCGTGGAAGGCACAGTCGTGGAAGACACAGTCGTGGAAGGCACGGTCGCGGAAGGCACAGGCGCGGGTGATAGCGTAGTATCCGGTTATTTGGCTGCTGCCAGCATGGCACTGGACGGGGCGTATGATCAGTTTGTCCTATATCCAAGGGCATTGGATAAGGTTGGCAAGATGTTTAAAAAGTTTGGTAAAGATACAAAAGGCTATTATATATACCAAACACTCTATTATATGGCGGGTCAATTGATAGATGATCCCAAATTTCAGGATGCCTTTAAGGATGCGATTGACGAGTATCTCAGGGGCAGTGCCCATTTATCTGCGCTCAACATCTCTGCAGATGAAGATGTGAAATACTTTTTCTCTCATTATATGGAAAATTTTTACAATGACATTGGTACGTATAATAGTTTGATTTCTAGTTTACAGCCCTTGTTTAATGAGGCAAATAATTTCCTAAACGATAATGGTTCCACACCTGTTTACATGCCATACGTGCATTTGCCTAATTATTATAGTACTTGTTTTTCTCTTGATGAAGGAGGAAGGATTAAGACTGACAAGTTTATAGGTAGTCTTTTATATGAGAATTGGGCGCGAGCAATATTGGCGGATCAGTGTTCTAATGCGTCTTTCCAAACTTTTTATAGAGATACTAACTCAATGATGGTAGGAGAACATTCTAGTTTGGCGTATAGTATTATGGCGTCAAATCCATGTATGATAAAGCCTGTTTGGTATTGTCAGCCTCCCTGTAATGAGTCTTCTGACGTTTCAAGCGATGATGAAGAAAAAACTGACGAATCGGATATCAATGCGGATTTAAGTTGGCATGCAGAATTATCAAAGGTTTCCGATGCAATAGCGCAAGTAAGACTAAATATAAATACACTTTATGATAGGGTGCGTCAGGTTTTTTTGTCCTTGCCGCCGGCGCCAACGAATCCCATGGTAGTTGATCCATATGCGGATACCAGATCTGATGCCGCTTCTTTGATGTCAAGGTTATCTAATACTGGGGATCAATTGAAAGATATGAAGGACATAATAGACGGTTTTCTAATACATATTGAGGATACATTCCAACCAATATTATGTAAAGAGGTTTTATCTATGGGAAGTAGCGCTGATTATTCCTTTGATTATTCGTGGAACGATGCTATTGGCAGGCCACATCACGTTTATGTGGGGGTCTGGAATTTTAACTTGCCTAAGATAAAGCCCAAGAAGTGTTTTCTTGGTTCTAGATTAAAGTTGAAACACTATAAAGGCGATTTACACGTTATAGCAGAGAGAGACGGCTATCGTGTGAGGATGAAGAGCCATTACCATTACAAAGGCACAGAACATTGGAGTATTAGTGCAGAGTAGGTTGATAAATCACAGAGCCAGCAGTATAATAGAATATGCTGTATTGATATTAGCTGTGGTATTGGCCTTTTCTGCAATACGTGTTTCTATCCGAGCCTATATAGAGGGGAGTTGGCGCAGTAATGTCGCTGCGGTTGTCGGGGACGGACAATATAATTAGAGTATAGATAGGGGGACTTAGAATAGGGGATTTTATGGATTTGTCCTTTTTGATTGTGTTGGCGCTTTTTGGTATTTCTGTGGCTTTTTTTGTTTTCTATACCATTCGCAGACTTAAGCCTGTGCATAGCAGGAGGATGCAAAAGGCATCTGAGATAGTGAACGATATGTTTCTGAATATGCCGCGCAACCGTATTAGGTTGATGTTTACGGCCAGTCCGATTGTTTTTTTTATAATAGCTTTTCTGTTGTTTAATAATCTTTGGATAGCAATTGTTGCTATGTTGCTTGGATTATTGTTTCCAACACTGCTTTTAAAGATTATGATTGATAATAGAAAGGCCAAGTTTCTTGTGCAATTGGTGGACACACTTTACATTATATCCTCTTCTTTAAAGGCAGGGATGACTTTGCAACAGGCCTTTGATGTCGTTGTAGAAGAGATGCCGCCGCCCACAAGGGATGAATTCAAGCTGATTTTGCGACAGCTTAAGATGGGGGTTCCTGTTGCAGACGCCCTTATGACCTTGAGGAAACGGATAAAAAATGATGATGTGGATATTGTTGTTATCTCTGTTTTAGTTGCAAGAGATACAGGTGGCAATATAACGGATGTATTTAACAATTTGACAAATGCCATGAGGGAAAAGAAACGCATTGCAAAGAGGACCAAGGTTTTAACTGCTCAGGCAAGGCTTCAGACATTAATTATTACCGCCTTGCCGTTTTTCTTTGTGCCTGTTGTTTACTCCCAGAATCCGCACCATTTTGATATATTTTTTACCGATCCCGTAGGGCAGATTCTCTTGGTTTATGCAATCATATCACAGATTTTGGGGCTTTTTACCATGAAGATATTGGGGAATGTGGAGGTTTAAGATATGTTTTGGGGATTATTCGCTGCCATAGCGTTGTTTGCTGCCTTTGCCCTTTTATTGTTTCAGAGCATAGCAAAAAAGGGGCAAAATGCTGAACTTAGGCAACGATTTGAGGATTGGGACCCTTTGGCTGTCAACAATGCGGTTCAAAAGGCCCGAGATGACCTTAAATCCGTGCTTGCTGTAATGAAAATCTTGTCGCCTGTTAATGATGCTATAAAAATTGTGGTTTTGAGAAAATATCTAAATCGCAAGCTGATTGCCTCAAGTTCCCCGTTTACTGTAAATGAATTTCTATTATTGCAAGAAATAGTTGCAATTTCTTTGTGTTTAGTATATACTTTATTAATCGATAAAATAAGCATCGATATAATATTGCTACTTGCGGGTGTCGGGTTTATATTGCCAATTATGTGGTTAAATGTTAGAATAAAACAGAGAAAGAAGGAGATAAGGAAGGAATTGCCTAATGTGATTGATTTGCTGACGTTGTGTGTGGATGCTGGTATGGATTTTATGTTGGCAGTAAAGCGTATTGTTAGAGATTACAAACAATGTCCATTGACAGAAGAGCTATCAAATGTATGGAGGCAGATACAAATGGGCAGGTCTCGCGCAGAGGCGTTGAAGTATTTTGCCTGGCGTGTTGATTTGCCTGAGGTTCATTCTTTTGTCAGGGCATTGATACAAGGAGATAGGATGGGAACACCTGTTGGCGTGATTCTTAAGGCGCAGTCTGAAGAGATGCGCACGTTTAGGGTCCTAGAGGCAGAGGAGCAGGCAATGAAGGCGCCTGTGAAGATGCTCCTGCCTATGTTTATCTTCATATTGCCTGTAATCCTTGTTATTGTGGCCGGGCCTATCTTTTTGGAGTTTTTCAAAAACGGATTAAATACTGCCTTTAAGTAGGTTACAGGAGGTTGAATGAATAAAAGTGGTTTTTATGCCCGATTATTATCAACTTTTATAAGTTTTTTATTTTTGCTCGAAAATTTCTCTTGGGCATATAGTTATGACTCAAATTTTTTCCCTTCTTTGTTTAAAGAATACTCATTAATGCCAAAAGTGGAGGCTATGTTTTTTGATGTATATGGTGTTATGCCAGATTCCCGTCAAGCACGTTATTTTGCCAGGATCTTGTCTGCTTCAGATGAAAAATACGTGCGTTCCATTATGAAACGCGCAAAAGACAATTACAATCTTTTGGGCCTATCACCAAGAAGAGATGACCTTTTTGGGTATTTATCTAGGTGTAGTGACGAGACACTTTCTTATATATTAAAGGAAAACGGTATAAGCGCGAGCTCTCCTGATCTTGCGCCGTATATATATATGGCTGATTTAGTTCAAGGAAACGCTCCAGTGGTTATGCCGGATTCTATTGACCAGGGGCTTTCTCTCTCAATGTTTGCTATAATGGCGGTCTCTGTTTATAAAAAGACTCCTTTAATAGGATTGAAACTGAAACATATTGATTTACAATCGGTTATGTCCTTGCAGAGATTAGGATTGCCCGTTATAGCCCACCTCTCTTATGGGCATTATGTGGTATTAGAGGCAATAGATGGAAATGAGGTTTTTATACGGGATAACGGGATAGAAAGGGTTATTCCTATATCTGATTTTCTTGATCTGTTTTCGGGCTATTTTCTGGCCCTGTCTGCTAATGTAAATATAGATAATCTGCCCAAAGGTATTCGGATGATTTCTATTGAAGAGGCAAAGGCCGTAAAAGGAAGCCGCAGGGATTCGGAAAGAGTCGATCCCGATGACCTATTGCCCGGTACGAGTTTGACTGATTCCCTGATTTCTGTTGGGATACAATTGGGATCGGCTGCCATAGGTGGTCAGGTTTTTTCCTCTGGATTTATGACTTCTCTAGCTGCTAGTAATTTGGGCAATCTGACATCTCAAGTGGCGGTAAATGAATTAGATATGAGTCCGTTAGGAGCCCAAGTATTAGGTAGCGTTGTAAGTGGGATGACCTTGAGCGGAATTAATTTGTCCTCTATGACGAGTCAACAAATGGCTTCTCGTTTTTCCAGCACATTTGGGGAGGGTCTTGGCAACAGCCTTGCAAATTCATCGCATCCTGTATTGGCAGGTATGGTAATTGGTGGTGCTCAAGGCGCTTTGCGCGGTTTGGCTACATATGAGATTAGCAAGGCCCTGGAAGACACGATTCACAACGATAGCTTACGCAATGCTGTAGCTGGTGTTACAACAAGTGTTGGTATGACTATACTGCAGTCGGGCCTTGCAAGTGCATTAGAAGGTTCTGACACAGGCGATATTAAGACTAATGGGGTTGTTAACAATAATACGGGTTTCTTTACTAATTTTGGCAAAGGTATTGCCCATGCTATTGATGTAAATAAGTGGGCATGGTTAGGCGAAATGGGAACGCTTGGGGTGCGTTATTTGGCCGTTGAAAAGGGGTTGATGAGCGATAAGATGGCAACGCTTTTGAGTATGCCTATTGAAATGGGAATAGGATATAAGGCATCTGCCAGCAAGGGGGGTAATTATGATTTCAAAAAGGCATTTGGGTCTGCTCTTGCGCATGCAGCGGCTGACCTTGGCGTTGGCTATTTGGAAAAACGGCTTACCAAGGCAGGGTTTTCAGAATTACAGGCAGCATCTCTGTCTTGGTTGGGTATGAGCCTGACAACACCTATGATTGGACTTGCGTTTGGGGTTAATGAATCATATTTAGATGGCCTGAAGGCGAATATAAAGTCTTTGGGTAATTTAAATGCCGGTTTTCAGATGCCATTGCCTGAGAATTATCCGGATCTATCCCAGTATACCTATGCTTTTGAAAGGTATCATATGAATGTCTTGGATATGTCAGGTGTATCTAACTTGCGTACCGTTTATATGCGTTATAAAAAAGCAGGGGAGGATTGGAAGGGACAAAAGATATTGCCCTCTGCTATGGACATGGTGGCCAATGCCACTATGAGTGGTTTACATAGGATTTCCGCTAATGAGGTTTGCTTCTATGCAACAACCCCTGCCTTATATAACCTGACAAAGCCGCTGAATATAATAAACCGTACGAAGTTAGATGTTATTGTTTCCAAAAAAGACAGATCGCCTCAGCCGGGAGCAATTACTATTGGCCCTATTCATGATGCGTATGAAGGGACTAGCTTGTTTAAACGCGCTATGCAGGGGTTATTAGGTTCCAATTACTATGCATTTTCTGAATACGATGATACAGATACAACCTCTTCTTTGCCGGTTAGTTCCACTTTGGCTGCAACGGGTGATACTATATTGTATAAGAATAGCAAAACAAATGAACGGATATTATTAATTCCTGATTATATGGCCGTGCCGGATAAAACGGGTGTTAGTCATAATATGGCCTTTCAGCTTTCTCCTATCCAGTCATTGAAAGGTGTTGTTTCGGATTATTCTGATAAGAAGGCATGGCAGATAACCGGTCTTGTGAGCTTGGGAAGACTTGATAATGCATATACAGATGCCCAATTGGTCCAGAGTGCAACTAGCTATAAAAAATCAAGAATAGATTTGGATTTAAGTCTAACAAATAAAGGTATAACTATTAATCAAGGCAATAATAATCTAGAGAACATATTCATAACAGATGGCCTTATAACTCGTTATGAGGCATTTGATCTAAGAAATCATGGCAAATTGTCTGTGGATGTATATAGAGAAGGATTTACATATAATAAACTCTCTATTACTGGAGAGGGTGATTTTGCAAACAAGAAATTTTCTAATAAGGAGGCTTATGATAGCCTTCTTAACGTAAAACTGAATAAGGATGACAGATATGCGCCTGTTGCCAGTTTTGATAAAGTTGGGAATATATCTGTTATAGGGGCAGGAGGCACTTTTATTGCAGAAGATGAAAACGGCGATTTGCGTGTGTCCAATGCCTTTGTTAGCGGATTTATGCCGAATATGCTTGCGCATGAATTTGATGCGAATACGTCAGAAGGGGTTGTTAAAAAGTTGAATTTGACGACTATATCTGCTTTGAAAAAGGACAATAAAAAGGTTTCTAAACAGGATTCACCTGAACCAAATGCGTTGGATATCTCTCCCGGAGAAGATGGTTATGTTATTCATCAAAAGAGTGGTTCTTATACGATTTCAAAAAACGATTTGTTTTCCCCAGAGTCTTTATTAAGCGGGACGATGGGCGATGTTTCCCAAAGTATTTATGATAGGGCGTTTACTTATGTTGGAAGGGATAGTATAACATCCAATCGTTCTTATGATTTGACGAAATCAGGCTCTCTGGACGTTATTTTTGACACCAAACAGGGTTTGTTGCAGGATGCGAAAACAGAGATTGAATACCGGCTTTCAACAGAGGTAAACCTTGCAAACAATAAAAAACGCCTCATAGACGGTGGGTATGCGGTTAAGGATTTAAAAACAAATTCCGTATCTGTTTATCTGGCAGACCCGTCATTTACTGGTAAAAATCTCAATAAGGCGTTTAATGAGTTTAAAGGCAGGCCGTCTTTTGGGATGTTGGATAATTACAAATTAAGCGAATACGGCGTATTTTCCAATGAGAAGCAGATAGGAAACATATATTTAAGCGGACAGGGGCTATGGAGCGCCAAGTTAGAGACAAAACAAATAACAAAGAATAGCAAAAAATACATTACGTTTTCCATTGACGATACCTTTTCTCCTGATTTTAATTCGTCTAAAAAGATTGACGAGATGCGTTTGGCTCAGTATATGGGGATTAGTCCTGATGCGGGCCTTTCAACAAATGACAGTTATCTATTTTCGTATGAAGGTGTTCAGGTCAATCGCATCAAGGGTTTTTCAGATGCCGAAGGTTTTTCTCAAGGCAAGGTAGTGGCAAATATTTCCAAGTTGTATAATGGGAAAGACCTTTTTGATAATGCCCTTGCATTTAAGCACTTGGCTAATGGCTCCAAGCCCAATCCAAATAAGCCTGCCATATTCTCAGCTATGGAGGGTGAGGTTATATTAAACGATGATTCAAGCCATACGTTTAAACGCGCGCCTAACGGCGCAGATGTAAGCGTGAGGTTCAATGGAAATGAGGCAATGGGAGGGAATAAATCCCTTAAACTTGCAAATGTCAGTTTTGGGGTTAAATATGAGAAGGACGGCAAGCTTGCATCAGAGCAGTGGTTTGAGATGGCGGCAAACAGATCGCCGTTCTCTGCAACAGTTAGGGGCAGTAGGGCAGGGCAGGGCCAATTAATGTTAAGCGATGGCAATCAAAAATTTGCCATAATGACCACGTTTAATACGATTAAAAATTCAAAGGGCGAGATTATCGCCCAACACAGCCTTAACGCAAAATCCTTTAATGCAATGGATTCTATGTTCGTGTTGGGGGCCAATAAAAACAATCCGTTTGTGCAAATGAAGTATTTTGAAAAAGGCAAGTTTGCGTCTATGGCAATAGCCCCCAATATGTCGGCAACGAACATAAATTTCGCATTGAATATATCAAACGTTCAAAGCAAGATGCAAAAGTTGTCTAAAGCAGGCAATAAGGTAATTGCATTTACATCTGTCTATGCTCCCAACAGCAAATTGGTAATCCCAAGGGGACTTGAGATAAGGGGTGAAAAAGGCAAGGAGTTTGTCAGTTTTGCCTTAAGCGGTGTTGGTTTTAAAGGGGAAACTGAAAAGGAATTGAAGAATAATCTTGCTAATCTAAAATCAAAGCTCAAGGATGGCGATACTAAAGGGGCCAAAGAAATAGCCAAGAATATAGCCAATCTGCAAAAGACCATAGATGGCACCTTAAAAATTAAGGGACTTAAAGATGAAAAAATGACAAAATACAGCTCTATATCCATTGTCAATGACACGAATACGATTTTAAACGGAAAAAAAGAAAATGAACACTTTATTACGACATATTCCGGCATAACCAGCGGTGGCAGTGGCGGTGAGTATATGCCGGTTGAGGAGGTTAATATCAGTGAAAAACACAGGTCCTCTGTCAAACTTAATTCAGGTACTGTTTTAACAGGGCTTGAACCCGAGAT
>Ga0256914_1002632_pt1 | contig 14823 bp, 8 predicted proteins | sample HulkmetaG_FD_191571 | JGI IMG/M metagenome (GOLD analysis project Ga0256914, IMG submission 191571) | Hydrothermal chimney microbial communities from Main Endeavour vent field at the Juan de Fuca Ridge, Pacific Ocean - Hulk | ecosystem: Environmental > Aquatic > Marine > Hydrothermal vents ... | reverse complement strand
TACTACAATGGCAGTTCCTTTTGCTGAAACCGGAGACACACTGACTTGGCAGGCAAGCTGAAGGCACTGGTCGAGCACCTTCGCAATCCGGATCACCGCTGGAAGCTTTACGTTCTGATCGGTGTGGCCGTTTACCTGGTGCTGGTCAACCAGTTCATCCGTGTGCGGCCGGACCACGTTTTCCTGGCCTTAGCGCTGTTGTCCACCCTTTTCGGGAAAGAACGCACCAAGAAGTTCCTGACCGATTGGGGTCCTTTCGTGCTCTGGTGGATTGCTTACGACATGATGCGCGGCGTTGCGGACAATGTTCGCGGTGTGATCCACACAGTGACGCCGTACCGGCTGGAGCACAGCTTGCTGGCGTGGGCTTTCGGCGGGCAGATCCCGAGTTTCTACTTCCAGGATTGGCAGCGGCTGTGGAGCGGCACGATTCTGAAGAATCTTTTCGACGCTTCGGGCGGTCTGTTCTACACCCTGCATTTTGGTATGCCGTTGCTCCTCGGCTGGATCTTCTGGCACACGCTGGATGAACGCCCGACGTACTACCGTTTCGTGTGGACGCTGATGGTTCTCAACGCGATGGCGCTGGTGACGTTCATGATCTACCCGGCCGCTCCCCCGTGGTACGTGTACAACGAGGGTTTTGGTCAACCGCCTCACACCGCCTACTGGGGCCTCGGCGCTGGTGCGCTCATCAATGTGGACCGGATGCTGAAGGTGCACTTTTTCCAAACGTTGTGGGGTGGGTTCAACCCGAACCATTTTGCTGCGATTCCGTCACTGCACGGGGCGTACCCCGCTGTGATCAGCTTTTTCGGTTTCAAGCGTTTCCGACGCTGGCCTCTGGCCTGGGCGCTTTACCCAGCTGGTGTGTGGTTCTCAGCCATCTACTTGAACCAGCACTACCTGGTGGACTTGCTGATCGGCCTGGGCTACGCCTGGGTCGCGTACCTGGTGGTGCAGCGGTTTCTGATGCCCCGCATCTTCCTGCCCGGGGTCCTCAGAAATGACGCGGCGAAGGACCCGCTTGGTCCGGCGGTAGCCAGTTGAGAGAGGGGTACGTGAGCGACTTACAGCGGGTTCGCGGACTTGTGCAGCCGGGTGGGAAGGGAACGTCGGTGGTTGATCTGTTCTCTTCTGTTTGTTGGATGCGTTGGTCTGTCCAGAAGTGCGCGTTGTGAGAGATGGGGAAAAAGCGTGTTTTCGCTTCTGGCCGTGGGTTCTGAAGTGACTACGGCAATTCTTGATCCAGCTGCGAACAGTGATGCTGGAGTGGGTTTGACGTGAGGCGGAGCCGGATCGTGGGAACGGGGATGTACGTTCCCCCGAAAATCGTTACCAACAGAGACCTGGAGTCGCTGGTCGGGACGTCGGACGCCTGGGTACGTGAGCGGACGGGAATTGTACAGCGCCACTGGGTAGAAGGGGAAATCGGGGCTTCGGATCTCGCCTACGAAGCGAGCAGAGCAGCCTTGGAGGCGGCCGGGTTAGAACCAAGGGACCTGGATTTCGTCATTTTCGCCACGCTCAGTCCGGACTACCCTTTCCCAGGTTCTGGGTGCTTGCTTCAGGCGAAGCTCGGGGTACCCGGTATCCCCACGCTCGACGTGCGCAACCAGTGCAGTGGCTTTGTGTACGCATTGGCCATCGCTGACCAGTTCATCCGTACGGGGACGTACGACCGGGTTCTGGTGGTCGGAGCCGAGGTTCAATCGACGGGTCTGGACTTGTCTCCGCGGGGACGCAACATCGCTGTGCTGTTCGGTGACGGAGCCGGTGCTGTGGTTCTGGAGGCCACCGAAGGCGACCACGGCATCCTTTCTACGCATCTGCACGCAGACGGGCGGTACGCGAAGGAACTGTGGCTTGAGGATCCCGGAAGCCGCAAGCGTCCGCGCTTGACCCACGAAATGATCGATTCCGGCACGATTTACCCGAAGATGAACGGGCGTGAGGTTTTTCGGCATGCTCTGATTCGTTTCCCAGAGGTCATTCGCGAAGGTTTAGCCGCCAACGGGCTGAGTCCAGACGACGTGGCCCTGGTCATTCCCCACCAGGCCAATCAGCGGATCACTGAAGCTGTTGCTGAGCGACTTGGGCTGCGAGACCGCGTGTTCAGCAACATCGCAAAGTACGGGAACACCACAGGCGCTTCCATCCCGATTGCCTTGCACGAGGCCCTGCAGGAAGGCAGGATCCACGACGGTGACATCGTTGTACTGGCTGCTTTCGGTGCTGGGTTCGCGTGGGCCTCGGCGGTGATTCGCTGGTGAACCGGCAGACGACGAGGGTGTGGTCACACGAAGAAAGCAAGACCCCGATGCCATCAGGTTCTCCGGAACGCGTGCTTTTCATTTCCGACGCGCATCTGGGTGCCGCCGACGCTGAGCGCGAAGCCAGGAAAGAAGAGCACCTGCTGCGCTTTCTCGACAGTTTGCAGCCCCAGCGCGAACGACTGGTCATCGTCGGGGACCTGTTCGATTTCTGGTTCGAGTACCGCTACGTTGTGCCCGGGCGCTACTTTCGGGTTCTTGCCCGGCTGGCCGGACTGGTGGAAAGGGGGATGCACGTCGACTACGTACCCGGCAACCACGATTTCTGGGTACGCGATTTCCTTCCCGACAAGGTGGGTTTGAAGGTACACAGACCCAGCCTCGACACCCATGCCCTGGGTCAACGCCTCTTCGTAATTCACGGGGACGGATTGCGAAAGGACGACTACGGCTACCGCTTTCTCAAGAAAGTCCTGCAAAATCGCGTCAACATCGCGTTGTTTCGCTGGTTGCATCCAGATCTCGCCTACGGTCTGGCGCACTACTTCGCGGAACTAAGTCGAAAACAAAAGGGCGAGCCCTACCAGGAGGTCGACGACAGCGACTACGTCGCTTTTGGTGAGCAGAAATTGCGAGAAGGGTTTGACCTCGTTGTTCTGGCCCACACGCACAAAGCAAGACTGCTGAAACTGGAAGGTGGTGTGTTTTTGAACCCGGGCGAGTGGCTGGAAGGCTACACGTTTGGGGAACTACGGGGTGGTCTGGTTTCGTTGAAGAGATGGTTCGTCACGGAGGGAAGCGTGGGTTCGGAAACGCTGGCTTCCGTGGAGCTGAACGAATCGGGTGCGGAAGGGTCGGGAAGGTGACACAGCACCGTGCCGTGGGGACGTCAGAGGTTGGCGCATCGCGTGCGTGGCACGTGGGCAACGGGTGTTGCGCGAGGCGGTGGCGGAATGCACAAACGTTGAGATTTTCGATTTGGGAATGAAACGCGTGAAAAAAGCGAACCAGCACGGGAGTTTTCCTCGTAGGCTTTGGGCCACGGTTCGGCAGAATCCGAAACGGGTGACTTTGTGGGTGGGGGTCGTGTTGTTGCTCTTGTTTGCGGTCTACATTTGGCGCATTACCCAGGACTTGCCGAGCCTGACGCAGCTTGAGGTGTACGAACCTGAACTGGCCACTCGGATTTACTCCCTGGACGGCAAGTTGATCAAGGAGCTCTTTTACAAGAAGCGGGCTCTGGCTTCGCTGGACGAGATGCCGGACTACATGTGGCAGGCAGTTGTGGCGACCGAAGATCACCGCTTCTTTCACCACTGGGGCTTTGTGCCACAGCGTTTCCTCAAGGCCCTGTTCGTGGACTTGATTACGTTGAGCAAAGCTCAGGGTGCGAGCACAATTACGCAACAACTGGCGCGGCAACTTTACTTCGGTACGCGCAAGCGCATCGATCGCAAGATCAAAGAAATTCTGACCGCCATCCAGATCGAGCGCACGTACACGAAGCGCGAGATCCTGGAGATGTACTTGAATCACATGTACCTTGGCCACGGAACCTACGGCGTACGCTCGGCGGCCAGACTGTACTTTGGCAAGGACATCTCTCAGCTTTCGCTTGAAGAATGTGCGCTGTTGGCCGGGCTCTTCCAGCGTCCGGAGGCCTTGTCGCCGATCCGGCATCCCGACCGGGCCAAGCGGCGTCGGGACCTTGTGCTTTACCGGATGTGGAAGGTGGGGTACATCACCCGAGAACAGTACGAAGAGGCCAGGGCCAAACCGATTGTGCTGGCCAAAGAAGAAGAGCGCGAAGCGTTGGGGATTGCCCCCTACTTCACGGAGTACATTCGCCAGAAACTTCAGAACAAGTATGGCCAGGCGCTGTACAAGGACGGCCTGACGGTGTACACGACCCTGGACACGCGTGTGCAGGCTGCAGCCGAAAAGGCTGTGAAGTGGCAGCTGGCCCGCCTGCAGCGCAAGGTGAACAGGCGTTTGATCCGCACGGGCAAGTGGCGGGAGCTGGTAACCAACGAGGATCTGGGTAATCGGACTTACCAGCAAGCTCTGGCCGACACGGCGTGGCTGGATTCTGTGTTGACTGAAAAAGCTCCTGTCCAAACGGCGGTGGTCGCCCTGAACCCAACGAACGGTTACATTCTGGCCATGATCGGGGGACGGGATTTCAGTAAATCCAAGTTCAACCGTGCCGTTCAAGCGAAACGTCAGCCCGGGTCGGCGTTCAAACCGTTTGTGTACACAGCCGCGGTGGACAATGGCTACATGCCGACGTACGAGCTTCTGAACCAGCCGGTGGTCCTGTTCATGCCGGACGGTACGCGCTGGGCGCCACACAACTACGACGGCTCCCAGGGTGGGCCCACTACACTTCGGGAGGGCCTGCGGCGCAGTCTGAACTTGGTCGCGGCTCGTCTGGTGCAGGAAGTGGTTCGGCCGCAGATTGTTGTCGACTACGCACACAAGCTGGGCATCACCACCGATCTTCCAGCGGTGGACGCCATCGCCCTGGGCGCGTGTGAGGTGATTCCCTTGGAAATCACCGCAGCCTACGCTGCTCTGGACAACCACGGTGTGTACTCAAAGCCCATCGCCATCCTGCGTGTGATGGACCGTTTCGGCAACATTTTGGAGGAAAATGTGCCGAAACGCCGTGAGGTGCTGCGCGCAGGTACGGCCTACATCATGACCGACATGCTGGAAACCGTGATCAACGCCGGGACGGGCGTGTCGGCACGCACGCGCTGGGGTTTCACGCGGCCGGCGGCGGGAAAAACGGGTACCACCAACGACTTCACAGACGCCTGGTTCGTTGGTTACACGCCGCAAATCGTGGCCGGCGTTTGGGTCGGTTTCGACGATCCAAGCATGACGCTGGGACCCGGAAATTCGGGCGCCGTGGCAGCACTGCCGATTTGGGCGAAAATGATGAAAACGGCCCACGACACGCTCCATCTTCCGGTCGTGGATTTTGAGATGCCTGACGATGTCGTTCGCCTCGACGTGTGTGCTGAGTCGAAGAAAATCGCGACGCCCTACTGCCCCAAAGTTCTGCACGAAGTGTTTCTGAAGGAGTACGCCCCCACGGAAACCTGCCCCATCCACACTGGCGGAACCCAACGGCGGGGCCGAAAAGGACACCGGCCCATTCTTTAGCTGGCTCTTGCCGCCCTCGGTTCGGTTAACCACGGAAGCTGGGACGCTGCCGTGGCCCGCTGGTTTTTCACTCCTCGCTGCACTTCCGTGGACGTGAAGTCCGGAGCGTTCTCTCGGTTACGGACAGCCCGAAACGGTCGTCGTTGGTCAAGGGGCCGGATTGGCCCCTGGCCAGGCCTGCAGGGTGGACCAACCTCCCGTGGACCAGAAAGAGCAAAGCTGGGGTACCCGACCGCCTCTGGACAACCCGGGAGCCGATCCGGGGCGGAAACGTAGGGGAAACCTGAAATTTCTTCCTTGACTCGATTTTACCGGCGAAGGCCGAACCTGTCTGGGGCTTCCACGAGTTTCCACACGGGAAAAGAAGGGGGCCTTTCGGGCACTCTTGCTTGCTTCTCTGGACGGAAAGGCGTAACTTGGCTCGGCGAAGGACGCGAACTGACAGGGAGGGTTTGGACTTGAAACGGTTTGGAGCTTTGACTCTGGTTGCCAGCGTGGCGCTTCTGGCCTCCGGTTGCAGCCAAGGCAACGTGGAAGAAGTTACCATTTTGCACTGGAACGATTTCCACGCTCAAAACCGGCCGTTCGTTGACCTGTCGTCGCACGGAGATCGGGCGCTGGTGGGTGGGGCTGCCCGTTTTGCCTTCGTGCTCGACAGCCTGCGGCAGGTTACGCGGAACCCGGTGGCACTGCACGCGGGCGACGAGTTTTCGGGATCGGCCGAGTGCACGATTACAAAAGGGGCCTCGCAAATTCGGCTGTTGGACCTGCTTCACCCCGCGGTCTTTGAGCTGGGAAATCACGAGTTCGATTACGGCCCGGCTCGACTCAAGGAGCTACTGACGCAAGTCCATTTCCCGGTGGTGTGTGGCAACCTCTGGGACAAGGCGGCTGGTGCTCCGTTTGATGCCGGCACAGTTCGCCCTTACGTGATTCTGCGGGCGGGAAAGGCACGAATTGGGGTGATCGGGGTGGTAACCCCCCGTTTCGGGGCGGTGACGAAGCCGGGCTCGAAACTCGAAGCACTGGGTCCGACGAAGGTTGTGCTCAAATGGGCGAAAACAATCGCCGATTCGGTGGATTTGACGGTTGTGCTGAGCCACATGGGCCTGAAAGAGGACCGCAAGCTGGCAGAACGACTGCCGAGGGGCACTGTGGATGTGATCGTCGGCGGCCATTCGCACAGCGTTCTTGAGCACCCCGAGTCCAGGAACGGCGTGCTGATCTGCCAGGCGGGCTGCCGGGGCGAGTTTGTGGGTGAGCTCCATTTGAAGATCGATCTGCGTGGCGACTCTGTACTCGCGCACAGGGGACGGCTGGTTCGGGTCAAGAATCCCGGCAAGAAAAACGAGCGCGTGGCTGCGTTTGTGGACAGCCTGTTCAACGCCTTGGACGCAAAGTACCATCTGACGGAAATCATTGCCCACTTGAAAGGAGATTGGATTCGCGCTTACGGTCGGGAGAGCGCCGTCGGAGATTGGGAGGCGGACGTTTTTCGCAAAGTGTCGGGCGCCGATGTAGCCTTTCAGAACAACGGTGGCATTCGCAAGGATTTACCCGAGGGACCCGTTCGGGTGGCCGATTTCTGGGAACTGAATCCGTTTTCAAATCGCCTCGTTACGTTTGCGGTGACTGGTGAGGAGCTTTTGGCCATTCTGGACCACAATGCTGAAGCCTGGTCCGACATTTTGCAGGTGTCGGGTGTGCGGGTGCACTGCGACGCCCGCAAACCGCGTGGTCGTCGCGTGATTCGTGCCACGCTAGCCAACGGGAAGCGCATCCGGCGCAGTCGGCACTACAAGGTGTGCACAAACGACTACGTGGCCAAGCACTTTTACCAGTACTTCGGTGTGCCACCTCGGGGACGCAAAATCACAGACCTGGGCATCGTTGACCGGGACGCTTTTATCCAGGAGGCGAAGCGGCAGAAGGTGATTGTGGCAAAAACCGACGGTCGCCTCGTGATCGACCGTTGAGCAGCAGTGGGCACAAACAGGGTTTGAGAGGCGGCGTCCACCCCCGTGGACGCCGTTTTGACAGGTACCCACTTCGTGAGGTCCGGTGAACCAAAAGCAGCGGGAGGGCGAACGTTGGGACGTGCAGGGACCTGGCTCGCTGTGTTGCTGGCTACCGAGCTGACTGCGACAGCGGTTAGACCCTCGTCTGGTGTGGTGGCGCCGGCGGAATTTCTGGGCTACGAACCGGGCAAACAGTTCACGCGCCACGAACGTTTGGTGACCTATTTCGACCGGGTGGCTGGGGCTTCTGACCGCGTCCAGGTTCGAGTTTACGGACGGACGTTCGAAAATCGGCGGTTGCTGGTCGCGTTTGTAGGAAGTGAGGCCAACATCCGGAAATTGGACGAGCTTGCGGAAGGTTGGAGGACCCTGGCCAGTCCCGAAGCAACCAGCGAAACGGAAGCTGAAGGACTTGCCTTGAAATTGCCGGCCTTAGTGTGGTTGAGCTTCAACGTGCACGGCAACGAACCGTCCCCCTCAGAGACGGCGCTCGAGCTGTTGTACTGGCTGGCAACCGCCGAAAACGACACAGCCCGGCTGATTCGAGAAAACGTTGTAGTGGCCATCGACCCTTGCCTCAACCCAGACGGGCGCGAGCGCTACGTCGAGTGGTTCCGCTCGGTCGTGGGTAAGCATCCGAACCCGGATCCAAACAGCGCGGAGCACGTCGAGCCGTGGCCGGGGGGCCGGCTGAACCACTACTACTTCGACCTGAACCGTGATTGGGTGTGGCAGACACAACGCGAAACGCGTCAACGTGTCGCGGTCTTTCTGGCTTACCGGCCCCAGGTACACGTTGATTTTCATGAGATGGGTTACAACGAAACCTATTTCTTCTTCCCGGCCACCAAACCGGCAAACGTTTTCTTGCCCAGAACTACGCTGGACTGGGCGATGCGGTTTGGACGAGGTAACGCTGCGTTCTTCGACGCCCGTGGTTGGGAGTACTACACGCGCGAAAACTTTGATCTGTTCTACCCGGGCTACGGCGACACCTACCCGAGTCTGCAGGGGGCTGTGGGCATGACGTACGAACAGGCGGGGCATTCCAGGGCTGGCCTTGTGGTCAGGCGTAGCGACGGAACCCTGCTTACCCTGCGTCAGCGGATTGACCACCACTTCACGGCTGCGGTGGCCACACTGTGGACGGCAGCTCGCGAACGGCAGCGGCTTTTGCTGGATACTTATCGTTTCTGGAGGTCGGCGCTCACGCGAGCGTTTCCGGCTTCGGCTTACGTGCTTCTACCTGGGCTGGAACCGGATCGTGTTGCTGAGCTCGCCGATTTGCTGCTGCGTCAGGGTGTACGCGTCGGGAGAGCGACCAAGCCTTTTCGGGTTCGGGAGGGTTTCGACTACCTGGGCCAACGGGTACGTGACTGCAACGTGCCAGCGGGAGCCATCGTGGTGCCGGTTCACCAACCCGAGGCGCGGCTTGTGGCCACCTTGATGGAACCCGAAGTGGCCATGCCTGACACGTTTTTCTACGACATTACGGCCTGGTGTCTGCCGCTGGCGTTTGGGGTGCGCGGCATCCGAGCCAGGAAATGCAAAGGTCTGGAGCTGAGGTGGCTGTCGGAAGCGCCCTGGCCTAAGGGGCACGTGGAGGCTCACGGACAACGAACCTTCGCGTACTTAGTGCCGTGGGCGCAAGACGGTGCACCGCGACTCTTGTACGAGCTCTTGGCGAAGGGCGCCAGAGTGCGCGTGGCCAGGAAACCCTTTGTGAACAGCGGGATTCGCTGCTGCAGAGGCACCCTCGTGGTGCCTGCAACGCAGCCTGAGAGCTTCCGTTCGGACACGAGTCTGGCGGAGCTTGTAGCAGCTTGGTCTCGCCGGCTCCGCCTGCATGTTCACGCTGTTCCAACGGGCCTGTCAGAGGAGGGGCCGGATTTGGGATCCGACGCCATGCCTCTCCTACGGCTGCCGAAGATTGGCGTGTTGACGGGCAGTCCGGCATCGGCCACGTGTTACGGTTCCATCTGGTTCCTCCTGGACCACGAGCTGGGCATTCCCTTCGCGGCTTTACCCGTGCAGCGGTTTCGCTCGGTCGATCTCTCCAGGTACGACGTCCTGGTGTTCCCGGATGACTACGCTGGCGGGCGGCGCTGGAAAGCGAAGCTGGACAGCACGGCGCTGGCTCGCCTCCGGGACTGGATCGATGCGGGCGGTGTGTTCGTGGGCATCAAAGGTGGTGCAGCCTTGGCAACCCAGGAGGTGGGGAAGCTGTGCCAGGTCCACCTGCTCCGCGAGAAAAAGCCGGGGAAAAACGCAAAGAAGGGAGAAGCGAACGAAAAGCCCCGGGAACAGCTACTGCACACGGTGGAGCAGCGGGAACACGAACGACGGCTACAGCGCGTGCCAGGCTCGATTCTGAGGGCGCTCGTGGACACTACCCACGTGCTCGCTTTCGGCTACGGTGGTGAACTGATGACGCTGAAAACTTCCGGCCTGCTTTTTGCGCGTACAACGAGGGGCGACAACGTGGTGGTGTACCCGGAGAAAGCACGCGTCAGTGGCTACCTGTCCACGAAGGCTTTGAAGAAAACGGCGGGTACGCCTTACCTTCTCGTGGAACGAAGAGGGCGCGGGAGAGTTGTTCTTTTTGTGGACGACCCGAATTTTCGTCTCTTCTGGCGCGGGCTGACGCGGCTCTTTCTGAACGCGCTTTTCTTCGGGCAGATCGTTTAAGTAAACGACGCGGACTGGCGCGGACACGCTTCACGGCCTGTTCGGTTGGGGAAGGGCGAGGCGGGGACCATTTTGGGTTTCGGCGTGTTCGAGCGTGCCTGGTACGCAAAACAAGCGTCTTGTGAGGTGGTAAACGGTGACACAGTGTGGAAGCAGGTGGGGTACAGTGAAACGAGTTGGCGTGCTGGTGCTTGCGTTGGGTTTCTTCTGGCCCACCCTCGAGTTTGCTCAACTGGCGGAACCCCCTGTGGATGTGTTTGCCATGGCCCGGCTGCACTACCGGGGCGGGGGCGACTGGTACAACGACCCCTCGATCATTCCGAATCTTCAGCGCTTCATCCGGGAACACACCACGTTGCAAACCGCAGACGACGAGGTCCGCGTTTCTCTGGAGGACGACAAGCTGTTTCAATGTCCAGTCCTGTTCATGACCGGTCACGGTCGGATTCGGTTCAGCGAGCAGGAAGCACGGCGGCTGAGAACCTACCTCGAGAACGGCGGTTTTCTTTACGCCGACGACGACTACGGGATGGACAAGTACTTTCGGGAAGAAATCAAGAAAGTCTTTCCTGACAAAGAGCTGGTTGAGCTTCCGGTGTCGCACCCGATTTACCACGTTGTTTTCGATTTTCCCAAGGGGCTGCCGAAGATTCACGAACACGACGGCAAGCCCGCTCAGGGTTTTGGCATTTTCGACAGGGGACGGTTGGTGGTGTACTACACCTACCAGACCAACATTTCCGACGGATGGGCAGACCCAGAGGTACACGGCGATCCGGAAAGCTTGCGTCAAGCGGCGCTGAAGATGGGTACAAACATCGTGATCTACGCGCTGACTCACTGAAGCCCGTAGCAGCGGTACGGTGGCTGGTTTTCTACGAGCGACGGCGTCCGCAAATCCGCGAAAGATGGGGATGCAACGCCACGAGAGGACGGACCTGTGCATGGCTGATTCAGTGTACGAAAATCTCGTCAGGAGGCTGAACGACTACCGGCGCGAGCGGAACCGACTTTCCTTGCGGACCTGGGCCGTGCGTACATTGGTGGCCGTGGTGATTGCGCTGGTCCTGGTGGTGGCCACGGAGGCTTTGCTGTGGTTGTCCCCTGCCGGTCGGCACGCGCTGATTTGGGTGGGGTTGGTGGCTGTCGCGGCGCTCGGCCTGGGATGCTTTCTTGTTCCGGCAGTTCGACTGGGGCTGCGAAAAGAGTCGGCTGTGGATGTGGCCTACGAGGTGGGCAGGCGTACCGACGTCGTCGCGGATCGGCTTGGGAACGCGCTGCAGGTCTACGAAGCTTCGCGGCACGATGCCGACCCTGTGCAGCGAACACTTGCGTGCGCCGGGTTGGAGCAAGCCGCGCGGCTTGTGGAAGATTTGGATTTCCGAGAGGTTTTAGACCGCGACGCGTGGCGGAGAACGGTGCGACAGGCAGGCCGGTGGGCGTTAGGGATCGGCCTCTTGGTTGTCCTGTTCTTCCGGCCCTTTGGCATGAGCGCGCACCGGCTGGTGCACTGGAATCAAGTTTTTTACCGGGGGCCGGTGCTGCACGTGCGGGTGGAACCCGGGGATGTGGAGCTGTTGCGGGGCGGAAGCGTGGAAATCCGCGCGCGGATCGAGGGAGGACTGCCCGCAGATGCCACCTTGGAAATCTCGCCCGAAGATGTAGAGCGCAAGGAACGGCGCGAAGCCACGCCGGACAGCGACGGCGTTTTCCACTGGCGGTTCAGGAGCGTCGACCACTCTTTCCAGTACCGGGTTCTGGCGGGCCGCTTTTCGAGTCCGGAGTACGCAGTGCGCGTCGTGGAGCCCCCCATTTTGCGTACCTTCCGGCTCCGGCTGGTTTACCCAGCGTACACGGGGCTTGGGGTGAGAACGCTTGAGCCGAATGTGGGCGATGTGACAGCGTTGCCCGGAACACGCGTGTCGATCTCTGGCCAGGCAAATAAGGCTCTGGCTGGTGCGATGTTGTTGTTTGAGCAAGGCGACTCTCTTGCCTTGCGGGTCGACGGACGGCGCGTGGCGGGCGACTTTGTGGTGCGTCGGGATGATGGCTACAGCATTCGTTTGCAGGACAAGCGTGGCTACTTCACTCCGGAGCCAATTGTGTACCGGATCACGGTGATGGAGGACGCCAGGCCGGTTGTTTCCATCCCGATTCCAGGGCAAGACGTGGACCTGGGTGAGTCGATGGAACTACCGCTCCTGGTGATCGCCGAAGACGATTTCGGTTTTTCCAAAGCGGAGTTGCACTACCGTGTGCTACCCGGGAATGACCTCGGAGGTGCGGTTGATACTTCGGAGCACGTTCTGCGCCTGCCACTGGGGGAAAAGGGCCCGCACCTGCGAATCGATTACAACTGGTCCCTGGCGAATCTCGGACTCCTCCCGGAAGATGAGGTCAGTTACTACGCTGTTGTGTACGACAACGACACGGTGAGAGGGCCGAAGAAGGGCATGAGCCGCACGTACCGGGCCCGATTTCCGTCCGTATTTGAAATTTACCAGGAGGTGGCGGAACAGCAACAACAAACGCTTACCGGTCTGGAGGAGGTACGGCAGCAAAGTGAGGATCTGAAGCAAAAGATCCGCGAGCTGTCGCGGGAGATGCTTCGCGAGACAAAAGTGGACTGGACGCGCAAGCAGGAAATCGAAGAGACGCTAAAACGCCAAGAGAAGGCTCTGCAGCAACTGCGCGAGGTGGAGCGCACGCTGAACCAGGCTGTAGAGAAAATGGAAAGAAACCAGCTTCTGGCTCGCGAAACTCTGGAGAAGTACCAGAAGCTGCAGGAGTTGATGCGGGAAGTGGCCACGCCGGAGCTCAAGCAGGCCCTGCAAAAACTCCAAGAGGCGCTGAAATCGCTTGATCCCAAACGGATCGAGCAGGCCATGAAGAACCTGCAGGCCAATCAGGAAGACCTTCTGAAGAGTCTGGACCGCACAATCGAACTCTTGAAGCGGTTGCGTTTGCAGCAGAAACTGGACGAACTGGCCAACAAGCTTGACAACTTGCTGCAACGCCAGGAAACCGTGAACAAGGCGCTCAGCAAGCAGGAAACGGACGCTCGTAAGTTGGCCCAGCAGGAAAAACAGCTCGCGCGGGATGCCGAAGACGTGGAGAGGACCCTGCGTGAGCTGAACGAAGAAGCCAGGAAGGTACCGGGCACACCCACGGACCAGCTGGACTCGGCGGTGGCAGCGATCGACTCGGCCAGCATTGCCTCCCAGATGAAACTCGCTCAGCAGCAAATGCAGGCTGGGCAGCGGCAGCAAGCGCTGAAGACGGGCCAGCAGGCGATGGCTCAAATGATGAAGCTGGCACAGCAGATTCAGTCGGCCAAGAACGCCATGACGGGTCGTGAGATGCTGGAAGCCATGAAAGGGCTGCAGCGGGTGGCATGGCAGGCACTGGAACTCTCCCAGGAGCAGGAAAAACTCTGGCGGGACATGCAGCGGGCCTCGAGAAATGGCCAGAACATTCCGAGCCTGGCTGAGCGGCAAGCGGATGTGCGCGAAGCGCTGCAGCGTGTGGCAGAGGATTTGATCCAGCTGTCACAGAAAACCTTTGCGGTGAGCCCGCAGGTAGCCCGTGCGCTGGGCGAAGCAGCAGCAAAAATGGACCGGGCGCTCTCGAGTTTAGAAAGTCGCAACCCAGGTGCCGCACGCAACGCAGCGTTCGAAGCGATGAACGCCTTGAACCGACTCTCGATGGGAGTGCAGAGCGCACTGCAGCAGGCGGCGGGCAGCTCCGGGCAAGGCGGCATGGAGCAGTGGTTGCAGCAAATGATGGGATTGTCGAATCAACAACAGTGGCTGAATCAACAAACGATGCAGTTCGGCCTGGGACAACAGTGGTCCCCGCAGCAACAGGCGGCTCTGGAACGTCTTGCGGCGCAGCAGGAGGCCCTGCGGCGAACGCTGGAGCAGTTGATGCGTGAAGCTGCAGGCCAGACGGGATCGGCAGGACGGTTGGACCGCGTGGCTGAAGACATGCAGAAGGTTGCTGAGGACCTGCAGCGTGGCCGGATTCGGCAAGAAACCCTGAATCGCCAGGAACGCATTTTGTCACGACTTCTGGATGCTCAACGTTCGATCCGCCGACAGGGGCTCAGCCGGAAACGCAAAGCTCAGGCGGCGAGACGGCAACTGGCCAGTCGTCCTGGGGCCCTGCCGAGCGATCTGGGAGAGAGGGTAGACAGCTGGCGCGCCGAACTCCTGCGCGCTTTACGCGAAGGTTACGCCAAGGACTACAGGCGTTGGATTGAGCGGTACTTCGAGGCGATGAGTAAGCAGCAGGAGGGGGCACGGTGAGGCACGTACTGGCAAGAACCCTACTGGCGCTTGTGTTGATCCTTACGAGCACGTCCGGCTCACTGCAGGCACAGGTCCTGATTAAACCGTCGGGCAAAACGTCGCGGCCGTCGGGTGCTCAGAAGGCGAATCTTTTCCGGCAAGCCCTGCGCCTGGAGGCCGCGGGACAACTGGAGCGGGCAACGGCTCTTTACAAACAACTTTTCGAGCAGGACCCGCGAAACGCTTCGTATTTGCAGGGCGTCATGCGATGCCTGAAGCGAATGAAGGCCCACGGGGAGTTGGAGGATTTTCTCCAAGACGCTCTGATGAAACGGCCCGGCGATCCCCTGATCCTTGCGGAGCTGGCGTCCGTGCGGTACCGAG